>Ga0255127_1000513_pt1 | contig 19594 bp, 25 predicted proteins | sample Law_Miss_RepB_8d_FD_188555 | JGI IMG/M metagenome (GOLD analysis project Ga0255127, IMG submission 188555) | Freshwater microbial communities from St. Lawrence River, New York, United States - Law_Miss_RepB_8d | ecosystem: Environmental > Aquatic > Freshwater > River | place: USA: New York...
TTAGACCGCGTGAAGATCACGAAGTCGTCCGCGTAGCGCACGAAGCGAAGCCCTCGGCTTTCCAGTTCCTTGTCCAGATCATCCAAGAGGATGTTGGCTAGAAGAGGCGATGCAGGACCGCCTTGCGGCGTTCCCTCGGTCGTTGCTTGGAAATGCCCGTCGACCATAACACCTGCTCGCAGGTAGCGTCCTATCAGTTGCAGGACCGTTTTGTCGCGGACTTTCCTGGCCACGCGAGCCATGAGAACATCATGCCCGACGCGGTCAAAGAACTTGGAGAGATCCATGTCCACGGCATAACGATAGCCACGACGAATGATACGGCGTACCTGCTTGGTTGCTCCATGAGCAGAGCGTTTCGGTCGAAACCCGTAACTCGATTCCGAGAAACCCGGATCGAACACAGGAGTTAGGATTTGTACGATGGCTTGCTGGATCAAACGGTCGATTAGATTTGGGATACCTAACAATCGCTTGCCGCCATCGGGCTTGTCGATGGTCACTCGCCGAACCGGTTGGGGTTGGTAAGTGCCTTCGAGAAGCTGTTGTCGAACAGCGTTCCAACGGGGACGAAACCAGTCTGGGAATTCCGTGATCGTGATACCGTCAGGGCCAGGGGCTCCACGGTTGGCTTTCACGTTCTTCCAAGCCAGTTCGATGTTGGCTTCTTCGACTAACGCCTCAGTGAGAGACATTGGGAATAAACTCAAGGCTGGTTTCTCAAGTGACGCTGACGCGGCATCGTCCGGACGGACTGGTGAACCTATGGTCCTCATGCTTGCGGAGTCCGGTAAACTCGGCTTTCCTGGCATGCGGGGGTTCCCTCGCGACAAGTCACTTGATGGCTCTTCCTTGTTCTTCATGGTTCAGCCCTTCCTGGATACCATTGGACTTGGATGTCCAGTACTGCGGCCTCTGCTGACTTCTACGTTGCCCAGTCCCGCTTGCGCGGGTCTGTTCCTGGCTTTCAGTCGTCGAGATGACTTACTCCCTGGAGCAGCGCAGATCTCCCCGGATAAGGACATTCGTTTCCTCTGCACAAGCTCACCCTTTACCTGATCGATCGATAGGGGACGGCTTCGTGATGTTTGGCTCACTCGCCTGACCGATCCGGCCTTGTAGGATGTTTCTGTTCGTAGCCTCGCAGATTTGGTGAGAATGCATCCGAGTAGGGTGTGACGCTCTGACGGCGTCGAACAGACTCGGCGCTTACCCATGCATTCGCAGGCTTCCTTCCCACGCTCGGTCGCCCTCGCGCAGTTGCCTTCACCTAGTGCTTGTTCTCTTGAAGTGGTCATTTGGTATACTGATCTCCTTGAGATTCCTATCTCGCACAGGGGACTTAAACCCCACAAACCAATGCCCATGACGGGCGTACCAAAGCATTGGACCGAAGTGCTCGATCGACGCGCCCTGACATGGAAGCATTTTCTGCTCGCACTCGGTCAATGCGGGCGTTATCGGACAGAGAGGCACGCTCGCTGTTGCACCCATGAATCTACGCTCAAAGCTTCTCGTTGCCACCGTACTGCTTGCTGCAACTGCAGCTGTTGTTTACATCGCGATTACACCGACGACCGGCACTGGATTCGAACGTTCCAAAGCACCTATCTTGGGGCTGCCTGCTAATGCCGCCAACATTGACTTCGTGCTACGGCCAGCTGCCCCCGTCAGCGCATATAGTTTCAATACGGATGAAACAAGCTTTGTTGACTGGTCAGAAAGGTATCTTGGACTTGAAGATTCTCGCGAAGGTCACGTTTCAATTCAGGGAATCGATGTTCTATCCGGCACTACGACGATGATTGAATCTCCTGACGGGATCGCATCTAGTTGGTCGGAAGAGGATCGTGGTCAATACACGTTGTTTGATCGGAAGCTGGGACGAGCATACTACTTTGCTCATACACGCTGAAGGTCCGATAACCAAGCGATGCACGCCAAGCCCTCGATCGGCCATTTTGACTTGCGTTGAGTCAACTGCTCGGGCTGGGTGATCGCTGCCGTTATCGGGCCAAGAAATGCATCAACACGAGCTAGACATGCTGAACGTCGATGCCGCCGCGATTCAACTGGTTCCTGAATCAGTTGCACGCGAGCATTGTGTCTTGCCTGTTGCACTTGCGGATGGAAAGTTAAAGCTCGTCCTCCCCACAACCGCGGACGACTTATCTGACAAAACGATAGAGGTTCTTCGTTTTGTCTTAGGTCGAGACTTCGATTATGAGACTGCCCCACGCGATCAGCTTTGCAAAATTGTCGACCTCCTCTACCTAGCATCGTATTCTGAGATCCAAAATTGTGATGTTCGCTTTCGTTTCAAGTGCCCGAAACAATGGGCCGACCTACAACCCACCGCCGACAAACTGATTCGCCATTGCGACACCTGCAACCATGATGTCTACTATTGCTATAGTAAAGAAGAGCTTAACGAACGAGCAGAGAAGAACCAATGCGTTGCATTTTGTGACTACGATGATCTGGCGGTGACGCTCGGATTGCCTGACGTCATTCAAGATCCGTAGCCGTTCAGTAGAATGCCTGATAACAAAACCATGCACCGAAGTGGCCGGTCGGCGGCGATCTGCTTTAGATACTTTTTTGGCGGCCACTCGGTGATGGTTGCCGTTCGCCGATGAAGTACGGCAATCACTCACCGAGAAGTCAAAGCGTAGCTTATGCAAAAAATATGTTGTGGTGACGGACGACACCATTGGGCGGTGGGGGCAATCACTACTTTGACCGAGACGACGATAGTATTCGAATGTCAGGCCCCTGATTACTTCCGCGACGACCGTGGCGATGGGAAACAGGGTATGGTCAAGTCACCTTGGACTTCAGTGATCATCAGCATCCGAAGCGACCTCACTGCGGAAATAGTTTTTGAGGGAGACCACTTGGATGATGGAGAAAACGGGGGAAAGCAAGTATGGCAGGCACTTGTCTACCGACGCGATGACGAAATGTTAGTGATGAATTACGAAACCGATGAAGGTCTTTGGTACTGCCGTATCACATGCGAATGAACAGCAGCGCGATAGCGGCGAAATCGGGTAAGTCTGCCCGTTGCCCGGCACCCTCCCCACACCACCTAGCATGCGGGTCCGCACTCATCTTGTACCTTGTCCCATTGGGTCTTCCGCGCCCATTTTCTCCCAAACGGCATACATAACCCGGGTGAGCTGAGACAGTCTCCGCTCAAGCTTCCGAAACCCGGTGGAGTATGACATGTCGAATCAATCTTTCTCGGATCTTCCAAGCCAACAGCGGCGCGAACGGATCGCGGCCGTGCTTGCCCTGGGCCTAGCTAGAGTTCTGGACCAAAGGTCCAGAATCTCTGCAAACTCTCACGACCCGAGCCTTGAGCTTCTCTCTGGAATCAGGCTCTCTGTGTCTGAGATAGGCCGGAGGCGAGAGGCTTTAGGCCGGAGGCGATAGGCCTTAGGCAAGAACCCACAAGCAGATTGGAGAATCAACCTTCGGCGAGAAATGCCGGAGCCGAAACAAACGCTACTTAATCCGACGTATCGCGTGGCGACTCCAAGCCAACGCAGAAGGGGACCTTTCGGAGCGAGCCAAAGCCCGAGCGGCTGAGTTGGCGCTCGATTCCGAAGTTCGCGTGACACCCCCACGCGAGACGATCCAGCCAAGTCTTGTAACGTCTGACGTACAGTCGCGACCTGCCTTGGACCAGCGCCTTCCCCCTCCAGGCTCGATGCTTCATCGACACTACAAGGGCCGGCAGATCCGCGTGCTGATCGTCAACAACGGGTTTGAATACGAAGGCCAGTTGTTCAAGTCCCTCACGGCGGTCGCCAACGCGATCACCGGCTCCCACGTCAACGGATTCCATTTCTTTGGGCTAGGCGGGAGGCAATAGGCCTTAGGCCGGAGGTCAGAATCATGTTTTATTCCGAAGTCCCCGCACCAACCCATTCAAAACCTTGGCCGTTTCGGACGCCTGTTTTGCAAGCTCATCAAGCACTTGTGGCTCGGCGTACCCAAGCCTTTGAGCGATCGAGAGCTGATACTCCACTTCCTTGGCCGAACCGTAACTCATGTCGAGAAACCTCAAGTACTCCGCAAGGCTGTTTCTTGCGGCCCCTTCCACGATATTCGATGCAATGGAAAGTGCCGCACGACGCAATTGGGATGTTAATCCAAATCTCTCGTCGTCTGGAAAACGTCGAGTTACTCGATAGACATTCAGCACCAATGCATCGGCCAACTCAAACGCACGAAGCTTCGTGTGGTCACGCATCATTCCCCCTTTCTATCGAAGGAATAGTATGACTGTGCATAAGAAAAGTCTATCGCCTGCGGCCTCCCGCCTAAAGCCTGCCAACGCCGAAGAAGCGGTCAGGGTCAGACGTATCTTCTCGCTCTACCAAGAACTCGGGACACCACCGCCGAAGGAACATCGCTTGGCGGTGATCCTGAAAGGGCTTGCGAAATCTGATGTACCACTTGGTACTGAAATCTGGTTCGACGGCGAAATTACCTAAATGCTGGTGATACCACCTAAGTTGACATGGGGTTCCCTTTCGAAATTTGCTGATCCGCTATGTCAACAAACAAAATGTTCGAGCGAAGCCACACCGCTCAACGCGCGAACGATCCAATCATTCATGACCTTATGCGAGTTTCGGCGGAGAAACGAGCTTTCCAGCAGTTTCTTTTGCCCCTTGATCCTGTAACAAAAACAAGGTGCTATTTGTTACAACATGGCAGGCAAAAAATCCCCCCAAAGCATCGAGTCCGTAATCTTCTCCCGCATTAAAAGACGGGGGCGTGGCAGCGTTGTCCTTCCAGCCAACTTTTTGGATTTGGGAAGTCGCCAAGCTGTCGGAGTTGCCCTTCATCGGCTCGAAAAGACCAAATCAATCCGTCGACTCTCACGCGGCCTTTACGATTATCCGATTGAAGACCCGCTATTGGGCGAATTGTCTCCAACCATCGAAGCGATTACCAAAGCGTTATCGCAGCGCGATCGAATTCGATTACAGCCCACTGGCGCATATGCGTTAAACCTCCTCGGTCTGTCCGAACAGGTACCCGCCAAGATTGTGTTCCTGACTGAGGGGGAATCTCGGACGTTGAAAATCGGCCCCATGACGATCGAACTTCGTCGCACAACGCCTCGCAACATGGCATCCTAGGGCCGGTTAAGTGGTTTGATCATCCAAGGCTTCAGGTCGCTCGGTAAAGACCATGTGACAAAAGCTCGAATCGAGAAACTCAAGTCCACTATTCCGCTGAAAGAGCGTAAGGAATTGCTCAAGGACATTGCCTTGGCTCCGGCTTGGATGCATTCGATCTTTCATAAGTTAGCCGAATCGGAAACAAATAGGGGTAGCCAATGAATTCAAAGTTCTTGAGCCTACCTGAAACACAACGTCAAAGAGCCATTCAAGAAGCTGCTGTGCGACGAGGCCTGTCGCCAGTGATCATGGAGAAGGACTTCTGGGTTTGCTAGATCTTGTCGATTCTATTTCGATGTGATTTTGGTAAGGCGTTGGTTTTCAAAGGCGGCACATCGTTGTCTAAAGTCTTCGGCGCGATCAACCGGTTCTCTGAAGACATCGATTTGTCACTCTCACCGGAATTTCTGGATCTTCCTTCGCCTGGTCCCAGCCGTAACCAAGCCAACAAATGGATGACCCGCGCTGAAGCCGCATGTATCGAAATGGTTCGCAACGCCATCATGCCCGAGTTTAGTCAATAAGTTAAGGACGCATTAAGTACGGCCAAAGATCTTGACCGAAACCTTGAACGAATCGAATTTGAAATTGACTCACAAACCAACTTGCCTGTTTTATTGTTTCACTATCCGACGACGCAGCCATCAGGTTTCGGCTATTTGAAACGCTCTGTGAAGCTGGAATTCGGCTCATTGACTGAGCAACGCCCCACAGGACACCATAAAGTAACGACGTGGTTGGCCGATGCGTTCCCACAGCTCTTTGACGATTGGAACTGCGATGTTGTCGCTCTCGAAATTGAGCGAACCTTTTGGGAGAAGGCAACGATTCTTCACGCGGAAAGTCATCGACCGGAGGACAAGCCAACTCCAGACAGGTTTTCGCGCCACTATGCGGACACCGTTGCACTGGCCCTGCATCCCGATGGAAAACGAGCGATCCATCTGGACGAGATGCGCACGAAAGTCGTCGAATGGAAATCAAGATTCTTCGGTAGCTCCTGGGCCAGATATGATCTGGCTATACCGGGATCATTTAGTCTTGTCCCCTCTGAAGTTCGTGCCGATACGTTGAGGCAGGACTATCTAGCGATGCGAGATATGTACCTGGTTGAGCCATTGACGTTCGATGAAATACTCGAGCATCTGGCCAGCTTGCAGGCCGAAATCAATCACAGAACTTAGCTGTCGAAGTTAAGCAAGAATTGCTTGGCCAATTGGATTATGGCCTGCGTCTTTTTTGCATTTCCGTGTAGCCGATTCTCTCTCCCAGTTGGTTAGGTGACTGGAATGTACCTTGCTACTTCGGGACCGAAATGCGAAAAGCCTGGGATCGCGTCACACAGAAACAGGAGACGCACAAGGAAAAATGCAAAAGCTCAAGGTACAAATCACCTCCAAGAATCATAAGTTGGAGGTCCTTTGTGCCACGCGAATGGGGAGAAATCGAACCCGACTCCATTGCTACAAGCCTGTCCAACCCACGCCGCAAGAGGAAATGTAGTCGGTAAAAGAAGTTGAAAAAGCCAACATTTGATAACCTCGCGGTTGCCCATGCGCCAGCCCGAATTTCAACTGAATAAGGGAAATCAAACTCCGTTCGACCCTCCGGTTATACCAACAGGCCGACGCCTCAAAACGTCGGCCTGTTCGCGTTTTTACGCAGTATCTTCCAGGGATTGCACGATCTAGCCCAGTCTCAAACTCTCCCTTGGGCGATGTCCCTACCAACCAAGGCGCGAATCGTCTTGGGTGCTTTTTCTGCCTTTCGCAACCCGACTCTCGGGAGTCTCCAAGTCGCGCGACCCTGGGGTTATAGAAAAGTCTCGAACTTCATAACCCGGACGAAAACTGGAAAACCAAATTGCCCCTCTGGTTATGCCCCGCGCGACAAAACCGCGCGTTTTGGGGGATGATTTTCATAACCCGCAGGTCACGCTTGGAGGTTCTTAGACGTCGAGATTTCCTTTGGGGCAACGATTTCATTGGTCTTTTGCATCGCTGCGGTGTGCGAGAGTCGCTTTTTCTCTACTCCATAACCCGAGAAAAGCATCAAAGACAACTAACCCGCCGGTTCTGGCCGGCGCGATGGATCGGCGTTTGAAGACACTGAGTATTCCCTTGCCAAGCAACCTTGAACGCAAACAACAGCTGTCTTCAGTTGCCGAAATGCAATGCGCTGGTGTCCGCCAGTCGTGGGCTATCGCACTCGGTGCATGGCACCTGCTCGGTCGCGGGGCATCCGCCCCATCGCGTCCTCGTGTGCCTATGACCGACCGTTCCGCGTTATTTGTCCGCCTCCGGCGACTTGGGGATTCCGGAGGAACTCAGGGCAACCCGGAAGCCGAAGAAGTCGAAACGGAACGACGGGAGGGGTCCGGACCGGAGCGCCGATCGGCAATTCGCGGCAACGTTGATCCAACCGCCGCCACGGTTCACGCGCTGCAAGCCCTCTTTTGGACCAGTAGGATCGCTGACTGCAGCCTTTGGATATTCATCGTAACAGTCGCTACACCACTCCCAGACATTCCCTTGCATGTCGTAGAGACCCCAAGCGTTTGCTTTCTTCTCGCCCACAGGGTGCGTTTGACCGTTACTGTTATCCTCAAACCAAGCATAGTCGCCCAGTGATTCTGAACTCTCTCCAAAACTATACGCCGACTTACTCCCTGCCCGGCAAGCGTATTCCCATTCTGCCTCTGTCGGCAATCGATACACGCGACCTCCAGCCTTCTCCTCCGGCAACTCCGAAAGCTTCTTGCAGAACTCGACAGCATCCAACCATGAGATCCCATCGACCGGGTGATTGGAACTACGTCCTTTAATCTTGTTACCTCGGAAGTAACTTGAGTTGGTTCCCATCAGCTTTTCATATTGCCCTTGCGTGACTTCCGTCACGCCAAGGTAGTAGTCGTTACTGATCGTCACTTCGTGTTCGGTTTCGTCCTGTTTACGGCCTTCCTCGCTCTCGGGTGAGCCCATCATGAATGTCCCTTTGGGGATCAGCGCCAGTTTCATCCCGATGCTGTTCGTGATCTTGGGCAAATCCCTAACTTCCGATGGATTACTTTGTGATTTTGATGGAATACCTGCCCTGTTGGTTTCGGATGACCCGGAACAGGAAATGACAAACGGCAGGACGACAAGACAGAGCATAAAAGATCGCATGATTTTACCTCGGACATGCAAGAACAATTCGGTCGATTAGAAGAACCCATTAACATACACAATCAGAATACCGAGCACGCAACTCGGATCGTCAACTTTCCACTCTCTCGAAACCTACTTGCTGCCCGCCTCCGGCGACTTGGGGATTTGGGAGGAACTCAGGGCAACGCGAAAGCCAATCCAATCGCCGCGGCCAAACGGGGCGGTAAAAAAGCGGGTCGCTGACCTACCAGACGCGGCACCGAATTCCCAACTGCCGCCACGGTTCACTCGAAGAACGCCCTCTTTCGGGCCCGTTGGATCGCTGACGGCACCCTTGGGATATTCGTTGAACCAATCGCCACACCACTCAAAGACATTCCCATGCATATCGTATAGGCCCCATGCATTCGGCTTCTTCTGACCCACTGGGTGGGTCTGTTTGTTACTGTTTCCAAACCATGCAAAGTCGTCCGATAGTTTTGAACTCCCTCCAAAATGAAATGCAGTTTCACTCTCAGCGCGGCAAGCGTATTCCCATTCCGCCTCGGTCGGCAAGCGATACACGCGACCAGCTGTCTTCTCGTCAGGCAATTCAGACAATCGCTTACAAAATGACACCGCATCTTCCCAAGATACCTTCTCAACAGGGTACATCGAACTGTCTTTATTTAGGATGACTTGCTTCTGGAATTTACTCGGGTTGGTTCCCATCACCTTCTCGTATTGGCCTTGGGTGACTTCCGTCACACCAAGGTAGTAGTCTCTGCTGATTGTGACCTTATGTTGCACTTCATTGTCATATCGCCCTTCCTCTTCGACCGGCGAGCCCATCATGAATGTCCCATTTGGGATCAGCACCAGTTTGATCTCGATGCTGTTGATGATCTCTTTGGGGGATTGTGCGAATACCTGACGATCCAGTAGGATCATCCCAATCATCAATAAGGTTGATAAAAACACGGAAAGCTGACGTGGCATCGTTGTTTAGCTCCTGGTTCGATGGATCAATCGAGAATTGCTCTGGACAGTGCGAAACTGTAGTGTTCCAGGCCAGGTTGTTCAAAAACAGAGGCGCTCTTGCCTTGAAAATTACCACTCCACCATCAACTTCGCCACACCGGTCGCTCTCGCAAAATCATCCTCGGTAACCAGCAGGTAGCTTTGCTGTGCGATACGAGGTGAATTGCCAAGCCAAGTGCAAACCACATGCAATGGGAATTCGCGCTGCAGTTCTGTTTGCCTGCTGGCTCGCATCGAATGGAACAAGCGTGGCCAACCCGAAACGCCGGCGCGGCGCAACAATCGCGTCATCTCGCTGCGCAGATTGGCGTTCCTCTAACCCATTTTGGTACTGGCTGTTTCGCGATAAAGTGAACCCGCGACCGCGAATTCGCTCTATTCGCCGAAGATATGGAAGGTGTCGTCATCGTCACATTCAATCCTCCGCGCCCATTTTCTCCCAAACGGCATACATAACCCGGGTGAGCTGAGACAGTCTCAGATCACGAGTCCGCTACACGGTGGGATATGCCATGTCGAATCGATCTTTCTCGGATCTGCCGAGCCAACAGCGGCGCGAACGGATCGCAGCGGTTCTTGCCATGGGCTTGGCTCGCGTTCTGGACCGAAGGTCCAGAATCTCTGCGAACTCTCACGACCCAAGCCTTGAGCTTCTCTCTGGAATCAGGCTCTCTGTGTCTCAACCCGACTTCGGGGATCCTGTCGTTACTGACGGTCTACAAGTCCGCTCGAATGAGCAGTTAGGATGGAAGTGATGTCGTTTCCAGAGGTGCTTTCGGATCTTCAATCTCGACCTGCCATGTTTCTACGAAAAGTCACGTATGATTCCGTTGCTTCCTGTATCCAAGGATTCGATATGGGAACAGGATTCGAGTTTCTAAAAGGCTTTAAAGACTGGCTTCGCTTGCGTGCAACGCATGGACACAACATGAGTTGGTCGGTCCTGGTTTTGTATGTCGCATTTCCTGAGTCGAAAACGCCATGGCAAAACCTAGGGAATCCCGAATCCGAACAGCAAGCAATCGCTACATTGTTCCATCGTCTTAGGGACTTCTGCTCCGAAAAGTAGGACAAGCCAAGAGCAGACCACGTGCAGTTGGAACTCGCGTTGGTAATCCGTTTGACAAGGCTCGCTTCGAATAGCCCAATCCTCAAAATAACGAGTATGCAGGTCCGTACTTATCTCCCTGGTATTTCCAATCAAACATCCCGCCTATTTTCTCCCCAACGGCATACATAACCAAGGAGAGCGGAGACATGTTTTGGTTCAGCGTGAAATGAACTTCTGTCTGATCGCCGATAATCGTAAGTGGGTAAGCGACGGCAAGTAAAAGACGTTCAACACCCCAGTAGCATCGCTCGAGGGGACATCGATCCTAGGGGATTGATATGGTTTGTTAACGAGCATGATGTGTTCCTCCCTCAGTTCGTTTATGATGGTGATGACTCGGAACTTAAATCGAAAATATCTGTTGGCTGAACAAGTCGAAAGGACCCTTTTGCGATCCTCCAGTAACGATTCTCACCACCTGGGTAATGGCCTCTTGATGGATGGTTAACGCAGTCCGAAGTTATTTGGCAGTTAATAGTTGAACGGTTGAAATTAGGATATCGTTTCAGAATGACCTCAGCGATGTCCTTTGGTGCGAACGTCCGACAATGGTCCTTGGCGACAAACTCTTGCACTGCCTCCCATACGACTTGCCTGACGGGTTTGTCACAAGACCATTTTGACGAAGTAGTTTTCAGGCTGTTGGTCTCCTCGTAGCCAACTAATGTGTCGGTTGTGACCAGTATCTCATTACTACCGGTCTCGAAAACAGAAAACGCAATACAGCTGATGTCTATGCTGTGTTGAATTCTTAGAAATCTACTGACTCTCGATACGCTCGGTGGGATGACTTCCGCTGCAATGAACAGACGCATTCGTGACTTTAGCTTGGGTCGTGCTTCAACTTCGAAAGTCTCTAGGAATCTACTATTAAGCGAAAGCTCAGCCTGGTCTGAGGCAAACCCCATGTAGTTGGCCGCGATTGCAACGATATCATCTTCAGACAGCTCGTTAGCCCAAGCTGCGTACTCGAGGATCTGGGCCACCACCTCGCGAGGTGCTTGTGCCTTCTTGAGCTCGATGATCACTAAATTGCCTTCGCTGTCCAGCGCAAGCAAGTCGGGAAAGATAGTTCCTGCATCCACGCTTGCAGAGGTCTGGCGGCCGATGATGAGTAGGGGTTCTTCCGCAAGTGCCCATGGATTCCTTTCGAGCCAATTCTCAAGATGCTTTTCGAGCGCTATTTTTGCAGGCTTCGCCAGTTCCAGTTCTGCGACGTGCGGATTGGAATTGATCCCCTTAAGTTTGAAAAGAGCCATTAGCAACTTCCATTTCTTTCAGCATTGATGTCAAAAACAAAATGACTTTTTCTTAGCAAACTGCCTCCACAGCATAGAAAGCTCATGCTTCAGATTCGCTATCGGGTGTTGCTATTGTAATGTTTCAGTGACGATGGCACACTCGAAAGTTTATCTAGTTGGCTTTTCTGTTGGCTGGGAATGAAGTGCGATAGCACAGGACTGGCGGACACCGGAAACGAGACGCAACGCTAGCGATAGCCGAACCCAATTTTCCGAAATTAGTTCTCCCCAACGGCATACATAACCTGGGTGAGCTGAGACAGTCTCAGCTCAAGCTTCCGAAATCCGGTGGAGTATGCCATGTCGAATCGATCTTTCTCGGATCTTTCACGTACCAGATGTTCCTGCGTTTGCTGGACATCGCCGAGATGCGTAACGAGAAGAAGGCCGCACGGGCCAACAAGCCGTTCAAGCGAGTCTTTTCCAACCCCGAGGCCGATAAAACAAAAGGGCCGCAGCGAACAGCATCTGCGCTGGCATCGATTGCGATCGATGAAGTCCAAGGCCGTGCTTGAGTTGATGCGCAAGCCAAAGACTGATGACGATCCAGTAGGCGGAGTGTTCGCGCACCTAAAGGGAATCTCCGGCGAGCAATGAACTTTTGGCGAGTTCATGAAGGACGCTCAGTTTATGATCGTTAAGCCTCAATTGCTTTTAAAAGCGATGGAGTTAATCGAGGAGCTAGGGACAACAGGTATTCATGGGCCGGGCAACGCTTCGAATAACCCCGATGTTCTCTGACGCCGGCTTTCCAGGTTATTCGCCGAAACCGCCCAAGAGCCATAACCCAGCCCAGAGAAAACCGGGGAGTTTCGTGAGGTGTCGGTTCCACTCAACTGAATTAGGGAAATCAAACTCAGTTTGACTCTCCGGTTACACCAACAGGCCGACGCCTCACAACGTCGGCCTGTTTGCGTTTCTAGGCGTTAGTTTCATGGCGTTTGCACACGTGGTGCGGGGGTGGCCCGATGGTCCCAGGGCGGCGCTGCGCTCTACCCTGGGCTATCTCATCTAGCCCCGTTGGGGCAATGGATCTGGCCAGGTGAGTTCACCCATGCAGACCAGCACCATTTATCTGGTCGACATTGCGGGAGCGAAGCATGGTCGATGTTCTGTTGCAAGATACAAATTGCGTCCAAGTATTTTTTGCTAATGCGCACGATGCTGGAATCCGCTACACAAAAACGCTCAACTACCTGTCACCTGAAGAAGTTGAGCGAAAACATATCTCCCAAAAAGCTGCGTAAAATCAATGCGATGGTGTCCGCCAGTCCTCGGCTATCGCAGGTCCCTCCGTGCCAACGACCACGGGCTCGCTTTACTTGCTGTTCGCCTCCGGCGACTTGGGGGGATCCTCTGAGGAACGCAGGGCAACGCGGAAGCCGGGGTAGTCGTTGATGCGGTCTGGGACGCCCCTGAACCGGAACGCCGGCCTACAAAACGCGGCAACAACCGTGAGCATCGATCAAGGTGTCAGGCGAGAGTTCTCTATTCCGTTTCGTGGAGGGTTGAGGCTCCCTGTGTCTGAGGAGGGCCGGAGGCGATACGATCATAAGGTCTGTTGGTCGGAATGATCCATGTAAGTCATAAAAATTACTGGCGTTGCTATAATTCAGACTTGGCCTGAGAAAACCTCTTTTCACAACATCGCGTCAAACTAACTCATGGATGAACCTCAGCAACCTACGATCTATATCCTTGCGGGGCCCAACGGCGCTGGCAAAACAACCTTTGCAAATTCGTTCTTGCAATCGTTCGCCAAGTGCCGAGAGTTTCTAAACGCCGATTTGATTGCTGCTGGTTTGTCTCCATTCGATCCAGAATCGCAAGCCGTTCGTGCGTCAGAACTTCTGCTGAAGCGAATCGACGAATTGGTCGCCACTCAATCGACCTTTTCTTTTGAAACCACGTTGGCAGCCAGGAGCTACTACGGTTCAATCATCCAGTGGCGTCGCCTAGGATATCGAGTGATACTCTACTTTATCTGGCTTCCCACTCCGGAGTTGGCGATCCAGAGAGTCGCCAAACGCGTGCGGGAAGGTGGTCACAATACTCCCGAAACTGTTGTGCGTCGACGCTATGCTCGCGGATTGGCCAATCTCTTAGATCTGTACATTCCGATTGTCGACAAAACCTGCGTTTTTGACGGCGCTTCCTTCCCGCCAATTCCCATAGCTGAGATTGACGGTGAAAAGGAATGGGTCTTAGACTACAATAGGTGGGAACGTATCCAGCTGCATCGTAAGGACGAATTCAATGATTAGAAGCAATGCTCCAGACTCATTAATCGCTGAGGCGAATCTAGCATTCGAGGCAGCTTGTCGAATAGTCATCCAACGAGCTCGCCAATCGGGGACCGAAATCGTCATCTGGCGTGACGGGCAAATCGTAGAACTGTCGCCAGAAGAAGCGACAGCGGAATTAGAGGCCAACATAGCCAATCGGGAATCTATGATCCCGAACAACACTAAGTAGCTTGCACCGCTCCCCACGTATCAAGCAATCAACGTTCAGGATTGGCTTCGCGTGACCAAGTACAACCTTGGGTATCGATGATGGTTTCAGGGGAGAGTTCTCGGATGGTTTTCGACCAGAGTGTGTTCCACTCAACTGAATAAGGGAAATCAAACTCCGTTTGACCCTCCAGTTATACCAGCAGGACGACGCCTCAAAACGTCGGCCCGTTTGCGTTTCCACACTGTATCTTCATGGGCTTGCACGACCTAACCCAGTCTCAAACTCTCCCTTGCGTGATGTCTCTACCAACCCACGCGCGAATCCTCCTTGGTTGGAGCCCGACCTAGCACAACAGGTTTCAGTTCTATCATTATTTCTTGTCATCATCGTCGCGCAGGGACTCTACGAACTCGGGGTCGTCGAGTTTAGCCTGAGGACCTTCGCTTCGGCGACGCTCGAATTTCGGATCGGTCGGATCAAAGGTGTCCTCTGGTTTAAAAACGCGAGGATCCGAGGGGACAGCAAAGTAAGGACTGAAGTCGGGTCGCTCGGTAAACATGTCATTGAGGTCGTTCGCCGTTGCATCGTAGAGGTTGTTGGGGGGCAAGCCATGCAACCTGTAGATCGTCCGAATGATGCTCATGATCGAAGTGTGTTGGTGCGAGACATAACCGCGTTTGGCCCATGGGCTGATGCATAGCACGAAGGAACGATGCCGATCGATCGAATCGTTGTCGCCACCGGAATCGTCCTGTGTGACAAAAATCGCCATCTGTTTCCACTCAGGTTGGCGTGAAAGGTATGCTACGATCCGGCCCAACGCTAAGTCGTTGTCTGCCATGTAACTGGCAACGTAGGGATAGCCGCGTTGCGGATTCGCTCCCGCGCCGTGATCGTTGCAGATAGCCAAGTTAATGAAACGAGGAAGCGATCCTTGGTGTTCCTGCCGATACTGCTCAATATCCTCTACGAACCAATCCGCACGGGCAATATCGGGAATATTGTTGTTGTAAGCCGGGTAATCAAAGTCGGTGTTCTCAAACAGGACCTTGGGCATCGGATAATTGACGTTTGTATAAGCACCGGTACGATTGGCCATCGGTCCCTCATCGTTGTCGGGGAACTCAAATCCTTCCCCATAGTTTCGAAAAGGGATCCCACCACGGTGCAAGTGCTCGAACATCGAGCCGTTTTCGAGATAGTCCTCCGGGATCTGGGAGCCATTAGATCCCATCACAACCATCCGCCCACGCGCCGTTTCGCTCTTTCGAAATCCCCATCCCGAATAAAAGACTCGAGTCGTCCAAAAACTTGGATAGACGCCGATTAGCCATCGATGTCCATCTCCCGAGGCTTGTGGCTCCATATAAAAATTGTCCGATATCGAAAACTGCTCGGCCAACCGCACATGGTTAGGCATAATCGGGACTCGCTCTTCTTTCCCATGCTCCTTGATCCAACCGTTGACACCAAATTCCGCATACTCGGGCTCACTGGTCGATCCGGGTAGCCCCCCGAAGATGCCGTCGAAGGTATGATTTTCTTTGGTGATGAAAACAACGTATTGGATCGCTGAAGGTAGCCAAGCGGGAGATCGAGAGGCAAGAGCCATGCCGTTGTTCTTAAGTACCTGTTGCGTTTCGTCAACGCTTGGGTCAAGGTCGACGATATGTAACATGCCGGGCATGTCGGGCAACCCAAATCGTTCGTCTTCCATGTCCCGCCGGTGTTTTGGCCCTCGGGGCCCTCGACCCAATCCTTTTTGAGTCGCGACCACAAGTCGTCTCTCGTCAGGAGTCAGCCGACATGCGGTGGGAAACCAACCCGTTGCTATCCAGCTTGTTGAATTGCCATTCTCCAAATCGATTGAAGCAATTGCGTTCAATCCAGAGGCGCAGACGAACAATCGCTTGCCGGCCCGATCGATTGTCATACCCGATGGGATCACCCCCCGCAATGTGGCGAGTTTTGGCTCCGGCGTTAGCTTGATCGTCTCCTGCAGCTCCATCGAGCTTGTATCGAAGATTTGCACGGTATCGTTGTTCGCATTGCTAACGAATAAACGGTTGCTGTGGACAAGGAGACCGTTGGGTGAACTGCCTCCTACGGTATGCCCGCGATCGGCTGGCGACTGAAGCAACAATCCCGTTTTGACCTTGGCCTGTAGTGTCGGATGGTCAGGCTGGGAAACATCAAACATCCAAACCGAATGGGCGTCTGCAACATGAGGGTTTCCGAGGCCTGGTACAATCTTTCCCTTTTTGCGAACCCCTTCTTCTGCTTCGACCGACGGGAATCCGAAGGCGGGGGTCTTCAATCCGCGAGGATCCCCCTCTTCATTGATGATCAATGAGTAGTCGAGCATGCCGATGTTTGCGACAAACAAACGTTTCCCGTCCGCCGAAAGAGCGACGCTGAACGGTTCGCGCCCTGCGGGCAGGTCGCTGATCACTCTCTGCTCGACGAGATCAAAAACGACCATTCGTTGTCGAGCGACATCCGCCCCAAAAACGTATCGTTCATCCAAAGACAATGCCAGATCGTTGATGTAGCATTCGGGGTCTGCGGAAATCGATAAAACAACTTCCGGTTCGAGCTTTGCTAAACGGCCGGTCGGTTTCTGCGACCAGGACGAGGTGGAGAGAACTTGGATTCCATGCCCTGAATCACCGCTCGATATCACAAGCTTACTGCTATCTTTCGTGAATACGCCACAAAATGCGGGCGATTTCCAAGGCAGCAGATGCGACGGTGCCCGAGGATCCATGTCCGATGAGTCGCAGACAACGATCCCCGTGTTGCACATCCCTATAAGATACTTGCCGTCGGGGCTAGGGATGGAATTCCATAGGTTTTCTCCCGAGTATAGGCGCGGCCCCTTGGGGGTCAACAAGCGTCCATTAGGAAGCACTGTTTCGCCATCGGGGACGATCTTGGCGAAGCGATCTCCGGCGGGCGAGGAAAACAACCATTCATCCTGAGCTACAGAGAACGATGCCAACACAAAACCAGCATACAACGCCATCAACTGAATTCGCAAACTCATGATCAACTCACCCAGATCGCCAAAGTTCGAAAAGATCTTTGCCACCTATCTGAACGAACTATTTCTGCGATAGCAACCGGTCAATCCTTGAACCAGATGGGTTGTGCTGATTTCTCTTGCGATCTTAATCAATTCTTAGGACAATTGGGCGAAAAGCGTTGGAGAGCTTGTCGCAATTAGTTCGCTTGATTCCCTCGCCGTTGCTTCTAAGCAGATGGCATGGCCGACCATCGTGATAGAAGGATAGAATTTTAGTGGTTAGACACCGCCTGCAATTCAAAGGGTCAATCATGCGGTCATCGATGAGCTTTAGTTTCCTGGCAGTGTGTTTAACACTGTTCGTGGGCAGTTACACCAGATGCAGGACTTGAACCTCTCCGAGACGACGTTCGACGACGAGAACATGCGAGTCTTAAATCAAATGACCGACTTGAAGACCTTAATCCTGAACAAGACCAGAATTAGCGATATAGGGATGGCGGCGGTTAAGGAAATGACCGTGCTGAACAACCTTTTCGTTGGTATTACCGACGTGACCGCCCAGGGATTGGCCTTAGTTCCCTAAAAGGACCGAAAGTCGATGATGCGGGTGGGCAAGGGGGCGATGACGGCGACGCAACTGGATGAAATGATGGAAATGTATCCGAAGACGCAGATCTTTGACCCAAGCGGGTACTGGAGGCCGAAGCGGATCGAGACAGCGATGAAGGAACTCGGCAAAGAACACCCGGCAAAGAAGTGAGACGAACGATTGCAGATGGCATCCCGTCAAATGGAGAAACGCATCAAAGACAACTGACCCGGGAGTTATGGCCGGCGCGATCAAGGCGCGAGGGAATAGGCGTTTGATCACGCTTTGTTTTCTGTTGTCATACAAATTTGCACGGAAACAACAGATGCTTTCAGTTGCGCAAAGGCGTTACCGCAGTGTCCGCAAGTCCTGGGCCATCGCAGTCGTATCTATGTAGCTCGAACTGGACAGCCGAATCTCTATCCAGATTCGCGACCCGTAGCAAACCCCTTTCGAGGGCAAGCAGGAATCGTGGCTCAAATGCTTGTTCAGAAACCTCATTGGAACACGTTAAGCGAGTTGACGGACGGCATTTCAAGGCAATCTCAAACAAAAGGACCTTCATTATCCCAGGTATCCAAGGCGATCTCTGCATTCGTCGAGGAGGCAATTGCCACCAAAGAAGGAAATGCGATCAAACTTGTCGATCCGGTCGGCTTGCTCGATCATTTGCGCAAGAGTTGGAGTCGAACCCCTCCGCGACGTCAGCGAGCGTACCGCAGCGCAGGGGGTAAAACGAACCTGAACGAATTCTCGAAATCACCCAGTCTTGCTTGGTCGCTTACGGGGGAGTCGTCTGCACCGCATTACTGCAGCATTGCTCAAGGTGGAGCATTAAAGGTAGCTGTAAGCGATATGAAGATGGCGGAATCCTTGCTTTCATTGATTCCTGAGAGCGTTCCAAGTTTCGCAGATATTCTGTTGCAGGAAACAACTGACGACTCGGTCTTTTTTGCCAATGAGCACGATGATGCTGGTATCCGCTACGCCAGTCGAGTACAAACATGGCTCGACCTTGCAGATGGCGATGCACGCCAGCGAGAGACTGCAAAAGATTTGTACAAAGCGATCATCCAGGGTTTCAAGGTGTCATAGCCAACATGGACGACTTTTTGTGGGAGCACTTCCTACCAGTTTGGAGAGACTTCGGTACAAGTTCAACCGGTAGTATTCTCATAGCAGGAGGTTACGTGGAGCGTTATGAAGTTAACGGCAACGAGCGATCGTTGGAGCTTATCACAGTCGCTCGATTTAGACGAACAAGGGAGGGATTACAGTCGTTTCCAGGCAGCCAAACACGCTCAAGATGTCTTTCGTACGATTGCCCTGATGACCTTGCAGGAACGAGATCACGCAGGGGAAGTCGTGGCTTCGATCGGCGAGCATGATGCTTTCCGTCGTGCTAGAGAAATCTGGAATAACGATTTCACCATGACCTCTCTGCCAGCCGTACGAGAACTTGCATCGAAATGGCGGCAGGATGACGCTTTAACCATCCGTCAAATACTGTCGGGTTGGTTCGGCTAATCAAGATTTTGGGGCAGAATTCAACTGCATCGTAAGGACGAACCCGATGATTAAAGGCAATGCTCCAGACTCATTAATCGCTAAGGCGAATCTGGCATTCGAGGCAGCTTGTCGAATAGTCATCGAACGAGCTCGCCGATCGGGGACCGAAATCGTCATCTGGCGTGACGGGCAAATCGTGGAACTGTCGCCAGAAGAAGCGACAGCGGAA
>Ga0255127_1000514_pt1 | contig 19585 bp, 15 predicted proteins | sample Law_Miss_RepB_8d_FD_188555 | JGI IMG/M metagenome (GOLD analysis project Ga0255127, IMG submission 188555) | Freshwater microbial communities from St. Lawrence River, New York, United States - Law_Miss_RepB_8d | ecosystem: Environmental > Aquatic > Freshwater > River | place: USA: New York...
GCCCTGGTGCACCTGGGCCGGCGCCGCCACCCCGCCCATCGACTGGGCCCCCGCTTTCGCCAACGCCTCGGCCCAGGTGCACCAGGGCTACACCGGCCCCGAGGGCCAGCGCGTGGGTGTGCACCTGCACTACTACCGCCAGCAAGACTACGAGCGCAAGCTGGTGAGTTCCGAGAACATGCTGGTGCGCCACAACGACGCCACCTGGGCCCGTGCCCAGGCCGGCACCGCCCAGGCCCAATGGCCCGGCGCGCAATTGCCCGTGGCCAGCGCCACGCTGCGCCGCACCAGTGGCGGCCTCACCACCTCGGGCACCGAGCGCCTGCTGGCCTGGCGCTGGTACTGGGTGGACGACCGCTTCACCGCCAGCGACGCCGCCGCCAAGCTGCTGGGCGCCTGGGGCCGCGTGCGCGGCTGGGGCGACGACGGCGCCATCGTGGTGGTCTACACCCCGCTCGATCCCCAACTCACCGAGGCCCAGGCGCAAGAGCGCGCCCAGGCCACCCTGCGCGCCTTCGTCCAGGCCAACGGCGCGGCCCTGCAAGACAGCCTGCGCCGCACGCGCGCCGGCCACTGACCCGACCATGTGCGGCATTTCCGGCCTATTTGACCCCCAAGGCACGCGCGACTTTGACCGCGCGCTGCTCTCTCGCATCAACAACATCCAGAGCCACCGCGGCCCCGACGAAGACGGCCTGCACCTGGAGCCCGGCCTGGGTCTGGGGCACCGGCGCCTGTCCGTCATTGACCTGAGCACCGGCCAGCAGCCGCTGTTCAACGAAGACGGCAGCGTGGCCATCGTCTTCAACGGCGAGATCTACAACTTCCGTGAGCTGGTGCCCGAGCTGCAGGCCCTGGGCTACCGCTTTCGCACCCGCAGCGACACCGAGGTGATCGTGCACGCCTGGCAGGCCTGGGGCGAGGCCTGCGTGCACCGCCTGCGCGGCATGTTCGCCTTCGCCCTGTGGGACCGCCGCCAGCAAACCCTGTTTCTGGCGCGCGACCGCCTGGGCGTCAAGCCCATGCACTACGCCTGGCTGCCCGATGGCAGCTTTGTGTTCGGCTCTGAGCTCAAGGTGGTCACCGCCCACCCGGCCTTCCAGCGCGATATTGACCCGCTGGCGGTGGAGGAATACTTCGCCTTCGGCTACGTGCAAGACCCGCGCTGCATCTACCAGGGCGCCCACAAACTGCCGGCCGGCCACACCCTCACGCTCAGGCGAGGGCAGGGCAATCGCCCCGAACCCAAACCCTATTGGGATCTGCACTTCACCAACGACAGCCGCCTCTCCTACGCCGATGCCCAGGCCGAACTGCTGGCGCGCGTGAAAGAAGCCGTGCGCCTGCGCCTGGTGGCCGACGTGCCCCTGGGCGCCTTTCTGTCGGGCGGGGTCGATTCCAGCGCCGTGGTCGCCACCATGGCTGGCCTGTCTGACACACCGGTGCACACCTGCGCCATCGGCTTTGACGACCCGAAATTCAACGAGTCCGACTTCGCCCGCCAGGTGGCCGAGCGTTACCACACCGACCACCGGCTGGAAATCGTCAGCGGCGGCGCCGACTTTGACCTGATCGACACCCTGGCCTGGCTTTACGACGAGCCCTACGCCGACAGCTCGGCCCTGCCCACCTACCGCGTGTGTCAGATGGCCCGCAAGCACGTGACGGTGGCGCTCTCGGGCGACGGCGGCGACGAGGCCTTCGGCGGCTACCGCCGCCACCGCCTGCACCTGGGCGAAGAGGCCGTGCGCGGTCGCCTGCCCCTGGGCCTGCGCCGCGGCCTGTTCGGCCCGCTGGGCCACTGGTACCCCAAGGCCGACTGGGCGCCGCGCCCCTTGCGCGCCAAGACCACCTTCCAGGCCCTGGCCATGGACAGCGTGCAGGCCTACTGCCACACCATGTCCAAGCTGCGCGACGACGAGCGCCGCGCCCTGTTCACGCCCGAGTTCCAGCGCAGCCTGGGCGGCTACCGCGCGCTCGACGTCTTCCGCCGCCACGCCGCCAACGCCCACACCGACGACCCGCTGGCCCTGGTGCAATACCTCGACTACAAAACCTGGCTGGTCAGCGACATCAACACCAAGGTCGACCGCGCCGGCATGGCCCATTCGCTGGAGGTGCGCGAGCCCCTCATGGACCACGAGCTGGTGCAGTGGATCGCCACCTTGCCCAGCAGCTACAAGATTCGCGGCGGCGAAGGCAAGGCCATCTTCAAACAGGCCTTCGAGCCCCTGCTGCCGCACGACGTGCTCTACCGCCCCAAGATGGGCTTCTCGGTGCCATTGGCCACCTGGCTGCGCGAACCCCTGAAAGACCGCGTGCGCCAGGCCCTGCTGGGCGAGCGCATGCGCGACAGCGGCTACTTCAACCCCAGCACCGTGCGCCGCCTGATCGACGAACACAACAGCGGCCTGCGCGACCACGCCACCGCCCTGTGGTCGCTGCTGATGTTCGAGGCGTTTTTGCGCGTAAGCGATGGGGGCGTGGCCCATGGCTGACACCCGGCGCCACGCCCGCCCCGTGAAGATCGTGCACGTGGTCTACAGCTTCGGCGTGGGCGGGCTGGAAAACGTGATCGTGCAGCTCATCAACCGCCTGCCCGCCGATCGCTTCGAGCACACCGTGCTGGCCCTCACCACCGTGAGCGACTTTCAGCAGCGCGTGAACCGCCCCGACGTGCGCTTCATCGCCCTGAACAAGCCGCCCGGCCACGCCGTGGGCCTCTACCCGCGCATCTACCGCCTGCTGCGCGAGCTGCGCCCCGACGTGCTGCACACCTGCAACCTGGCCGCGCTGGAGGTGGTGCCCCTGGCCTGGCTGGCCCGCGTGCCCCTGCGCGTGCACGCCGAACACGGCTGGGACGCGCACGACCCCAACGGCCGCAACCCCCGCTACCAGCGCCTGCGCCGCCTGTACAAACCCTTCGTCAGCCAGTACGTGGCCGTCTCGCGCGACCTGGACGACTACCTTGGCCGCGCCATCGGCGTGCCCGCCACCCGCCGCAGCCTCATTGCCAACGGCGTGGACACCGACACCTTCGCCCCCGCCCACGGCGCGCGCCACGCCGTGCCCGGCTGCCCCTTCCAGCCCGGCTGGCACTGGCTGGTGGGCACCGTGGGCCGCCTGCAGACCGTGAAAAACCAGCCCCTGCTGGCCCGCGCCTTTGTGCGCGCCCTGCGCGAGAACCCCGCCATGCGCGACACCGCGCGCCTGGTCATCGTGGGCGAAGGCCCCCTGCGCGCCGAGGTGGAACAGGTCTTGGCCGAGGCCGGCATGGCCGACCTCGCCTGGCTGCCCGGCGCCCGCCACGACGTGGCCGACGTGCTGCGCTCGCTTGACCTGTTCGTGCTGCCCTCACAAGCCGAAGGCACCTCGTGCACCCTGCAAGAGGCCATGGCCTGCGGCCTGCCCGTGGTGGCCACCGCCGTGGGCGGCACGCCCGACCTGGTGAACGAAGGCGTCACCGGCCACCTGGTGCCGCCCGACGACGAAGCCGCCCTGGCCCAGGCCCTGGCCCAAGCCTTCGACCAGCCCGACGTGGTGGCCCGCCAAGGCCTGGCCGCCCGTGACCAAGCCGTGCAGCGCTTCGGCATGCGCGGCATGCTGAGACAGTACCAACAACTCTTCGACCCGTTCGCAGACCCCATCAACGCCTGACATGCGCATCCTCTACCACCATCGAACGGCCTCCAAAGACGGGCAGGCCGTGCACATCGAAGAAATGATCGACGCCATGCGCGCGCTCGGTCATGAGGTGCGCGTGGTGGCCCCCCTGGCCGACCAGGGCGAAGGCCAGATGGGCGGCGGCGTGGGCTGGGTGCACCGCCTCAAAGCCATGCTGCCCAAGGCCGTGTACGAGCTCATGGAACTGGCCTACAGCCTGGTGGCTTACCGCAAGCTCATGGCCGCCGCCCGCGAGTTCCAGCCCGACGCCATCTACGAGCGCTACAACCTTTTCCTGCTGGCCGGCCTCATGGCCAAGCGCCGCCTGGGCCTGCCCCTGCTGCTGGAGGTGAACGCCCCGCTCGTGGCTGAGCGCTCGCAGCACAGCGGCGGCCTGGCCCTCAAGGCCCTGGCCCGCTGGGCCGAAGGCAAAGCCTGGCGCGGGGCCGACGCCGTGCTGCCCGTCACCGCCGTGCTGGCCGAGCACGTGCGCGCCTACGGCGTGCCCGCCGAGCGCATCCACGTCATTCCCAACGGCATCAACCGCGCCCACTTCGCCCACGCCCCCAGCCCCGCCGAGGCCAAGGCCCGGCTGGGCCTGCAGGGCAGGGTGGTGCTGGGCTTCACCGGCTTCGTGCGCGACTGGCACGGCGTGGACCGCATCGTGGCCTGGATGGCCAGCCCCGGCGCCCCCGCCAACACCCACCTGCTCGTGGTGGGCGACGGCCCCGTGCGCGCCGAACTGGAAGCCCAGGCCCGCCGCCTGGGCCTGGCCGAGCGCGTCACCTTCACCGGCGTCATCCACCGCGACCAGGTGCCCGCCCACGTGGCCGCCTTCGACGTGGCCCTGCAACCCGCCGTCACCCCCTACGCCTCGCCCCTGAAGCTCATGGAATACCTGGTGCTGGGCAAGGCCGTCATCGCCCCGGCCACGCCCAACCTGCAAGAAGTGCTCACCGACAACGTGAACGCCCTGCTGTTCAACGAAACCGAGGCCGGCGCGCTGGAGCGCACCCTGGGCCGCCTGTGCCACGACACCGCCTTGCGCGAGCGCCTGGCCCAAGGCGCGGCCGACACCATCGACCGCCTCGAACTCACCTGGCTGGGCAACGCGCGCAAGGCCGTGGCGCTGATGGGGGGCCGCGCATGAAGGTGCTGCTGTTCTCCAGCCTCTATCCCAGCGCGGTGCGCCCCATCCACGGCATCTTCGTGGAAACGCGCCTGCGCGAACTGCTCAAAACCGGCCAGGTGCAGGCCAAGGTGGTGGCGCCCGTGCCCTGGTTTCCCTTCGAGGCCAAGCGCTTCGGCGAGTACGCCCAGTTCGCCGCCACGCCGCGCTTTGAGGCGCGCAACGGCGTGGAGGTGCACCACCCGCGTTACCTGCTGCTGCCCAAGGTGGGCATGAACCTGGCCCCCTACGCCATGGCCCTGGGCGCCTTGCGCACCGTGCGCCGCCTGCAGCGCGAAGGCTTTGACCCTGACCTCATCGACGCCCACTACTACTACCCCGACGGCGTGGCCGCCGGCTTGCTGGCCAAGTGGCTGGGCAAACCCTTTGTGGTGACGGCGCGCGGCACCGACCTGAACCTGATTCCCCAATACCCCTTCCCGCGCAAGCTCATCCTGGAAACGGCCGCGCAAGCCAGCGCCTCGATTGGCGTGTGCCAGGCCCTGATGGACACCCTGGGCGAACTGGGCGCTGACCGCCGCAAGCTACACACCCTGCGCAACGGCGTGGACCTGCAGCGCTTCGTGCCCGAAGACCGCGCCCAGGCCCGCCAACGCCTGGGCCTGCCGGTGGACGGGCGCTACCTGCTCTCGGTGGGCCACCTGATCGAGCGCAAAGGCCACCACATCGCCATCGAGGCCCTGTCGCACCTGCCCGGGGTGACGCTGCTCATCGCCGGGGGCGGCCCGGAAGAGGGCGCCCTGAAGGCACTGGCCAAGCGCCTGGGCGTGGCCGAGCGCGTGCGCTGGGTGGGCGTGGTGCCCCAGACCGACCTGAAGTGGTGGTATAGCGCCGCCGATGTGCTGGCCCTGTGCAGCAGCCGCGAAGGCTGGGCCAACGTGCTGCTGGAGGCCATGGCCTGCGGCACCCCGGTGCTGGCCACCAACATCTGGGGCACGCCCGAGGTGGTGAGCACCCCCGCCGCCGGGCTGCTGCTGGCCCGCCGCGACGCCCCCGCCCTGGCCGCCGCCTGGGTGCACCTGCACACCCAGTTGCCCAGCCGCGAAGACACCCGCGCCCATGCCGAGACCTTCTCTTGGGAGGCCACCACGCAGGGGCAGTTGCGTTTGTTTCGTGAGGTGACCCATGCCGCGCGTTGACGCCATGCCCCACCTGACCCTGCCCACCATCGCCGGCCGCGAGCGCCTGCTGGCCTGGGCGCTGGTGCTGCTGAGCGTGGCGCTGCTGTTTGCCCAGGCGCCGCACGGCGGCGCCTTTTACTGGAGCGACTCGCCCCGCCACGCGCTCAACGGCGTGTTCGTGATGGACCTGATCAAGGCCATGCCGCTGGACGACCCGGCCGGCTACGCCTACCGCTACTACGCGCAGTACCCGGCGCTCACCATCCTGTTCTACCCGCCGCTGTTCTACGCCATCAGCGCGCCGTTCTATGCGGTGTTCGGCGTGTCGCACGAAACCGCGCTGCTGGTGGTGGCCTTGCATTACCTGGCCCTTGGGCTGGGTTACTGGCGCCTGGCGCGCTTCTGGCTGCCGGCCGCGCCCTCGCTGGCCTTTGCGGTGCTGGTGCTGTGGCTGCCCGAGGTGGCCTTCTGGGGCCGGCAGGTGATGCTGGAAGTGCCCGCCTTCGCCTTCCTGGTGTGGAGCGCCGTGGCCGTGATGGCCTACCTGCGCGGCGGCCACGTGCGCTGGCTCTACCTGGGCGCGGCGCTGCTGGTGCTGGGCATGTACACCAAGATCAGCGTGGCCTACATGGGCGTGGTGTATGCCGCGCTCATCGCCCAGCGCGACGGCTGGGCCGTGCTGCGCAACCGCCACCACTGGTGGGTGGCCGCGTTGGCCGTGGTGGGCCTGGTGCCGCTGGCGGTGCTGACGCTGAAGTTTGGCCAGGCCAACGTGCAGTCGGTCACCGGCGTGGCCGACGCCGTGGCCTCGCGCGGGAGTTGGCAGGGCTGGGTGTGGTACCTGCAGCAGATTCCCGCACAGGTGGGCTGGCCGCTGGTGGTGTTGGCCCTGGTGGGTGCCGGGCTGGCCGCCTGGCGCCGCCTGCCCGGCCTGGGCTTGTGGTGGCTGAGCTTCGCCGTGGGCTACCTGTTCTTCTCGTCGATTGACCTGAAGGAAGCCCGCCACAGCGTGTTCCTGCTGCCCAGCGTGGTGTTCTTCGCCGTGCTGGCGTTGCAGACCTTGTTGCCAGCCTGTCTGCAGACCTGGGCATTGGCCGCCTTGGTGCTGGCCACGGCCGGTCTCACCGCCTGGACCCGCCCGGTGTACTTCGTGGACGGCTATGCCCGCGCCGCCGCCGAAGTCGCCCGCCTGGCGCCGCCCGACAGCACCGTGATGTTCTCGGGCTACCGCGACGGTTCTTTCGTGTTCAACATGCGCGCCCGCGAAGACCGGCGAGACCTGCATGTGATGCGCGCCGACAAGCTGCTGCTGGGCGTGGCCGTTCGCCGCGAGCTGGGCGTGGAACAAAAAGGCCTGACCGAGGCCGAGATTGCCCAGGCCATCAACGCCAACGGCGTGCACTACGTGGTGATGCAGCCCGGCTTCTGGACAGATCTAGAGGCCATGCAACGCTTCGAGCGCGTGATGGCCAGCGCGCAGTTTGAAGAAGTGGCCCGCATCGCCACCCCGGCCAACCACAAGGCACACGAGACCGAACTGGTGATCTACCGAAACAAGGGGCCGGTGGCCCAACGCCCGCAGGGCAAAGAGATTGAGTTGAAGATCATCAACCGCCGGATTTCGGCTGACTGAACACAACACAACACAACACAACACAACACAAGGGACAAGGGCAATGGAAGCACTCATTCTGGTCATCAACATGGGCGTGATGCTCTACCTGTGCTGGCGCGTGTTCAAAGGGCAGGGCAAGGCAGACACCGACCTGGGCCTGCTGCGCTTCCAGAAGACCGATCGCCAGCGCTGAACCCCATCACCACCCTCTGACTTCGCATGCGTGATCTGGCTTTTGCCCTGATGCTGCTGGCGGCCTTGCCGTTGGCCTTGGCACGTCCCTTCAACGCCTACCTTCTGTGGGGGTGGACTGGCCTGCTCGCGCCCACCTCTTATTTCTACGGCTTCATGGTAGGCGCCCGCGTCAACTTCGTGTGCGCTGTGCTCACCCTGGCTTTGCTGGCGCTGGGCCGGGTGCCCTGGCGCGAATACCAGTTCAACACCGTCACCACGCTCTACCTGCTGCTGGCCGCTCATGCCACTTTGGTGTTCTTCTTCGCCTACTCGGGCAACCCGCACAACGCCCAGTACCACGAGATCCTCGTTAAGGGTCTGCTGTTCTGCGTGGTGATGCCGTTCTTTGTGCGCGAGCGGTTGCACTTCCACGCCATGTTCATCGTCATTGCCCTGGGCCTGGGCATCCACGGCGTGCTCAACGGCCTGAAAACCGTGGCCTCGGCCGGCGCTCATAACATGCTGGGCCCCGAGGGCACCATGATGGCCGACCGCAACCACCTCTCCACCGCCCTGGCCCTGGTGCTGCCGGTGCTGTTCTATCTGCAGACCTACAGCGCCAATCGCCTCATCCGGCTCGGGTTCCTGGGTGCTTTTTGCGTGGTGGTGTTGGCCATTTTGGGCGGCGGTTCACGCGCCGGTTTCATTGCCGTGTCGGTGGTGGGCCTCTGGCTGGTGCTCACCACGCGGCGCAAGGGCCTGGCGCTGGCCCTGGTGGTGGCCGCTGTGGTGGGCTTTCTGGCCTTTGCGCCCGAAGACATCACCAGCCGGCTCTCCACCATCAAAGAGGCCGACGAAGACAGCTCGTTCATGGGCCGCGTGATCGCCTGGAAGATCAGCTCGGCCATTGCCTTGGCCAACCCGGTGTTCGGCGGTGGCTTCCACGCGGTGCAGGTGCAACCCATCTGGGATACCTTCAAGACCGCACCCAGCCTGCTGGGCTTCTTGAACCTTCCCGTGCCAGAGTTCTCGGCCAAGGCGGCCCACAGCATTTACTTCGAGGTGATGGGCGACCTGGGCTTCGTGGGCCTGGGCCTGTTCCTCACCATTCTCTTGCGCGCCATCTGGAGCCGGTTCACCATCAAGCGCCTGGCCACCCAGTTGGGTGAGTCTTATCAGTGGGCACGCGACATGGCCGACATGCTCATGCTCTCGGTGCTGGCCTACATGGTGGGTGGCGCCTCGGTGAGCCTGGGCTACCTGGAGGTGATCTACATGGTCGTGATGCTCATGGAACTGCTGCGCCTGCACGTGGTGCGCGCGGCCACCAACGCACACAAGAAGGGGAACACATGATTTCCCGCCTCGTTCTGCAATCCCTCTCCAAAGACAAGCTCTCGGTCTTCCTGTTCCACAAGGTGCCGCAGCAGTGCGACCCACTGGTGCCCGCCGACGTGAACATGGCCCGCTTCGAGCACCTGCTGGACCACACCTTTTCCAAGCTCACCGTGCTACCGCTGGAAGAGGCCATCACCCGCCTGCAAGCCGGCACCCTGCCGCGCGGCGCGGCCTGCATCACTTTCGACGACGGCTACCCCGACTGGCTGGCCGGCGTGGCCCCGGCCCTGCGCCAGCGCAACCTGCACGCCACTTTCTTCATCACCTCGGGCCAGTTCGACGGCGTGCCCTTGTGGCACGAGCGCATCTTGGCGGCGGTGCGCCGCCTGCCTGGGCCCCTGCTGGACATGGGCATTCCGTTCCTGCCGGCGCAACCCGTGGCCACCACGCAAGACCGCCAGCGCCAGGTGCAGCGCCTGGAGCAAGAGCTGAAGTACCTCACGCTCTACCGGCGCGAGCAGATCCTGCAACAGCTGGAAACCATGGCCGGTGTGCAGGCCGCCGCTGTGCCGGTGATGAGCGAGGCGCAACTGCGCGACCTGCACAGCCAGGGTTTTGGCATTGGCGCCCACACCGCGCTGCACCCCATCCTGGACTACTGCAACGCCGAAGAAGCCGAGCGAGAAATTGGCGGCACCCGCGAGCGGCTGCAGGGCATCGTGGGCGGGGCGGTGAATGGCTTTGCCTACCCCAACGGCCGCCCCTATGCCGACTTCTCTCGCCTGCACGTGGACGCGGTGAAGCGCGCCGGCTACCGCTACGCCGTCACCACCCACTGGGGCGTGGCCGATGCCAGCACCTCGCCCTACCAGATTCCGCGTTTCACCCCTTGGGCCGAACGCGATTGGCACGTGACCTATCAACTCGTGCGCAATTTGATGACCGAGCCCATGCAAGTGCCCGAGGTGGCCACATGAGCATGCCCAGCACCATCAAAGACGCGGTTCGCACCGCGCTGTACCGCTCGGGTGTGCTGGGGGCCTGGCACCAGCGGCGCAACCGCCACGCCCTCACGGTGCTGATGTTTCACCGGGTGCTGCCGGCTGGGTCTGAGGCGCTGGCGCAATCCGAGCGCGAGTTCGCCTTCAGCGTGGAAGGCTTTGCCCGAACGCTGGACTTTGTGGCCCGGCATTACCACGTGGTCAGCCTGGCCCAGGTGAAGGCCGCCATTGACGGCAAAGGCCAGTTGCCTGCTTGCCCATTGCTCATCACCTTTGACGACGGCTGGCGAGACACCGTGCAGTTCGCCATGCCCGAGCTGAAGAAGCGCGGCTTGCCGGCACTTCTGTTCCTGGCCACTGAGGTAATGGACTTGCCCCAGCCCCGCTGGTGGCAAGACGCCGCCGTGGCCGTGCTGGCCAACCCGCAAACCGCGCCCAAGCTGCTGCAGGCGCTGGGCATGCCGGCCGATGCCGCCACCCAGCCCGGCTTCAGCCAGCGCGTGGCCGCCCAACTGGCGGGCCTGCCCGAGGCGCAGCGCCGCCAGGTGATCGCGCAGGCAGACCCCACCGTGCTGCAAGCCATCGCCGAGCGCCAGATGGTGACCACCGACGACCTGCGCCAATGGACTGACAACGGCTTTGACCTGGGCGGCCACGGCCATTCCCACTCGCCCATTGCCTACGCCGCTAACCCCGGCGCTGAGATCACCGAATGCCGAAGCCACCTGCGCGCCCTGGGGCTGGAAGACCTTTCGCTCTCGTACCCCCACGGCGTGAAAAACGACGCCAGTCGAGAGCTGTTGAAAAACGCTGGCTTTGAGGTGGTGTTTGACAGCAACCCCTGCCTGGCGAGCGTGGACAAGCTGCCGCAGCTGCGTTTTGACGTGCCTCGCATTCATTTGCCCGAGAACGCCTGGACAACCTGCAATGGGCGAATCGACTTTGCTCGGCTGGCCATGTTCTTGTTTTTCCGGCCGGTGCAGGGGCTTGTTCACACATGAGCGGCCAGCGACCGCGCATCCAGCGCAAATCCTTTGGGGCACTCACTGCTGCCGAGCGAGAGGCCTGGGCTCACCTACTTGCCGAAAGCACCACCTCGCGTTGGGCCTTCCTGTCACCCACCTATGCCGAGGCTGTGCACGAAACGCTCGGGCCGGTGGATGTGCTGCTGTGTTGGCAGGCCGATGAACTGGTGGGCGCGATGCCCTTGCAGCGCGCAACGGGTTGGCTGGGGCGACTGGGCATGCGCGAGCCGGTGGGCCGCCACATGACCGATTACTTCGGCCTGCTGGCGCGCCCAGGCGTCAAGCTGGATTGGGCCGAACTTCTGCGCGCAGCCCGCGTGCCGTGTCTTTACTTTACGCACCTTGACGAGAGCCAGGCGGCCCATGGCTTGACTGGCGACAGTCCCAGGAAAGGGCTGCGCACGCGTATTCACCCTGATGGCGGCGATGCCCATTGGGAATGGCTGCGCACCCAAGACAAAAAGCTGGTGAGCGACACCGAGCGGCGCGAGCGCAAGCTAGTGGCAGAACACGGCCCCATCCGGTTTGCGATGCAGTCCAGCACACCAGAGCAAGACCTTGATTGCCTGGTGGCCCTGAAGAACGCGCAGTACCGGCGCACTGGCCACGATGGCGGCGCCTTGCTGGACCCCGCGAATTCACGCCTGCTGTCGTATCTCTTGAAAGCGGCGGACCCCAATTGCCAACCCTTGCTCAGCGTGTTGCATTGCGGAGATCAATGGGCGGCAGGGCACTTCGGGCTGCAGTGCGGGCCACTCTTGCATTACTGGTTCCCGGTGTACGACAACCGTTATTCGGCCTATTCACCGGGGCGCGTTCTGTACCGCCACGTTCTGTTGGGCGCTCAGGCCAGAGACATCGAATGCATCGACCGGGGAGAAGGCGACAGTGCCGCAAAGCGGGACTTCGCCAATGAGGAGCATTACTTCCTCAAAGGGCTCGTCGCGACTGGGTTGCGCGGTCTGGCGCTGAATACCAGCCAGCGTTTGCACTGGCGATTGGCCAGCCGATCAGGCACTTGAGGCCTTGGCATGCCCTGGCCAGAACGACAGGGCGATGTAGACGAGGCAACGCATTGGGCGGTGCCCTCGCTTCAAGGCCTGCCAGAAGGCTGCCCTGGCAACCGCTCGGTCGCCGTGCCAATAGTGCGAATACGCGTGATCAAAGTGAACACTGCCCAGGCGTTCGTCAAATGCCCTGGGCGATAGCCCAAGCCCATCTTGAGTGACCAAGCCCCAGCGCATCGAAGCGGCTTTCAATAGGTTGGCCAAATGGTTGTCTGAAGACAGACGGTGCATGGCACTGGCCGAGTGGATGCGGTAGAGCGCCACTGCGCCATCCAGCGAATGCATCTCGGCCACCCGTGAAGCCCGCAACCAGAAGTCGTAGTCCTCGCCCTGGCGCATGGACTCATTGAACCCGCCAATGGCCTCATACACCTGGCGCCGCACCACGGCAGTGTTCATGCCCACCAACAGGCCATCCAGCAGCCGGGTGTACAGCCAGCCCGAGCGTTCTTCTTCTGTCTTGCTCAATTGGGCAACGTCTTGAACAAGTGAGCTGGCCGGCGCAAACCCACCCCCGGGCAGCGCGGGCCAGCGAATGAACTTGCCGAACACCACACCCACATCGGGGTGGGAATCAAAGTAGCGCACCTGAGCCTCCAGCTTGCCGGGGAACCACACGTCATCGGCATCCAGAAAGGCAATGAACTCGCCGCGCGATTGCGCCATGCCCACATTGCGGGCGCGCGAGACGCCGTTGCCGGTGAGGTGAATCACCCGAACGCGTGGGTCTTGCAGGGCGTAGCGGTCGTAGTCGTCGTCGGTGGAGCCATCGTCAATGAGCAGCAACTCCAAGTCGGTGAACGACTGCTGCAGCACGCTGTCCAGGGCTTCCTGGAGGTAGTCCTTGCCGTTTCGGACGGGGATGACGACGGAGACGCGGGGCTGGGTCATGGTGCTCAATAGGTGGGGCACCATCTTGTCAGGCGATGCCCAGTTTTGTGTGACCGCTCAACAGGCCATGGGCGTTGCCGGGCGGTCTGTGCAAGGCGTGTCGATCAGGCCGTGAGTTCATGTGTTGCCGCGCCTGCGGTGCAGCACCGCATGCTGCAGACGCTTCAGTTCGTCGGCCATGGGCAGCGACAACAGGACGCAGCCAGCCAGGAAAGCGACTGCGGCCCCCACGCCCACGGTGGCGATGGCGGCCCACGCAGGCGTATGCGCGGGCAAGGCCTCACGAACAGCAAAGCACACCGCCCCCACCAACGCGGTGTGCGCCATCAACGGCAGCGTGCTCTTGGCCCAATCGGTCCAAGGCAGGTTCAGGTGGCGTTGGTGAATCCACAACTGGTAGGGCAGGCTCAGCAGTTGGCCAAGAGCGATGGCCAGCGCAAAAGTGCTGAGCGTGCCGTCCATCAGCCACAGCGCACACGCCACCTTGGCCACCACCAGCAAGGCAGTGGGGCCAATGGCGGCATAGGGCTTGCCCACACCAGTGAGAGCCGGTGCGCTCAGCGTGAACAGGCTGCTTACGGCGTAGGCCAGGCAAAGCCAGGGAATCGCGGGCACGGCCTCCAGCCAGGCACTTCCGTACAGAAAGCTCACGATGTCTTGCGCCAGTACCGCAATGGTGGCCAGCGCCGGCAGCATCAGCGCGTTGATGAGCGAGGTGGCCCGCAGGTACTCACCGGCCACCGGCCCATTGGCGTGGTGAACCTTGGCCATGTAGGGCAGGGCAAAGTAGTTCACGGTGGGCAGCAGGGCAGTGCTCACCATGTTCACGGTGGAGTTGGCCCGGCTGAACAGGCCCACATCGGCTGGCGTCATCTTGCGGCCCAGCAAGATATCGGGCAGGGCGTTGTCGGCCGCCTTGAGCAGGGCGGTGAGCAGGTTGCCCAGGCCGAAGTGAACGATGGATTTGATCTGCCCAAAGGCCGGCAGCCAGGGCAATGGCCTGCCCAGTGCCCAGCGCGCCATGGCCCCGGTGACGATGATGTTGATCAGGTTCGCCCAGGCCATGGTCATGGGGCCAAAGCCTGCCAGCGCCAGAAGCACCGACGAGGCGAAGAAGATCAACGTCGCCACCGCTGTGATGCGAGACCACTTTTCTACGGCCATCTCGCGCGTGATGATGGCAAGCGGTATGGACCCGAACGGGATGAAGACGAAGCCAACTGCCAAAACCTGAACCACGGGCACCACCCGTGCTTCACGGAAGAACTCGGCCCAATAGGGTGCGCTCAAGAACATGGCGCACGCCACGCTCCAAGAGGTCACCAGCAATACCCCGAGCGCATTGCGCAGATGTGCAGGAGTGAGCTCTTTTTCTCGCTTGATGAACGCCGTGACGCCAAAGTCGCGGAACACGTGGGCTACCGCCATGAGCACCGCGCTCATCGAGAAGATGCCAATGTCTTGAGGGCTGAGCAGGCGGGCCAGCACGATGGTCAGCAAAAAGTTGGCCACCAGGGCCAGGTTGCTGACGATGAACTGCAGGGCGACTTTTTGGCGAACCGAGGACACGAATGGGCTTCTGGTGGCAATGCTGCAAAGGTCTTCATCCACGGGCCTGCTTCATGCGCGCCTGAGCGTTGGAGCCTTTTGGATGTAAGCGCAGGGGAGCGGCGGATGCTACAGGCTTAAGCCACGAGTATGAGTCTTTTCACGCTACGAACGCTGTTGAACTACTAAATTTCGCACAATCAGCTTGCATGCTGTTAACTTTACGTGCCATAGGGGTTGGCGGTGGTTCGGCCATACACACATCGTTGGTGAGCCCCTTGAGCGGGAATGGTCTCTGGGCTCTGTCCTAGCGAGCGCTGCCTCCGCAAGGCGGGGGCGAAGGAAGTCAAAGAAATTTGGGGAAGGGTGATTGTTTCGCTCTGCTGCTTTTGATTGCAGTGTCATTCTCGTCGAATTGATCTGATTAATGGCGCTGGCTTGTTGTCTATTTTTTGTGTGAATTCATGATTGATATTTCCCAGGTTGCGTGCGTTGGTGGAAAGTGCTTCTCCAACTGCTGAGCGCACTACGTTTTGATTATTGCAATAATTAATTTCTGCAGGGTGGATTGATGGATTCAGATCGTTTGAAGGTGGTCTTGGTGGCTTCGGAGGATTGGCTGCCTGGCATCCGTTCGCATGTACCTGGGAGTCGCCCTGATCCAGTTGCGCTGTATCGATTGCTGGCCGACCAGCACGGAATCGACGTTGAGATCATCGACCCGTTCTTGTCCAGCAAGTTGCCGCTGCTAAGGCGCCACATGGTGTACAGGGGGGTTGACCCATTTCGGGCGCTGAAGATTTTGCTGTTTCGTCGCGACGTTGATCTGGTGCTTTCCGTGTTTGAAAGCTCGATAGCGGTGATGACGCTTTTGCGCCGAGCCATGCTCTATAAGCCGAAGCTGGCGATATGGGATGTGATTCCCGATGAAGTATGGAAGCCGAGAAAATGGCTCCAGAACATTGCGTTCCCACGGGTGGACGGCTTGTTGGTGCTTTCGGAAAATCAGATCCCTTATTTGGCGAGGCGCTGGGGTATCGGTGACAACGCGACTGCAGTTTGGCAAGAGGTAGACACAGACTTCTATCAGCCGGAGGCATTTAACGTAGATGGCCCGATTCTGGCCATTGGCGATGACCATGGTCGTGATTGGCCCACCTTGATCGCGGCGCTTGCGCCGCTAGATATAGAGGTGGTTGTCAAAACAAAGGCCAAGCTAGAGGTGCCGAGTAATGCGCGTATGAGGCTCAAGCAGATCTCGTCGCGACTGAGTTTCCCAGAGCTTCGCGATCTTTATGCCAAGGCCAGCTTGGTGGTGATTCCGCTTTCTGAAACCCTCAATGTCAGCGGCGTGGGAAGCGTTCTGGAATCAATGGCAATGGGAAAGCCGTTGGTGATCAGCGATAACCCGCCAATTCGCGACTATTTGGAGCCCGGGCGTACCGCTGAAGTGGTTCCAGTCGGAGATGCAGTGAAGCTGCGCGAAGCAGTGTTGGCGCTAAAGGCCAACCCGGAGCGAATGCGAACCATGGGCAGCTTGGCTCGCGCCAGAGCGGTTGACTTGTACTCGGCAGAGCCATATGCCAAACGCTTCGCTGCTGCATTGCGGAAGCTTTGTACCTCCTCGAATTCACAACCGTGAATCGGGTGCCACGTAAGAGTCATGGCTGGCGCTGAGTAATATTTTTTAATTTTATCTGATGGAGGAGTTTAATGGGATTCAAGAATTTAATTCGTAGTACGGCCCGTTTTTTTGGTTACGACGTCATGTCGCTTGCCTACAGTCAAGACTACATTTATGACCGCTATCTGAGAACTGCGCTCAATCGATACAACATTTCGACGGTCTTGGATATCGGCGCCAATATCGGCGGCTACGGTGAGCTTCTTAGATCAATTGGCTATGTTGGGGAAATTCATTCCTTTGAACCCTGCTCTGCACCTTACGAAAAGCTGGTAAGGCTGGCGTCCGGAGATAACCTATGGGTAACCCATAAATTGGGGCTGAGCGATAAGGTCGGGCAAGCCGAGATCAACGTCATGGCCGGAAGTGAGCTGAATTCCCTGCTCAGTCCGGCGGAAAGCAGCGAACGCATGTCGGTGGTCGGGCGCGAGTTGATTTCGCTATCCTCTCTTGATGCCCTCGATATTCCGATTGATTGGAGCAAGACGTTCGTCAAGATCGACACCCAGGGGCATGATCGAACGGTGATCAATGGCGGGCTTGATCGGCTGAAGACCGTGCCTTTGTTGCAAACCGAAGTGTCATTTCTCCCCATCTATCAGAACATGCCGTCTTATCACGACTCATTGGCCTTGTTGGCCGATGTTGGCTTTGATGTGTTGGGTATGTTTCCGGTGTCTCGAGATGACGCCGGACGGGTGCGAGAGTTCGATTGTCTTTGCTTGAATCGTCGGTTTATTCGCTAGACATTCTCATTGAATAAAAAACCCCGCTTGCGCGGGGTTTTTTACTTATCTGGGAACGATTGCCCAAGTTGGGTTATTTGAAAAATCTGCGTCCATCAAGGGTGTTTTGGATTTCCAAAGGTTATAGGCTGTTGATGCGTTTTGAACGCCAAGGCTTGAGACTGCTCCCAACATGGCTCTTGCATTCGCCGCATAACCGCCGGCCCACGCAGGGTAGCCATCGTATGCGGCTGTATCAGAGCATGTGAGGCCGGGGAAGTTCACCTGAGCAAGTTCGCCCCATCCCGTGATCCAGTTGCCGCTGGAATTCTTCAGTTCCAGATAGTATGCGGCCGCTTTTGACAAGCAGAAGCCCTGCGACTCGTTCATAAACCGGCCAACTCCCAGCTTGCTGACAAAATTCACTAGCTCTTTAGCTCGTGGTTCGTCGGCTTCTGCATGTTGCGCCATCACAATTGCCCAGAAGTCGTTCTGCCATGGGCCTGCTTGAGCAGTTGCATAGGGGTTGACAGGAGATCCCATTGGAGAGACGTCAGTTGCCGGCGATGCAATCCAGTTTTGATAGAACCATTCCAGGTTATTGGACAGTCTGCTTTTGAAGTAGGTCTTCATCGCGTGACTGTCAGGGAGAATTCTTGAGGCATCGCCCAATGCTCGCATCATCCAAGCCTGAGCTCGTACTTGGTCCTCCCAAAGCAAACCCTTACCAAAGCTTCGGTAGCCAGGGCTCATGGCTGTAAGGTTCCATGCCGCCCAGAACATCAGTTCTTCTTGGTAAAAGGCATCCCCTGTAATGAGGTATGGCACATAAGCAAAGGACCCTTGGTGTCCAGTGTCGGGTTCCCAGATAGTGGCTGCATTGACCAGCGTTGGGAGTGCGGGTTGGGAGGTGCCCCGCATCGTCGAGACATTCGGGTATCGATCTAGATCCAGTGGCTGACCAGAAGATTCATCACGATAGTGAACGGGTACCGCACCTGCAACATCAGCGTGCGCAAGCATTACTTCCTTCATTCGCTCATCTTGAGAGATGAGATACATGGCCGTCCATTGAGGAACTGGTCCGATTTCCGGGCGACCACCCGTTGTCGGGAAATAGGCCGTCATCAACAAATTGGCCATCGGGCCAAGATTCGCCTGATTGGCTTTGGCTTGCGTGTACTGCGAATAGAAGGAAGAAAGAACCGTCTCTGGAATGGTCAGGTTGAGGTTGTAATTCCAGATTGCCTTACTCGCCATGAAATAAGGCATGTTGTGGCGCACCCGTGCCTGCGGCTCGGCCGAGGCGCCCGTCCACAGCACCTTGTGCCAGCGGGCGTGGTGGTAGTGGGTGAACTTGGGTTGGGTGTAGAGGGTGCTGCCGTTGCGCTTCACGGCAAACGAGTAGGTGATGTTGCCGGGGTTGGCCGTCCAGGTGCGGGTGTTTTCCATCACCACGTCGGTGCGGATGCGCTGGCCGCCGTCCACCAGGCGGGTGTGCAGCCGGGCGGTGAGGTGGGGGTGCTGGGTGCCGGTGGCCTTGTCTTTGAAGGGCAGGGCCACGGTGTACTCGGTGGCCACGGCGCCGGCCAGGCGGCGGCCGCTGCCGCTGGAAATTTGGGCCGCCAGTTGGGCTTGGGGCTGGGCCACCAGGGTGGCCACCACGTTGCCGTTGGCGTCAAACACCTGGGCTTCGAGTTCCAGGTTCCAGTCGGGGTTGGCCGGCACGTTGGGGGTGCTGCTGGTCTTGGTGCCGGTGTAGAGGTTGATGATCTTGCTCTGGCCGGGCTGCAGGTTGTTGAGCTGGGCGCTCAGCACGGCGAAGCGGGCAGAGCCGTCGCGGTGCGACGAGATTTCGTCGGTCTGCAGGGGCACGGCCACGCCGTCCACCTTGGCCACCAGGCCTTGGGTGGTGTGCTGCCAGTCGCCGGCACGGAAGGGCTGGCCGAAGGTCACGGGCACGCTGGCCTGGGTGACGGTGGCGGTGCCGGTCACTTCCACGCAGGTGATGGCGTCGGTGGCGCAGGCAAAGGGTCCCACGGGCACGATGGTAGTGGTGCCACCCGATGTGGTGGTGCCCCCGGTGGACGTGGTCGGATCGGTGGTCGTGGTGGTGCCACCTGAGGTGGTGGTGCCACCCGTGGTCGTGGTGCCACCCGTGGTCGTGGTGGGGTCGGTGGTCGTGGTGGTACCACCGGAGGTCGTGCCGCCTGAGGTGGTGGTGTTGCCCTTGCCCTTGCCGTTGTTGGTGCCCTTGGCGGCAGCGGCGTCCATGTCGGCAGGGGAGGCGCCGCCTCCGCCGCCACCGCCACAGGCGGTCAGCACCGCCAGGGCCAGGGCGCCCAGCATCCAGGGGCGTGCCGAGATCAATTTGGCTCGGTTAATCAATTCGATGTTCATGGCAGTTGGCGAAATTCAATGAAACCAATCAATAGGCTTCTGGTGCTTTGGGAATCGAATCGAAAAGTATTCAGAAGTCTGCTTCGGGGCCCTTGCGAAGCGTGAGGTAATTCACGAAGTTCGCTTGGGATGGCCTCTGTCTCG
>Ga0255127_1000515_pt1 | contig 19580 bp, 20 predicted proteins | sample Law_Miss_RepB_8d_FD_188555 | JGI IMG/M metagenome (GOLD analysis project Ga0255127, IMG submission 188555) | Freshwater microbial communities from St. Lawrence River, New York, United States - Law_Miss_RepB_8d | ecosystem: Environmental > Aquatic > Freshwater > River | place: USA: New York...
GGGGAGCGTGGACTACTACTTACACCATCACCTTCCCCTGAGAGCCACCTAGACTGGGTGGCGTGGATACGCCGAACGCCTCGACCAGGCTGCTAGCCCCCCGCCTCGTTGGGCGCGTGTGGGGTGGCGATCGCCTTCGCGCACTTGCCCCTGACGCCGCGCAGAGTGGTCCAATCGGCGAAGCCTGGTTCGGTGATGCCGATGAGCAGCCGGGCGGCGTGTTGGTGAAGTTGCTCGATGTGCAAGATCGACTCTCGGTGCAGGTGCACCCCGACGACGATCTGGCCAAAGTGATGCACGGTGCAGATGCGATCGGCAAGCATGAGGCGTGGGTTGTCCTTGAAGCTGCGCCTGGCGCTGAGCTGCTGCTCGGGCGAGCTCCATCAGTCACCGGCGCCGACATCACTGGTGCGCTGGCCTCTGGCACCGACATCACCCCACTGCTGGCGCGGCACGCTGTGCGTCGTGGCGATGTGTTCGACGTGCCGACCGGCTGCCTGCATGCGCTGATGCCCGGCCTCTTCATCTGGGAGGTGCAGCAGCGCTCCGACCGAACCTATCGTGTCGCCGACTGGGGGCGCAACGATCCGTCGCGACCACTCCACGCCACGGAGGCGATCCGCGCCACCGATGCGGCGCATCAGGCCACCCGCACCACCGCGATCAATTGGGAGCAGCCAGGCGCGCAGACCCTGGTCACATCACCACACTTCTCGGCCTGTGCCGTTGTGGGTCCATGGACGGGGAGGATTGCGGTGGGGGCGCACGGCGCCACCGCCACAGCCACTGGCGCAATAGTTGCGGGTGGATTGCGGCTGGGGGCTTTGGCCTCCGCGCATCTCGCCGCGGGCGAGATTGACCTTGAGGTTTCTGCAGGGGCGGCCCTGCTCATTGCCGAAGGGCGCTAACCGAAAGATTCGGATTCCTTAACCTTCGTGCGTCTGAGCACAAATACGTAGGGAAAAAAGTTGCGCACGGGCGCGTGCTCGTTCATGATTACGGTCCTCGACTGCATCGGACGCAGCCGCACGTCGGATCTACTTCGGTAGGTGAGTCGTGATCACGTAGTCCGAAACAGAGGCGAGCCCAGCCGGAACGGTTGGGAATAGCAGATAGGAGGACCTCATGAAGGTCTTTAACAAGAAGGGCCTTAGCGCCCTTGCAGCAGTTGCGATTCTCGCAGCTGCATGCGGTGGCTCGACGGCGAGCACCGCGGGCAAGACGTTGACGATCGGGATTAGCTTCCCACTCAACGGCTCAAGCCTTGCGTCAGCGGGCCCAGCTCGCGACGGCGCACTCCTTGCGATCAAGGAGGCTTCGATTGAGGGCTACACCCTCAAGGCGAAGGTTCTTGACCACGCCAAGGAAGGCGCACACAACCCAGACCAGGCCGCTGCAGACATGCTGACCTTCGTCGGTGACGAGTCGGTTGTTGCCGTTGTCGGTCCATTCAACTCGGCTTCGGCCCGAGCCCAGATTCCTGTCTCGTCAGAGGCCGGACTTCTTCAGTGCTCGCCGTCGAACACGAACCCAACGCTCACTAAGGGCGCTGACGGCGAGGCCCTTCGTGGCGGCCGGGCAGTGAACTATGTGCGTGTTGCAACAACGGACGACCTTCAGGGGCCAGCCGTTGCCGTGTACGCCAAGAAGAACGGCGCTGCGAAGATCTACATCCTTGACTCCACCGATGCCTACGGCAAGGGTGTAGCGGATGCCTTCGAGGCACAGTTCAAGAAGGACGGCGGCACCGTTGTTGGCCGAACCGGCCTCCCAACGGGCACGACTGACTTCTCTGCTGTTGCGACAGCCGCGAAGGCAGCCGGCGCTGACTCGATCTTCTACGGTGGTGTGACGTCAGACGGCGCCCCACTCTTCCGTAACGCCCTTGCCCAGGCGGGCATTGGCGCGCTGCCGTTCTACGGTGCCGACGGCATCTATGACGGCACGAGCGAGGGTTCGTACATTGCAATCGCCGGTGCAAACGCTGAGAACAGCTATGCATCACAGGCTGCAATCGAGAACATTCCTGGCAAGGCAGATTTCAACACCAAGTTCAAGGCTGAGTTCGGCAAGGATGCCGAGGGTTACGCCTACGCTGGCTACGCCTGCGCTCAGATCTTGGTCGAGGGAATCAAGGCTGCCGTTGCAGGTGGCGATGTGACCCGCGAGACCGTACGTTCTGCAGTTGTCGACAAGGGCGCTGCCTTTGAGACGGTGCTTGGCGCGGTCAGCTTCGACGAGGTCGGCGACACGACCCAGCGCATCATCTCCCTGTACAAGGTTGATGGTGGCAAGTGGACGTTCGTTGAGGAGATCAATTACGGGAACTAATCCGGTCGCGTAGGGGAACCTACGTGCCTGATATAGGCAACCGTGAGGGCCCCCATCACCCGTAAGGGTGGTGGGGGCTCCTCGTTTCTCTCCCGAGGGGCTCCCCTCTTGCCGAATCACCCGCTGGGCGGCACTATCTACCGAACAGGTCTGCAGCCCGCTTCGGCTGCCAATATGGGGGATACATGGCCACTGCCAACGCAACGAGCAGCTCTGCCGGGCGTCTCCTCGGCAGCCTGCGCCTGCCGATCGGCATCGTTGCCTTCCTCGGAATCTCTCTGACCGTTCTGGGCATCGATCAGTTCGTGAACGCTCTCACCCTCGGCGCCATCTACGCCCTTGTCGCGCTGGGCTACACCATGGTCTACGGCATCATTGAGCTGATCAACTTTGCCCATGGCGACGTCTTCATGGTCGGTTCATTCGTGGCCATGTTTATCAGCAGTAGCCTTCTCGGCAATGAGGGGGCCATCACGAACGTTCCCCTCCTGGCTGGGAGTGTGTTGGTGCTCTTCGCCCTCACGATCGGCGTGATGGCGATTGTCGGCGCACTCATTGAGCGACTGGCCTACCGACCACTCCGTCGCGCACCTCGGCTGGCACCTCTGATCACCGCCATCGGCGTGAGCTTCATCTTGCAGAACGTCATTCAGTTCTTCTTCGGGCCAACCATCGTGACGGTGCCGCAGCTTGTGCCGATTGAGTGGTCTATCCAAGTCTCGGGCGCGCGCGTCCCTCTGCTGAACCTCTTTGTGATTGCCGCCTCTGTCGCGCTGATGTTCGCGCTGCAGCTCTTCATCTCGCGCACCCGCACAGGCCGCGCCATGCGCACGACCTCCATGGACCGTGACGCTTCGTCACTCATGGGCGTCGACATCAATCGCACGATCATGATCACCTTTCTCATCGGCTCCGGCCTGGCCGGCGCCGCGGGGGTGGTGCACGGCCTCTACTACGGCAACACCAGCTTCAACCTCGGGTTCCAGTCAGGGCTGAAGGCCTTCACCGCCGCCGTGCTCGGCGGTATCGGCAACACGGCGGGCGCTGCGCTTGGCGGATTCCTCATCGCCTTCATTGAGGTCGGCGCATCGGCCTTCGGCTACGGCCGCTGGGGCGGCGCCGTCGTCTTCTCGCTCCTCGTGATCTTCCTCGTCTTCCGCCCAACAGGCCTGCTCGGCTCACACTCGGGAGACCGCGCATGAGCCGCATCGTTGACGCCGTGAACGCTCCGTTCGCACCAGTGCGAGCGTATTTCCGCAAACACCGCAGCTTCGGCATCTTTGTGGGCGTTGTGCTGCTGAGCGTTGCCCTGCCACTCCTCACCCGCGTGCCGCCGTTCGACGGCATTCAGTCAACGAATGCCTGGGTAAACGCCTTCACCACTGCTGCGATCTACGCCATGTTGGCGATGGGGCTCAATGTGGTGATCGGCTTTGCGGGGCTGCTCGACCTTGGCTACGCCGCCTTCTTCGCCCTCGGCGGATACACCTACGCGCTTGCAGCCTCGCCGTTCTCCGGCATTCACCTTCCGTTCTGGCCGATGCTGCTCGCCGGCGGCATTGTTGGTGCCATCTTCGGCGTGCTGCTCGGTGCGCCAACGCTGCGCCTTCGCGGTGACTACCTTGCGATCGTGACCCTCGGCTTCGGAGAGATCGTGCCAATCACCCTCATGAACGCCGACAAGTTCACCGACGGCGTGAACGGAATCGGTGGCATCGACAAGCCGAACATCCCAGGAATTCTGCAGTTCACCCTGATTAACCCATGGCCGATGTACGGCCTCGTAGTCGTGCTCTTCACCCTGATCATGATCATGATCTATCGCCTGGAAGATTCGCGACTCGGCCGAACATGGGATGCCATTCGCGAAGATGAGCTCGCTGCTGAATCTTCGGGCGTCAACACCGTGATCGCAAAGCTTCAAGCCTTTGCCGTCGGCGCTTCTATCGCCGGTATCGTTGGTGTGGTGAACGCGGCAAAGATCACGATCGTTACCCCTGACCAGTTCCGCTTCGCTGTCTCCATCAGCGCGCTTGCTGCAGTGGTGCTTGGCGGCATGGGGAACACCATCGGTGTTGCTACTGGCGCATTCATCATCTACCTCTTCCAGAGCATCCTGCTCAAGCAGCTCAACACGCTCGTTGAGAACTTCAACATCCCGATCCTCAACCAGATTGACTTCCTCGAGTTCCAGTACGTGCTCTACGGCATCGTGCTGGTACTGATGATGCTCAAGCGGCCACAGGGGATCTTCCCTGCACGTCGACGCATGCGCGAGTTTGCCCCCCTGAAGATTGGAAAGGGTGGCTTGAAGTGAGCGCAGCGAAGAGCGGACCAATGCTGCGGGCACGCGGCGTCACCCGGAAGTTCGGCGGCCTCGTTGCCGTGAACAACGTGGACTTCGAGATTCCGCGCGGTTCAATCAGCGCGATCATCGGGCCAAACGGTGCAGGGAAGACCACCTTCTTCAACGTCATCGCTGGCATCTATGCCCCAACAGAGGGCACGATCGAGCTCGATGGAAAGCCGCTCATCTCGCCGCCAACCGGCGCCGGGCGAGAGCCAATCCTCTTGGTTCTTCCAACGATTCCGTTCATTGGCTTGGCGATCTACTTCCTGATGGCCGTGGGCGGCGACACTGGCCTCGTCGAGGGGGTTGCCTCGGTCGCCGTCGCCCTCCTCGGGTTCGTTGGCGCGCTCCTTCTGAACATCATTCGCCCCGCCTGGTACAACCGCCTGATCAAGCGCATCGGCGTCACGCGACCTGCGCGACCGAACGACATGGTAGTTGCTGGCCTTGCCCGCACCTTCCAGAACATTCGCCTCTATAAGAGCCTGACAACGCTTGAGAACATCCTTGTTGGCATGCATGTGCACCTGCACGGCAGCCTCCTTGGGGCCCTCTTCAAGACGCGCCTGGTGCGCGAAGAGGAGGCGGCCGCTGAACAGCGCGCACGTGAACTCCTCGCCTTCGTTGACCTGGCTGGGATGGAGAACGAGTTAGCGGCCAACCTGCCGTACGGCAAGCAGCGCCTGCTTGAGATTGCCCGCGCCATTGCGAGCCGACCGAAGCTCCTCTTGCTCGACGAGCCGGCAGCCGGCATGAATCCGAAAGAGACCGAAGAGATGACCGCGCTCATCCGCCGCATTCGCGACGAGCTTGGCATCACTGTGCTGCTGATTGAGCATGACATGCGCGTCGTTATGGGGATCTCGGACTACATCACGGTGCTCGACCACGGCGAGAAGATTGCCGAGGGTCTACCAAAGGCGATCCGCACCAATCCAAAGGTGATCGAGGCCTACCTCGGCCGCGGCGCCGCAGCGGGACACTGAGAGGAGTACGACGATGGCACCACTGCTTGAACTAAAGGATGTGCACACGTACTACGGTGCAGTGCACGCCCTTCGCGGTGTCTCACTCAAGGTGGAAGAGGGCGAGATCGTCACGCTGATCGGCTCAAACGGTGCCGGCAAGACCACGACCCTGCGCACCATCTCTGGGCTTGAGCGCGCTCGCTCCGGGAGCATCAAGCTGAAGGGGAAGTCGATTGAGAAGGCGGAGGCGCACGAGATCGTGCAGCTTGGCGTAGGGCACAGCCCTGAGGGTCGCCGCGTCTTCTCCCGCATGTCGGTACGCGAGAACCTAGAGATGGGCGCCTTCCTGCGCAAGTCTGGCCCCGACGTGCAGAAGGACTTCAAGAAGGTCTTTGAGCTTTTCCCACGGCTGAAGGAACGCGAGAGCCAAGCCGCCGGCACCATGTCGGGGGGTGAGCAGCAGATGCTCGCGATCGGACGCGCCCTGATGGCGCAGCCAAAGATCCTGCTGCTCGATGAGCCTTCGATGGGCCTTGCGCCAATCTTGGTCGAGCAGATCTTCGACATCATCACCGAGATCAACTCGCGCGGAACCGCGGTACTCCTGGTTGAGCAGAACGCCATGATGGCTCTCGGCATTGCCAAGCGCGGCTACATCTTGCAGATCGGTGAGGTCACTCTCGAAGACAGCTGCGCGAAGTTGGCGAAGAACCCGAAGGTGCGCGAGGCCTACCTCGGCGTCTAGCCGGCGATCTTCCGCAGCGCCTTAAAGAGGCGCCGCCCGTCACTTCGATCTGCAATCTCTCTCGGCATCTGCCCCGCTGTTACTCCAAGCAACCGCTGGTGCGCGGCAATGGCGTTCGCCAAGCCAGCGATGTGACGCGTTGGCTTTGCGCCACGCTCCCACCAGAGCCCGTCGATGGCCATAGCCCCCGTCTCTTTGACGCGCCGTAGTTGAATGCGTCCGACGATGGCGTCGCCCGCATGGATCGGCATCACGTACGGCCCGTACACGCGGCGCTTCTCAGGGGTGTAGATCTCCCAGCGGTAGTGGAAGTTGTAGAGCGTCTCAAGGCGCTTGCGGTCGTGAATGAGCGGGTCGAGCGGCGAGAGCAGGGCCACCGCATTCGGATCGGCGGCCACCGGTCGTGTGCCGGCTGTGGCGCGCATCGCCGCCTCAAGGGCGAATCGCTCGCCGCCGGGAATGCGCCACGGCCCTGGCAGCCCGTCGATCTCAATGTTCAGCAGCGCCCCTCGCTCTGTGAGTCGACGCACCAGCTCCTTGCGCTTCAGCGGCCAGTCGGTCTGCACCCAGACGCCGTTCGCAGAGGCGAGTCCAAGGTCGCGGTGTCGCGCCAAGAAGGTGTGCTCGATCTGCTCCTCTTCGGTGACGCGGCGCTCCAACACGTTGCGCGGGATCAGCCGCTCGGCAAGGTCAAACCAGCGGCGCGAGCCGTCACGGCGCGCGAGGTGCAGCAGGCCCGCGAGCTGCAGCATTTCGAGGGCGGCACGGTAGGCGGGGGTCTGCCCCCATGACCAGGCGACAGATTTTGATGGGCCGAAGTCGGCAGCGCTGAGTGGCCCCTCGGCGGTGATGCGCGACATGATCGTGTCAGCCCATGGCTTGAGGCGCTTGTAGGTGCCATCGCGCCAGTAGCGCTCACGTCGCTTGTCGGCGGGGCGTCGGTAGTAGGGGAGCTCGCTGGCGGGCACGATCACCAGTACGCCGTTGTACTGCTCTACCAGGGCACGGTGGGCGGGAACCTTGGCGTAGAGGAGTTCGTCGACCCAGCGTGGCTCAAACCCATCGATACGGGCATGGCAGACGATCTCATGGCTGCGCCCCGCGAGGTCAACCGGGTCGAACTGCAGGGAGCCGAGCCGCTCAACGAGTGCAAGCACTGACCCTTTGCTGGCGGGGAGTTGTCGTGGCGGGAGGAGCATATGGCGCTCAGCAAGGAAGCGGCGTGCCGCCGCCTTCGAGACGCGCAGTGGCGCGTCGCCCGCACTCATCTCAGTGTGACGCGCCCCCACGTGCGATCGCGCGATTTCGTGCCGTCACCATGATCGCGACCCCGACCACAACCACAGCGCCACCGGCGATGAGCTGTGCGGAGATCGGCTCACTCAAGATTAAGCTGCCGGCGAGTACGGCGACGACTGGATTCACGTAGGCATACGTTGAGACGAGACCGAACGGTGCCACGCGCAGCAACCAGGTGTAGATGTTGTAGGCGATCAGGCTGCCGACGACGATGAGATAGGCGAGCGCAAAGATCACGTCACTCCCTAAGGCGCCGAACTCCACCCTGTTCCACTCGCCGAGGATCGTGGCAATCACGGCACCGCCAACGGAGCCGGCGAGCATCTGAATTGCCACGGCGACCCGTGAGTCTGCCGGGGTTGCTGCGCCGCGCTGGCTCCAGATTGAACCACCACCCCAGCTGAGCGGGCTAAAGAGGATGCAGGCGAGGCCGAGCGGATCGAGACCCGCGTCACCCGCATCAGGTGAGATGAGGATGATCACACCCACGATCCCGACGGCGATGCCGAGGATGCTCAGCGGAGCGATGCGGTCCTTATAGACGACGCGCCCGATCACGGCGACCCAGATCGGCAGGAGGGCGATGAGGAGTGCGGTGATACCCGAAGGGATCGTCTGCTCGCCGAAGGAGGTCACGCCGAGCCCACCCACATTCAGGGCGAGCCCAACGATCGCCTGGTCGCGGATCTGCGCGCGGGTCAGGGAGCGCAGTGCATCGCGGGCGAAGAGGGCGACGAGCGCCAGCATGGCGAGACCAGCAATGGCAAATCGAATGAACACCATGGCGAATGGCGGAATGGCCATGCCCTGGTCTGGGTCGACCACCACCCGAATGGCAAGGTACGTCGTGCCCCAGACGATGTAGATGGTGAGCATTGCAAGGGCAATCGCCAGCGGTGCGGCGGCGGTGAGTCGAGGGGCCGCCTTTGAAACCGTTTTTGCCATAGTGCTGATGCTAGACGAGACGGATCAGGCCTGCCCCGCTGCGCTCGCGTATCCTTCCACGATGCGTTCGAGCCGTCTCCCATGGATTCTGATGGTCGTTGTTTCGGCGATCGGCTATGGGTCGGGCTCACTCTTTGCGAAGGCGATCTACCCAACTGGCTTTGACTGGCTCGACCTGCTGGTGTGGCGCCACCTCCTCGCGGCACTCATTCTCGGAGCAGTGGTCCTTGCGCTTCCAGCGGGGCGAGCAGCCCTGCGCAGCCTCACACGGGAACGTGCGCTCCGCTCGTTTGCGATTGGGCTCTTCTTCACCGCGAACGCCGCCACCTACTTTGGGAGCCTCACCTGGATCGACGCCTCACTCGCCGGTCTCATGACGTACGCCTTCCCAGCGATCGTGGCTGTGCTCTCGATCTTCTTTGCGCACGCACCGTCGGGCCCGCGGCCCTGGATCGCCCTCGCAATCGCGACCACGGGCGTGGTGCTTGGTGTGGGGGGCATCCCCGAAGCGAACGAGCCTGCGCTGATCGGTCTCGTCCTCGGCATCGCCTCACCGATCATCTACAGCTGCTACATCATCCTCGCCGCACGTCTCGGCGGGGAGACGAAGAGCGGTACCGGCGCTTCGGGTCGCGGGGGCACCTCGCCGCTCGCCGCCATTCCAATCAGCCTCTTCGGCACCGCGGTGGGCATGTTCGTGCTTCGTGCTGCGCTCGGCCGCGAACTGCTGCCCCTGCCGATCCCCGACGCAGCCCTACTGCCGATCATTGGAGTTGCCACCATCGCGGGCATCATTCCGATCGGCGCCTTCTATATAGGGGCGCAGCGACTTGGGGCTGCCCGCGCGGCGCTGATCAGTACCGTTGAGCCGATCTTCACGATCGTGGCTGCGGGCTACCTCTTTAAGGAGAGCCTCACCGCGATTCAGTTGGTCGGTGGGGCGCTGATCCTTGGTGCCGTGCTGGTGGCGGAGTGGGGGGCGATTCGATCTGCGAGCCCGCGCCGAAGCCCAGCGCGAAAGCGAACGCGCTAGGCGATCACCTCGTGGCAGGCGCGGCAGCGCGCCTCGTACGTGTCGTCACCCGCCATGCCGCCGATCACAATCAACTCATCATCGGCGCGTGCCGGCTTGCCATCTCGCAGGCGCTGGGTGCGCGTCGCCTCGTTTCCGCACACAACGCAGATCGCTGAGAGCTTCGTCACCTCATCGGCACGGGCCATCAGCTCTGGAATCGTGGCGAATGGGCGACCGGCAAAGTCTTGATCGAGCCCGCTCACGATCACGGTTCGTGGTGCCCCAACGATCTCTTCAATAATGGCGGGCAGTTCTGGTCCAAAGAACTGGGCCTCTTCAATCGCCACCGCATCGGGGTTCAGGCGCGCGACCTCTTTGCGGATTGCCTCAGCGTCAGGTGCCACCACGCTCGGGAAGCGGGTGCCCGTGCGGCTCACCACCTCTCCTGGGGCGACGCGGGTGTCGCGGGCGGGGGTGATCAGGAGCACGCTCTGCCCGGCGATCTGCCGGCGGGTAAGGAGGCGCACAACCTCGGCCGTCTTGCCGCTGCTCATGCAGCCGGCAATGACGTGGAGCCAGGGTCGACGCGGAATAGGCATGGGCGAGATAGTAGCCGATCCCGTAACAATCGTCTTTTGTGGACAACTCATCGCAGAATTAACAGAACGATAACCAGTTGATTACGAAACGGTGACGCTGGGGGTAGAGGATTGCCATGCGTCGATTAGTCGGCGGGTGAGTGGCGCCCAGCCACAGTGAGTAACCAAGGAGTTGAACGTGAAGCTCAAGTCTCGCTTCAAGTTCGCAGTTACCGCAGCACTGACCCTCTCGGTCATGTTGAGCGGTGTCGCGAGCGCAACAGCACCAACAATCGACATCAACGCCGGGCCCAGCGACGGTGACACGGAAGGCAAGATCGAAGGATCTGGCGCCACATTCCCGTGGGAGCAGTACAAGAGCTGGTTCACCGACTTTACGAACGAGAACCCACTGTGCAACACCTCTAGCTCTGACACATGCACAGGATATGAATTCTTCCACGCATCAGACACCGACGGCCTGATCCTCGGTTACTCCGGTGGCGGTTCAAGCACGGGAATTAACAACTTCTTTGGTGCAAACCGAATGACCGCAACCCAGATGTTCTCCGGAACAGACTCGGTCCTCACGTCTACACAACGTACGTCAATTGATACCGCGCTCGGCGGAGCAAACAAGTACTCAGTGATCCCTGCAACTGCAGGGCCGATTGCAGTGATCTATAACCTTCCAGGCTTGAAGCAGAAGATCTCTTCGACCTCAACGAGTACGACAACCGCGACCCTTCGCCTGAATGGCGAAACACTCTGCGGGATCTATGCAGGCCAGATCAAGAAGTGGAACGATGCGAAGATCAAGAAGCTAAACCCGCTCATCACCAATCTTCCCTCGTCCAACATTAATGTTGTTGGTCGAAGCGATGGGTCTGGTACAACCTTTATCTTCCACTCGTACCTCGGCAAGGCTGCAACAGCCGCACAGAAGCAGTGCGGAATGCACAGCAACTTCACCTCAAACACAGAGGCGAATTTCAATGACTCTCCCGCTTCATCAACGGACTTCGTTCCAGTAAACACCGCGCCGGGCACCTACTTTGCTGGAATCCGGACTGCAAATGGTGCTTCTGCAATCGTGGGCAAGAGCGGCAACGGTGGCATCGCGCCGTACGTCAAGGCGACGACTGGCACGATCTCATACGTTGAGAGCTCGTTTGCATCCAAGTACGGGCTGAAGTCCGCAGCTATGGAGACGAAGAGCAAGCTCACGAGTGGCGTGAACAAGGGCAAGCCCAACTACCTATTGCCGAGCACGTCTTATGCAGTTGCAGCGCTGACGGCGCATGCTGCCGTAGCGGGCCAGGATCCGATTAATCCGACAGCCAGCTATGTTCAGCCAGTCTTCGCAACGGGAACCTCGTCCTACCCAATCGTTGGGTACTCGTGGCTCTTGATCTACCATGATTTTGAGGCAGCGACTAGTGGCACAGTAGGCAAGGGCCAGGTCCAAGGGCTTGTAGCCTTCTTGAACTGGGCGCTGACGTCAGGTCAGACGTCGACGTATCAGGCACGAGGCTACGTGCCACTCCCGGCCTCTGTCAGGACGACAGCGATCCAGGAGCTGAAGTCGATCACCTGGGAAGGTACCGCCGTCTGGCCATAAGTTCGAACGTGCCCGCGTAGCGCGGGCCTCTGGAGGGGTGGACGAACGTCGTCCACCCCTCCAGTCATCTACTGGCTTACCTCACCATCGAAGCAACACACGAAAAGACTGAAGGGATGGAGATGGCAGGACTCGAGCTACGAAGAACAGGCGGGCTGTCAGCGGACAGTCTCTTTCGTCGTATCACCGGAACCGGCCTCCTTGTGCTCGGCGTCGCCCTTGTTGGCTTGATCGTTGCGTTCGTTGGCTACAGCAATCCACTTTGGGCGATTCAAAGTCCGATTGACTTCCTGACCAGCGCAACCTGGTCCACGGGCACTATTGATGAGAACGGCCAGGTCGTTGACGCCCTATACGGTGCGCTCGGCGCCCTCTTCGGAACCGCCGCGACCAGCCTCATTGCCGTGCTGTTCGCAGCGCCGATCGGCATCCTCGCTGCGATCTACCTCGTGGAGTTTGCTCCACCGCGCGTCTCTGCACCACTCACCTTCATCGTAGAGTTGATCGCCGCAATCCCTTCCGTAGTCTTCGGCCTGTGGGCAGCTGGCGATCTCTCGAACCGACTCCGAGACACCATTGAATGGTGGATCGCGTCATCATTCGGCCGCTTCATCCCCTTCCTTTCAGAAGACCCTGAATCCCCTGCAGCAGACAGCGTGTTCCGCGCCGGCTTCCTCTTGGCGATCATGATCTTGCCGATGGTGGTTGCCGTGAGCCGAGAGTTCATTCGCTCGGTACCCATCTCGCTCCGCGAGGGCTACATCGGCATGGGCGCCACAAAATGGGAAGTGATTCGCGACGTGATCCTCCCAACGGCACGCATCGGCCTCATCGGCGGTGTTCTTCTTGCCCTCGGCCGAGCGATCGGCGAAACCGTTGCCGTCACCATGGTGATCGGTAATGCGGAGGGTGTCCCTTCGTCGCTCTTCCAGCCCGGCCAAACGGTCGCCAGCAAGATCGCCTCCAACATCGCTGAGGCTTCGGGAGAAATTGCAATCGGCTCTATGGCCGCCTTGGGCCTCTCACTCTTCCTGCTGACGACGATGATTAGTCTTGCGGTGCGTGTGCTGATCCGTCGATTCGCGTTTACTGGGGGGCGCGCATGAGCATGCAGACGGGCACAATTGCCAAGCTGCTGACCCAGCCAACTGCCGGCGAACGCGCGCGACAGCGCGTCAACTGGACGATGCGCATCCTTGTGGGCGTCGCAGCCTTCCTGGCGATCCTGCCACTCATCGCCCTTATCGCATTTGTTTTACTCCAGTCGGCACCATTCCTCGTGCCATCGTTTTTCTTCAACAATCCGCTCGACACCTCGCCAGGCATTCTCAACGCGATCGTTGGGTCACTTCAGCTCACCGGATTGACAGTTCTGATCAGCGGGCCGATCGGCATCGCAGGCGGGGTGTATCTCTCTGAGTTCGCCTCGCCTCGCGTCGTCGCCATTGGCGAGACGGCGATTGACGTGATGCTTGGAGTTCCGAGCATCGTTGCGGGCGTGTTTGCCTATCTCATCTTGGTGCCCGTCTTGGGCTTCTCGGGGTGGGCGGCAGTTGCCGCGCTCTCCATCTTGACCCTGCCGATCATGATGCGCTCGACCCAAGAGGTGCTTCGCCTCGTGCCGCAGGCAATTCGTGAGGCCTCGCTCGCGCTTGGCGTTCCAGTTTGGAAGACAGCTCTCTTCGTGAGCGTGCGCACCGCACTGCCTGGAATCCTCACCGGCGTGATCCTCGCATTTAGCCGTGCTCTTGGCGAAACGGCGCCGCTCCTAATGACGGCCCGAGGCACCAACGCGGAGAACTGGCTCGATTTCAGCACCACCATGAACGCGATGCCAATCGTGATCTACCAGTACTCCGCTGCTGCAGATGACCTTCTGATCGGTCAGGCGTGGGCAACAGCGCTGGTCTTGATGGCCATCGCACTCACCATTAACGTGCTGGTTCGAGGCCGAACCGTCAATAGCAGAACAGCGTAAGGAGGGGACAGAATGGCAACAGAGAGGCGCAAGACTGAGAACACAACGACAGGTGCTAAGGACGAACTCGCTCAGGCTGCGGCTCGCCCAGCAGCGCAAGCTGCGAAGCGCACATCAGCTAGCGAGGGCGACGGCGGTCGCTTGACGCTTGAAAACGTCTCGGCGCGCTACGGTGCCTTCCGCGCCGTGAAGGATGTGACGTTGGCGGTGCGACCGAAGAGCGTCACTGCCTTGATTGGCCCGTCGGGCTGCGGCAAGTCCACGCTGATCCGCACGATCAACCGCATGCATGAGACGCTCCCAGGAGCCACGGTCTCCGGCTCCATTTCACTCGACGGTGTTGACCTGTACAGCTCCGACGTGGATCCAGTGCGCGCACGCCGCGTCGTCGGCATGGTCTTCCAGAAGCCGAACCCGTTCCCAACAATGTCCATTAGTGAGAACGTCTCGAGCGGCCTCCGCTTGACGGGCGGAACGTCGAAAAGCGAAATTGCAGGAATCGTCGAAGACTCCCTCCGACGAGCTGCGCTCTGGGACGAGGTCAAGGACAAGCTCAACCAGCCGGGGACGTCGCTCTCGGGTGGGCAGCAGCAGCGACTCTGCATCGCCCGCACGATTGCGGTGAAGCCGCGTGTGGTGCTGATGGATGAGCCGTGCTCAGCCCTCGACCCAGTAGCGACCCTCAAGATCGAGGAGCTCATTCGAGATCTTGCTGCGGAGTACACGATTGTGATCGTGACCCACAACATGCAGCAGGCTTCGCGTGTCTCCGACGAGACGGCCTTCTTCTCGATGGATGACGACCGTGCCGGCTACTTGGTGGAGACAGGCCCAACGGCCGAGATGTTCACCAACCCGAAGCAGGCGCTCACAGAGGGCTACATTCAGGGACGATTCGGGTGACCAAGCGGCGCAGCCTCGCCTCAATTCTCACCATCGCGCTCATTGCGGTCGCTTGCCGACCACCCGTCGGCGGGAGCGTTGAGCCATCGGCTTCGTCGATCGCAGGTGAACTGCGCCCCTCGAAGGAGATCGCGGTCACGGTGCACCTACCTGGCGCCCCAGATGTGTTGACCGCCCCACTGGCATACGCCGCAGCGTCGGAGACGATCGCCGCAGCAGGCATCACCCTGAATCAGGTTGCCCCAACCGCGGGTGAGGCCCCCTTCCCACTGATCGCCTCCAAAACGCGCCTTCAGCTGTACATCGCAACGCCCGACGCCGTGCTCGCATCTGCAACGGCGCGTGAGTCACTCGTGATGATCGCCAATCTGCAGCAGAAAACCTCGATGGTGCTCGTCGCCCCCGCCGGCGGGGCAGCGACCGCAGCAGACCTGAGTGGAACGACGATCCTGGTGCAGGGCATGATTGGTGACGAGGCTCCGCTGCTGGCCCTTCTCGCACGCGAAGGGGCCGAGAGCGTGACCGCGGAGCTCCCAGCGGATTCCTCGATCCCCCTCGACCTTACCCCGCTCTTCGACGGAACGTACTCCGCCGCGTTCCTCACGAGCTACGACGGCCTCGGCCGCGCGCAAGAGTTCATCTCGCTCGAATCCGGGCTCCCTGTGGGCCCTGACGGCATCACCGTTATCGACCTGGGCGATACGTCAAGCGTGTACGGCCTCGGGCTTTGGATGGAGAAGGCAGCGAAAGACGACGAGGATCTCAGCATCGCCGCCGCGCTCATCCTGATTGGCCTCACCGACGGTCTTGCATTCTGCCGAGACCAACCTTCGGAATGTGCCTCAATCTTTGAACAGGGTGGGGAGACGGATCGGTTCGGCGATAGCCTCGCCTGGTCCGTAGACCAGTTCAATGCCTCCGTGTGGCCGGCACCGAAGGGCGTGCTTGATGTCATTAGCGTTGGCGCCGCAGGCATCTCGGTCAGCAACCAGATCTTGGAGCGTGCCATTCCGAATCTGCCGGCGACTATCGATCGCATCGGCGATAGCTGGGCACCGAGCGGGGTTGCACTGCCACTCGAGTAGCTGCTCGGGAGTATCTCGCGAATACGTCGCGCACCATAGGATCTGCCTCCGCCCAATAACCCGCTCGTAGGAGTTGGTATGCAAACAGAGCGAACTCTCTTGACGTCGCGTCACGCCGTGCGGGCCGTGGTGGTGGCAGGCGCCCTGGTGATTGGGGCGACGGTCGGTCGAACCAGCGCCGCGTTCACAGCTACGGCGCCCGTTACTGGCGGAGCCACATCCGGAGTCGTCTCGTTGAGTACGGGCGGTGTCCAGCAGCTGACCTTCGGTGGCGCAACACTCACCAACATTGGCCCAGGAGCAACGTTTACTCAGACGGTCACGGTGCTGAACGAATCAACGGTGACGACGCCATCGAGCCTTACGGAGATTGCGGTCTGGAGCGATATCGCCGGCACGTCAACCGCAGCATCCGGGCTCGGCGCCGCGCTGCAGGTAACGATCACACGCAGCATTGGTGGCGGGAGCGCAGAGACGCTCTACAGCGGCGCGCTGAATGGGCTCTCGGCGTACGACTCATTTGCAGCACCGATCGGCGCAGCATGGAGCTCGCAGAACGGGGGTGCACTGACAGGCGCAACGGCGAAGAGTGCGGCGTACACCTTTACCTTCACGCTGCCAGCGAGTGCGACAACGGGGGCTGACTCTTCCGTTGCTGCAACATTTACCTTTGAGGCCCGCAACAAGACGCAATGAGTCGAACACGTTGGGCCGCCGCGTGGGTGATTGCCATCGCGTGTGCAACGCAGCTTGCCGGCTTGCGACTGCTAGTGGTTTCAGGGAGCTCGATGAGTCCGAGCATTCGCGATGGTGATCTCGTTCTGACAGCGCGCCTCTGGCTGGGCGGTTCAGTAGGGGACATTGTGTTGATTGAGCGTCCGAGTGATGGTCAGCTGCTCTTGCATCGGGTGATCGAAGAGGGCGAGGGCTGGCGGCGCACCAAGGGCGACGCCAGCCTCAGCCCAGACGCCGAGCGCATCTCCGACGCGGCGATGCTTGGCGGGCTCACTGCGGTCATCCCTACTGGCCTCCTCACATCACTTCCGCTTGAGCAGGTTGCGACGCAGTTCAGCGCAGGGAGACAGGTCGGCTTGAGTATCAGCTCGGCTTCAGGGGCTCGCGTGGAGATGGGCGCACCTGTGCTCTCGGGGGCCGATGCGCAGGGCCAGCTTCTCCCCGGTGGACGGGCGACGTGGGTGCTGACCATGACGCCATGTCCGACTGGAGTTGCGGGCGAGTGTGCTGGTGCGACGAATACCCTGCGCATTGATCCTGAGCGATTCGCGAGCCTCTCAACGGGTGGACTCGCCCGCTCGCTGCGGATCACGAGCACCTGCCGCCCAGTTGGGACCACAACCTGGACTGCCTCCGCCGACCTCTTCACCGCCGCGTGGAGTGCAGCCAGCCTTGCAACCGGAAGGCTCGCATCGCTCTCCGCGGGGGCCGCAACGATCGAGTGCCAGGTGCAGGCGACTCTCCTAGGGAGCCTCGCAGCGGCCAGTAGTGCCCTCACCCTGCCGCTGCGCTGGGGGCCAGAGTGAGCCTGCGTCGCACGTGGCTCCGTGTTGCCGCACCGCTTGCGCTCATCGCTCTCGCCACCTCAGGTGCCGCCTGGTCGCCGCGCCTCGACCTTCCGCTCACCACGGGCGCGTGGGGCGCCCCTGGTGGCGTTAACAGCGGCCTGCTCCTCTGGTACGACACCGCAGAGGCTGGAACGATGTCGCTCGCACCGCGCCTTCGCTACTGGTTTGATAAGTCGGGCCAGGCGCAACATGCATCGGTGAGCGCAGGGCCATTTCAGCCGTATCCAACACTTGCCTCGGGAGTCGCCGGTTTGCAGTTCAGCGGCGCAGCGGTGCAGTTGCCAACCAGCATCCCCTTAGAGCCGATGACGGTGATGCTGGTCTCTCGACAAAGTAACGATGGGCTCAGCCATCCGCTGATGGGGAGCAGGACTCGCTTCTCTGGGATTGCGATGGAGTTTGGTCGACTGCGCATCTATAGCAATGGACAGGCGGTCGGTGCCTCTACTGCTCGCACCGTTACCGGCCTCACCATCACAACCGTTCGCACTGCCGCCGGAGCCGCTGACGGCTTTCAGTACAACGGTGGCGCGGAGACTGCCTTCAACCTCACGAGCTCCGAGTCCATGAACTGGATTGGCGGGATGTTCGTCGCGGGCGTACCGAAGTACTTCGTTGGCACGATCATGGAGGTGGTGATCTGGGGGCGGTCACTCTCGTCAAGCGAGCTGCAGGCGGCACACCGTGCGCTCGGTGCGAAGTGGGGGATCAGCGTCCCTTGAGGATGCGACGCGGGAGTGCGACGGCAAGCTTCGCAATCAGCGCGAGCCCTGCAGCACCACCAAGCGCGTACGGCACGGCGATAGTGAGCAGATACTGTGGCCACTTCGTTGGCCAGAAGAGGAGCGCCACAGCACCGAGCCCAAGCCAGATCGCATAGACCGGTCGCTTACGCGCGAGCGGCACGAGGCCAGCAAGAGCGAGCGGCAGCATCCAAGTGTCGAACTTCACAAGGAAGATGTTCTGGTCGTCGTGCCAAGGCACAGACTGCATGAGCCAGACCAGCTGCTGCCACATTGGGTAGCCGGTGGTCTGCACCTGCTCACTCGTCGTGTAGGCGGGGTGGTAGGCGGCACTGGCAATCAAGCGGCCGATCGGATCGCTCCAGAGGTACGGGTTCACGGCGAAGAAGGCGAGGGCGGCGATCACGCTCCATCCGAGCGCATCCTTGAGCCTGAGCGACTCGCCACGTCGCGTTCGACGGACGCGGTCAATCACGATGGCGAGCCCAGCAATCGCGTATGGATACTTTGCGCCAACGGCAAGTCCGATGCCGATGGCGGAAGCCACGTAGGCGAGTCGGCGACGACGTGCACTAGATATGCCACGCGCGAACTCGTAGAGCGCCACGCCCAAGAGTGAGAAGAGGAGCGGAACCGACTCGAGCATCACTTGGCTCGTGTACTTGATCGCCCAGGTGCTTGTGGCGAGGAGGATCCCAGCAACCGGGCTGACGAGCGCGAGGGCGGTGACGGCGAGGACGCCGAACGCCACCTCCATGCGTCGCACCGCCGCGAGCGTTGGGCGATGCATCAGCTCGTATGGGTTCGCCGTAACGGGGAGCTCTGGAATGCGCTGGATCGGCTCCATGCCGAGCATCACCGAGGCGATCAGCATCTTCACAAACTGCGGATGCTCAATGCGGTAGTTGTCCTCCAGCAGGATCGCAGGGTTCCCGGTGCGAATCTCATCGGCCAGGATCTGTCCGGCGCGCATGTAGTCATCTTCATCAAAGTCAATCGGGAGGCGCGCCGCCTGGGCATGGAGGAGGAGCGAGAGTGCGGTGATCAGCCCGACAGCGCCGAGTCGCAGAGCGCGAGAGGCACGGGTCATTCGGGCAGATTAGCTGCCGACGCGGTATCGAGGAGCCAGGTTGCTGTTGGAATCAGCGCCGCCTTCGCTGGCGCGTCGACTACTGCGGTGGCGCCGCTGAAGATGCGTACGAGCGCCTCGGCCTTCCCAGCGCCAGGGGCGAGTGCGAGGACCTCTCGTGCCGCGGCTAACACTCCGACCGAGAAGGAGAGGCGCGGCACATGTGGCTCGATGTGGGTCGGAGCCGGAACGCCGGCGGCGACTGGCGCTCCCTCAAGGGCGAGTGGGGAGCCAGGGAAGACGCTCAGGCAGTGTCCATCTCCGCCAATGCCGATCAGCACCAGGTCGAAGATAGGGAAGCCCCTCT
>Ga0255127_1000518_pt1 | contig 19434 bp, 11 predicted proteins | sample Law_Miss_RepB_8d_FD_188555 | JGI IMG/M metagenome (GOLD analysis project Ga0255127, IMG submission 188555) | Freshwater microbial communities from St. Lawrence River, New York, United States - Law_Miss_RepB_8d | ecosystem: Environmental > Aquatic > Freshwater > River | place: USA: New York...
ATCGTAATCGGGATCCTGCCGTTGATAGGGTTCCTTGTATTTCGGGAGGTTGTGCGATGATGCTTCGACTCAAAGGCTTACGCAGCGATGCCAAAGACATGAAGAGGGCTGGTGCGTTTAAGGCCCCAACAAGAAGCCGGCTTGGGCTATGCATCGGACTGCTAGCGGCGGGCTTGGTTTTCTTCAATCCACAGAAATCCGAGTCTGGTTTGCCGGGGTCAGGTTTGCCGGAGTCTGGTTTGATTGAATCTGAATCGCTGGAAAATGATCACACACAGGATTCGCAGGCAGCTAAAGAGAATGCCGAAGTCTTGCACGCCATCATCGCCGAGCAACAAAAGGCTTGGAATCGCGGGGACATCGAAGTTTTCATGGGGGCTTACTGGAAGGATGAGCGGCTGACGTTTTCCTCAGGTGGTGCTACGACACGCGGTTATCAAGCCACGCTTGATCGCTATCGCAAACGGTATCCAGATCGAGCTGCCATGGGAAACTTGACATTTGAGGGACTGGAAACGACAAGCCTTGGGCCAACATCGGCTTACACGCTCGGGAGATGGAAGTTAGCCAAGGAGATAGCTGCTGAAGGGAATTTCACGTTGGTATGGCAAAAAATCGATGGGGAGTGGAAAATCGTCCACGACCATAGCTCTCAAGCCCCAAGTGTTCAGCAGTAGTCCGAGATCGATTGAGAATGTTGTTTGGATATATATGCCTCAGATTACCTTAGATGATTTATCGGTCGGATTCCGCGGCCCAATGTTACTGAACCATGTCTCGGCGAGGATTCATCGCGGAGACAAGATCGGGCTCTTGGGGCGTAACGGTGCTGGCAAGACGACTTTGATGCGCATGTTGCTTGGGTTAGAGCGTCCCGAGACTGGAAGTATTGAGATCGAGGCAGGCACGAAAATCGCTTGGGTATCTCAAGACGTTCCGCCCGAGGTTGGTGGCCAAGTGCTCGGAATCCTGGAAAGCGGGTTGCCAGCGGATTTCGAGTTGCCTGAAAACGAGTGGCGCAAGACGCAGGCTATCGATCGTGTGGTCGAGCAATTGCAGCTTGATCCTGATGCAAACTTTGAAAGTCTTTCGATTGGGATGAAGCGGCGAGTGTTATTGGGGCGAGCGATTGTTGCCGCCCCGGACGTGCTGCTGCTCGACGAACCGACGAACCACTTGGACATTGATTCGATCACTTGGTTGGAAACGTTCTTGGCCGGTTTTTCTGCAACGCTGATCTTTGTGACGCACGACCGTGCATTCTTGACAAAGATTGCGACACGCATTTTTGAAATCGATCGCGGCAAGCTGTTTGATTGGGAGTGCGATTACGCGACTTTTCTCGAACGCAAAGAGCAGTTGTTGATCGCACAAGAAAAGCAGGATGCATTGTTCGATAAGAAGCTTGCGCAGGAAGAGGTGTGGATACGCACTGGAATCAAAGCGCGGCGAACACGCAACGAAGGGCGCGTTAGGCGACTCGAAGCGATGCGATCCGAGAGGGCTTCAAGACCCCGCAAAGTTGGATCGATTCAGTTAAACATCGATGAAGGTGAACGAAGTGGGATGCTTGTTTGCGACTTGAAGCAAGCGAGTTTCGGGTATGGTTCCAAGCCGATTGTCCCACCGATCGATTTGACCATTATGCGTGGAGACAAGATCGGGATCTTGGGGCGCAACGGTGCGGGCAAATCGACGTTGCTCAAAGGATTGCTCGGGGAGTTAGCTCCTTTGGAAGGCTCAGTGCGGTTGGGAACCAAATTGCAGATCGCGTATTTCGATCAAAATCGCGATGTTCTAGATCCGACAAAAACCGCCGAAGAGAATGTCGGTGTGGGGCGTACGAGTGTGACGGTTCAGGGACGCACCAAACATGTGATTGGGTATCTTCAGGAGTTCTTGTTTACACCTGAGGAAGCTCGTTCGAAAATTCAATACTTCTCTGGTGGGCAGCGGAACCGATTGCTGTTAGCCAAGCTCTTTGCTCAGCCTGCGAACTTGTTGGTGATGGACGAACCGACGAACGATCTGGATGCGGAGTCATTGGAGTTGCTCGAGGAGAGATTGGTTGAGTACGACGGGACGCTGATCGTCGTCAGTCACGACCGCGCGTTTCTCAATAATGTCGTCACTAGCTTGGTGGTGTTCGAACCGGGTGGGATTCGCGAAGTAGTCGGCGGCTACGACGACTGGGTCCGGCAGCGCAAGGCGCAGATGGCTGAAGAATCCAGCAAGCAGATACCGAAGCCCGTAGCAAAGTCATCGACCGGGAGTGGGAAGGAGCCTGGAGGGGCTGTTTCGGCGAGTGCTGCTGCTATAACTGGTGGGGCAAAGCCGAAGTTGTCGTACAAAGAGAGGCAGGAATTAGATCGACTTCCAGCGTTGATCGACGAGATCGAGGCTAAGCAAGCCGCGTTGCATGTGCGGATGGCCGAACCGGACTACTTCAAGTCATCGGCTTCCGATCTGGCTTCTGATGCCAAGAAAATGGAAAAACTCGACGCGGATCTTGTGCAAGCTTACAGCAGGCTCGAAGAGCTCGAAGGAAGAGTCTAGCTGATGCTGCTAGGAGTTTAGTGGCCGGTCTTGGGGCGGTTTATGTAGCCCAAGGTGGATGCTCCATGTGCGTAATCTCCGTGTGTATAATTCAGCGTGCTACGATCCGCTGTGCTATACTTGAGCTATCCTGCCGTGAGTTTACTGCCGTAAATTCCCCACCTTGAATTTTGCCGGTGCGTACCGCTCCGGCTTTCCCGCCACTAGCCCCAACCCAACGGTAGAGTCATGCGTTCACTTCGCGACCCCAATGGTTCACCGCTACTTCCTTCTCTCCTGTTTGCTCAGCCTAACGGGACTTGTCGAGGGGAATTTGGCTTTCTCTTCAAACGACAGGTTTCATGGCTTGGTTGCCTGGGGATTGTTGCACTTAACATCGTCTTAGTTGCTTCATCGGTGGTTTGCGCACAAGATCCGGAAGCTAATTCTCTGACGCCTCAGCAGGTAGAGTTTTTTGAGTCAAAAGTGCGGCCGTTGCTAGTGGAGCACTGTTACGAGTGTCATTCGGGTGCGGAAGAGCAAGGTGGACTGCGACTCGACAATCGACAGGGGTTACGTCAAGGTGGCGATACAGGACCGGCGATCAATGAAGAGCGTCTTGGAGAGAGTTTGATTCTGCGAGCGGTCGGCTATGAAGATTTCGATTTGCAGATGCCACCATCGGGAAAACTACCTGCGGAATCGATTCGGGTCTTCGAGGAGTGGGTCAAGTCGGGTGCGGGTGATCCGAGAGTTTTGGATCCCAATGCTATACAAGCAAGTGGAATGAGTGTTGAGCAGGGGCGAGAGTTTTGGTCGATGCGGCCGGTAACGAAACCTAAGGTGCCGATCGATTCGATCGATTCGCTCGATGATTGGGGCGGCAATCCGATCGATGCTTTTATTGCGCAGCGACTGAAGGTGTCGGGACTCTCTCCGGCGATGCCAGCTTCGCGTCGTGAGTTGCTCAAGCGATTGAGTTTCGATTTGATCGGGTTGCCACCGACGCTCGATGAGCTTGAGGCTTTCGAACAAGACAATGCGCCTGGGGCGGTCGAGAGGCAGATCGATCGGCTGCTTGATTCCCCACAATATGGAGTTCGGTATGGTCGTCACTGGTTGGACGTCGCTAGGTATTCCGACTCGAACGGGCTCGATGAAAATATCGCTTATGGGAATGCATGGAGATATCGCGATTACGTTGTTGATTCGATGAACGCTGATAAGCCGTTCAATCGTTTCATCGAGGAGCAGATCGCTGGGGATTTGTTGCCAGATGCGAACCGGGAATCGATCACGGGTACGGGGTATCTGGTGTTGGGTGCGAAAGTCTTGGCGGAACCGGATCGCGAGAAATTGACGATGGATACCATCGACGAGCAACTCGATGCTCTGGGGAAGACTTTTTTAGGGATGACCTTTGGATGTGTTCGTTGTCACGATCATAAGTTCGATCCGGTCAAACAACGAGATTACTACGCGATGGCTGCGATCTTGCGTGGTACGAAAACATTTGGGGATAGCAATTTCGGAGCGATCAAGCATTGGAATGAACGATCATTTGCGACCGACGAGGAAAAGCAAAGGCTCAAGGAGATCGATGTGCAGGTCGCAGCAGCTAACGGTGCTTGGAACAAGCTCAAGAGCGAAGGGATGCAGCGTTTGCGGGATCAAGTGCGCATCGATGCAGCGGAGTATTTAGCGATTACGGCAACGCTTTCAGCGGATGCGACTTTGAATCAATGGGCTCAAGCAGCAGCTCAATCGGCCTCGGGGAAGGGGGAGGGTGCTAAGGGGCTGCATCCTCGAGTCTTGGCGAACGCTCGACGATACTTGGATTCCCACTCCGAGAGCGAGTTATTTCAAGTATGGCGCGAAAAAGGGGCGGCTGGAGATATCGAGGGTATTCGGTCTTTCTATCAGGACTTGTTCGCGAAGGTTCACAGCGAGTGGGAGAAAGCCAAAGCGATTGATGCGGGGGTCAAGAATTTGGCTGATTCAATGTTGGAATCTGCTCGAGTTGCACTTGGAGATCCAAGCGGGTTTTTGGCGATACCGGCAAAAATGGAACATGCGCTTGACGACGAGACATTGGCGAAGATCCATCGCGAGGCTGAATCGGCAAGGTTGTTTGAAAGTTCGGCACCCGATGAGACAGCGGTTATGGCGGTTGCCGATAAAGGAGTAGTTGACGGGATACCAATCCATATCCGTGGCAGCTATCGAAACCTGGGAGCGAAAGTAGATCGCGGGTTTCCGGAAGTGATGAATCCTCCAGGAAACGATCCGATATTCAGCGCGACGAGCAGCGGACGCTTGGAGTTCGCTCGCTGGATCGCAAGTTCGAGTCATCCGTTGACGGCGCGAGTGATTGTCAATCGGGTTTGGAGATGGCATTTCGGTGTAGGGCTTGTCAGTACAACCGAAAACTTTGGGGTGCTTGGTGCACCACCATCGCACCCTGAATTGTTGGACTATTTGGCACGATGGTTTGTCGAGTCTGGTTGGTCGTTGAAAGCCTTGCATCGGCTTATATTAAGTTCGTCGACTTATCAGATGGCCTCACAGCATTCCGATGCACAGCGAGCTATGTCGATTGATCCAGAAAATCGACTGTTGTGGCGGTTTGAGATGCAGCGATTAAGCGCCGAACAACTTCGCGATTCTATCTTGTTTACATCGGACATGTTGGATCTTCGGCTAGGTGGTAAGAGCGTGCCATTGAGAAACCGACAGTTTGTTTTCGATCACACTTCGATTGATCACACGAAGTATGAGAGTCATCGACGAACCGTATACTTGCCCATCATCCGCAATCACTTGTTCACTTTGTTTGAGCAGTTTGATTTTCCCGATCCGACGATGCCCATCGGGGATCGGCAGACCACAACGGTCTCACCGCAAATGTTGCTTCTGATGAATGCGCCATGGGTCTTGGAATCTGCGTCTCACTTAGCGCAAAGCAGTTCGGCTATCGCAAGTGATCCGACGCAGCGAGCACAGTGGTTGATCAACAGGATCTTTGGGCGAAGAGCAACCCAGACGGAGTTGCAACGCATCATTGAATATGTTGGTATTGGTGCAACCGACGAGCAAATTCGATGGGAATTGGTTAGCCAGAATTTACTCATTTCTAGTGAGTCGATCTATGTTCCGTGAGAATGATATTCAGTCGCAAGACCTAGTTTCTCTGCTTGCTCGACGGCGGGTATTGCAGTCTTGCGCATTGGGGTTCGGTGGGCTAGCCCTTGGTGCGATGGGGCAGGAAGTTGAACCTCGAACCAATCCGCTCGCGCCGAAGAAACCTCACTTTGCGCCTCGTGCAAAGCGCATCGTCTTTTTGTTTATGAAGGGTGGGCCGTCGCATGTCGACACCTTTGATCCTAAACCGTCGCTTACACGTGACGATGGCAAGCCACCTCCCTTTGAATTACCTCGTGTTGTTTTCGCACAGCAAGGGAATCTTTTAAAGTCACCGTGGAAGTTCACGCAGCGGGGCGAATCAGGTTTGCCGGTGAGTGAATTGTTTCCGAAAGTCGCTGAGCATATCGACAAGCTTTGTGTTCTGAGAAGTTTGCATGGTAGCAACCCAGCGCACGGCGGTGCGTTGCTAAAGATTCATACTGGGAGCGATCAGTTCGTGCGACCAAGCATGGGGGCTTGGGTCACCTACGGGCTAGGGACCGAGAATCAAGACTTACCGGCATTTGTCACCATCTGTCCGACGTTAGCGCATGGTGGAGTGAACAATTGGGGAGCTGCGTTCCTGCCGACGTACTGCCAAGGGACACCGATTGGAAATGCAAGCCAAAGTGCCGCGAAGTCCACCGTACAGCACATCGCTTCTCCGAAAGTCGATCTTCGCAATCAGCGAGGGCAATTGGATTTACTCGCCAAGTTCAATGACGACTTCGCCAAACAGCATCCCGAGGAGAGTGTCTTGGCCGGACAGATGGGGACTTTCGAATTGGCTTACAGGATGCAGACAAGCATCCCTGAAGTCCAAGAGCTCACTTCGGAGACAGAAGGTACGTTGCGGCTCTACGGAATCGACGACCCGATTACGGAAAATTTCGGTCGGCAGTGTTTGATGGCCAGACGGTTTCTCGAGCGAGGTGTGCGGTTCGTTCAGGTCACACATAGCGACAGCGAAGTGCAATGGGATCAGCACTCGGACTTGTACGTCGGTCACACCAAGAATGCAGCTGAGGTAGACAAGCCGATTGCAGGCTTCTTGACAGATCTCGAGCAGCGAGGATTACTAAAAGATACGCTGGTGCTTTGGGGTGGTGAATTCGGACGAACTCCAACATCTCAAGGCAATGGTCGGGATCACAATCCGCATGGCTTTTGCATGTGGATGGCAGGTGGAGGGGTTCGTGGGGGCTACGCTTACGGCGCTACTGATGAGTACGGGTATTATGCGGTCGAGAACAAGATGCACATCAACGATTTGCACGCGACCATCCTGCACTTGTTGGGATTGGATCACGAACGCTTGACGTATCCGTATGGAGGAAGGGATTTCCGATTGACCGACGTAGCGGGCAAGGTTGCCAAGGATATCTTGGCTTAGGGGATGGCTTAAGTTTTTTTGAAGCTTGGGTTTGCGCGGTCACCACCCTCACCCCCCGGCCCCCTCTCCCGCCAGCGGGCGAGGGGGAGAAGCGCGCGAATCGAGGGACACCCTGGCAAGAGAGCTGAGGGGGAGAAGCAAGTTCGTGTGCGCGCGGGTGTTGTGTTCGGGGTTTAGGGCTGGAGCAGAACTACGCCGGTTGCGGTAGCGGCAGCTTGGACTTTCAATGCGGTTGGGTCATAAGGTGCACGCTGCCTTAAGCCTGGTGCGCAAGTGCCCGGTCGGTAAAGACCGGCGTTCGAGATTTGCTCGGTGGGTGGTTGTAAGTATGCCAAGTAGGGTGTGAAGAAGATTCCGGTAAAGAATCGGCCGCCGGAAAGAATTGGCTGGAGGGGTGGGCATCTCTCGTGCCCGTGGTACTCGAGCATCACGTCGTCGTAATAGGTTGGGAAATGGCAGAATGCCGGAGCAACCCAATTCTTTGTGCTGACACTCCAACCCGGCTGACGGTCGGGGCCGTAAGGAAGTGGAGTGGGCGATGGCAAACGGCCTTCGGTTGCATCTTCCGGAGTAGTGCCTGTTCCGATTCCAGAGATCGAAGTGTTCGGCGTCTTCAATGGTTTTACCCGCAAAGGTTCTGTGCTGCGAGTGTTTGCTGGACCGGCGAGATTCGGTTCGGCTTGCTCATCGAGTTTGATTGCATCCGGTTCTGGAGTTTGCGGTGCAGTGCCAAGCGCTGCACCGAGCTTCTCCTCGGCATCCTTGACCAGCGGCGCGTTCTTCTCAAGCAGCTTCTGAACATCGCTTGGCGTCTCGGTGGGAGGTTGTGCGGCAAAGCTCATCGAGCACAGAGCTAGGCCGAATGGGATCGAGGCAAGAGTCGAAGGGCAAACCGCCAGCGGTCTGTTAGATTGCATCGAAGGGCACTCCAGACGAAGCGAGAAATTGATTTTGAAAAGTCGGCCCAAGGGGTGCCCATCCCGAAGCATCTATGGAGGAACGCCTACGGGGAGGGGGGCCGACTATCGTTGACTTCGGCACATTCCATACGATCCCTGCAAACTGCCTTGGTGTTTTCGCCATGGAATGGTGGAATTGCTAGGAGCAGACTTCCTAGGCGTTATGGCTTAACACGGTTTGGCTTAACACAGAAAGAGTAAACACGGGCTGGCTTAACACGGGCTGGCTTAACACGGGCTTGCTTAACACATAGGCGGGCAGCACCGTGTGAATCCGCGATGAGCAAAGAATGAGGGTCGATTTATTCTCGGCTGGAAACAAAAAAAGAGAGCTCGGTTGTCCCGAGCTCTCTTTGTGTTTTGTTTTCACCGACGTCTTATCGTTTGTTCGAACCCTTAAGGGCGAGGAGTTGCAACACCGAGTTGCTCTTCTTCTTCCTGAGGGATGATGATTCGAGGTGTGACGGTGAACATCAAGGTTTCCGTGTCTCGACCGATCGCATTGTTTTTGAACAATCGGTTGATGTAAGGGATCTTCGATAGGATTGGAGTACCCTTTTCGATTCGCTCTTCGGAGAGTCGCTTGATACCACCCATCAGGATCGTTCCTCCGTCAGGCACGGTAACCGTGGTGCTAACGCTGGTCTGGGAGAAGGATGGTTGTTGGACGGTGATACCTTCGACGATTTCCTCTTCATTGTTGCGGTTGCTCGATGGCAAGCCGCTTGATGGGTTGAGGATGCTCGTACCGGTCTTGGTGCTCTTGCGACCTTGGAAGGTGAATTCGCGGTCGGTTGAGCCGAGTCGGGTGAACTGCGGAAGCATAGTCAATCGGACGAATCGTTTATCGGTTGAGACAACCGGTTGGACGTTCATCTGAGTTCCTTCGCTCAAGACCACGATGATTGGTCGTTGACCGACGGCGAAGTCACCGACGACAGGAGCGTAACCGAGAACGAACGGGCGGGTGGTCGTATCGTTGATCGTACCGATTTGTCCGTCGAACATGGTGACCTTAGGAGCTTGCAGAACGTTCGATCGCTTGTTCCCTTGGGCTGCTTGGAGGAACAAGAACATTTCGATATCGCTTAGGATTGCCACACCGATGGTGCTACCAGCACCGGGGTCGAATCCACCGAAGCTCGGGACTGTTGTTCCGAAGCTACCTTGGCTCAAGCGGATATCGAAGTCAGCCGTTGGAACCAAAGCGTTTGGATCAGAGCTACCCGCATCGGTTTGCAAACCGATTGCGACCGAAGGACCGGAGTCTTCGCGGCCGAACCTGTTATTGGTGTTGTCATCCAATTGCATTTGGAAGTTCACACCCATCTTCTCGAAGAAGCTATCCGAAAGTTTGATGAAGCGTACTTCGATGGTGACTTGAAGGTTTTGCAACGATCGGAGGCTCTTGAGCAGATCAGCGATTTGCTCGTGAGTTTCTTGAGGTGCGTTAACGATCAAGCTCAGGTTTTGTCGGAACGGGCTCATGGTAGCCGTCCCACCAGCGTTTAGCCAAACGTCTGGAGAGATGGTCGTTTCGATCAATTGCATTAGTTCCGAGAAGTTAGCCATGGACGCACCCCCGAGCACATTGCCTGGGCTGTTGGGGTTCATCGCATCGCCACCGAGCATTGAAAGTCCGGCGTTCATGGTGTTCGCACCTGGCGACATACCTGCGAACTGAGCCAGCACATTCGTGTTCGGATCGATACTTGCCAGCTTCGTGTTGCGAAGCGACATGGCATCTTGCTCTTGCATGTTGACCGCCACAAAGCTGTCTTGAGCTTGGTAGGCTGCTTGTAGAGCTCCACCCATCCCCGTGTTGTTATCGGTGATGAAGTTCGGGATTGGAATAACCAAGTCCTTCACTGAGTAGGTTTGGCTATACATTTCTTGTTGCATGAACCGGCGGCTTTGGATCTTAACAACTTCGTTCTTGATCACATAAGTCAGGTTCATTGGCTCGAGCATGTTCTTGAGAACATTCTTGAGTTTGATCCGATTCCCGCGAAGATCCAAAGTGATCGGCTGGTCGGAGCGAAGGCCCTCTTCAGCGATCGATGGCTCATCGATCAAGATGATCAGCCCGGTCATTTCCGAGATGGTCTTGAGCGCGTCAGCCAGAGGACGATTTTCGAAGGATGCCGAGAAAGGTTCTTCGAGAAGCTCAAGGATTTGTCGCTCTGAAGGTTGTAGCTTGAGCGATTCGTCGTTGTACTTCTCACGAATCTTCTTCAGGTCGTACCATTCCTTGACGGATGGGAACTGAAGAGGCTTCTCGTCGGTCAGATAGGTTGCCGAAGCGCGTTCCGCGTCGGTGAAGCTATTGACCAGTGCCGATTCTTTCATTCCTTGGATTTCGCGTTGTTCTGCGACACGGCGTTCGATAACCGAACGGCCACGCATCATCGCAGCGATTTCCGAGTTAGGCTTGATCTCCTCAACTTTGCGAGCGATCACTTCAGCTTCGGCGAAGCGTTGATCGTCCATCAATTCGTTGTATTGATCGACCAAGGTTTGGATTTGGGCATCTTCCTTGCCTCGGGTCGTGTCTTCAAGACTGATGCGGTCTTCGATTTGCTTGTTGCGTTGATCGAGTTCGATGGAGGAACGGTTCGTTTCCATCCACGATTCAACGTTGTTGATCACGCGATCGACCATCGCCAACATTTGCTTGCGATAAGATCCATCGACATCGGACTGCGATACGCGAGTACGCAGAGCTTTCAAGCGATCCATCGCTTCGTACGGTTGGTCGTTGACCAATCGTTCCGCGTCGGCGATCTCGCCTGAGACTTCTGCAAACAATCGTTGTTTGCGTTGGACAGCTTCGCGATTCTCGTTAGGAATCCCTGCGACCGCTTCTGGCTCGGTACGGGTTTGCAAATAAGCGAGCTTGTCTTTGAGTTGAACACGGGTGTTCGCGTCGAGCTCTTCTTTCTTTTTCCAAGCGTTGGTGAAGGAACTCAAAGCTGCTTCGCGGTTACCCACGGCTAGAGCTTCGATTCCTCTTTCATACCATTGCGAACCGTTGAGGTCTTCGACCCCGGTCGCGGCGGATGGTTGGCTATCGCTAGCCATCGCTACGCTCGAATTGTCTTGCTTAGGCTGGTAGACACCCGACTGGACTTGCATTTCTTTATCAGAGATGCCGCCAGCTGTGGCTACGTTGCCAGGCATGTTGCCAGGTAAACTGGTCGGATTCGTTCCGAGTGTGTTCGGAGCGGCTGCGGTTGCCATTGCACCGTTAGCCATCGGCTTTGCCAAGAGGCTGGCAGCTTGATTGGCAGCTTGACTTCCGGCTTGTGCGATGGACTTTGGATCGATACCACGCAATCGCATGGTTCGTTCGATGTCCATTGCGACATCGCGTGGCTTGAGTTGACCGCCGGAGAATTCTCCGTCGGCAACCTTCAAGGCCATGGCTTGGTCGATCCATTTCTTGGCGTTGAGCAAATCCCCCTTCTGCAAAGCCAATTTGGCTTGTGCACTGAGCGCCAACGCTTGTTCCTTGGGGGACATGTTCGCTGGAGCTGGAGGGATGCTTGCACCGGTTGTGGGTGGTAGCAGACTCGGAGTTGCTGGTGGCAATCCGGTTGTCGGCGAATTGGCTGTCGGCGGAAGCCCATTCGCTGAAGCTGGTGGTAGCAGGCCAGGATTGCTGGCCGCAGGTGGATTATTCGGTAGTGGAGGTAGCGTGCTTTGCTGCGCTTGAGCCCACTCCGCATTGGCTGAGACTGTGACGACAACGCCTGACATCAGCATGCTAGGTATGGCTGGCACAACGACAGGCGCAGTCACCGCACAAGCTGCGGTCATAAGCCGAAACGTCCTGAGGGGATATAGGTATTTCAACGCGACACTCCTTTATCGCAACTATTAATGACTAAACGCTCGTCGCATCCGAATCGATTATTCCGATTTTGGAATCTGTATCGATTGGGAATACTCTTCTACACTCGGTATGGTCAAGCTCAAGGTTGAGTCCAATAACCACTTTTCCCGAAATGGTAAAATAGGAACCTTTTCTCTACTTACCCAGCTTTCCCTACTTGGCAAACTTGCCATGATCGGCAAGCTCGCAAGTTTGGAAGGTAGGGCTTCAGCGAATCACCGTTCCACCGATGGTGTGCATGGTGGAAGGTTGACTTGCTCGGACTTCAATAGGACTGTTGATCTCTGTTGGAAGCTGCGGTGAGGATGGCAGCGGAACAGGAACAGCAGCATTTTGATTCATTTGGAACTGGCGTTGGTAGTAGCCAGCCGTCTTTGCGCTTGCCACAGCAGATTGGGTATTACCCAACTGTGGATTAGTAGCTTGTGGGCTGACAGATTGCTGCAAAGCCGCTTGTTGAACGGTCGGCGAAGGTTGTTGCTGATTCATGGTGATAAGGCTGCTTGCAGGAACAACGCCGTTTGCGGATCCAGATCCAGCACCACTGGTCTCACCCTTCAATGCCATCGCTGTATATCGAGTCACATCTCCACCGCCGTCGGAGACCCAAGCGTTCCAGGCGACTTTGAGTCTTCCAAGTCCTTCGTATCCATATGACTGCGCAACGGCTTGTGGCCAGTTATCGGTCTGCATTCCTTGCTCTAGGAACTGGACGAAGCGTCGCGGACCACCTTGAGCGATCAGGAAAGCGCAAAGGCTGTAGCTTTGAGCATATAACGGCATGAGGTAGGGGGCCGGTGGGTATTCGCGCATGGCGAAGAGATTGCTGAAGGGAATCCCGCGACCGTCGGTTAGAAATTTAACTAGCATTACGTCGTGCTTGCTTCGCTCACTGATGTGTTCAACGGTGGTGCAAGCACCTTCATCGGCCCAACGGGGCACAGGTTTACCGCTGGGAGCGAAGTGGGTTGCCAGGACTGTGTGTGTCATTTCATGAGGTAAAACGCTATCGAGGATGCGTTCTTTCGTACCGCTGACGGTCATTTGGATAGCTCGAATGTCACCACCCATCAAGGTGTATTTGGTTTCGCCGCTTGCAGGAAGCTTCGGGCTGGTGTGGACAACCAGTGGGACTTTTTCAGCCCAAGGTCGCAAGTCGTGTCCAAGCCAGTGCATGGCAAGATGCGTTCGGTATGCTTCGGCCATTGCGCCGACTTCTTTGGCGAACTGGGGGTCCGGGCACATGACTCGGAAGTGCGCGGTTTCGATCACGAATTGTTGACCGAGGACCGGAGTTGTGTTTGGGGAAGGGGAAGCTGGGAATTGCCCATTGGCAGTATTGGAAAACTGGCATCCCCAAAGCAGAAGGGTGAGGCATCCTGCCCAAACCACGCGCTTCGTATCCATACTAAGCTGTCTTTCCTGGTGTGTGGTCGAACGGTTTGGCAAACCGCCGGCGCAAATTCGCTTGCGCAAACTCGCCGTGTTGATTGGTCATCCTGACCGGTCGACGAGTCTAGAAAAGACGAGTGAAATCCCTCCAGAGCAATCTTTAGCGAATCTCGGGAAAAGGAATGAAAAAGAATGGCTTGCTAGCAAACCCAGCGGGTGTTGAAACCTCCGCTTGTTCGATCAAAACCCATCGATTGCCTCGAGCAACCGAAATGCTTGCGCATGCATAGCGACATCATGAACGCGAAGGATTTGGATACCGCGTTGGGCTAGGGCAAAGGAGACACCCAGGGTGCCAGCATCGCGGGGAAGATCTTTGTTGGATAGGACTTTACCGATGAAACCTTTTCTGGAGTGACCTACAAGGATAGGGCGACGCAGTTGGTGGAAGACTTCGGCAGATTGGACGAGTTGCAAGTTGTGTTCGTGGAGTTTTCCGAATCCGATGCCGGGGTCGAGGCAGATTTTTTCGGGGGCGATTCCAGCCGAGATCAGTTGTTGATCGCGATCCCAGAGGTACTGAAGGATCTCTAGTACGCAATGTTTATAAGTTGGATTCTCTTGCATGGTTTGTGGAGTCCCCTGTCGATGCATCGCGCACAGACCGGTTTGGGAAGATCTCGCGAGTTCGATCATGCTAGGATCTGCTTCAAAGCCTGAGACATCATTGATGATTTCAGCGCCGAGTTCGATGGCAGCTTTGGCGACTGATGCTTTGGTAGTATCTATCGAGATGGGGATCGAGAGGCGTCCATCGAGACGTTGAAGCACAGGAGTGATGCGAGCGAGTTCTTCGTCAGCATCGACGCTTTGGCTGTACGGTCGGGTACTTTCTCCCCCGATATCGAGGATGTCGGCACCAGCGTCTTCCATTTGCAAAGCGCGATCGACGGCGGATTCGACTGTGAAAAAGGAGCCGCCATCGGAAAAGCTATCTGGGGTGACGTTCAGGATGCCCATGATGCAAGGGCGTTTACCAAAATCGAGTTGACGGGTTCGCAAACTCCATGACTTTACTGGCTGAAGCGTAGGGATACCTTGATGGGCTGAAGGTGTTGGCATCACGTTGTTCCTATGCGTTGGAAGTCAATAGTTGGTGAACTTATCGGCGGTGAGCAGCGAGGAATTTGAGTTGTTGGTAGAGGGTCTCAAGGATTGGGGCGGGGATCCCCTTGCGTTGAGCGGCTCGCAATGCGTTGCCATGGATGGCCTCTACTTCGATTGCTCGTCCGTGGATGAAATCCAATCGCATGCTGCTGTCGTATGGAACCATGTCATCGGTATGATCGATCACCCAGTCGACATAACTTGGGTCGATCTGCGAGCCGGTTTGGCAAGCGATCGAGCGGACTTCTTCGCTAATTCTGCGGGCTAAGAGGCGAGAGTCGGGGTCTTTCATGATCGCATCTGTACTGGCGTTCAGGATAACCGACAGACCATTGAAAGGGATGTTCCACATTAGTTTCTTCCACTTGGTCGTCGGAAGATCGTCGGTCAGATGGCATTCGATGCTGGCCAGATTCATGTCTTGATGAATTTGGGAGAGGATTTTTTGATCTGGCCCAATCGCATTGGAATCCGCTCCACGATACGGACCGAAAACAATCCTACCGTAGTCCAGATGTCGGATATGGCCTGGGCCAACTTTATTCGAGCAGAGAAAACAGCAGCCACCAGCGATCCGCTCGGGACCAAAAACCTCTGCTGTGGCTTGTTCGACGTTCAATCCGTTTTGCAGCACCAGCGCGATGGTCTTTGAGTTGATCCAAGGCTTGAGCAGTCTCGGCAATTCATGGTTCTGGGTGCTCTTTAGTCCAAGGATCACCACATCGAGCTGAGGCATCTGATCGACGGAGTTGTACGCGGGGACGCTTGGAAGGTGAAAGTCACCGTTTTTGCTTTCGACCTTCAAGCCGTGTTCTTTGACATGATGAAAGTCGGAATGGAAGAGAAAGTGAACATCGAGCCCTGCTTTGGCCATCAAGCCGCCGTAGTATCCGCCTAGTGCTCCGGATCCGATGATGCCGTAACGCAAGGGTTGTAAGGTAGAGGCTGTCCCGTTCGATTCAAGGCTGCTTGAACTCATCGCAAAACTATCCTGATCCGATCCATTGAAAAACCGATGTTGACCGCTGGCCGTTTTTTACAGACCTGCCGTTTCTCGCTCTTTTGAGCTTACGACGGTTTGTGCCCTTGAGTGTACCATGACCTCCTGAAATCGATAAGCATGCAGTTGTAATCGCAGCATGCTGCGAAGGAATCCATGATTCACAAGAGGGGTTTGCCAAGCACCAAGCCGAACGATCAAGACGATTTTGCGAGCCACCATCGGTCGGGAGTTATCAGTCGCAATATAAGCCCAAGCCCGAGCGAAATGATAAGAAGCTGCAAGCCGATTGCTAGGGTCATGAGAAATCCCATCACGAATCCGGTTAGGGTTGGTGCCCCATCAGCGGGTATCAGCCCTAGGCTTGCGAGGAATTGCAAGCTGATGAGTCCCATCAGCAGATGCAGTGCAGGGATGATTTGAGAGACACCGACAAAAATCGATCCGCGAAGGGTAAAGAGCATGAGCAGAGGGAAGTAGTTGCACGCAACATAGCCAGCAAGAAGAATCATTGCGATGGCGGCTAGCGCGCCAATTTTGGCGTTGGAGTCGGTTAAACTCCAACCGATGAGGACGGGAACGATAAGATTGAACAACAATGCCGCAGTCCATTCGAGCCCCATAACAAGTGGGCTTGCTACCACACGTTGTGGAGTTGATTGAAAATCATCACCGGGGTTAGGGGGAGCGTATGGATTGTCTTCCATGTTTAGGTTACCCGACGGAATCGGTCGATCAAAACTGCTCCAAGGATAATAGCACCGAAGACAACTTTTTGAGCGTAGCTGTCTATTTGCATTAGATTCATACCGTTCTCAATGACAGCGATAATCAATGCACCGATTAGGGTACCGAAAATAGTTCCGTAGCCACCACGCAGGGAAGTTCCGCCGACGACAACAGCCGCGATTACATGCAGTTCGTACATCGCTCCGTATTTCGCTTCGGCAGACCCAAGTCGGCTTGCCATGATCACACCTCCGAGACCTGCAAGCATCCCTGAAAGGGTATAGGTGATCAGCAGGATCTTCGGTACGCGGACCCCGCAAAGTCTTGCGGCGACTTCGTTCCCCCCGATCGCGTAAACGCTTCGACCAAAAGTGGTGTACTTCATTACCCAATGGGCTATAGCGAAGATGGCAAGCATCAACCAGACCGCCACCGGAATACCGAACCAAGTGCCACGACCTAGCCAGACGAATTCGGTGGGTACGCGATCGATCGATTGACCTTGGGAGATCATAAACGCACCACCGCTTGCCATCATCATCATGGCGAGTGTCGCGATAAATGGAGGGATGCCAAACGCCACGATGAAGACGCCGTTTGCCAAACCGCAAAGACCACATAGAGCGATTCCGAGAAGACCGGCGGTGCTGATCCCCAAGCTTGATGCATCGATTCCTCCAAAGTAGTCTCGAATGATGCTTGTGGTTACCACAGCCGACAGAGCGATCAAGCTGCCGACGGACAAATCGATGCCGCCGGTGAGAATCACCAGAGTCATTCCCACGGCAAGAACAGCGATCTCAACGATACGATTGACGATGTTGATGAGGTTTTGAGTTTTGAGGAAGTTCGGCCAACGCGATCCACCCACAACAGTGAGCTTCAATTCTTTATCTGGAAACTTCGCGTCAATCCCTTCGAACAGCACCCATTTGCTCGCATCGGGCGCAAGGATTAATTCCAGCGATTGTGATTTGTCCTCTTGGATTCGTTTGCGGATTTCTTGCGGTGTTCCAGTCCAAACGCGATCCCACTCATTCGACACACCCCTGGACTTCCAACGATCGGCGAATTCACTTGCAAAAAAATTGTCCTCATTGCTACCGCTTGCAACCACCACCGTTCCCCATTGAGTCGGAGCCCCGTCGCCCCATAACTGCTGCAAAGCTTCCCTCGGTGTGGGTTGCTGCATACGGATCGTCATCATGGAGAAGAATACGCAGAGTCCGAGCAGAACCCAGACCATGGAATAGGTCGCAAGGATTCTTAAGAGTGGAAGCAAGGAATTCCAACCTCGCATGAGCAGTACCTTCTAGCTAAACAAAACCGACGAAACCAGCAAAATTGCGATTCGACTTCCAAACTCAATGTGTGCGGGCCGCATCGCTGGTCGGATTGTAACCGATGCGAAGCTTTGCCGGTTGGTTCTGCGGTGTTTCTGAGGTATAACCAAGCATTGCTACGATCTTTCCAAGATCCCCTCCTCCGCATTTACCCCCCCTGCCTTTTGTCGCTATGCATACCGTTTTATCTGTCTCACTCATGCGGTTCCGACTACCGGTTTTTGTATTGCCGTTTTGGATTGCCCCCTTCGCTTTATCCGTGGCATTATCTGGGGCCTTATCCCTGGCTTTGCATGCCGAGGAGCCGTTATCCTTTAATAGAGATATTCGGCCTATTCTCTCCGAGCATTGTTTTCAGTGTCATGGGCCCGATGCGCAGCAACAGCAAGGTGGGTTGCGAATCGACAAGCGTGAGGCGGCTCTTGAACCGGCTGATTCGGGAAAAATTGCGATCGTACCGAATGATCCCACGACTAGTGAACTGATCGCTCGGATCACAACGACCGACGCAGATCTTCAGATGCCCCCTCCTTCGACCGGCAAGCCCTTGAGCGACGCTCAAGTAAAACGTTTGCGACAATGGATCGAGCAGGGGGCGAAGTACGAAGGGCACTGGGCTTTTTTGCCACCAAGCAAATCGACAGTCCCCTTGGTTGAGTTGGAACAGAAGTATCCAAATCCGATCGATCGCTTCTTATTGGCGAAGCTTCAGTCGCAAGGGTTAGATTTTTCTTCGCGGGCCACTAAAGAGACGTTGTTGCGTCGCGTAACGCTTGATCTGACAGGGCTACCCCCTACCCTCGAAGAGTTAGATGACTTCCTGGCAGATTCGTCAGAGGATGCGTACGAAAAAGTGGTGGACCGGTTGCTTGATTCACCTCACTATGGTGAACAGATGGCGCTTCCATGGCTCGACCTCGCACGCTACGCAGACAGCAATGGCTTTCAAATCGACTCTTCCCGCCAGCAATGGCCTTGGCGTGACTGGGTGATCGATGCTTTTAATAAGAACATGCCATTCGATCAATTCACCATCGAGCAGATTGCGGGGGATATGCTTGAGAACGCAACGCTGGATCAGAAAGTCGCCAGCGGATTTCAACGCAATCATCGTCTTAATGGTGAAGGGGGGATCATTGCCGAAGAGTGGCGTGTGGAGACCGTTATCGATCGCCTTGAGACTACTGGTTTGACCTGGATGGCTCTTACTTTTAACTGTTGTCGATGCCACGATCACAAGTACGACCCGATTTCTCAGCGAGAGTTTTATTCGCTCTTTGCGTACTTTAATAACGTAGCCGAAAGTGGGACATTGCAAGGGGAATCGAGAAACACCGAGCCGGTAATTTCGGTACCCACGGCCGAGCATCGCGAGCAACTAGCTGCTTTGGAAGCAGAGCTTCAAGCATCGGTCAGCGGGTTAGAAATTGCGAATGCAAAGATCGCTGAAGAGATGGTCCCTTGGGAAGCTGAGTTGACTAAAACACTCGCGGCCGATCAGCCAACATGGAGGACCCTCTCTGCGACAGCGGTTACCGCTCAAAGTGGCGCGACGCTTACTCGTCAAGCAGACGGTAGTTATTTGGTCAGTGGTCCCAACCCCAACCATGACATTTATGAGATAACTTCGCCGGTTGCTCCTGGGCCACTGACTGGGGTTCTTTTGGAATGCTTTCCTGATGCGAGTCTTCCGCAGCAAAGTCTTGGCCGTTACCCGAACGGCAACTTTGTGTTGACTCGCATTGAGATCGAAGTGACACAAGGTGCAGATGCCAAGCCTCTAATCGGCAAGGTTGCGAGTGTAGAAGCGGATTATTCGCAGAAGGGTTGGGAAATCG
>Ga0255127_1000525_pt1 | contig 19244 bp, 11 predicted proteins | sample Law_Miss_RepB_8d_FD_188555 | JGI IMG/M metagenome (GOLD analysis project Ga0255127, IMG submission 188555) | Freshwater microbial communities from St. Lawrence River, New York, United States - Law_Miss_RepB_8d | ecosystem: Environmental > Aquatic > Freshwater > River | place: USA: New York...
CCGTAGATCCCGATCTTGCTGGTCCAGTAACATTCACCTTAGTATCCGGTGCATTGGACAACAGTCGTTTTGCAATCTCTGGCAATCAGCTACTGTCCAATGGTCAATTTGATTTCGAAACAAGGTCATTGTTTAACATCAAAGTTCGCGCAGCGGATCTTGCGGGCCAATTCCTCGACCGAGACTTCGAAATTCGTGTTCTCGATGTGAATGAAGCCCCGACGATTTTGGCATTGAGCAATGCTACGATTGCCGAAAACAGCTCTGCTCTTGAAATTGGCCAACTCTCCACGAACGATCCGGACACCAATGAAGTAACATCGTACGGACTCGTTTCAGGCAGCGGTTCAGAGGATAATCCCGCGTTCGTAATCCAAGGAAATCGGTTGATCGCGAACAGCGCTTTCGATTTCGAAACAAAATCAACCTATGCTATTCGAGTTCAATCCACCGACTCCGTTGGACACCAATTGGTAACCAATTTCGTCATCCAAGTCCTCGACCGCAACGATGCTCCAACGGGTGTGCGATTGACTCCATCGAGCCTTCCAGAGAATGCGGGAAGCAACCGTGTCATCGGCGTGTTGGCCGCGATCGATCAAGATTTTGCGGATACCTTTACCTATAGCCTGATTGGCATTAGGCCAGAATTCTCGATTCTTGGTAACCAGCTTATTGCAACCCAATCCTTCGATTTCGAAACGCTCAGTAGCTATCTCCCGACGATTCGAGTCCAAGACGCTGCGGGTGCGTCGATCGACGTGCCGGTTGCCGTTAGCGTCACCAATGTCAACGAGCGACCGACCAACATCCTTTTGAGCAATCAGTCGGTCAACGAAAACTTGGCCCCGGGAGCATTGGTAGGACTCTTGAACGCAATCGATGTCGATGCGGGCGATACCGCGACGTACACTTTAGTTAACGGATCAGGCGGCTTCGATAACGCGCAATTTAAGATTGTGGGTAGTCGACTGGAAACAAATGCAAGATTCGATTTCGAGAAGCGTGATTCCTACTCCGTGCGAGTTCGCGCAACGGATGCCGGTGGACTCAGCTTTGAAAAAGCATTTATCATCATGGTCAATAACATGGTGGAGTTTCCTCCGTTCGCGACCAATGATTCTTTCATCACATCCTATGGTCGACCGATCACCATGGATGTCTTGGCGAACGATTCCGGGCAAGGTGCAAGCATCGATCCGTCGACCGTTCGAATCGTGACAACGCCCACCGCAGGTGTTGCCAGCGTCTTGCCCGATGGTCGAATCCTTTACACCAACGACGTCGCATCACCGATTCAAATCGTCTTCCAATACGATTTCCGGGATGCGAACCAGATGTTGAGCAATGTCGCCACAGTGACCGTATCGTTCTATTCCGCGTTCCAAAACCAAGAAAATCGATTGGATGTCAATGCGGATGGTTCGGTATCTCCTTTGGATGTGCTCGAAGTGATCAATTACATCAACTCGCATCCAGGCCAGGCACAGCTTCCGCCAAATTCACCTGACAATCCTCCGTTTATCGATGTTGATGGAGATGGGTTTGCAACGCCTCTGGACGCTCTGATCGTGGTGAACTCCATCAACCAAGGACCAACTGCCGCAGAAGGGGAAGGGAATTCCGCCGATTCCAGTGCGATCGACATGGCTTTCTCCATCGCCGATGAAACTGCGTCCGACTGGTACCTCAGCGACAGCGACCTTGAAAGCGATCCGTCCAAACGAATTGCGAATCGACTTCGAGGTTCGCGGCGATAGAGATCCAGCCCAGATTGCGATCAACAACTGCCATTGGATTTGGATCACTTGCGATCCGCTTCCAATGAAAGGCTTGCTATACTAAACGACAGGGGAAGGAGTGATTCAAATCGCTCTTTCCCCTGTCTTCGTTTTGGATAAGCCTAGCAGGTGGGAGGGAATCGTGAATAATTCTGAACAAAACCGGTCGAATGCATCGAGCGGAAAGAACGATCCGCACTGGCCATTCGGAAAACGATTCGGAGCAGCCCAAGCCCGATTCTTGATGCCAATCCAGAGGAAAGAGATTCGCGGACTGCGCACTCGCTGGGAACGGCTATCCTCTTCCTATGCTGTGGATTCACAAGCTTTGACGGAACAACTGAGCGCGTTTCAAGACGAATATCGCCGTCAGGCTACTACTCAGAGCCAGACTCACAAGGAGCAATTGAACCGGCTGATCACCGATTGGGATGATGCTCTCGACCAAACCTTACAACGAAGTGAATTATCCACCTTGGAGAAAATCCAATGGGAACGCTCAACGCTTAAGGTCTTGAAATCGAAACGAAAAGATGCTGAAACGAAACAGCGTACGGACTACGAGAACCTTTGCAAGAAATTAGAAGTCGAGTTTCAGAACAAACGAGCTCAAGTAAAACTCACGCGCGATCAAGCGATCTCGAAGCTCACTACGGAAGTAAGCAATCTGGATGAATCTCTCGGCGAGATAAGAGATTGGGTCTCTTTAAAAACCGCCAATACGGCGTTGAGCCAGAAAGAATACTCGGGAAGCGAACCTCCGAGATCCTGGGATCACATCAACACCTTGAGCGCGATAGCGAAAGAATACGAAGTTCACCGCAAGTCGTTATCCGAAAAGCAAAATGCTTTACAGTCGAATTCTTTGGCTCGCATCGTCAGCCCCGTGATTCTGTTGGTCCTAGGAATTGCATTTGCCGCCATCGGTTATGCGATCGCTAGTGCGATGGCGTATCCACCACTGATTTCGATCGTAGCGGGATTGCTCGCCGCTGTCCTGGTCCCGGCAATTGTGTATTTAAGCACTCTTCCAATGATCGCTAAATCTCTTCGCGATGCGTTTGATGCGGTGCTCGGCGAAGAGCAGTCCCTTCGCGGACTACTGCAACGAGGTAAACAGATCGCAGAAGGAACCTATCGCAACGAAATCGCCCAAGTGGAGAGCTTGTATAAACAACAACAGGATCAAGCAGAGCAAACACACCAGCAACTGCTTCGACAAATGGAGGAGGATTACCGGGCGAATAAAGCATCCACGCTGGAATCGACCGTTCGCGAGAAGGCCAGGTTTTGTAGTGAACGGATCGAATCCTTTGATAAATACAACCGCCGTTATCCTGAGGAGCTTGAAAAACTAACCAGTGCTCAAAAGCAAGAAGTCGATGGATTGCGAGCACACGGGCAAGAACAAGTCGCCACGCTCAATACTCGGTTCCGCGATTCTCAGAAACGCTTAACAAAACGGTGGAAGTACGGCGTTGCATTTGTTCACGACCACATGAAGCATGCCTCCGAGGAGAGAGATAACCGGTATCCAGATTGGTATTCTTCGACATTCGAAAATGAAGAGTGGTCCCGACAAGATTCCTCGTTGGCGCTGCCCCTCGGTGACTTTACCCTTTCCGTCAGCCCTTCAGAAGACCATCCCGCCAAAGCGCGCGCTTCCGATTGGGACCAACTGAACAATCTCGCCGCCAGAGCATCCCAAGGTGATCCGCTTCCCTTCTTCTACGACTTACTAGGAAACGGTGGGCTCATTCTGCAATCCGACGATGCGAAGTCTCGGGAAACATCTCAGTTAGCAATGCGCAATCTTTTACTGCGCGCTGTGACTTCGCTCCCCGCAGGAATGCTTCACGTGACCGTCATCGACCCAGAGGGACTTGGAAAGCAATATAGCTGGCTGATGCACTTGGCAGATATCGCTCCGGAGCTTGTCAACCATCGCGTATGGACCCAACCCATTCACATCGCCGATCAACTAGCACTGACCGCTAGACATATCGAGGATGTCATCCAGCAAAGCTTAAGAAATCAATATCGAAATCTTTACGAATACAATCAGCAAGCCGGTCCGATGGCGATTCCATACAGACTGATCGTTTGGTCTGGCTTCCCATTCGGCTTGGATGATTCCTCGTGGCAATCCCTCTGCTCGATCCTCTCTTCGGGAAGTCGATGCGGCGTAGGCGTACTGCTCGACTGGTCTACAAACGTCCAATGGCCAAACTTCGCCGATCGTCAGAAGCTTCTCGAATTTGCCCTGCACGGAATCGTCAAAGCACCCGCCGAGTTGTCGGCTGCACTTCCTAAAACCGGGCCTTCGGGCACATCGGAGGATACAAGCAGCAGCATCGGTCATGCAAGTCGACCAGAAATGTTGATCTCCACCCCAGAATTCCAAGGAGTTCCTATCCGATTGGCCATGCCACCGGATGAAGGTACCGTAGCGAGGATCATGCAAAAGCATTTGATCGCTGCCACGAATATAGGTAAACGAATCGTCCCGTTCGATTCGCTGAAAAAAGGTGCAGAGCTTGCGCAAAGAAAACAATCCGCCGACGGACTGGAAATCCCTATTGGGATCTCGGATGCTGGACGAGTGCAATATCTTGCGCTCGGAGAAGGCACATCCCAGCATGTGCTGATTGCAGGGAAAACCGGGTCGGGCAAGTCCTCGTTGCTCCACACCTTGATCAGTTCCTCTGCGCTGGAGTACGCTCCCGATCAATTGCGACTCGTACTCCTAGACTTTAAGAAAGGGGTTGAATTCCAAGTCTATTCCGAACTTCAACTCTCACACACTGACATCATTGGTATTGAGAGTAGACGCGAATTTGGGTTGAGCACTTTAGAGTATCTCGACAAAGTCCTCAGCGCACGCGGAGAAGCGTTCCGTAATTGGGGCGTTCAAGACTTGCCCACCCTCAAACGCAAACACCCTGACGTTAAACTTCCCCGAATACTTATCGTCATCGATGAGTTCCAAGAGCTCTTCGTAGAGGACGACAAACTATCGCAACAAGCAGCCATGTTGATGGACCGAATCGTCCGACAAGGTCGTTCCTTCGGCATGCACCTTGTTCTTGCTTCCCAAACACTTGGGGGAGCCTATTCCTTACCGAGAACTACGTTGGCTCAAATGGCAGTGCGGATCGCTTTGCAATGCGACAGCGCAGACGCGATGCTGATCCTCGGTGAAGACAATACCGCAGCTGAACGATTGCGATATTCCGGACAAGGAATCTACAACGCAGGTGGCGGTAGGCTCGAAGCGAACGAGAACTTCCAAGTCGCCTATTTGCCGAAGACTGAACAAGTACAACTGCTTCGTGAATTACCGTCTGAGCCAATCCCTCATTCACCACTAACGAATTCGATTGGACGACGAATCGTCTTCGAAGGACATAAACTAGCGGTTTGGGATCCGGATACTATCGGCAATCTGATACAGCCCACCAAGCTATCTGCCAAAACCCAACTCTCCGACACAACCCAGCCCTCTGACACAAACGGGCCCTCTGACACAAACGGACTGGCTGAAAAGCAACCAGCAGTCGAACTCGCAAATACCGCATGGGTACTTGGCGATAGCGTCTCGATCGAACCACCCGTCATGCGAGTGCTTTCCCGCTCGCCTGGTCGAAATGCACTTATCGTTGCAAATCAAGACGATCTGGTAGCCTCGGCACTGGGAAGTTGGCTCGCCACCGAGAGGAGCCGTCCCGGTAGTTCAACGTCGTTCTGGATTCTCGACGGGAGCCGGTCCGAAGACTCAGCGATTCAACAGATTCTTAAAGATATCAAGTCAGGTTCTAAGTCCGAAACCGATTGCAAAATTTCCGCGCTGCGCGATGTAGAATCCACGATGGAGTCGCTTCACACTCTACTCAGTGAAAGACTCATGCAGCCCAATGCAACGCATCCATCTCTGGTGGTCTTCGTCTTGAACTTAGCCCGTTTCAGAGAGCTGCGACGCGAAGAAGATTACTCGTTCGGATCAAGCGGTGATGCGGGATTGAAACCAGATGCGGTTTTAGCCAAGCTCCTTTCAGACGGACCGAGTGTTGGAATCCACGTATGCCTTTGGTCCGATTCCGCTTCTACCCTAAGCCGATGGCTTTCACGCGGAAGTATGCGCGACATCGAAGTCCGCGTATTGGCGCAAATGTCTGCTAACGATTCCAATCAGTTGATCGATAGCAACCAAGCGAATCGACTCGATCGATACGTGATGCTCCTTCACGATGACGCAGATGGTCGGTCGGTGAAATTCCGCCCTTTCACGCTCGAGAGTCTTTCCAAAAGACTCTGCGATCAATCGAACGAACTTGCGCGCTAACCAACGAACCAACACAGAACCGACAAACGAACAAGGGAGTGTTTGCAGCGGTAGATCAAGAACGACAAGCTTTAACGACATCGACAGCGGCTTGTCGAATCGCTCCCCAGCTGCCTTGTTCAACATGCAACGCAGAACAAAGCTTTCCACCAACACCCACAGCAACTGCCCCAGCATGAATGTAGTCGGCTGCGTTGGAAGCATCGATACCGCCGGTAGGCATGAGCTTTAAGTAAGGCATTGGAGCAAGCACGTCTCGGATGTAGTTCGGACCAAGTCCTCGGGCTGGAAACACTTTAACAATGTTCGCGCCGTGCTCCCAAGCTTGAGCAATCTCCGTTGGGGTAAAAGCTCCACAAGCGATTGGTACGTTCCGTCTAACACATTCATCGATCACGGCGGGCACCGTGATCGGAGTTACGACGAATTGAGTGCCAGAATCGAGCACCAACTTGGCTTCTTCAAGAGTCCTTACCGAGCCGATCCCTAGGTATGCTTGTCCGGTCCGAAAGCTTGGGTGCTCCGAAACCAACTTTGAAACCCAAGCCGGAGCCTTGCGATTCGTCAACGTGAACTCGATGCAGCGGACGCCGGCGTCGAGCAAGGTATCCACGAGCCGGTCGGCTTGATCCAACGATTCGAGTCTTAGGATTGCCACCAATTTCGATTCAGAAACGACATCGAGGAACATTAATAGCATTTCCTTTCCGGTTCGGATTTGGGCGGACTCGCGCCTAGTAACTGGGCTTAATGGTGATGGTTCAATTCGTACAGATTACGAGTTGCTAGCCGTTGTTGCAAAGATTTGCTGATTGTAGCGGTTATGCATTCCGATAACAGCCACTGACGTGTGCCTTAGGCATCGACGATTTACCATACGAGACCCGGGGGGGAATCATGGCCTGTTTTCTGCGCTGCGCGCATCGTGCAGTTAGTTCGTATCGTTTCTTTGTGCTTGGAACCCTTGCTCTGTGCTTGTTCCAAGTCGGCTGCTGTTCGGTTCACATCTCGACTTCTGGCAAGAAGTGCGGTGTGGGATTAGCCCAGTCTGCCTGTGGTTCGTCCGACTGCGGATCAACCGCTTGTGGCGAGTCGTGCCAAACCGGTATCCAAGATCGCGATCCGCTTTTTGATGGAACGCTTCGACATCGCGTCAAGCACAAGATAGGCTCGTGTGCCAACAGTATTGCTTGTGCCGGTGGATGCGGAGAAGTCTACTACGACGAATCGATCAACGACCCGCGTCGCTGCGACCCGTGTGATCAATCCGGTAATTGGACAGGTGAGAGCGGACACTGCGGACCTTGGTATACCAAACTCGGCCACCTTTGGGGAATACCTTACAAGGGAAGCCAAGGATGCCCAGGTGGTAGTTGCTTGACAGGTGGTAGTTGCTTAAAGGGCGGATGTGGTAAATCCCTTTGCGGAAAGGGCCTTTGTGGAAAGTCGGGTTGCACTGGCGGATGCGATGCTTCCTCGCACACTCAGGGAGTTGTGCATGGTGGACATGCTCACGGGGGAGGAAGTCACTGTGCGTCGTGCCAACACGCCGCTGACAGTAGCTACTCGACTCATGAATTTCACGGCGGAAACATTCACAGTGGAGATATTCTCGGAGATGAATCGGGTGTGATCTATGGCGACGTAGGACAAGGAACTTCATCACCATCCATGAGTCAGCCTTCGCCAACCCCAGCAACACCGCGCAGCAATGCATCGCCACAACCAGCATTACCCAATAGCGTCCCAGCGGCTGGTTCGAGCGCTCAACAACGAATGAAACTTCATCAACGCTCGGATCGTTCCGACCCGAACGGAAAGCTTTCAGTGCAGTTGGTTAACGGACAGCGACGGCTGGTCGTCCAACCACAGTAGTCGGTCAACCACTTTGCGATCTCGCTCGACGATCTCACTCGACAATGTGAATCGACGATCTCAAACGACTTGCCAGCGAAGTCCTTCCCAGGTGGCTTCGTTGGCAATCGTCGTTTTACGAAAAGCGAAACTAAAAGGGAGAGTCGTTGACGGCAGGTTGGGTACACTCGACCACAAGAATTTTGCCATCTCCCATTCGGCCTGTGCGACAGGTCCGTTCGATGCTTAAGAGAACTTCTTCCAAACGAGCGTTCTGAACCCAGATGTTCAACTCGACCTTTGGCAAGAAAGCTTGGGAGAATTCCCCGCCAGAGTAACTTGCAAGTTCGTTCTTCTGCCGCCCGAATCCTTTGACTTCTTGGACTTGCAGTGCCTCGACGGGCGCGAACTTCAAAGCCTCAAGCAATTCTTCGACCAAGTAGGGACGAATGACGGCGGTGATAAGTTTCATGTCCCTGGCCTAATGGGGATTCGATCAATGCCCGCGTGATACAGGAATGGCGAAATAGGGGGACTGGGCTGTCTAGTCCAGTTTTGGCTGCTCTCGAGGAGAAACCACAAGGCGCATTCCTACCTTTCGCGATCCCGGGGCAATCGGTAAGATTCTACCCGGGGGAACTCCGTTCGTCACACGCTTTTTTCCTTGGTCGCTTTTCGGTCGATTACATAACGTGCCACACGCTCAAATAGGTCCAATTGCGGTTTACTTTCCACCGCATATCGAAACCAGTGAAGAACTGATGGCGGCCCATCCCGAATGGCACATCCCCGAACTTGTAGAAAAAACCGGGATCGACATTCGCTACTTGGCAGCCCCGGAGCAAACCGCATCGGACCTTGCTGCAAAGGCTTGTGAATCCCTGTTTCAGCAAAACGGGATCGACCCGAAGTCGATCGACTTTTTGCTGCTCTGCACTCAGACCCCCGACTATCCCCTCCCCACGACCGCATGTTTATTGCAGGATCGAATCGGAATGCGGGTCAACAGCGGAGCGATGGATTTCAACCTTGGGTGCTCTGGTTTTGTATATGGACTCGGGATCGCCGAGGGGCTGATCGCAAGTGGTCAATGCAAACGCATCTTGCTCGTAACGGCTGAAACTTACAGCAAATACATCGATCCAGACGACCGCTCGGTGCGCCCGATTTTTAGCGATGCGGCGGCTGCAACGCTAATCGAAGCGGTTGACACTCCAAAACTCTTCGGTTTTGAATTCGGAACTGACGGAAAGGGTGCGGATACGCTGATTGTCAACCAAGGTGGGGCGCGTTGCGAATCAGACGCGATTCAACCACGTAAACGAAAACGCTGGAACAGTCGGCTTTACATGGATGGCCAGAGCTTGATGGATTTTACCGTCGTTGCCATCCCGGAATTGATCCAAAGGATCTTGGCAAAACACGAGCTAAGCTCAACAAATATCCAGACTTTTTTGATGCACCAAGCCACCCGCAAAATGCTTGAGCTTCTCCAACAAGCCCTCAACGTCGACGACCAAAGACTCCCAATTCGGCTTCTAAATCGTGGAAACACCGTATCATCCACGCTCCCGATTCTCATCGATGACCTTCGGAAAGATGGCCGGTTGCTCCCGGGTGAAAGCCACGTCCTGGTAGGATTCGGCGTCGGATGGTCCTGGGCCGGCTGCATCTGGAAATCATAAGCCAAACCGATCAGAATAGGGGTAAGGGAGTTAATCATCCCCCGCCCCTACGGTTGCAAGAGTAAATGACCAGTGCAATTCCTACTCAATCCAGTTCGTGTGCGACTATGACCGGTGCCCCACCAGCAACCGGCCCTGTAGCTCTTACTCGCATCGGAGCGGTAGCTTACCTGAATACTAAGCCTCTCATCTACGACTTGGCCCAACGCCTCGAAGAAACATCCAGCCTCGAACTGGAACTTCCAAGCCGCCTTGCTGAACGCATGAATCGCGGTCAGCTCGACATCGCGTTGCTTCCGATTGTGGAGTATTTAAGGCATCGAGAAAGCTACCGTCCGATCAGCAACGCCGGGATCGCATGCCGCGGTCCAGTGTGGTCAGTAAGAATTCTTTTTCGCGTGCCGCCAGATAAAGCTCGTACGCTCGGGACAGACGAAGGATCCAGGACAAGCGTAGCGTTATCCCAAGTCCTTCTCGCAAGTCGCTTCGGTCGCTTGCTCGATGAAATTCCGTTTCCTTTAGGAACTGAACCGATGGATTGCCCGGCTGATGCGGTGCTAATCATTGGGGATCGTGCGATGAACCCCGAACGTTTCGCAAAAGATTTTATCTGCGATTGGGATCTAGGACTCGAATGGTTCCGAGAAACGGGCTTGCCATTCATTTTCGCGATGTGGATTGCAAGGAACGAGTCTTTTGCCTCTCAAGAAACGATCGAGGCGCTTGAATCGAGCAGAGATCTTGGCTTATTGAATGTCGAACAGCTCGTTGATCGACATAGCGGTCAATATGGACTGAGCCCTGAAGCATGCCGCGAGTACCTAACTCACTATCTGAGATTTCGAGTCGGGGAAACGGAGCTCGCTGGACTTGAGGAATTCGCTCGTCGATGCGAAAACCTAGGTCTTGTCCCCCGACACACGCACTTTCACAAAGTTGATACAGAATGATTACCCGTTCGAAATCCGATGTTTCTGCAATTCTCGAACGCTGCGTAGGTGGTCAACGTCTGACCTGCGACGACGCTTTGACGTTGCTCGAAAGCTCCGATTTGTCTGCTATTGGCAAAGCTGCACACGCAGTCTCACTTCGGATGCACCCCGAGTCGTTTCGAACATACAACATCGATCGCAACATCAACTACACCAACGTATGCACCGCTGTATGCGATTTCTGCGCTTTCTATCGAACTCCCAAAAGCCAGGAAGGCTATGTGCTCGAGCGAAGCGTATTGCTTGAGAAAATTCGCGAAACGGTCGAGCTCGGTGGAAATCAAATCTTGCTGCAAGGCGGGTTGCACCCGAACTTCAAACTGGAATGGTACGAAGAGATGTTGCAAGACATCAAAAAGCACTTTCCAGAAGTCAATATCCATGGGTTCAGCCCACCGGAACTTTATCACTTCACCAAGGTAAACAAGCTCTCGATAGAAACAGTTTTAGAGCGGCTGAAAGTAGCAGGGCTCGGAAGCATTCCTGGGGGAGGAGCAGAGATTCTCGTAGATCGAGTTCGCAGTGCGATCACACGAGGAAAAGTGATGACCGATGATTGGCTCAACGTCATGAGAGTCTGGCATCGCATGGGAGGAAATAGCTCTGCGACCATGATGTTCGGTCATGCCGAAACGCTCGCAGAACGGGTCGAGCATCTCGACCGGATCCGTGCACTTCAAGACGAAACCCACGGCTTCACTGCGTTCATCTGCTGGACGTTCCAACCAGATAACACGGAGATGAGTCATATCCCGCCTGCAGGATCTTTCGAGTATCTCAAAACGCAAGCGGTCGCGCGATTATTTCTCGACAACGTCCCGAACATTCAAAGCAGTTGGGTCACACAAGGCCTAAAGATTGGCCAATTAGCATTGCTCTTCGGTGCGAATGATATGGGCTCACTGATGCTTGAGGAGAACGTTGTTGCCGAAGCAGGAACCGTACACTTCCTTACCTTAGATCAAATTCGCGATGCCATCAGTGAACTTGGGTTCACCCCAAGGCAACGGACCGTCTTCTACCAGCTCGTCGATCCAGAACTCGAACGTAAAGCAATCGAAGCGAATCGCAAACAACCGAGCGTTTCGACCGTAAAAGTTCACGACATCGCTGTTCCTTAAACGTGGAGCTTCAAACAGAAACGTTGCTCATCCGCCCTCGGCTCTCTTCGCCACTCTGTTTGACTCTGCCCCTCTGTTGTCGCTCTACCTCTCTGGACACTCTACCTCTCTTGCCGCTCTACCCCTCCGTGAACTCCGTGAGCTCTGTGTTAAAATCCTTCAACCGCCTAAGCCTCCGCGATGTCCGAGTTTGGGAGTGGATTGCGAGCGAAAATCCATTCATCAATAGGCTTGCCTTGCACAAGTTGTTCCTCGACGAACCGATCGATTCTCTCTTCACTCATCCCTGAGTACCAGTAACCTTCAGGGTACACAACCAGGATTGGTCCACCTTTGCACACTCTCAAGCATTGGACTTTGGTTCGGTAGCAAGCGGCTGGGCCGGAGGAAAGAGACAAGTTCCGTTCTTTGAGAAGATCCTTAAGTTTCTTCCAAGCCGCTCCGCCGGTTTGCTCCGAGCAGCACGAAGGCCCGATGCACAGAAAAACATGGCGAATAAATTGACCAATTTTGAGCGACACCGCGATTGATTCTAGCGAATTATCCATAAAGTCTTCCTAATTCTGACCATTGCCCTACGGCTCTCGGACCTTTAGAGAGGTCAGGCCATAAAAGTGGCCAACACGAACAATTCAAATCATCCAAAACCCACGGAAAAAAGTGGACCTAATTGTCGGGAGGGTGACTGCAAGGTACACTAGGGCACGTATTTGTTTGCAGGACTTCCGTGGCAGGAAATCCTCCCTGCGTGGCGTGTTGATTTTATGGTCAATCGACGCGACGCTCCAGCCGAACTTCCCCGCCCCTTAACTTCCTTCATCCCAAGCAATCCCGTGTCCGACGAAACAGCAATTCTCAAGGTTGGCGACAAGTCCCTTACGATGCCCGTGATTGTCGGGACCGAAAACGATCGGGCGATCGATATTTCGAAACTGCTTAAGGAAACCGGGCACATTACGATCGATGAGGGATACGCCAACACCGGGGCGACCACCAGCGCGATCACTTACCTCGATGGAGATCGAGGTGTATTGCGATATCGAGGTTATCCTATCGAGCAACTCGCAGAAAAGTGCGACTTTCTCGAAACCAGCTATCTTTTGATCTACGGGGAACTGCCTACTCCCGCCCAACTCGATCACTTCAAGTCCGCGATCTCCCACCACACGATGCTTCATGAAGACATGAAGTCCTTCTACAACGGGTTCCCTCGCGATGCTCACCCGATGGCGATCCTATCTAGCGTCGTCAGCGCACTGTCAACCTTCTACCAAGACTCATTGGATCCCCACGATCCGAAGCAAGTCGAGATCTCGATCCATCGGTTGATCGCCAAGTTGCCGACGATCGCGGCTTACAGCTACAAGAAAGCTTTCGGCCAGCCTTTCATCTATCCAGACAACTCGCAAGACTACTGCGAGAACTTCTTGCACATGATGTTCTCAGTACCAAGTGAGAAGTACAAGCCAGATCCCGATTTCGTGAAAGCCTTGAACCTCCTCTTGATCGTTCACGCAGATCACGAGCAAAACTGTAGCACTTCTACAGTTCGATTGGTCGGTTCATCCGATGCGAATCTTTTCGCAAGCATCTCCGCAGGCATCTGCGCTTTGTGGGGCCCATTGCACGGCGGCGCTAACGAAGCTTGCGTTAACATGCTCAAGCAAATTGCAGACGATGGTGGAAACGTCAAGAAGTACGTCGACATGGCGAAAGACAAGTCGAGCAACTTCCGCTTGATGGGATTCGGTCACCGGGTTTACAAGAACTATGATCCGAGAGCTACGATCATCAAACAAGCCTGCGATGTGCTCCTCAAGAAACTCAACTTGAAAGATCCGTTGTTCGATGTCGCTCAAGAACTCGAAGCGGTCGCTTTGAAGGACCCGTATTTCGTGGAGCGAAAGCTTTATCCAAACGTCGATTTCTATTCAGGGGTGATTTATCGCGCGATGGGAATTCCCGTACAGATGTTCACCGTGCTCTTCGCAATGGGTCGCCTCCCAGGATGGATTGCTCACTGGACTGAAATGCAACGCAATCCAAATACTCGTATCGGACGACCTCGCCAAGTCTACACTGGCCCTCTGACACGAGAAGTTCGCAAGTAACCATCGGCGAACTTTTCAATCATGCGAAACTTCTCCTTGCTCATCGAACGTCTCGATGAGACGACCAAGAGCCAGGAGAAGACAAACGCACTTGTCGAGTATTTCAAGGGTGCTCCAAGTGCTGATGCCGCATACGCGGTCTACTTCCTGGTAGGGAAAAAACTTCAACCAACTCTACCTACGCGGATCCTGCGACGAGCCGCTGCTCGAAGCGCGAACATCCCTGATTGGCTTTTCGAAGAAACCTATCAATGGGTCGGTGATCTTGCTGAAACAGCCGCAACGGTAGCCCAAGGTCAAATAACTCCTGATCAGATGAGCCTCGCTCAATGGATTGACCATCGAATCAATCCGATTCTTCGACTGTCAGAATCAGAACAAATCGACGCTTTGGTCGAACTTTGGAAATTCTGCGGCCCATTCGATCGCTTCGTGATCAACAAACTTCTCACTGGCAATCTTCGAGTCGGTGTCAGCGCCAAAATAGTGACCAAAGCTCTCTCCCAATGGCTTTCAATTCCCGCTGAACAAATGCAGCATCGAATGATGGGGAATTGGCTCCCGACGGCGAAGTGGTTTGAACAGCTCATCGCTTCTGAGAACCAATCGGATCGATCGAGTATCCCTTACCCGTTCTGCTTAGCCCACTCGTTGCCGCAGTCCTATGAATCTCTTGGGTCTGCGGATCAATTCATTGCGGAATGGAAGTGGGACGGTATTCGAGCTCAAATTCTGCGTCGCAATAACCAGACATTCATTTGGTCGCGAGGTGAAGAACTCCTCTCTGGTCGGTTTCCTGAAATCGAAACTGCATCGGCGAACCTACCCAACGGAACCGTGCTCGATGGTGAGATCCTCGCTTGGAAAGACGGTCGGCCGTTGCCGTTCGCTCTGCTGCAACGACGCATTCAACGCAAGAAACCTAACGCTGCGATCCTCAATGAAATCCCGACCTCCTTCCTCTGCTTCGATCATCTTGAATCTCAAGGCCAAGACATCCGGAAGCTCACCTATGCCCAAAGATTACACCGACTGAACGAACTCCCATTGCCAGAACCGCTTCAACAAGTCCGTACCGAGCGGTTTTCAAAGTGGGAAGAGGTAGCTCGCATGCGAGAAGGAGCTCGCGAGCGTGGTGCGGAAGGTATCATGCTCAAACATGTTGATGGACATTACGAATCAGGACGAGTTACAGGTACTTGGTGGAAGTGGAAGCTCGACCCCTACAGTGTCGATGCCGTATTGGTTTATGCGCAACGCGGTCACGGCCGTCGCGCAGGACTCTTCTCCGATTACACGTTTGCACTTTGGGACCAAGATCGCTTAGTGCCCTTTGCTAAAGCATACTCAGGACTTACCAACGCAGAGCTTCAGGTCGTCGATCGCTTCATCCGCGAAAACACTTTAAATAAATTCGGCCCCGTCTCTGAAGTTCGCCCGGAGCTCGTCATGGAAATCGCCTTTGAAAACATACAGCAATCAACGCGTCACAAAAGCGGGCTTGCCGTTCGGTTTCCACGCATCCTAAGAATTAGAACCGATAAGTCGCCTCGCGATGCCGACAATATCAATGCGTTAAAAGCAAGGTTCCTTTCGGACACTCAACCGCAACTGTCGTGATGAGCTGCACACAAAAGCTGAAGAACCATCGTGTGGAGACTTTTGGTCACAACGCTATCTCCATCTTCGTGAAGCCACTAATCGAGCAACAACAACTTCGATCGCCCAGCCCCATCCCCCACAATTCCGTTTGATCCTTTCCTTGCTTTGATTCGCAGATAAGGAGGAATGAACTGGCTACGGTGCCCCATACTACCAGGTGCACCATCGCGGTTCGCATGATCAGGTTCTGAAAACGCTTCGATCACCATCCCCGCTCGGCAGATACCTCCGATCAAATGATCTAGGGAATGGGCGAATTCAACCGTGTTCGGCTCCCGCAACAAACTTGGAGAATCGATAGGTGCTGGCGAAGCACGACCGCCAACAGGTTGCTCGAACACATACCTACCATGAATAAGCCCCAACGACGATTGCACATTCGCAGGTTGCTTGTGCTGCGAAACATAGAGTCCACCGGGTCGTAGTACCCTCGCAACTTCTTGAAATACCCGCTCGACGTTCGATACGTAACAGGTACTTACCGGATGTGCAACCAAATCGAATTCTGAATCGTCGAACATCGCCAAGTTCACCATCGTTCCTTGGATTGTTCGGTAGTGAATACCCAACGAGTGGCACACCCTACGATCAAGTTCAAGCATCGCAGGGCTGATATCAAAAACGGTCACATCAGCCCCAGCAGCGGCATACAACGGGCCTTGCCTTCCTCCTCCTGCTGCCAAACACAAGACCTTCCATCCACGAATATTGCCCCCCAACCATCCCTTTGCATCCAACGTCTGCAAGGGGGCCTGTAACTCCTCTTGGGATACAGGTTGCGTTAGAAAATGCTCCTGCTGAACCATCCGGTCGTAGGCGCTTCGATTCCTAACCTCAATCGGATCGGTCTCCATAAATGATTCTCCTTGCCTACCAACGCTCTGCCACGAAGCTGCCCCGCCCAGCCACCGTTATCTAAGAAATCGTACCTGCATTCACTGGAAGTGGGAACTGACCATCCAGCGACGCTATGACTCAGCCCTGTTTCTTCGAACACACCCCAATTCTTGTCTAGTAATCGTTGCAATCCTTCTGAATTAGGTGAAAATAGAAGAGGTTCGTATTTCCTTTGCCGATCCTTCATCCGTACAACAAGTCCTCTAGTCGTTCCGGACATCGCTTCCACGTAGTCCGCCGGTAGAAATCCCGGTCTGCTAGCAGAAACCCCGTACAGATACAGATTGGTCCCACCCCAACAGTTAACCGATTCCCGTGTCGGCAACTTCCCCCACCTCGGATTGCTTCATATGACTCCTGCAGTTACCAAGCTGTTCGGTTTTTCATTCTTTTGGATTCTCTGTTTCACCATTTCGACTACCTCGGCACTTGAACCACAGCCTCGAGCGGGCATGGTCCAATACAATCGAGATATCCGGCCAATCCTCAACGACAACTGCTTCGCTTGCCACGGCCAGGATGTCAATAAACGCGCCGCAGACCTGAGACTCGACGTTCGAGAAAACGCCCTTGAGAAAAACGCGGTCGTCCCCGGCAAGCCGGACGAGAGCACAATGCTCTTGCGCATTCTCAGCACGGACGAAAATGAGGTGATGCCTCCACCGAGCTCCCACAAGACGCTCACTCAAGAACAACGAGACCTTATTCGAATGTGGATTGCCGAAGGTGCCGAATACCAAGGCCATTGGGCATACCTAGCTCCTGCCAAACCAGAGTTGCCGCAAGTTCGCAATAGCGGTTGGGTGCGAAACCCGATCGATCGCTTTGTACTTGCCGAACTCGAGCGACGGGGCGTGGAGCCAACCCCAGAAGCGGACCTCCGAACGCTCCTACGCCGCGTCTGTTTGGACCTTACCGGTCTTCCTCCGACACCCGAAGAAATTGAACGAGTATTGATGGATCCTTCGACGGATCGCTATGAGAATTACGTCGAAGAACTTCTGTCGCGTCAAGAATGGGGTGAGCACCGAGGTCGCTATTGGCTCGACTACTCACGCTATGCTGATACCCACGGTATCCACTTCGACAACTTTCGCGAAATGTGGTCCTACCGTGAATGGGTCATCAAAGCCTTTAATCGCAATATACCTTTTGACCAATTCACCATCGAACAACTCGCCGGTGACCTCCTTCCAAACGCCACGCTCGATCAACGTGTCGCCAGCGGATTTAATCGTTGTAACATCACCACCAGCGAAGGTGGTGCAATCGACGAAGAATATCGAGTTCTCTACACACGAGACCGCGTCGAGACCACCGGCTTGGTTTGGCTAGGACTGACCACCGGTTGTGCGGTCTGCCACGACCACAAATTTGATCCGATTTCGCAACGCGAATTCTATCAAATGGCGGCTTTCTTTAACAACACAACCCAAAACGCGATGGATGGAAACGCTAAAGATACTCCACCAATCGTTCCCGTCCCCCTCGAAGAAGATCGCGATCGATTCAACGCTCTAGACAGCTTGATCGCTCAAGCAAAACTAGCTGTCGAACAGCGCCGCCAAGAAGCTCGAGGAACTTTCGATGCTTTCCTTGCAGATCCAAAAGAGAAGGACAGTATCCTTCAATCCACCTTGCCAGCATCCGACTCGCTGAATTTCCATCTCCCTCTACTCAGTGCGGATCCACGTGGAATCGATGCGATCACCCAAGGCCAAACGCAACGAGTCGAACTCCCCTCCGATGCAGCCTTTGCACCCGGCCAACTGAGCGACAGCGCTTGGCAAGTGAAATCAGACCTGTTCCCAACCTTCGAAGCAGCAGATCGCGAACGCGATCAACCCTTCTCAATCGCCCTGTGGGTCAAACCCGCTGCTGACAATCAAGGCGGTAGCTTGCTGGCTCGCATGGATGAAGGTGCCGATTTCCGAGGCTGGGATGTTTGGCTCGAAAATGGAAACATCGGTACGCATATCATCCATAAGTGGCCCGAGAACGCCATCAAAGTCGTTTCCAACCAACGCTTACCAGCAAACCGTTGGAACCACGTTGTGATCTCCTACGATGGATCTTCGAAAGCCGAAGGCGTAAGCATCGTTATCGATGGTAAGGAAGCACCCAAGAATATCGCTAGCAACGCACTTTCGGAAACCATTCGCACCAACGTGCCACTGCGACTCGGAAGACGGCACAACTCAGCACCGACCACCGATGCAAAAATCCAAGACGTTCGTCTCTATTCCAAAGTCCTCTCTCCAGAAGAACGAACAGCGATCTACGAAACGCCGCGTCGCATGTTCTTGGTTTCGAAACCACAACGAGCCAACGAAGAAACCGAAGAACTATTCACTTGGTTCCTCGCTGCGAAAGATCCATCCTACGGCAACTTAGCTCAAGCCCATCAAAGCCTTGTCGATGAGAAAGGGAACATTCTCAAACGAGGTACGATCGCCCACATCATGAACGAAAAGAATGAACCTGCTAAGGCATTTATTCTCATGCGAGGTGACTACGACAAGCGAGCCGACGAAGTGTCTCCTGGCACCCCAGCTGTGCTGCATGCTTGGCGCGACGAACTTCCAAAGAACCGCTTGGGATTTGCTCAATGGCTCCTCGATGAGAAAAACCCTCTAACAGCTAGAGTAACCGTGAACCGGTTCTGGCAAGAAGTCTTCGGTAATGGAATCGTCTCCTCCGCTGGGGATTTTGGTGTCACCGGACAACTACCCACTCACCCCGAATTGCTTGACTATCTTGCGATCTCCTTCCGCGAAGATGGCTGGAACATCAAGAACT
>Ga0255127_1000528_pt1 | contig 19221 bp, 8 predicted proteins | sample Law_Miss_RepB_8d_FD_188555 | JGI IMG/M metagenome (GOLD analysis project Ga0255127, IMG submission 188555) | Freshwater microbial communities from St. Lawrence River, New York, United States - Law_Miss_RepB_8d | ecosystem: Environmental > Aquatic > Freshwater > River | place: USA: New York...
GCACAGCGCGAAAGCAACGCCCTCCCCCGAGCTTACCTGCGCGCGCAGGCAAGTTTCCGCGGCCACACACACCAAACACATGCCAAAAAAAATCACGTTCCCAGCGAGTCCAGAGTTCCCCAACCTCAATCCCACAACGCCCATGACCTTCCCGCTATTGAGCAGGATCCATCGAGGTGCTCCCCGTGGTAGCATCTTGGTCGGCCATATTGTGGTCTTGCTCAGCTTGCTGACCTCGGGCTGCGGCCCATCCGGCGGCACAGCGGCGACGGTATCCCAGAGCCCGGTGACCCCGATAGCGGCAGACCCATCGGCTGCGCTCGTTTTGGCGGCGGTGGACAACGGCTTCCATCGAGTGCCCATTGCGCTGACCACCGACTACGGATTCCTGGTGATGAATGCCGGGGACGAAGAGCAGCCCATTCCCTCGGTTTCCGTAGGGTTCCGCTCAGAGCGGCGCATCATCCAGTGTGGTTCACTCGCCGAATTCGAAGCGGCCCTGCGCAAGATTCCCGCCGGGAGCACGATCCATCGCCATGAGCGATGCCTCATGCCGGCCTCTCGGGGCCTCGCCGAAGAGTTCCTCGCGGGCATCGACCCGACGTTGTCACGGGTCGGCATCACGGTCGCCCCGGAACCGGTGATCACCTGCCTCTGCGGGCGCTGACATCGATCCGCGTCCGGGCGCAGAACGATACGGCCACCCGACCCATTCCCACTGGCTGAGTCCCGGAGACCACGTCAGAGTTGACTCATGCCCCTCGCCGCCTGTCCCCGATGCACAGAGCGCCCCATGGACCGGATTCAACGGCGCAACCTTCGGTTGGGTTCCATTCAACGGCACCTGCAGGCCACGGCCTCGACGTTCTTCCTCTTCAGTTGGCTCCTGTCGACATGCTCCGAAGCCGTGGCCTCTCTAGGTCCGAAGCGGCCCAACATCTTGCTCATCGTCTCCGACGACCAGGCCTGGACGGACCACGGCTTCATGGGGCATCCCACGATCCGCACGCCCCACCTCGACCGTCTGGCGGCCCGTTCGCTCTGTTTCACGCGAGCTTACGTTCCATCGAGCCTGTGTTGCCCCAGCCTCGCCTCGCTCATCACCGGCCGATACCCGCACCAGCACGGCGTCGTCTGCAACGATCCTCCCAGACCAGCAGGCCTGCCCTCAGCGGACTTCTACCGGAGCAACGCCTACCGGGCCGCTCGCGAACGACTGTCGTCGTTCCTCGAGCAAACCCCCACCCTGCCCCGAATGCTTCGCGACCAGGGTTACCTGAGCTTCCAGAGCGGCAAGTGGTGGCAGAACGACTACTCGCGAGGCGGATTCACTCATGGAATGACCCGAGGCGACCGGCACGGAGACGCAGGGCTGGAAATCGGCCGGGTCACGATGAAGCCCATCGAGGACTTCGTGGAGATGGCCGAGCAGCAGGATCGACCCTGGCTCGTCTGGTACGCGCCCATGATGCCCCACGACCCGCACACGCCTCCGGAACGGTTTCTGGCTCGGCACCGCGTGACAGCGCCGTCGCTGCCGATCGCCAAATACCGGGGCATGGTCGAGTGGTTCGACGACACTTGCGGCCAACTCCTCGGTTTCTTGGAGAAACGGGGCTCGGCTGAGAACACCATCGTGGTCTTTGTCACTGACAATGGCTGGATCACCGATCCGGAGACGGGCCGCTTTGCACCCCGATCCAAACAAAGTCCTTATGACGGCGGACTGCGCACGCCCATCCTGATCGGCTGGCCGGGTCGCGTGAAACCTCAGCGCGATACAACCCACGCCGTGTCGAGCCTCGACCTAATGCCGACACTCCTGCGGGCCGCCGGCGTGAAGCCTCCTCACAACCTGCCAGGCATCGATTTGCTCGACCCCAAGGCCGTTCGCCGCAGGACCTCCGTGTCGGGCGAGTGCTTTACTCACGACGCAGTAGACCTCGACCACCCGGAGTCGGGACTGCGCTGGCGTTGGATCGTGCGCGACGGTTGGAAGCTCATCCTGCCCACCCCATGGAACGAACCCACCGCGAAGCCCGAGCTGTACCGGATCGTTGAGGACCCCTTCGAACAGGCGGACCTCGTCGCCCAGCATCCGCTCCAAGTGAGCCGCCTGCGCCGCGAACTCGAGAAGGAGTGGAAGCCCGTCTGGCCCTGAGCCCGAGAGCGCCCGTTGGCATCCCGGAACTTTAGGCTTTGCCATCGCGAATGTGCACCCAGCAATGCACATGGGGATCGCCCCGGAAGTACCAGAGCATGTTAGGCCCCTCGATTTGCCAAACATCCCAGACCCCGTCCTTGCCGAGGTCCTGTCCCTTGAAATAGGCGAGGTGTAAGTTTTCGAGCCCCTGCGAATCCACCAGGCGCAGCGATTCGTCGGCATCTACTTGGCGGAAGGGAGCCAGCAAATCCCTCAGCACGTTGCGCATCAGGCCCCGCTGGTCCGGGCTCAACTCCGAGCCAGGGAGGCCCGTGAGACCCTCGCGACGACCACTCAGGCGCACCGTTTCAGTTGCTCGCTCTGGCCGGCTACGACCCTCGACGAGTGCGTGAGTCCGTTGTCGCCCATCGAGGGCCTGGAACAATTCATTGGCCCGTTTGGCCTGGTACCAAAATACGTTGCCCGGATGGTCGGCCGCTTCCTCGTCGTTCGGACCCGACTGATGGCCGTAGAAGATGGGCCCGCCAAAGGCCGTCCCGGCCACCGAGTCGCCATCGCAGCGACGCGTGCAGTGGCGCCCAGTGAGCACGAACTCAAAGGCCCCAGTCCCGGGACGACCAAAGAGCGCCACCGAGGTGCCGCCCTCGAAACCCTTGCCCTCGGAGTCCTCGACCATCTGACGCATCATGGCCTCGGCATGGTTCGGGTGATGCAGCTTGCGAAAAATCTGACGCACCAGGTCTTGCTGGTCCGGACGCAAGACGTCCTGAATCGAACGGCCGGTGATCATCCAGTTATTATCGACTTTCTGCCGCAGCGGGTCGTTGAACTCCCGGCAAACCAGACGTCGCTGGGTCTCGTCGAGGGATCCGTGCAACTGGGATGCAAGGGTCTCGGAGGTCACGGTCGATGGTGAAGGCGACTGTCCCAGGAGTCCCAACGGGATCGCGGCGGCGGTCGATGCCAGAAAACTCCGGCGATTTAGAAAATGCACGGGCCGAGACACCTCAGGCTGAAAAGGAAACGGGGGCATGGATAAATTTGCCAACAAATCGACGAAGAGCGCCAGCCTCCCTTTCAAACTGCGCATCATTAGGGTCCAGCAAGACGCCCCGAGTTTCGCGACAGCAACGGGCTGGCCCGTCAGAAAGCCCCGAACTCCATCGCGCCGCGTGGATAGGCTCGGAGTGAACCCTTGTCCCAAGATGCCAGTTCCTGCACGTTATCCGGCTTTCCGTGGATCTGAATCTACCCAACGCCATCGCAGGACTGCTGGTCGGCATCGTTGTCGGTGCCACCGGAGTCGGAGGGGGTGCCCTCATGACGCCGTTGCTGGTTCTGGTGTTTGGCGTGGCCCCGCAGACGGCGGTCGGCACGGATCTCCTGTTCGCCGCGCTCACCAAGATCTTCGGAACGGCTGTCCACCATCGTCAGGGAACGGTGGACTGGCCGGTGGTCCGGCGCCTGGCCCTGGGCAGCCTTCCCGCCGCAGCCGCGACCCTTGCCTGGATGACGCTGACAGCGACCGCGCAGGTGCGGGGCGGATTCCTGATACGAGCGGTGGCGATCGCCCTCCTCGTCACGGCCGTCGGCATCTTGTCCAAGGACCGGCTTCAACAGATCGGAAGCAAAGGGTCCGCGGGGGTGATGGGATTCCTGGGGCGTTCCCAAGCCGTCCTGACAATCCTAGCTGGGGTCGTTCTGGGAATCTTGGTGACCCTGACTTCCATCGGGGCCGGCGCGCTGGGCACGGTGATGCTGGTGTACCTCTACCCGGTGCGCCTGACACCCAGCCGATTGGTGGGCACCGACTTGGCTCATGCGATCCCGCTGACCATCATCGCCGGCACCGGACACCTCATGATGGGCAACGTCAACCCCACCCTGCTCGGCAACCTGCTGCTGGGGTCCATCCCAGGGGTGCTGGCGGGTTCTTGGCTCAGCACCCGAGCGCCGATGCAGTGGGTGCGTGTAGGTCTGGCGGCTATCCTCGCCGTCGTGGCGGTCAAGATGCTGACCACCTGAGGTTTTCCGCCGGAAACGCCGGACGACCGGAAGCATCGGGGCTCACGGCGCGTCGAGCTCCACATACCGACTTTCTCCGGGAGGCACCACGATCTCAATCTGCTGGGTGGACTCCCAAGTTTGACCCGTGCGCCATTCACGCGCCTGGGCCGAGCCGTATCGGGGCGTCAGACGAACCTTGGCGACCCTTTCAGGAAACACGCGCGCCGGCGTCCGGCCCGCCTTAATCACACCGTCGTTGTGAATTAACTCCACGACCCAGCCACGGCGATTCCGGTTGATTTGATATTGAATGGGATCACCCGCCACCGCCACCGGCAAGGTCTCGGCCGCAATGCGCTGAAGGCGTTCCTCGGAAATCGCCGCCGGGCGTTGGGTGGTCGGATGAACTCCCTCGGCCAGCACCTCGGTCGCTCCGGCCTTTTGAAGCCGCGCCCAGGCCTCCGAACCCAGAGCCTTCACATGGCGTTCCTGCAGCAACAAGCGACTGCCCGCGGCCACAGCCGTCTCCAGCTCGCGGACCAATCCGGGGCTAAATTCTACCTCGCCCGCCAGCAGGATGACCGGATAGCGGCCCATGAACGCGCCCGTGGCCGTCGACAGCACCACGTCACACAACTCCCCGTGGCGCGTCGGTTGCAGATAGTTCGCCTCGGGGTTGGGCAAGTTGCCCGGCACCGGCAGCCGCGCCATTCCGCCGAACAGCTGGTTCTCCAAGAGGTCGGCCACCTCCTGATCAGCGGCAGTCCTTGGGAAGATTCCCCAGGTCTTTCCGATGTAGCCGTTGTATCCGGCGAGGTGATCCAAGACCACCAGCAGCGGCGTGTGGGGATTGCCCCGATCATGGGACCGCATGAACGCGAAGGCCTCCGCAGCAACCCGACCATGCGGCGTAAGCACCCACGGATCCTTCCCCGTCTCGAAGAAGCTGTTGAAACTGTTCTCCGGAGTGACCAGCGCCGCACCGGCGAACCAGGCGTGCTGCCACATCCGTTGGCACAGGCTCAGCGAATGACCGGCATCCAAGCCGGTGGCCGTCGGACCGTTGGTATCCAGCGAACCACGGGTTGTGACGGCGTTGCCGAACCACGGACTCATCTGAACCGACCAAGGCAGGTTCCATTGCCGGGCCGCCCCACGCGAGAAGGCGAACTTCGACTGGGTGAACCCGATGTTCTCGCCCACCTCGATGCCCACCACGCTCGCGCCCCACTCGGCCGCGTAGCACTCGTAGTGGGAATGGCCCGTCACGCTGATCAAGCGCCCGCCCTTGGCCTGGCGATGCCACAGGAAGTACTGACGCAACTGGTCATAGGCCTCGCGACGGTTCTTCGGAATGGGCTCATACCCTTGAGTCTCGGAAGGCCGGAGGAATCGATTTCGCTGAGCCTCAAAATCCTTGCCCAGCACGTCGCGCATCCAGTTTGGGTCGGTGCGGAGCCGGTGGTAATGGTAGCCCCACTCACCCAGTTGGATGGCATTGAAGACGCCAGCGCCATCCAAGACACGGACCGCCGCCTCGTCGTCGGCTGAGAGCACACTCGTACTCCCCTCCAACTGCATGCGGCCGCCGTCGGGCGGGTAGAGAATCACCGGCCACCGACGGCGCGCGAGCACCTCGAACGCCGCCCGGGAACCGGCCGATGCGGAGGGACCGGGATCCAGCGCATTGGCCAACCCGTGTTTGGACAGGGCATCGAGAAAAAACCCCAACTCACTCGGCTCGGAAGGCCCCCCATAGATGGAAAAATGGAATCGGTCTGAACCGGGCAGCAACCGAGGCACCGGAGCGGTATTGCGAAACCCCGGGCTGCCCGCCATGGCCACAACTGCAAAGAGCCAAGCCGAACCCAGCCAGGCCGCGGACACGACGCTCCATCGGTGCGCAAACGACATATATTGCACCGTGTCTCCGCCGCCGATCCCGCGCCAGACAAAGAGTTGATTCGCGCCACCCATCCGCCGATCGTCGGAAAGATATCCTCAGAAATCTGCGAACAGATCGTCCAGCCTCACCGCCGTGAACCGAACGACACCGGAATCTGATATTACCGAAACACAAGACACTGAATGACCAAAGACCGCCAGATCACCTACCGGTCAGAAGTTCTCCGAAAAGGCATCCACCTCCTGTCGCTGTCCATCCCGGTGATCTATTCGGTGATCTCCCAAGCGACCGCCTTGTGGATCCTTGTCCCTTTGGCCTGCCTCTTCGTGACCATCGATATTCTGGGACACAAGGAAGGATGGGTTCGGAACACCCTGCTTCGGTCTTTCGAACCGGTGATGCGGAATCACGAACTGAAGGTGGACGAAGTCCGACTGAACGGGGCATCCCACGTCCTCATTGCTGCCTGCGCCTGCGTCTGGCTCTTCCCGAAGATCATCGCCATCACGGCCTTTTCCATTCTCATCGTCAGCGATATTTGCGCGGCTCTCGTGGGTCGACGTTTTGGGTCCCACCGTTTTCTCGACAAGAGTCTGGAAGGAACCCTGGCTTTTGCGGTGTCGGCCATCGGGGTCGTCCTTGTGATTGCCTCCATCAGTTCAGCCCCGATTTCTTTCGTGGTCATCGGAGCCTTCGCCTCGCTCGTTGGCGCTCTGGTGGAAAACATTTCGCCCCGCCTTCGGTTGGACGACAACCTCTCCATACCCGGCAGTGTCGGCGTGACCATGCACGTCTTGACCTACCTCACCAGCAGCATTCCAAGCCCGCACTGAAAATGAGCGGATAGGCATTTGCTGGACAGTTCCGCAGCGCACTGACGGATTGTCTCAGCCAAACACCCCATTCAACGGATTGGATGGCAGCCATCCGGCCCATGAACCGAAGCGACCGGAAGATTCCTTAAAAACCCGTTCCTCATTGGGCTAACGGATACTGACGAATCCAGTGACGGCACCTGACCGCGATGTCAGAACGCCCAACTCCTCATGGCCCAACTTGGCGAGGTCAGGTCAATGCTGCTTCCCCTGCCTAGGTCACCGTTCAATGACACGGTACACCCGCACCGGTTCAGTGGCGCCACTGGTCCGGTCCTCTAACTCCCAGCGCCCATCACGGAGGATGATTTCCCCTGGAGTGAGCACCCAAGTGGGTTCCGGGATACCCAAGTCAGACGTGTGGCGGACCTCGAACCGGCCGGGATTGGCCGCCAAAGTGCCGTCGGGGTCGGCAAAGCGCAGTCGCACCTTGCCGTCCGGCAGCACCTGTGGGCGCTCCAGCACCTGAGGCACATGGACCCAAACCTGAGCATCGTCGGACACGGTACTGCCAAATTCATTGGCGACGTTTACAGAATAAACGCCGCTGCGTGCCCGGCTCAGCGGACCGAAAGCATAGGTCGTATTGGTCGCGTTCCGGATGGGCTCACCATTGAAATACCACTGAAAGCGGGTGAACCCAGCATCGCCCTCCACCGTTACTGAGAGGGAAAAATTGGATTCGACTACTGGCACCGAACTCAGACGAGCGGGCTGGATCCTGATGGATGGTTTGGGCGGCGGCTGAACGATTGTCAGCACCACATCCCCAGCGGTGCCATTGGTCTTGAAGGCATCGACGGCCACTGCGTATTCCTGCCCGGCCAAGGCGTCGAAGATGACTCGGCTGACCGGCTGTTCGCGCACGGCATCATCATTCTGAGCCACGCGGCGGAGCCCTGCGAAATCGCCGCCTGCATAGACGGCCAACAACGTGTCAAAGTTGCTACCTGAAGTCGTCATCTCGACAGGCCCATTGGACGGCGCAACCCACTTCCACCACACGGAGCGCCCCCCCAACTCGGCACCATGGTTGGCTTCGCCCGGCTGCTTGGTGGCGCCCAAAACTGAGCCGCGCAAGACGTTGGACGATCCCGTTGCTGAAATGCGCGCGGCGAAATCATCATTGTATGGAGCGTCTAAAATCGTCAGTTCGGCCGCAGAACTCCTGATACTGCCATTTTTATTCGCGATTTGGACAGAGTAGGCGCCGGCGACGCTTGGCCCCACGTTGGTAATGGTGAGAAGGTTGTTTGTAGCGCCCGTTAGCGGCTCCTGGTTGCGAAACCATTGATATTTCAGCGGCCATTCTCCGACAGCAATCACTTGGAAACTAACGTTGGATCCGCCCCCGTCGCCTTGGGCAAAACGAGTCTGAGCCTCCGGTTGCTTCGAAATCCACGGTGCTGCCAGAGGCTTGTGCAACGGGGTCAACGTGAGGGTAAAGAAACCCATCTGGCTGGCGTAGCCGTCCACCGCGATGAAATAACGGACTCCCGCCATCGCCTCGAAAGTCACTTGGCTGTCCGAATTATGGAGATGCATATCGTCATCTTCGGCGACCATCGACAGCGTCTCCAACTCCGCACCGGTATAAACGGCGATCACGGTGTCAAAGTGGCTGTCTTCGGTAGAGATCTTTACCGGACCATTCTCACTCGATTCGAAGACATACCAAACGGAATGCCCCTGCCCCAACTCGTCGTGGTGCGGTTCGCCAGACTCGCGCGTGGCGCCAAAGTTGGAACTGTGTACCTGCGGGAATTCCATGGTGATGGGAGAGGCGTGCGCGAAGTCGTCATTGGCGTGCACGGAATCGGGATCAAACTGTTGCAACTTGATCAAAAACTCCCCAGCACTGGCTCGCACGCCGTCATTGACCCCATCCACAGCAAAAACGTACTCAACCCCTTGGGTGGCTTCGAAAGACCCTGTGCTCCAGCCAAATCGGCCCATTTTCCACACTTGCAAGCCCTCAATCTTACTGGCCAACGACGGTGGAACATCATTCCAGCTACCTCCGACGCCGCGGTGGCTGCCCCCCATCGAGGTTAAGGTTTCAACCGACGCTCCCTGATAAGCCGCCACAGTGGGGTGAAAGTCGCGACCGACAACACCGAACTCGACCGGGCCGTTCTTCGGCGCCACCCAAGACCACCAGACCGATTTCCCGCCGTCATTGCCCGAGTGATTGGGTTCACCGATCTCCTTTGTGGCCTCTATGTTCTGCCCGAAGCCGATATTAGCAGGGCCAGACAAAGCGAAACGGTGCGCGAAGCTATCGTTGCCGCCGAGTTGCGGTGGCGTGGGCTGCGCCAGGAGCAACTCGATGGTACCCACCTCGACGCTGCCGGCCGTGGACCGATACCCGTCCACTGCAATCTGGTAGGTCCGACCGGCAACCGCAGGGAACACCACCATGCTGCCGGCCCCCGGATTCAACGGATCGGAGTCTTCGTTCTCGGCCACGAGGGTCAACTCCGCCAGGTCGCTACCCGTGTAAACGGCCAGAATTGTGTCGAAGGTACTGTAGCGCGTCGTGACGACGACCGGACCGTCGAGGCGCGCGGTCCAAGTCCACCACAGGGAACGGCCGCCGACGTTGTTCCCGTGGTTGGGTTCTCCCGTCTGCTTGCTGGCGCTGATGTTGGAGGCGGTGATTCGGTTGGTCTGCCCGGCCAAGGTGACGCGTTCAGCAAAATCGTCATTAAGAACCTGGACCGAGTCGAGGTTTAGGACAATGGCTCCCGTCTCGATCCCGGCCGGCCCAGTAAAACCGTCCACCACGATCCGGTAGGCGGTTCCAGCCGTGGCGACGAACTTGACCAACGATGCGCCGTCGCCACTCCGGTTGTCGTCCTCGCCGACCAACGCCAAGGCGTCTATCGCGTCACCCGTGTAGACAGCCAGCACTGCGTCAATGGCGCTGCCCACGGTATCGAGCGCGTAAGTTCCGGTGGCCGGTGCCACCCAGGACCACCACACGGACCGGCCGCCGGGTTGGCCCGTGTGCTTCGGCTCGCCCGGCTCAGCCGATGCGCCACGGTTGTCGTCGAATACCCGGATGGCACCCGGCGGAAAAGGGAGGGCATTCGCGAAGCGGTCGTTGTCAGCAGCCTGTTTCAGGTTCAACGCGATAAAGCCGGTGGCCGGGATGCCATCGGTCGGGGTGCGGCCGGCCGCCGCCACCAGGTAGGTGACGCCGGCCGTCGCCCGAAAATGGACCTCACTGGAAACCACTCCACCGAAACGCTGATCATCATTCGCCGCGACTGGCACCAGCGCTTCGAGGCCAGAGCCGGTGTAAACGGCCAAGACCGTATCGAGGACAGAGCCTGCGGAATTGGTGCTGCCAGCGGTGTCCACGCGGACCAAGCCAGAGTTTGGAGCTGTCCACGCCCACCACAGCGAAGCACCGCTGGCTGCGCCGGCATGCACCGGTTCACCCGCTTCCGTCGTTGCGCCGAGGTTGTGAGCGCCACCCGCAAAAGATGCCCCAGGGATCACCACCCGGTCGGCAAACCGGTCGTGCCCCGTCTCCGCAAGGGCCGTGAGCACAACCACCGAACTGGTGACACTGCCATACGGGTTGCTGATGATGACCCGGTAGTCCCCAGCCAACGCCGCACTGAAAGGGGTGAGTACAAGATTGGCGTTGGTACCCGCCGGCAAATCCAAACCGGCCCGCTGCCAGTGGAATTTCAACGGCAGGCTGCCCGTCGCTGCCACGCTGAAACCCACCACGTCAGTCGTAGCCTCGGGCACGATCAGGCTGACCGGCTGACGGACAATGACCGGCGCCGCGGGCCTCACCGGCATGCGCACCCGCAGACGAACTGCGCCGGTGGCTCCCAAATATCCATCCACAGCGATCCGGTAGTGTGTCCCCTGCTCCGCCGAAAATGCGACCACACTGGTGGGTAGGTTGGGCGCGTCGTCGTTGGCGGCAACCGGCACAAGAGCCGTGAGCTGGTCGCCCGCGTAAACCGCCAACGAAGTGTCAAAATCGCTGCCAAAGGTGTCGATGACTACGGGACCACTGTCCGGCGCGATCCAAGTCCACCAAACGGAGGCCGTGGCCGGATTGCCAGCATGCGCGGGTTCACCTGACTCGGCAGTGGCACCGCCGCTGGCGATGCTGACCACGTTGGTGGCCCCTTCGAGGATCGGTTGGTCGGAAAACGAATCGTTCACCGGGGTTTGGGCACCCACCGACAGCAGTGTTCCCGCCACCATCAACGCCATCAACAAACACTGTTTCAGGCGGGTGCCGCGGGTAGGATGCGATTGTCCTGCCTCCAGATGATTCATGGAAATGCTCATTTCAGTTGGACCGTGCTGAACGTTTCTGGCCCGGGCGCTGCCAAGCTGGGCTTGCGGCGCTCCCCGGGTGCGTAGAAATACCGTTCCTTGACTTCGCCTTGGACCATGCGGGCTTCCGCCTTGAGCGAACCGTCAGCGTACCAAGCCAGCGAAAGGCCGTGGGGTTTCCCGGTGGAAAACTCGGCTTCGGCCATCAAGTGACCGGATTCATCCCACTGCTGATAGAGGCCTTCCTGTCGACCCTCGCGAAGCTGGCCTTGCGATCTCTTCTCACCATTTGGATGCCACGTGGTCCGCGGGCCCTCGGCAAGGCCGGCCTGGAATCCCTCGCGCAATTCGATGGTGCCGTTGGTGAACCAGCCGATGGATTCGCCATGCAGCCGCCCGTTCACCACGGCCGACTGGACCCGGGGAGAACCGTCAGCGTAGTGATCCAGCAGCCAACCGGTGTAGGACGTCGCTGCCCCCGGCACATGGAATTGCCCGTCGCGGAGCTCCAGCCCTTTGCGTTCCATCACAACATCCGAGGAGAACGGTAATGGGGTCTCAAGGGCCCGCCGGGCGATCGACACCGCGATCCATGTCGCCGTGGCAAATGCCAGAAACAGCCCACCATACCACACCGGACGACGCGCACGACGCCGGGAAGATTCGGATTCAGAGGGCTTCATCCTGGAAAATCGGCCTATTGCAACACCAACCGATAGTAGGTCGGGGCAGTTTCGGCCTCCGCGGAAACGGCCTCGATCCGGACGCGTTTGATCGCGCTGGCCAGCAGGCTGGAGCGGATCGGTGCATTGGCTCCCTCCGCCGGAATCCGGAAGCGTGCCGGCTCCCACTTCTTCAGGTCACGAGAGCCAACCAAGGCGTAAGTGCGGCCCGTGACCGCGAGGAACTCGAGTTGCGTCGCCCCTTCGGTGACACCGAGGATATTCAGGTTGAAGCCGCCGGCAGGATCGACCGCGTAGATGCCGGCCAAGTAAGTATCCAGATAGCTCAGACCGTTGCCAGCGTCCGCGTCCGGTCGAACCTTGGACAAGTCGGTGTTCACGAGCCGCTGCCAAGCATCGGGCAGGCCGTCGCCGTTTTTGTCCTCGCCCAGGGTGAGGTTCAGGCGAGTGCGTTGGCCGGGCTGGCCGAGCGCCGAATAATTGCCGCGGGTCTCGATGGGCAGATACGTCACCTTGCCGATCTGGACCTTGATCTGGAACGGGACAAACGGCCGCAGCGCGGTCGGCTGATACGGGGCCGCCTGCAGCCCGGCGTCCATCGGCACTTCCAGCCGGTAGTTGGCCCCCACCTCGATGCCCGGATTGATCCGGGTCTTGACCTTCACCCCGCTCGCGGTTTCCAGCACGACGTCTGCGGCCACCTGATTGATGGGCGTGCCGTATTCGTCGCGCAGCTGGCCAAAAAAGAGGTGAAACGGGGCGGGCGGGTAACCGCTCACCGGGGCAACGGCCAACAGTCCGGCCAGAAGCAACAATCTCGGAAAAATCTTCGGGAAAGCGCAGGATTGGGGGGTCTTCATGGTACGTCCGGATTCGCGTCAGTTGCCCGAGTAGGAATAGGTTGTGAAGTGGAGCTTGATATCCGTGAGCGTCTGCATCAGGCGGGTCATGCCCTCCTTCGGATCGGCCAGCAGCGAGTCGGCCGGGATCACCAGCTTCCACTGACTGTTCCACACCGAGCGCCCGACCAAGCGGCGGTTGGTGAACTGCGAGAACTGGAGCCCGGTTCCGAAGTAAGGATTCCTTGTAAACTCGCCCGCCGAATCCACCGGGCGGAAGGCCTGATGCTTGCGGAGCGTGAAGAGAGGTTCGGTCAGCGAGTCGGCCGACTGGTAGAAGTTCTTCCCGGAGAAACCGGACCCGCCGATGTTGAAGGGTAGCGGGATGGCCACATCGTCCACGGTCCACGTCCGCAGCTTGCTGGAGTCACCCAGCGGCGGGCTGCGCATAGTGTCCACGCCCACCGGGATAAGATACAGGTAGGGATTCGCCGAAAGTGCCTGGGGATCGAGGTAGGCGAGGTTCGGGTCGCTCGTATTGTTGACGCCGGGCACGTTCATGCCGCGATAGCCCTCGAGGGCGACGCCGACCGCGTTGATCTTGGTCGCGAAGTGGCTGCGATGGAACTGAGCATCTCCCGCCGCCAACGCCTGGCCGAACAGGTTTTGCCCCGCATTGATCGAGGTGCTGAACGGCAAGACCAATCCCGGCACCGGCAACCCGTCGCCACGGTCCACCTGCTGGCAGTAACGGCGTACGTCGGCGTCCTCGAGGATGTTTTCAAGGACGTGTTGCTGAAGGTAATCCTGCCAGGCCGCCAGACCGTTGGCATCGGGTAGGATTCGCAGATTGCCTGTCCGGAGCGATGCGAGCGTGGTGTAGACATCCGGCGAGTTGAAACCAAGCCGACCCTTGAGCACGTCGAAGTCGTTCTTCATTTCCGCCAACGCGCTGGAAAGGCCAGGATCACCGGTGTTGCTGCCTGCGAACTGGGGTTCGCCATTGCGGACGACCCCGAGCGCGCGGCTGTTGATGATGCGCGCGATGAAAGCCTTGCCTTGGTCAGTGCCGAGCAGGCCAGTCTCGTAGTCGTAGGCATTCGCAGCGAGGAGCGCATAACGCGAGGCGAGGTCAAACAGCGTCTTGTAGCGCTCCAGCTTCTCGCTGCGGAAGAGGCGGAAAGCCGTGTCGCGGGTCGTAAAGCCTTGGATCACCGCCGCCGTGCGTTGCCGGGCGATCTCCCGAGTCTCTTGGATGCGGTTTCCCTTGGAAACGAGCGAGGCCACCTTGCGCTGGGTATCGTCGTAGGTTTGCAGCGCGCGGTTGATTCCGTAGGCGGCCTTCTGGAGGCCGATCAGCGCATTCTCCAACTCGACCATCGCGGCACGGTGGTCCTCGGTCTGCTCCAGAGGCTTGATTTGGCCATACTCGATGCCGATGGCGTCGGCCTGGCTCTGCGCGGCGCGAGCATAGGCCACGGTCTTGCGGGCTATCTCGATCACGGTGGTGGAATTTTCCACCGCCACCGTCGCGGCCTTGAAGATGCCGCGCCCGGCCGAAGTGAGGTCGCCGCCGGCGGCGAGACCGGCGACCAGCGAGGTGGGCAGCGAGGTCGCGGCGGCGTCGGCAGCCAGCTTGTAGGCTTCCGAGATGCCGTTCTGAACCATGCCGAAGATCTCAGCCGCGTTCTCAATCTGGTCGATGATTTGGTCAGCTTCATCGAGTCCTTGGGTCAGCAGATCCGCCTCTGCCGTGGCCTGCACCAGCGACTGACGCAGCCGGACCATGCCGTCCAGGGACTGCTTGGCCCGGACACTGTCGTCCAAGGCCTGGAGCAGCGCGCCCCGCGCATTGATCTGCTCGGAGATGGCCTGCTGGAGCTGGCCGGGACTCTGCCGCTTGCCGGTCCAGCTCGACGGTTTCCCGAAGTAGCCATGCGGCGTCAGCGTGTATTCCACGTAGTTCGTCGACGAACGCGGATCGGAGCCGGTGCCGTCGTCGGCCAGTTGCAGGAAGTCGAAGCTCTCCGGCTTGGCCTGGAGACCCGTCACCCAGCCTGACGGTAGGTTTTGGACATCGAGCCGAAAGACCTTGGTGCTCTTCGGTTGGAGAATCCCGGGAAAACTCAGCTCGGGCGTCTCGACGTACATGTAGTGGAAAAGGTCAGGACCGGCGTAGTTCTGCACGTAGGTCTTGCCAGGACCCAGATCATCCGGATAGGGCGTGCCGTAGAGCTCGATGAGCGCGTTCGTGAAGGCAAGTTCCTGCTGCGCCAACTGCGCCTGAACCTCGGCCAGGGAGTCGCCCTCGGACCGCATCAGCCGCGTGATGTCCTTGGCGTCGTCGAACGCGGCGACGGCGTTGTTCAGAGCCAATTTGGTGCGCTCGTAGATCTGCTCGAAGTGCGTCTTGGGATCGGCACCGACGACCTGCGCCGGGTTCAGGTCGAAGGCCAGGCTGCCCTGGGTCACACCCAGAGGCGAGAGGCGACCTTCCGCGTTGTCCATAGCCACCTGAAGATCGGTCGCCGTGGCTACCAGCTCGTTCAGCTCCGGCACGGTGGTGCGGTCCACCCTCTGGATGCCTTCGTGGCTCGGGTCCGGGTCGATGTCGGGCAGCAGCGCATTGCCGATGACCCAGTTGACCAGCGCGCCCTGTCCTGTGCGTGACGCCCATTGGTCGACACCCCATTCACGGACAATGCTGACGACGTTGGTGCCGTCGCGGACCGTGCGGGTGGAAACACGGTTGGTGGCAAACGGCTCCCAGCTCGTATTGGCGCCCGGCACGTAGTATTTGCGCCAGGTGAGGTCGAAGATCTGTCGGCCAGCCCGGGCCACTGAAGCGGCGGCCGCGGCGAACTTCCGTTCGTCCATGTAACCGACCGTCACGGGCAGCCCCAGCACCGTCACGGCCTGCACGCGGGGTACCCAGTCGAAGTAGGGGTTCAGCAGCAGCGAATGGTAGCCCTTCAGAGCCGAGAGGAAATGCCCGTAAGCGTCGCCGTGGCCCTGCGGATACAGCACCGCCGCGTCGGACGCGTCGGCTTTTCCGTCTGCGTTCTGGTCGAGGATGTTGTAGTTCAGCGCGTAGATGACCTCGCCGGAATCGATGCCGCCGGTGTAGTTCCACACCATGCGGTTGTAGACCGGCGCGGACTGGACGCCCGGCAGCGCCACGTCGTCGCGGCCCTGGAGCAGCGCCAATTCCTCCTCGATCAGCGAGGGCACCTGTCCCTTGAAGGAGAAGAGCGCAGTGGCGACGTCGCCGTAGCTCCGGTCCTTGGTCCCGATGCCGATCGTCGGGTTGTCGGCGTCGTCCGTCGCGTCGTCGCCCACGAGCTTGTAGAGATCGCTCAGATAGCCAGCGGCCAGCAGCAGCGAATCGTTGGCCGGACCGTAGTTGATCCCGGCGTTGATACTGAGATTGCGGGCCCGGTTGAGGACCGTCTCATAGATCTCGATCAGTCCGTAGCTATTGAGCGCGTCCTGGTTCAGCGCGATGTCGCCTTCATAACGTTTGCCCGCCTGGGTGAGGATACTGGCGCCGGTGTTGACGGCGTTATTGTTCAGGTCGGAGGTGCGCTGGTTGAAGGGATTGATACCGGCCAGGACACGTTTGACATAACCCTCAGCAAACTGCGGCGGCGTCCAGGTCGACCAAGTGTTGTAGAGCGGATGGGCCGGGTTCTTCGGCCGGTATCGCATCACGAGCCAGTTGTCGGCGAGCACCTGGATGCCGCTCGCGCCGAGCGTGTACCGCTGGATGTCCATGCCGTTGGTCAGCGGCTGATAACGGCTCATCGCGGAGTCGCTCACGGGCGGGAAGCCGTCCACCGGCGGCGCGGACTTCCATTCATATTCGTAGTCCGCCGTGCGCGCGGCGAGGTCGCCGGTATGCTCGAAGGTGATCAACTCGCTGAGCGGGTTGTCGGACGGAATGACCTTTACCTCACCTTGGTAGAGCTGACCGCTCACTCGGAGGACATACATCGACACGGGTTCGGCCGCCGGCGTGAAGGCCTCGCCGTTGCCGACGATGACCGTGAAATACCCCTGCCCCGGACCCGCGGCGCTGAGGGCGTAGCTGTCCACGGGGGTATTGTTGTTCGTGATCGTGACAAGGTCGCCGATGCCGCGGGTGACCGTGGCCGCGGGATCTACGATGAACTGCCCCGGAATCAATGGGTTTTCGTAAAACGTCTCCACCACGGCCGTCAGCCTGTCGATTCCGGCGTCCCAAGCGGACTTGTCCGGATCGGTGCCGGGACAAAGCGCCTTGATGGTGGCCAGATCGGAGCCTGTGAGGAGGTTGAGCTGTACATATTTTTCGCCGGTCGGCTCGTCCTTGAAATCACCCTTGAACACCAGGCTGCCTTGCGCGCCGAGGTTCGGATCCAAGTAGAACCGGTTCGCCAGGTGCGGCGGCAGGTTCGGGAAGTAGGTCTTACCCTGGTAGCCTTGGGCATACACGCCGCCGGGAAGCTGGGCCAAGCCCTCGCTGGCATTGGCCTTCAGCGCGAAACTCTTCTGGCGGGTCGGATCGTGCAGGGTGACGGCGGGATAGTTTGCCCGGTTGGTCGCGGCGAGCGCGATGGGCTGCTGGTAAAGCACGAGCGCGCTGCTTTGTCCGCGGATCGCCGGGCGCCCCTTGCTCGCGACGGTGAGGGTTTCACCGAAGGCCAATGCGGGCGTCGTACCCGGCCAGACCGGACGATAAGTAATCGGCTGGGCGGGTGCCGTGGCGGAATCCCCCCCGCCGGAGTAGGTCCCGCCAGCCAGCGGGCGCAGGTAGGGCACGATCGTTCCGGTCGGCGGCGGGCTCGGATGGTTTGGCCAGGCGAAACCTTCCTGGGTGCGGTAGAAGAACCGCATGGTCAGGGAATTCGTGGTGGTGGCCGTCTCCGCGAGATGCGGCGGCCGGCCCACGAACCCGTTCACCGCCAACGAAGCCTGGGGCGACTTGGTGGTGCTGAAGGTGAAACTGACCGTCGCTTGTGAACCGTCGCCGTCCGCGATGCTCAGGTCATACGGCCCCGCATTCGTGACTGTCCAGGTGCCGTAAACCGCCAAGCCGTTGGGCAACGTGCCGAAGGTGATGCCCGCCGGCAACGGCGTCTGCGGCGACACCGAGATCACCAGCGAATCCACCCGGCGGGAGGCATGGATGTAGTTCGTCGAAGGCGCGTTGAGGCTGCCGCCGCCCGCCACGGTCGTGGCAAAACCGTTGGTCGTCGCCGAATAGGTGCCCGCGGCAAGCCGCGGCAGTCCAACGTGTTGGCCCCGCATCACCCAGAAGCCATCCTTCCGGTCACGATACGTGAAGGCGGTGTAGTTCGCGAACGACCCGCCAGCTTCGGCGCTGGTCCAACCCGTCGGCAAGTCGCCGGTCGCGGCGGTGATCTCCGCGTTGTAGTTGGTGACGTAGATGTTGGTCGCCGCGGCGGTCAGGTTCGTGATCGTCGCCAGCGGCAGCGGCAACACCGGCAACGGCATCGGCGCCTGGAGCTGTTTCCCAGCCTCCACGACGTAGTCAAACACCTGACCGAGAGACGGATTCTCCCGAACCACTCGGAAGGGCCGGATCGCGGGACGATTGTCGGACTCGGTGTAGTCGAGCAAAACATACGGCTGGGACGAGAAGCCGGCGCCGGAGACGACGTTGAGGTCGTCGCGCAGTGCATAGGCCTGGCCGCCGATCATCAGGGCATGTTCTTCGTTGGGATTGTAGCCCGGCTGGGCCGGATCGTTCTGCGTGTAAATCGTGCCCTTGGCCTGGAGGCTTTCGAGACCGCCGCTGCCGGCGTTGTTGGCCATCACGATCGCGCTCGCGGTCGCATCGGGCCACGCCAGCGTGTAGCGCCCGATGACCGCCGGCCAATAGATCGGCTCAAAGCCGTTGCCGGGATTCCGCACCGCATTGGTCGCGTTCTGCCGGAACCACCAGACCTCGAGCGTGTTCGCCCCGGGAATCGCGTTCACCGGGATGATCGCCCCCGCGTTGGCGTCGGCGAAACCCTCGACGAACGGATCCTTGTAGGCTTCAGGATGGAACGAAGTCCCGCTGCTCTGAAGCAGGTAGCCGGCAAAATACTCACCCGTGTTGCCCAATTCGCCCACAGGCGGGTTGATGCGGCTGCCCACGTAGGCGGTTTGGTAGAGGTAACGGGGAGAACTGGACAGGGCGAGGTCGGCCGACGTGAGCTTGGCGCCGCCATAAAGCGTCAGGTGGTGGTTGTTGCCGCTGCTGTCGTAAGCGATGCGACCTCCTTCGTCGAAGTTGAACTGGACCTGCAACCCGGCCGTGCCCGCCGGATAGCCGTTGGTCGACATGTCGGCCTGCAACTGATCAGGCGTCCGCGCCGTGGACCAGATGCGGAAACTGTCGATCTGGGCCTTGGCGAGGTTACCGATATAGTTCAGCGCCCGATGAATG
>Ga0255127_1000531_pt1 | contig 19059 bp, 16 predicted proteins | sample Law_Miss_RepB_8d_FD_188555 | JGI IMG/M metagenome (GOLD analysis project Ga0255127, IMG submission 188555) | Freshwater microbial communities from St. Lawrence River, New York, United States - Law_Miss_RepB_8d | ecosystem: Environmental > Aquatic > Freshwater > River | place: USA: New York...
GCGGGGGCGGCTGTCTGGGCCATGACGTGCCCGATGCCGAGTGTCAAAACGGCGGTGCACACTGCAATTTTCTTGAACATCGAAAAGCTCCTGTGGGATGAAAGAAAGAACTGGCAGGAGCGTAGTCGCGTCAATTTTTTGCCTGTACAGGGTAATTGCGGATGGGGGTGGATTTTTCGTCGCCCAAATGACAGAGCTGCCCTTCTAAATAAAAGAAGCGGTGCGCAGCCCCTGCAGGTCCAGAATTCGCAGGCCGCCGTACTCCACCCGAATGAGTTGGCGCGCTTCGAGCGCGCGCAGGGCTTCATTGACGCGTTGGCGTGACAGGCCCACCAGGTACCCCAACTCTTGCTGGGTGATGCGCAGCACCTCGCCCACCCCTGAAAACAGCACCGGGTTGAACAGGGCCGCCAGGTGGCGTGCCAGGCGCAGTTCGGGGTTGGTCATGCGGTCCAGCTCGCGGGCGGCAATGAACTGGCCCAGCCGTTCGTTGAGCTGCTGCATGATGAAGCGGTTGAAGCCCAGTGAGTGGTCGATCAGCCAGTGGAAGGTTTCCAGCGGCAAGCCGGCCACCACACTGGGGCGCAGCGCCTGGATGTTGTAGCGGTAGGCCTCGCGCTTGAGCGCCGTGCCCTCACCAAACCAGCCCCCGGGCGGTACGCCGGTGAAGGTCATGGTCTGGCCGCTTTCGTTGTCGCTGCTCATTTTCAGCAGGCCCGAAATCACGCCAAACCAGTAGGTCACCGGTCGGCCGACGCGGCAGACGTAGTCGCCGGCGTGCGGGTCGCTCACCACCAGCTGCGGCACGATCTGCGCCAGCTCGTCGGTTTGCAGCAAACCCAGCCAGGGGATTTCTTTCAGCTCATCGGCTGTGGGCGCCCGCCGGCGCTGGTGGACACTGTTTTCTTGGGCCATGGCAAATGGGGCCTTTGTCAGGATGCGGTCAGTCGATCTAAGGGTCTTCCCTGAATTGTCGTTGAAACGACAACTTGGCGTCAAACGACAACCTACGATCCCACGAGTTTCAGCCGCATTGCATTCGTTGCACCGTTTTTGGAGACAGGTCTGGTCATGCAAACAACGTTTCCCCGTTTGATGCTCAAGCACGCTGCCGAGCGCCCCTCGGCACCCGCCTTGCGCGAGAAAGAATATGGCATTTGGCAGACCATCACCTGGTCTGATCTGGCCGGACTGGTTCAGTCTGTGGCTTGTGGTTTGCATCAGGCAGGTCTGCAGCGGGGCGAACACCTGATCGTGGTGGGCTCCAACCGTCCGCGCCTGTATGCCACCATGCTCGCTGCGCAGTCGCTGGGTGCGATCCCCGTGCCCTTGTACCAAGACGCGGCCGCCGCGGAGTGCGTGTTTCCCATCACCAATGCCGAGGTGCGCTTTGCGGTGGTGGAAGACCAGGAGCAGGTCGACAAGATGCTGGAGGTGCGCGAGCAGTGCCCGCAGCTGACACACATTTACTACGACGATCCACGCGGCCTGCGCAAGTACACCGAAGACGGCCTGGGCTCGCTCGAAGAGTTGATCGCAGCCGGTGGCGTGTTTTCGAAACAGCACCCCCAGTTTTTCAGCGAAGAGGTCGACAAAGCGGCCTGGACGGATGTGGCGGCGATGTTCTTCACCTCCGGCACCACCGGCAACCCCAAGGGCGTGGTGCACACCCACAACTCCTTGATCGACCGCGCCGAGGCGGGGGCCGAGTTTGACAAGCTGACCAGTGCCGAAGACGTGCTGGCCTACATGCCCCCGGCCTGGATCGGACAGAACATCTTCAGCTACGCGCAGTGGTTGGTGTGCGGCTACGTGGTCAACTGCCCCGAGTCGTCGGCCACGGTGAGCATCGACCTCAAAGAGATCGGACCGACCTATTACTTTGCGCCGCCCCGCGTGTTCGAGGGCATGCTGACCAGCGTGATGATCCGCATGGAAGACGCGGGCAGCTTCAAGCGCCGGTTGTTCCACTATTTCATGGACGTGGCCAAGAAAGTCGGCCCGGCCCTGATGGATGGCCAGTCGGTCGGTCTGGCCGATCGCCTGGTCTATGCGCTGGGCAACCTGATGGTCTATGGCCCCTTGCGCAACAACATGGGCTTCAGCCGCGTGCGCGTGGCCTACACCGCTGGCGAGGCGATTGGCCCCGATCTGTTCACCTTTTTCCGCTCGATCGGCGTGAACATCAAGCAGCTCTATGGTTCGACCGAAACTGCCGTCTTCGTCTGCCTGCAGCCCGACAACGAAGCGCGTGCCGACACCGTGGGCGTGCCTTGCAAGGGCGTGGAAATCAAGGTGGCTGACTCTGGCGAGATCATGGTCAAGTCACCCGGCCTGCTCAAGGGCTATTACAAGAACCCCAAGGCCACCGAAGAGGTGCTGACCGCCGATGGCTGGTACCACACCAGCGATGCGGGCTTCATCGACAGCCACGGCCACCTCAAGATCATCGACCGCGTCAAGGACGTGGGCCGCATCCAGGGGGGACCCAACGACGGGGCCATGTTCGCGCCCAAGTATGTCGAGAACAAACTCAAATTCTTCCCGCACATCAAGGAAGTGGTGGCCTATGGCGACCAGCGCGAAAAGGTGTGCGTGATGATCAACATCGACTTTGATGCGGTGGGCAACTGGGCTGAGCGGCGCAACCTGCCGTATGCCGGTTACACCGATCTGGCCCAAAAACCCGAGGTCTACCAACTCATCCAAGAGTGCGTCGAGAAGGTCAATGCCGATCTGGCCGAAGACGCCTTGCTGGCGGGCAGCCAGGTCTCGCGCTTTTTGGTGTTGCACAAGGAACTGGACGCCGACGACGGCGAGCTGACCCGCACCAACAAGGTTCGCCGTGGCTTCATCGCCGACAAATACAAACCGCTCGTTGACGGCCTGTACGAAGGCAAAACCGAGCAGTTCATCGAGACGGTCGTGAAGTTTGAAGATGGCCGCACCGGCAGTGTCAGCGCCACGCTCAAGATTTCCGACGCCAAAACATTCACACCCGTGAAGGCCGCAGCATGAGCATCGCCGCAGCGCTCCAGGATGCGAAAGCCCCCTCGGGGGGCAGCACAGTACATGAAATGACAAGCGTGGGGGTCAAATGACCAAGAAAATCGGTGACGTCATCCTGGACGTCAACAACATCAGTTTGCGCTTCGGCGGCGTGAAGGCGCTGACCGACATCTCGTTCAACGTGCGTGAGCACGAGGTGCGCGCCATCATCGGCCCCAACGGCGCGGGCAAAAGCTCGATGCTCAACTGCATCAACGGCGTGTACCAGCCGCAAGAGGGCAGCATCACCTTCCGCGGCCAGAAGTTTGCGCACATGAACAGCCGTCAGGTGGCCGAAATGGGCATCGCCCGTACCTTCCAGAACCTGGCGCTGTTCAAGGGCATGAGCGTGATCGACAACATCATGACCGGCCGCAACCTGCGCATCAAGAGCAACCTCTTCTTGCAGGCCCTGCGCCTGGGGCCTGCCCAGCGCGAGGAAGAACAGCACCGCGAGTTCGTCGAACACATCATCGACTTCCTGGAGATTCAGGCCTTCCGCAAAACACCTGTGGGCCAGCTGCCCTATGGTTTGCAAAAGCGGGTCGACCTGGGCCGCGCCCTGGCGATGGAGCCGCAGGTGCTGCTGCTGGACGAGCCCATGGCCGGCATGAACATGGAAGAAAAGCAGGACATGTGCCGCTTCATTCTGGACGTGAACGACGAGTTCGGCTCGACCATCGTGCTGATCGAGCACGACATGGGCGTGGTGATGGACATCTCGGACCGCGTGGTGGTGCTCGATTACGGCAAGAAAATCGGCGATGGAACACCCGAAGAAGTGCGCAACAACGAAGAAGTGATCAGTGCCTATCTGGGCACCAGCCACTGAGGAGAACACGACATGGCATTTTTTCTGGAAGCTCTTTTTGGCGGCCTCATGGCCGGCATGCTGTATTCCCTGGTGGCCCTGGGGTTCGTCTTGATCTTCAAGGCCTCGGGGGTGTTCAACTTCGCGCAGGGCGCGATGGTGCTGTTTGCCGCCTTGGCCATGGCCCGTTTTGCAGAATGGGTGCCGGACTGGCTCGGGCTTGAAAGCAAGTTCCTGGGCAATCTGGTGGCCTTCATTCTGGCGGCGGTGCTCATGTATGCGCTGGCTTGGCTGATCGAGCGCCTGGTCCTTCGCCACCTGGTCAACCAGGAAGGTGTGACCTTGCTGATGGCCACACTCGGCATCACTTATTTCCTCGACGGCCTGGGTCAGACCATCTTTGGCAGCGACATTTACAAGATCGATGTCGGCATGCCCAAGGACCCGGTCTTTTTCTTGGACTCTGTCTTCCCGGGCGGTGTGCTGATCAACCTGGAAGACGTTTATGCGGCCTGTATTGCGGCCTTGCTGGTGGTGGTTTTGTCGCTGTTCTTCCAGAAAACTGGAACGGGGCGTGCCCTGCGTGCGGTGGCCGATGACCACCAGGCGGCGCAGTCGATCGGCATTCCGCTCAACCGCATCTGGGTGATCGTCTGGTTTGTGGCGGGCATCACCGCCTTGGTGGCCGGCATCATCTGGGGCTCCAAAATGGGTGTCCAGTTCTCCTTGACCACCGTGGCCTTGCGCGCCTTGCCGGTGATCATTCTGGGCGGCTTGACCTCGGTGCCGGGCGCCATCATCGGCGGCCTCATCATCGGGGTGGGGGAGAAGTTGTCCGAGGTGTATCTTGGCCCGTATGTGGGTGGCGGTATCGAAATCTGGTTTGCTTACGTGCTGGCGCTGGTGTTCCTGCTGTTCCGTCCGCAAGGCCTGTTCGGCGAAAAAATCATCGACCGCGTGTAAGGAGAGGAAAACATGTTTTACAGAGAAAACGGTCAATTCAAGACCTCTTACCGCAGCGACCAGCAGATCTTTGCCATCGCGCAAGACCGCTGGGCCATCTTGGCACTCATCGCCTTCGCCATCGTGGGCGTGCCTTTGCTGGTCGATGAATACATGTTCCGCGCGATCCTGATTCCCTTCCTGATCCTGTCCCTGGCCGCCTTGGGGGTCAACATCCTGGTGGGCTATTGCGGACAGATTTCGCTGGGCTCGGGTGCCTTCATGGCGGTGGGGGCCTACATGGCCTACAACAGCTATGTGCGGATGGAGGGGATGCCGCTGATCGTGGCGCTGCTTGCAGGCGGGTTCTTCGCCACTGTGGTGGGCATTTTCTTTGGCATCCCCAGTTTGCGGGTCAAGGGCCTTTATCTGGCGGTGGCCACCCTGGCGGCGCAGTTTTTTTGCGACTGGGCCTTTTTGCGCGTGGGCTGGTTCACCAACAACAACGCCTCGGGCTCGGTATCGGTGTCCAACCTGAATGTGTTGGGCTGGACCATCGACTCCCCCTTGGACAAGTACCTGTTTTGCCTGGCCTTTTTGGTGGTGTTTGGCTTGCTTGCCAAAAACTTGGTGCGCTCGGCCATTGGCCGTGAATGGATGGCGATCCGCGACATGGACGTGGCCGCAGCCGTGATTGGCATTCGGCCGGTGTACGCCAAGCTCAGCGCCTTCGCGGTCAGCTCTTTCATCATCGGTGTGGCCGGTGGTTTGTGGGGCTTTGTGCACCTGGGTTCATGGGAGCCTGCGGCTTTCTCGATTGACCGCTCTTTCCAGTTGCTGTTCATGGTCATCATTGGTGGCATGGGCTCCATCATGGGCAGCTTTTTTGGCGCGGCTTTCATTGTGATTTTGCCGATTTTTCTGAACCAGTTTTTGCCCTGGATGGGTGGTCTGGTGGGCGTCACAATTTCCACCGCCCTGGTCTCGCACACCGAATTCATGATCTTTGGTGCCTTGATCGTTTGGTTCCTGATCGTCGAGCCGCACGGCCTGGCCAAGCTCTGGTCCATCGCCAAACAAAAGCTCCGCCTCTGGCCATTCCCCCATTGATGTTCGCCCCGATTTTTTCCCAAGTGCTTCCACCTTTTTTTACAGGAGACAAACCATGAAGCTTCGTCAACTCGTCCTGGCCACCACCGTGGCCGCTGCCGGACTTGCCAGTGCGCTGGTCAGCACGGTCGCATCCGCTCAAGCCAAAGAGCAATTTTTCCCTGTGCTGGTGTACCGCACAGGCGCCTATGCGCCCAACGGCGTGCCTTTTGCCAACGGCTATGTCGACTACCTCAAGCTGGTCAATGCGCGCGGTGGCATCAACGGCGTGAAGGTCAGCTTTGAAGAGTGCGAGACAGGCTACGCCACCGACCGTGGCGTGGAATGCTATGAGCGCCTGAAAGGCAAAAACGGTGGCGCCACGGTGTTCCAGCCCCTGTCCACCGGCATCACCTTCGCGCTGACCGAAAAAGCCCCGATCGACAAGATCCCATTGATCACTGCCGGTTACGGCCGCAGCGAATCGGCTGACGGCGGCGTGTTCAAGTGGAACTTCCCCCTGGCGGGCACCTACTGGGTTGCCGGTGACGTCATCGTCCAGGACATCGCCAAGAAAGCCGGCGGCGCCGACAAGCTCAAGGGCAAGCACATTGCCTTGGTCTACCACGACAGCCCATTCGGCAAAGAAGCCATCCCCATCCTGCAAGAGCGTGCGGCCATGCACGGTTTCAAGCTGAGCTTGTTGCCTGTGACCCACCCAGGCGTGGAGCAAAAGTCCACCTGGCTGCAGATTCGCCGCGAGCGCCCTGACTATGTGGTCAACTGGGGCTGGGGCGTCATGAACTCCACCTTGCTCAAAGAAGCCCAAGCCACCGGCTACCCCCGTGAAAACATCTGGGGCGTGTGGTGGGCCGGTGCCGAACCCGATGTGAAAGACATTGGCATGGGCGCCAAGGGCTACAACGCCATCACCATGCAGCACGGCACCGAAAAGGGCTCTGCGATCGTGAAGGAAGTGCTGGAGAAACTGCACGCCAAGAACCAAGGCACAGGTCCACGTGACGAAGTGGGTGAGGTCTTGTACATGCGCGGTTTGTTCAGCGCCATGTTTGCTGTGGAAGGTGTGCGTCAAGCTCAGGAAAAGTACGGCAAGGGCAAAGTCATGACCGGTGAGCAAGCGCGCTGGGGTTATGAAAACCTGAACCTGACCCAGCCCAAGCTGGATGCCCTGGGCTTCAAGGGCGTGCTGCGTCCGATCTCCACCTCGTGTGCCGACCACATGGGCGCCAACTGGGCCCGTATCCACACATGGGACGGCGCCAAGTGGCAATTCTCCAGCGACTGGATGCAGGCCGATGAGCAGATCATCAAGCCCATGGTGAAAGCCGCTGCTGACAAGTACGCCGCCGAGAAGAAGATCACACGCCGCACCCCTGCGGATTGCCAGTCCTGATCGGTGAACAGACTGCCGCACCAGCTGCAGTCTGCAACTGCACCCGCCCTTGGGCGTTTGCAGTTGCCAATTGAAACCCTTGCGTGCAGAGGTTCCATTTGGCTTGAACCCCAAATCAAGAAAAGGCAAAGTCCATGAGCGACAAAAACATTGTGCTGAACGTCAGCGGCATCGAGGTCATCTACAACCATGTGATTTTGGTGCTCAAGGGCGTGTCCCTGCAGGTGCCGGAGCAGGGCATCGTTTCCCTGCTGGGGGGCAACGGGGCAGGCAAAACCACCACCTTGCGCGCCATCTCCAACTTGCTCAAGGGCGAGCGTGGCGATGTGACCAAGGGCAGCATCGAGTTGCGTGGCGAGCGCATCGAAAACCTCACGCCGGCCGATCTGGTGAACCGGGGGGTGGTGCAGGTCATGGAGGGGCGCCATTGCTTTGCCCACCTGTCGATCGAGGAAAACCTGTTGACCGGCAGTTACACCCGCACCGACAAGGGCGAGATTGCGGCCAACCTGGACAAGGTCTACACCTATTTCCCACGCCTGAAAACCCGCCGCACGTCGCAGGCGGCCTACACCTCGGGCGGCGAGCAGCAGATGTGCGCCATTGGACGCGCCCTGATGACCAACCCCAGCGTGATGCTGCTCGATGAGCCCTCCATGGGCTTGGCGCCCCAGATCGTGGAAGAGGTGTTCAACATCGTCAAGGACCTCAACGACAAGGAAAAGGTCACCTTCCTGATCGCCGAGCAAAACACCAACATGGCGCTCAAGTACTCGGATTACGGCTACATCATGGAATCGGGCCGCATCGTGATGGACGGTGAAGCGTCAGACCTGCGCTCCAACGAGGATGTCAAGGAGTTTTACCTGGGCATGGGTGGCGGTGAGCGCAAGAGCTTCAAGGACGTCAAGAGCTACAAGCGCCGCAAGCGCTGGCTCGCCTGATGCCTTCGGCATCGACCGTGCACCCCCTCATCAGCAGCCTCCTGAAAGAATCCCATGGCCCATCACCTCGATGCACTGGAAACCCGCGCCCCCGAAGTGCGCGAAGCCGCGCTCATGGCGGCCTTGCCTGCGCAGATCGCGCATGCCCAGAAGAACAGCGCCGCTTTGGCTGAAATCCTGCAGGGTGTAGATGCCTCCAAGGTGACCAGCCGTGCCGCATTGGCCGAGTTGCCCGTCACCCGCAAATACGCCTTGCTCGAGCGCCAGCAGGCACAGCGGGCGCAAGACCCCTTCGGCGGTTTTTCCACCATTGGCTGGAAAGGCATGGTCCGATCGGCAGGGGTGCGCCGCGTGTACCAGTCGCCGGGTCCGATTTATGAGCCCGAAGGCCATGCGCCCGACTACTGGCGTGCCGCCCGCGCCATGGCGGCAGCCGGTTTTGAAGCGGGCGATCTGGTGCACAACTGCTTCAGCTACCACCTGACACCCGGGGCCTGGATCATGGAAAGCGGAGCCCATGCGCTGGGCTGCGCGGTCATTCCCGGGGGGGTGGGCAACACCGAGCAGCAGCTGGCGGCGGTGGCCGATCTGCGGCCCGTGGCTTACGCGGGCACCCCCAGTTTCCTGAAGATCCTGATCGAGAAAGCTGCCGAGGCGGGCCAACACCTGTCCATCACCAAAGCCCTGGTGTCGGGCGAAGCCTGCCCGCCCTCGCTGCGCGACTGGTTCACCCAGCGGGGGGTGGCGGCTTACCAGTGCTACGCCACGGCCGATGTGGGCCTGATCGCCTATGAAACACCCGCGCGCGAAGGCTTGGTGATCGACGAGGGCGTGGTCGTCGAGATCGTGCGACCCGGCACCGGGGATACGGTGGCCGATGGCGAGGTGGGTGAAGTGGTGGTGACGGTGCTCAACCCCGATTACCCGCTGATCCGTTTTGGCACGGGTGACCTGTCGGCCATTCTGCCGGGCATTTGCCCCACAGGCCGCACCGGCCAGCGCATCAAAGGCTGGATGGGCCGGGCCGATCAGACCACCAAGATTCGCGGCATGTTTGTGCACCCCGGCCAGGTGGCCGAGATCGTCAAACGCTTTCCGGAGGTGAGCAAGGCCCGCTTGGTGGTGAGCGGCGAGATGGCCAACGACCAGATGGCTTTGCACGTGGAGACCGACCGTTTGACCGATGATGCGCTGAAGGCCCGGGTGTCAGAAGCGGTGCGTGATGTGACCAAGCTGCGCGGCGACGTGCACCTGGTGGCGCAAGGCAGTCTGGCCAACGACGGCAAAGTCATCGAGGATGCCCGCAGCTACCAGTAAAAAAGGGAAAAATCCACGTTCTGATTCAGAAAAATCCTCAATCAGATCAAGGGCAATCGTGGATCGGCCGATCAGTACTTCCCGCGATTTCTGGACAATGACTGGTTTTACAATCCCGTCACACTTAAGGAGTCTGTTCATGAAGCAGTGGATTGCACTGGCCGCGCTCGCAGCCGTTTCGGTGGGCTCTTATGCCCAAGCCTTCCCAGGCAACAAACCCATTTCCATCGTGGTGCCTTTCGCCGCAGGTGGCCCCACCGACCGCGTCGCCCGTGACCTGGCCGAAACGATGCGCAAGCACATTCCCGGCAGCAACTTCGTGGTGGAAAACGCGGCTGGCGCTGGGGGCACCATCGGCGCCACCAAAGTGGCCAAGGCCGCACCCGATGGCCATTCGCTGCTGTTGTTCCACATTGGCATGGCCGCGACCCCAGCCCTGTACCGCAAACTGGGATACAAACCCCTCGAAGACTTCGAGTTCCTGGGCATGGTCAATGATGTGCCCATGACCCTGGTGGGCAAGCCCCAGTTGCCGGCCAACACCTACCGCGACTTTGAAAACTACATCCGCGCCAATGCTGGCAAATTGAACATTGCGCATGCGGGCCTGGGTTCTGCCTCGCACATTTGTGGCCTGCTCTGGCAGTCCAACATGAAGACCAAAGAGGCGATGACCACGATTCCCTTCGGTGGCACGGCGCCTGCCATGACGGCACTGATTGGCGGCCAGGTCGACATGATGTGCGACCAAACCACCAACACCACGGCCCAGATCGAAGGCGGCCGCATCAAGGCGTTTGCGGTCACCACCGCGCAACCCCTGAGCACGCACCCTGTTCTCAAGCACTACCCCAGCTTGCAGGAAATGGGCATGAAAGGCTTCAACCTGACCATCTGGCACGGCCTGTATGCCCCCAAAGGCACGCCTGCCGCCATCACCAAGACCTTGAACGACGCCCTCAAGAAGTCGCTGAAGGACCCTGATTTCATCAAGAAGAACGAAGCCCTGGGCGCTTTGGTGGTCAACGATAAGCGCGTGGAGCCCGAAGAGCACAAGAAATTTGTGGCGGCCGAAATGGTCAAGATCAAGGCCGCTGTGGACGCTGCCGGCAAGTACGCCGACTGATCCTGGCGCACGCCAAGCCCCAAGCCGCTCCTGGAGCGGCTTTTTTTCGCCCCGAACCATCATGGGCCCACCGCAGTGGGGCCCTGGCCTCTAGGGTTCAGCGGGCGGGCCTCATGGTGAAGCCCTGGCCCCTCTGGTCTTGCACCAGGCGCTCACCCTGTATCAGCCGCCCGCAATGGCCGGGGACCGCCGTGCCCAGCCATGTGGCGGCAATGCGCTGCCCGTCATGGGATTCCTCCATGGTGAACTCGCGGCCATCCAGATCGGCCACCACAGGCAAGCGCCGTGCGCCATCCTGCAACTCCCCACGCAGGCTGCCGATGTGTTCGGGGTGGGGCCAAAGGCGCAGGGTCCACGGGGTGGTGGCGCCGGCCATCTGCAGGGTCCAGTTGCCCTCGAGCTTGTCGGCGCCAAGAGACTGGCCCGGTGGGCAGTCGGGCAGGGTGGGGGCCAGATGTTGGCAGCCGGCCAGAGACAGGCCCAGCAGCATGGCGGCAAGGGGCGAGACAGGGCGTTTCGGTGGGCGATTCATGGCTTGGCCTCTGCCGCAGCCGCGGCGGCGCGCTGGGCAAACTCGGCCCGCAGCGCCTTGAGCTTTGCGCGCGGGTCTTCCTTGGTGGTGGCTTCATCCAGCCGCATTTCAGCAATGAAGCGGCTGGGCAGGCCGGCCACGGTTTCGCGGCCTTTTTTGCGCCGCTGGGTCCAGCTCACGGCCAGACTGCGCTGGGCGCGGGTGATGCCCACATACATGAGCCGTCGCTCTTCCTGCAGACGCAGCAAGATGCCCTCCTGGCTGGCCCCTTCGGGGGTGTTGTCGTCGCCCAGTTTGAAGGGCAGCAGACCCTCGTTCACACCGACCAGCATCACATGCGGCCACTCCAGGCCCTTGGAGGCGTGCAGGGTCGACAGCGTGACCACGTTCTGGTCCTTTTCACGCTCGCTCAGGGTCGAGATCAGCGAGATGGTTTGCGCCACTTCGAGCAGGTTTTTGGTCTCGGTGGCTTCGGTGCCGGTGGCATCCTCGATCTCGCCGCCGCAACGCCCGGCCATCCAGTCACAAAACTCCAACACATGGGTCCAGCGCGCTGTGGCCACTTTTTCATTGTCCTCACCGTCGTACAGGTGAGACTCGTAGCCAATCTCTTGGAGCCATTCGAGCAGGAAAGCCAGCGCAGCCTCCTTGCCCTGTGTCTGGCGGGCGCGGTGCTCGAGGTCGTTGATGTAGCGGCCAAATTCGTGCAGACCTGCCACGGCACGGGCATGGACCGCGCTCGGCAGACTGCCCGCAAACAAGGACTCGAACAGGCTGAGCTTGTAGCGCGTGGCAAAGGTGCCCAGCTGGCCCAGCGTCTGGTGGCCAATGCCGCGCTTGGGGCTGGTGATGGCCCGCAAAAAAGCCGGGTCGTCGTCGTTGTTGATCCACAAGCGGAACCAGGCGCACAAGTCCTTGATCTCGGCCTTGTCAAAAAAGCTCTGCCCGCCGGAAACCTTGTAGGGGATGTTGGCCCGGCGCAGCGCCTGTTCGAAGGGCTTGGCCATGTGGTTGGCGCGGTACAGGATGGCAAAGTCCTTGAACTCGCGGTGCTTCGATTCGGTGGAATGTCCGCTGCGGATCGACTGGATGCGGGCAAGCGCCCGATCCGCTTCGTGCTCTTCGTTGACCGCATCGACCACGCGCACCGGCTCGCCCTCGCCCAATTCGGAAAAAAGTGTTTTCGGAAACAACTTGGGGTTGGGCTGGATCACATGGTTGGCCGCCCGCAGGATGGCGCTGGTGGATCGGTAGTTCTGCTCCAGCTTGATTACCTTGAGCTGAGGAAAATCCACGGGCAGCCGCTTGAGGTTGTCCAGCGTGGCACCGCGCCAGCCGTAAATCGACTGGTCATCGTCGCCCACCGCGGTGAACCGCGCCCGCTCGCCCACCAGGTGCTTGAGCACCTCGTATTGGGTGGCGTTGGTGTCCTGGTACTCGTCCACCAGCACATGGCCCATGCGGGCCTGCCAGCGTTCGCGCACTTCGGGGTACGCGGCCAGCAGCTTCAGCGGCAGGCCAATCAGGTCGTCAAAGTCCACGCTCTGGTAGGCGCTCAAACGCTCTTCGTAACGCGCCATGATGCGGGCAATCACCCGGGCGTTGTCGTCGGGCGCCTGTGCGGCGGCCTGCTCGGCGTTCAGACCCATGTTCTTCCACAGGCTGATGGTCCACTGCCACTGGCGTGCAGTGGCGGCGTCGGTGGTGCCACCGCAATCCTTGAGGATGCTGGTCACATCGTCCGCATCCATGATGCTGAACTGGGGCTTGAGGCCCAGCACAGACCCGTCCTCGCGCATGATGCGCACCCCCAGGGCGTGGAAGGTGCAGACCGTCACCTCTTTGGACGCCTTGCCGATCAGGTCCTTGGCCCGCTCGCGCATTTCGGCGGCGGCCTTGTTGGTGAAGGTGATGGCGGCGATGCGACGGGGCTCCAGCCCGGCTTCGATCAGCCGCCCGATCTTGTGCGTGATCACCCGCGTCTTGCCCGAACCCGCCCCGGCCAGCACCAGGCAGGGGCCGGAGACATAGTTCACGGCTTCGAGTTGGGCGTTGTTGAGTCCGGCTGACATGGGAAACTGGGCGATCAGGGCAAAGCGGACCATCATAGCGGGCCAGGGCCTTGGTCAACACGGGCCAGATTTTGGAGGACAAGCTTGACTGCACGGTGACTGTCCGGCCCCGAGGGCCTACTGGTTTACCCGACAATCGGCGCATGCTTGAAATTTTCCGCGTCACCTTCCCATTCTTTGCCCTGGTCCTGTGCGGCTACCTGGCTGCGCGGCTGCGTTTTTTGCCGTTGGAGGCCATTCCCGGTCTGAACGGCTTTGTGCTGTTTTTTGCGCTGCCTTGCATGCTGTTCCGCTTTGGCGCCGACACGCCGATTGCCCAGTTGCTCGATGCCGGGGTGTTTTTCACCTATTTGTTGTGCGCCTTGGTGATCGTGGCCTTGGGCATCGCCATCAGCCTGAACCGCCGCGTGCGCTGGAATGACGCGTCCCTGGGTGCTTTGGTGGGCGCTTTCCCCAATACCGGCTTCATGGGGGTGCCTTTGTTGGTGGCTTTGCTGGGGGCCCAGGCGGTCGGTCCCGCGATCGTGACCATCGTGGTCGATCTGGTGATCACATCCTCGCTGTGTGTCGCCTTGTCGCGCATGGACGCCGCAGGGCAGCAGGGCGCGCTGGTGGCGGCACGCAAGGCCTTGGGCGGGGTTTTGCGCAATCCGATGCCCTGGGCCATCAGTGCGGGGGCGGCCTTTTCCTTTTGGAATCTCGAGCTCATCGGCCCGGTCAACCAAACCGTGGGTTTGCTGGCGGATGCCGCATCGCCCGTCGCCTTGTTCACGATCGGGGCGGTCCTGGCCCGTTCGGTCATGTTGGCGCATGAACGACCCGAGGGCCCCTTGCCGTTGGTCGATTACCTGCCCATGGCCTTGATCAAGCTGGTGGTGCACCCGGTTCTGGTGTTGTTGGTGGGCTTGTCGGCGATCCAGTGGGGCGTGCCGCTTGAGCCCTTTGCCCTGCAGGTCATGGTGCTGGTGGCGGCGCTGCCCAGTGCCAGCAACGTGTCCTTGTTGGCCGAACGTCTGGGGGCGGACAACGGGCGCATCGCCCGCATCATCATGGTGACCACGGTGGCGGCCTTTGTCACCTTCACGGGGGCGGTGGATTTTTTCCAGCCCTAGGGGTGATCCAGCCCTGCGCTTCTTGGGTGGGCGGGGGCAGGTTTGGTCCTGGGTAAAGCCCGTAAAATCGACGGTTCGCGCCAATGGAGCGCCCATCCAACCCTGGCCAGCCCGCAGCTGGCCCCATGTGTCCATGTTGACCTTTCAGCAAATCATCCTCAAATTGCAGCAGTACTGGGACGCCCAGGGCTGCGCCTTGCTCCAGCCCTACGACATGGAAGTGGGCGCGGGCACCAGCCACACCGCCACGTTCTTGCGCGCCATTGGCCCCGAGCCCTGGAAGGCGGCCTATGTGCAGCCCAGCCGCCGCCCCAAAGACGGCCGCTACGGCGAAAACCCCAACCGCCTGCAGCACTACTACCAGTACCAGGTGGTCTTGAAGCCGGCGCCCAGCAACATCTTGGAGCTGTACCTGGGCAGCCTGGAGGCGCTGGGCTTTGACCTGAAAAAAAACGACATCCGCTTTGTCGAAGACGATTGGGAAAACCCCACGCTCGGCGCCTGGGGCCTGGGCTGGGAGGTTTGGCTCAACGGCATGGAAGTCACGCAGTTCACCTACTTCCAGCAAGTGGGCGGCATCGACTGCAAGCCGATCACCGGCGAGATCACCTACGGCCTGGAGCGCCTGGCCATGTACCTGCAGGGCGTGGACAACGTCTACAACCTGCAATGGACCGAGGGCTTGACCTACGGCGACGTGTACAAGCAAAACGAGGTCGAGCAGTCGACCTACAACTTCGAGCACAGCGATGCCGAGTTCTTGTTCACCGCCTTTGGCGCGCACGAAAAGCAAGCCCAGCACCTCATGGGCGCACAACTGGCTTTGCCCGCCTACGAGCAGGTGCTCAAGGCGGCGCACACCTTCAACCTGCTGGACGCGCGGGGCGCCATCAGCGTGACCGAGCGCGCCGCCTACATCGGCCGCATCCGCAACCTCGCACGCGCCGTGGCCCAGAGCTACTACGAAAGCCGCGAACGCCTGGGCTTCCCGATGGCGCCGCGCGAGTGGGTCGCCCAGATGCCGAAGAAAGCCGCCTGAGGAACCACAAGAATGACTACGCAAAATCTTTTGGTCGAACTCTTCGTTGAAGAACTGCCACCCAAGGCGCTGAACAAACTGGGCGCGGCCTTCTCGGGCGTGCTGGCCGAACAGCTCCAGGCCCAGGGCCTGGCCGCTGCCGACGCGGTGGTGACGGCCTTTGCCTCGCCCCGCCGCCTGGCCGCCCATGTGACGGGTGTGGCCGCGCAGGCCGCCGACAAGGCGGTGCAGCAAAAGCTCATGCCCGTCACGGTGGGCCTGGACGCGGCCGGCAACGCCACCCCCGCGCTGCTGAAAAAACTGCAAGCCTTGGGCGCCGACGTGAGCAACCCGGCCGCGGCCGTGGCAGCTTTGAAGCGGGCCCCCGACGGCAAGGCCGAAGCCCTGTTTTACGACAGCGTGATCCCCGGCGCGACCTTGGCCGTGGGCCTGCAAAAGGCCATCGATGAGGCCTTGGCCAAACTGCCGATCCCCAAAGTGATGCAGTACCAACTGGAAACCGATTGCGAGTTGCCGGGCTGGACCAGCGTGAACTTTGTGCGCCCCGCGCACAGCCTGATCGCTTTGCACGGTGCTCAAGTGGTGCCCGTCAAAACCCTGGGTCTGAGCGCCGGCAACCGCACCCAAGGCCACCGCTTCGAGGCCAAAGTTTCGCCCGTGGTGTTGGCCCATGCCGACCACTATGCCGAGACCCTGAAGAGCGATGGCTCGGTGATTGCCAGCTTTGCCGAGCGCCGTGCCGAGATCGTGCGCCAGTTGCAAGCCGCTGCCGCAAAGGTGGGCGGCGGCGCCCGTCCCATCGAAGACGAGGCCCTGCTCGACGAAGTGACCGCTTTGGTCGAGCGCCCCCATGTGCTGGTTTGCCAGTTCGAGAAAGAGTTCCTCGACGTGCCGCAAGAGTGCCTGATCCTCACGATGAAGGCCAACCAAAAATACTTCCCGCTGCTCGACGCTGCCGGCAAGCTCACGCACCAGTTCTTGGTGGTGAGCAACATCACGCCGGAGGATGCGTCTGCGGTGATTCAAGGCAATGAGCGCGTGGTGCGCCCGCGCCTGGCCGACGCCAAATTCTTCTTTGACCAGGACCGCAAGAAAACGCTCGAGTCGCGCGTTGAAGGCCTGTCCAAAGTGGTCTACCACAACAAGCTGGGCACGCAAGGCGAGCGCATGGCGCGGGTGTGCGCCATCGCCCAAGCGATCGGTCAGCAGCTCGGCGGGGACCTGTTGGCCCAGCAGGCCGAGCAGGCCGCGCGCTTGGCCAAGACCGATTTGCTGACCGACATGGTGGGCGAGTTCCCGGAGCTGCAAGGCATCATGGGCGGCTACTACGCCCGCCACGACGGCCTGTCCAAGGAAGTGGCCGAGGCGATCGAAGACCACTACAAGCCCCGCTTTGCCGGCGACGAATTGCCCCGCAACCAAGTGGGTTTGGTGGTGGCGCTGGCCGACAAACTCGAAACCCTGGTGGGCATGTTCGGCATCGGCAATGTGCCCACGGGCGACAAGGACCCGTTTGCCTTGCGCCGTCATGCGCTGGGCGTGGTGCGCATGTTGGTGGAAAAAGACCTGGCCTTGGGTCTGCCCGAGTTGCTGGCGCTGGCCGCCCCCGTGTTTGGCGACAAGATCAGCGATGCCTCGGCGCCGCTGGCCGAATTCATCAACGACCGCCTCTCGGGCAGCCTGCGCGAGCAGGGCTACAGCGCGCAGGAAGTCGATGCCGTCATGGCCTTGCATCCGCCCCGTCTGGGTCAAGTCGGCGAGTTTCTGCTGGCGGTGCGCGCCTTTGCCGCTTTGCCCGAAAGCCCGGCGCTGGCCGCGGCCAACAAGCGCATCGGCAACATCCTGAAAAAAGCCGGCGAAGTGGATGCCCACGTCAACCCCGCGCTGCTGCAAGAAGACGCCGAAAAAGGCCTGTACGCCGCCATGCAAAAGCTGCTGCCCGAGTCCACCGCCCAGTTCGAGGCTGGCGACTACACCGCCAGCTTGCAGACCCTGGCCGCGCTGCGCGCCCCGGTGGACGCCTTTTTTGACGATGTGATGGTCAACGCCGACGAAATGGACCTGCGTCTGAACCGCCAGGGTTTGCTCAAAAGCCTGCATGTGGCGATGAACCGCGTGGCCGACCTCTCGCGCCTGGCCGCCTGAACCTGGAACGACCATGCCCCACAAACTCGTCATCCTGGACCGCGACGGCACCATCAACCGGGCCAGTGACGAGTTCGTCAAATCCCCGGAAGAGTGGCACCCCTTGCCGGGCGCACTGGAGGCGATCAGCCGCCTGAACCATGCCGGCTACCACGTGGTGCTGGCGACCAACCAGTCGGGGCTGGGCCGTGGCTTGATTGACATGGCGGCACTCAATGCCGTGCATGCGCACATGCTCAAGTCCCTGGCCGCCGTCGGTGGGCGCATCGATGCGATTTTTTATTGTCCGCACACCGCAGACGATGCGTGCACCTGTCGCAAACCCTGGCCGGGCTTGTTCAACCAGATCGCCGAACGTTACGGTGTTTCCCTGCGGGGTGTGCCCTGCATCGGTGACAGCCTGCGCGACATGCAGGCCGCCGAAGCGGCCGGTTGCGAGCCGCACCTGGTGTGCACCGGGCGTCACCCGGATCAGCTCGGGCGTGACTTGCCTGCAGCTTTCCCGGCCATGACCCGGGTGCATGCCGACCTGGCCGCCTGCGTCGACGATTTGCTGGGCGCCGAGCACCAGCCCAAGGCGTCTGCCTGAGGGGAGTTGCCTGATGAATTTCATCCGCTCCCTGGTGCACTTGTTGTGGATGGCCATCACCGTGGTGCCCTGGGCGCTGTTTGTGCTGCTGATTTCCTACTTTGTCAGCAGCACCCGGCTGTACTGGGTTTGCGTGGGCTGGCTGCGCCTGGCGGTGAACAGCGGGACCCGCATTCTGGGGATTGAGAACCGCATTCAGGGCATGGAAAACCTGCCGCAGGGGAGCAAAGACCCGGCGGTTCTGCTGGTCAAACACCAGTCGACCTGGGAAACTTTTGTGATGCCCGTGATCATGCCGCATCCGCTGGCCTATGTGTTCAAGAAGGAGCTGCTGAGCGTGCCGTTTTTCGGCTGGGCCATGGGCCGCCTGGACATGATCCACATCGACCGCAAACAGCGCTCGCGCGCCTTTGCCAAGGTGGTGCAGCAAGGCCGCCGCTTGATGGACGAGGGCGTCTGGGTGATCATGTTCCCCGAAGGCACGCGCATTCCGCGCGGTCACAAGGGCGAGTACAAAAGTGGTGGTGCGCGGCTGGCCATTGCGGCGGGCGTGCCCGTGATTCCGATTGCCGTGACCTCGGCCTCGTGCTGGCCGACCCGAGCCTTCATCAAGTCCCCGGGGGTGGTGCACATCTCCATTGGCCAAGCCATTGCCAGCGAAGGCCGCAATGCGGAAGACTTGACCCTCGAAGTCGAAGCCTGGATCGAAGCCGAAATGCGCCGCCTCGATCCCGAGGCCTACCCGGACGCCGCGGTCCACTGAGATCGGCATCGGAGACACCATGCGCGGGCCTTTGCAGTTTGTGCTGGATTTCTTCTCGGGCGGTGAGCCTGTGACGCCCGAGCCCACGCCTCGCCCTGCGCCGTCCCGCCCTGACG
>Ga0255127_1000533_pt1 | contig 19038 bp, 11 predicted proteins | sample Law_Miss_RepB_8d_FD_188555 | JGI IMG/M metagenome (GOLD analysis project Ga0255127, IMG submission 188555) | Freshwater microbial communities from St. Lawrence River, New York, United States - Law_Miss_RepB_8d | ecosystem: Environmental > Aquatic > Freshwater > River | place: USA: New York...
GAATATACTTCGGTCGTTTAAATCGTGGTGGCGGCTTGTCTCGCCAGTAGAAGCGGCGGACAGGAGACTGCCTCTCGAGCCAACGGATCGTGTGCCTTCGGGCTGGTTTGTTGAGGAGCCTATCGATTAGACTTTTTTCCGTGTGAGTTCCAGGCAGTGTGAGTTCAAGATTCGGCAGGAATGGTTGATAGATCACAAAGGGCATCTGCGAGGGCGTCTGCTAGGTGTTTGCTTCTATCTGGTTCCAAGATGCTCAGGTGGTTTCCTGGTACGACGAGCACTTTGGGGGGAGGTTGAATGAACGGTTCCCAGCCCAATGCTCCAAATACGGGGTTTGAAAGACTTTGAGTTCTAGCTCGAATGACCGTTGTTTTCTGTGGCAGTGGCATTGGCGAGGTGTTAGTGGGGTCGAAATCAACCGCTGCACAGAATTGTTGGCTGTACAAAGAATCAGCCGGTGCATTCATATCGTTCGGTTGACCAAGAACACTACGTCGCCATTTCTTTTTTAGCTCAAGCAACCATTCTCTGGGTGTCATTTCCATCGCATCAGTGCGTATCCAATTGGGAACATTGATCATTGTGCGCAGAAGCCTACCGAAAGCACCTTGGGGAGCACCGCGACTTATCACCGAATCGATCAGCACAAGGTGGTCGATGCGGAGTCCGGCAGCGTGCAAGCGTGAGGTGAGTTCGTAAGCGAGCAATCCCCCCCAGGAATATCCAGCAAGGACAATGGGAGAATCTTTGGATTCAACGATTTTCGAGATGGTCGCATCAAGAATCACGTCAGCGAAGTTTGCGATCGTAGGTTGGGTATCCGTTGGAAGTCGCAATCGATCAGCTTCGATGGCGAGTATCCCCAAGTCCGAATGTTTCATCGGTCCGTCAAGTAGATTCTTCAATAGCGGCGCGAATCGATCGGCGGATCCAACAATTGAGCTTATGAGAATCAGTTGCACCGCGCCGACTTTTCCTTGCCGAAGCGTGCGGATCGGTTGTGACATGGGAGCGGTGCGAATGCGATTTGCAAGCTCGATTGCGGTGGTACAAGATTCGATATCTTCACCGTTGATATGCTTTCCGAATTGTGCTGCTACTTGAATTCCAAGTTCAAGCGCTCGAAGCGAATCGATTGCGAGGTTTGCAAGCTGTGTTTGTGGTTGGATGTTTTCTTGAAAGAACTCCGAAAGCATTAGCAAAATGGGATCATTGTAGGAGGATGGACGGATGGCGGATTTTGATTGTTCGAATTGAAGTTCGAAGTCCCGTTGTATTTCGATTCGGTGGATTTTTCCGGTTACCGTTCGCGGAAATTCAGGTGAGCAAGCGATGGCGGAAGGAATTGCCACGTCAGGCAGTTGGCCAGCGAGTGCGAAGCGGATTTGCTCAGGTTCAATAGATTGTTTAGATTCTACGATCGCGGCGATGATTGGTGAGTTCATCGATTTGTTCAAGCAGAAGACGACGGCGTTGGTAATCCCTGGTATTTTGGTCAGTTCCGATTCCACTTGGTTTAAGTGAACCTTCTGACCGCGAATTTTTACCATCGAGTCTTTGCGACCTGTGCAGTAGAGTACCCCGGTTTGATCGAAATATCCGAGGTCCGACGATAGGTACTGCATACCGGAATCGGTTTTCGAGAAGTTTGTCTCTTGCTCCCCACACAAAGGCCAGTAGCCATCTGCTAAGTGGGGAGAGGTAACACGAATTTGTCCTACCTCATTAGGGCCCAGTTGGTTTCCGTGTTCATCGAAAATTTGAACGCAACGCTCGTAGACGGGGTAACCGATGGGGATCGGATCTTGGATTGGTTTGCCGTGGGGAATGAAGAATTGGGCGAAGGTTCTCGTCTCGGTCGCTGCCATGGCGTTTTGCAAGATGGCCGTCGCGCACGTCCGACTTCGGAATAAGGCTATATCCTCCATAGTTAATGGTTCGCCACCTACGCTGAGAATCCTCAGTGATGGCCAGTTGCTACCGGGTGGGAATTGTTTGAGCACGCCACGCATTAGGGAAGGGGACATGGTCGAAATGGTGATTTGCGATTGAGCAAGCCAAGTTGCTAGGTCATTCGGAGGGAAGGAGTCCCACGATCGGATCCAGCAGCTTGCACCACTTAGAAGGGACAGAAAGGTGGGTGCAAGAAAAGCGCTGAAGTTCGGGGAGAACAAGAGATCGATTCGATCTGAGGGGCGGACGGCTAAATCGTTTATCTGCCTGGCAATATCCAAAAGAACGAAAGAGTGACTCATCACTACCCCCTTCGGTTCCCCGGTTGAGCCAGAGGTGAAGAATAGAAAAGCGGGAGATGACGAGTGGTTATCGCGATGAGTTTTGAGAGTGTTTTGTAAGTCAGTAGGACTTGGACTCTCTTCGCTCCTTTCTTGATCGAAGAGATCATCAAAGAAGCAGATATGAGGCGTATGTGCAGCGTCTGTCGATCGATAATCTTCGATCCATGATTTCAGATTTCGGTCGGCTATGAGAAGGAAATTTCCTGTTTTCTCCATACGGCTACGGACAGATTCGGCGTTTTCCTTTGGGCTTATCAAGCAGCATGTAGCCCCGATTCGCAAGACGGCGAGAACTGCGGCTAGGTTTTGCCAGTCGTTACTTGCGAGGATTCCTACAACGAGTCCATTTCGTTCATGCGGCAAGGTAGGTTCATGAGACTGCGATATTGAGCGAAGGAATGTTGCTGCATAAAGAGAGTGGGTTTGCAGTTGGCGATAGGTAAGCGTTCGTGAACCTACAACTGCAATTCGATCGGGATAGAGGTCGACGATGGCATCGAATTCCCCTTCGATTCGGCCCGATATCAAAAGCCGGTTTCGAGTGGAAGAAGAGACAGGTCGAAATTCCGGATCAAGCCACTCGGGCCATCTAGGTAGTCCTGCGGATATCGGGAAGTCGCCTATTTTCAATTCATCGCGATCCACGATTGATTTACCAGTTGCAAGCTGCGCGTTGATTGAGTGAGTAATTCAGTTACGTTGTCGATCGAGGGGAGTCTGAGGTACGCATCGAAGACAAAGCTTCCTTTCGCCAGACACGCTCCACGCGGAGATCAGTGAAGCCTTCGGCAATCAGATTGCGATGGCTTTGACTACCGAACTGAGTCCAAGTATAGATCGCTTGGCATTGGATCGATTTCGCTTGTGCGATTCGAAGTTGGATTAGGTCCTCATGAATTCCAAGATTTCGAAATCGCGGATGGGTTACCCCTGCTGCCAGTACGGCAAAGGGACCATCGATGTAAATCATTCCAATAGCGATTGGCGAGTTGTCGGAGAATCCGCACCAAGTTATGAATTCCGGGCGATTGAATAGCTGCATCATGTTTCGTTTGGCGTTTGGGTGATTCGCGATGGGAGCACCAAAACCATTGAGATACAGATCAAGGACCGCAGGGAATTCAGACGGTGTCGGATGACGGTATTCAATTCTTGGGCGTGACTGACATTGGGGCAGTGTTTTGTTTTGGTAAACGGAAAAGGGTTGTTCGTGTTCTTCTGCCGTTGAGGTTAGATCTAGTCCGAGTCGAACCAATTTCTCTCCTGGGAAAAAATCAAAGCGTTCGAGGATGTGTTTCGATGGATGGAAGTCGAAATCAGAACGTGCAATCAATTCGATCGGGAAATGGTTCTTCGTCGGCCAGAGTGACTGGTACAAGCCGGTGATCAGTTCGAGATGCTCAAGGTTTTCAGTGCCGAAGTCATAAACACGGTTGAAGTATCCAACATCATTAAAACCGAGTGCAGTGGAGTCACCAAAGCGCTGGATAGCACCCCGTTTCGCATCGTCGATTGCGAGGTATCGGCTTAATCTCCAGCATTCATAGTTGCGAATGGAGGTGAGAGCTTGCTGGAGATGTTTCTCTGTTTGGGGTTTTAATGATTTTGAGGCGGTTAATGTCATGAGAAACGAGTGGGTGTGGAAGGCAATTTGAATGCGAGTGGAGAAGCAAGCTTATTGGGATTTGGCTTGCCAAGCCACGAACCGGTCAAACCAGCCTTGGATGGCATCGCGTTGCTGAGGGGAAGTAGCAAGATTCAGAGCGATATCGATTTCCTTGCGCCCAGCTTTTTTCTCTCCTGCGCCATAGAGGCACATGCCGAGCACCAGCCTTGCGGTCGGTTGCAAAGGATTGATTCTTAGTAGTTCCCTGCATTCAGCCTCTGCTTGGAAGAAATCACCGCCAGATACATACATGACCATGCGCTTAAGTCGATAGTCTTGGCTTGATGGATTTACCGAAATCAGGTCGTTCAGTGCGCCTAAAGCCAATTCCAGTCGTCCGGTGCTCTCGGCCATGAAAGCGAGCAGGCTCAAAACGTTTTCATCTTTGGGATTCGCTCTCATCGCGGACTGTAGGGCTTGAATTGCACCTTGAGGATTACCGGCACCCATTTCAAGGGAGCTTAGTGCAAGCCAGCCGTCCGTGTCATTTTTCCAACGTTCCAGGGATTTCGAGAGAAGTTCTTTGGATGTGGCCACAGATCGCTGTTTGATTGGCAAGTTGGCGGGCATTTTCTCGGCGAACTTGGAGAGAGCAATAGCGAGATTTCTTCCTCGCTCTTCAGAGCTAAGCAGTTCGCTTTGGAAATAGGGGACTAGGACGGGGACATCCGCAAGATCGTTGCTAACGGCGATTGAAACCGTCGGGTCGCGCAGAATGCGGTGGTCAGTCAAACTTGTGTGTGCGATGTTTGTGTTGCTATTGGTGGGCATATGGCAGCGTATGCAGTTGTCTTGTTGTTTGTCCCGAAGTTCGATCGGGGCACTGCATTGGCGATCTTCATGACATGATTTGCAATCCTGCAAGTATTTGCGCTGAGCTTCTTCTGGGGCAAATTTCTCGTGTGGGTCATGGCATGTGGTGCAAAGTAGTTTCTTACCGTCCGGAAGTCGGCATTTCGCTTGTAGCATCTGATCGAAGTGTCCAACCGCTTTGTTTTTGAATTTAGCATCCGGGTGCGCGACATATGCATTGAGGAATAGTTCCAAAGGCATACCGGGTCGGAATTCGGATTCTTCCCGGTTCTGGCGAACGACGCGGGCTTTACCTGCGAGATGGCATTGAGCGCAGATGGAGAGTTGCAAATCGGTTGAAAGGTGCTTTGGATTGACGATGCTGGTGTCTATCGTTTCCTGCGACTGTGTTTCCTCCGGCGATTGGGTTACTTCCTTCGGTTGGGTTTCTGCGAGTGTGTTTGCGACCGTTTTTGCCAAGCCTTCAGTACGTTCTCTGACATGCAATTCACCTGGACCGTGGCATCGTTCGCAGCCGATCGAAAGCTGCGTGGGGCTCAGAGGCAGTTCGTAGCGATTGATCGCGTTCTTTATGGCTTTATGTTCTTGAACGTGGCAGAACAAGCAGTTCGAAACGGTTGGTCGTTGTGTGGCACCTCCGAGATCGAAACCGGGGGAGACATCCCACCTTCCATTCGTGCTGAACCAACTGACCGGGCTTTGCCATACCGCATCGCCGTCATAGGTCAGGTAGGAGCGACCGCGGGTTCCCGAGCCGATTGCAACGGTCACGGGCAGATCGGTTTTGGGTAATTTCTCACCGTCGGATGTTTGTGCACTCAGTGAGTGAATCATCTGCCCGTTTTCTATTCGGACACTCAATTCATAGGGGCCAACTTGGCAAGGATTCATCGCTTCTGGTGTTAGATTTTCCAAATTGTCGGTGCCAGCGAGGATCGCCGATCGCCCCATAGGGTGTTGGTGAAACGTAGTGCAGAGGGCTTGATGGCAATCCAAGCAGCTTGCGTCACCGAGATACTTGACGTCTGGGCGAATATTTCGAAATGGCGAATCGAATGCGATGCGAGGATCTTCGAAGTTCAGAGAGCTTTGGGTAATTACTGGTTGTTCCGGGGCTGATTGAGCCTTGGGCGGATCATCGCTGGTGAGAGTGGGGGTAGATGTTGGTTCGTCGGCGGGTGGTACCACTCGGAGCATCCAGTAGAGGATGACCGATGCGCAAGCAGCTAGAAGAATGAATGCGAGTGCTTTTTTCATAGTCTGAACGGACTCGATTTGCTTGGCGTTAGGGAGTTGGCAAGGTTATAGATTTGGTTGATTCCGCATTGGCACGGGCTTCATCGATCGACCACCAAGTAGGTTTCATGTTTCGCCGGGAATACAACGCGGCGGCTTGGTCGATGTAATGAAGAGACTCAGGATGTGCAGATTGGCCCCAGGGGGTACAAGTAAAGGAGCGTACACCGGATGGATCGAAGAACATCAAGATCATCGCCATCGAGCCACTGTTTGCGACTTGAATTCCCGGTTGATCTTTCAGCGGCACACTTCGCACATCTAGAAGGGTCTCAGAAAAGTTGGCTTCTTTGTCTCCGGAGTTGTAGTCAGCGCCGGGAGCTGGGAAGTAGATTCCGCCGCGTCCTACAACGTGGATTTGTCCCCAAGGGATGTTCCATTTGCCATAGCGTTGAGTCATTTCTTGGATCGTCTCCTTGAGGAGTTCAAGAGCGGCGATGCGCGATGTGTCAGGGAGAGGTTGGTCTTTGCCGAGCGGGGCGAGATCAAGTTTCTCGCCGCATTTCAGACGCCAGAATTTGAAAAGGGCCGAAGCGGTCGCATCGACACTATATTCTCCATCCCAAGCGAGAATTGCTTGGGATGCTTCTTGAAAGGTCGCATCGTCTGCGTAGGGTTCTCCGTGTGCTGCGATGGCCGACTTCAGTTCACTTTGCCATCGAGCTGCGAGGCGATCGTGGATATCAAGCACGATGTTCATGGCATCTTGCATGGTGATAGAGCGATTCGCTTCGAGGAGTTCCACGGTGCGGCGTCCACGAGGATTGTTCGAGTCCCAGGAGACGTTGTAGATATAGTCGGGATATTTATCGGGGGTCAATTCGCAACCTACCATCATGTTCGATGGGCTGATGTTGCAGTTTTGCATGTAACCTTTGCTTGGATTTAGGACTTGAACAAGATCTGATTGAGGGTGAATTCCTTTCCAAGCTGTTTTACTGGTGGTGCCATCGACTGGTCGTTTCCAATCGTAGCCTTCGGGGCGAATCGGAGTGGCTCCATTTCGGATGTAGGAGATGTTGCCTTGAAGATCCGCCGCCATGACATTTTGTTCGTTGTATTGATGCATACTTAGAGCAGCGTTGAATTCCTTCACATCTCGGGCGTGAGCCATGGCATAGAATTGCTCATAGAGGCCAGTTTGGTCCCAATAAGGAGAAGCTCCTACGAAAGCCGTTCCAGTTTTTTCATCGGGGGGGCTTAGGAGAGGACCAAGGTGGGTGTAGAGGGCGGTTCGTTCAATAGGTTCGCTATCTTTTACAGGGATCGTGAACGATTCGACCCGAATATCTCGCCATTGTTCATCATATTGATATTGAGGTTTTGGAGTGGCGCGAAAGTTGATTTGGTAGACATCGGAAGTGTCAGGCCCGCCGGTCGTAAGAGACCATCCAACTTGGCGGTTGTGACCGATGGCAAGCATGGGAGAGCCGATTAAGTAGAATCCGTTCATGTGGAGATCTCCCCCGTGAAAGCGAGCTTCGTAGAGGACCGCTAATCCTTCCCAAGTCAGATGTGGATCGGAGAGGAGAATGGCGGATTTATCTGCGGATCGCTTTGGAGAGACGGCCCATTGATTCGAACCTGCGGCGGGTTTCGAGCGTTGTGGGGCATTTTTCAGATCGTCCATGACGGTACCGATCGGCCAGCGGAGAATCATCGCGCGTCCGACTGCCAAGGGGTGCCAAGGTTCGATATCGATGGCGACCGATTTGGCTTCTTCGGGATGCTCATTGATATAAGCTCGAATCCCATCGGTGAATGCTTTCAGGTTGCTGCGAACTTGCTCAGGTGCGTTTTTCAAGTAGGCTGCATGCAGGGTGTCGTTGTGCGTAAGACGCATCAGGTAGTCTTGATCAAGGGCAGATGGGCCTTGGATTTCGGCCATACGCCCAACTCCGGTTCGGATCGCAAGATAAATATCTTCGAGGCGATCTTCGGCTTGCGCGTATCCCAAGGCGAACATGGCTGCCGTTTCACTTTCGGAGATCACGTGCGGGACTCCCCATGTATCACGGATCAATTCGGCTTGTTGGGCATTCAGCGTGCAATTGGAAGGGATGCAAAAAGCGATTGCGAGCAACAGGAGATTGTGCAGTGGTTTGGCGGCGTAACGCATGAGCAATAGATCGTGTGATGAGACGCAGTGAATCAGAAGCAGGGAATAAGATGAAGCGGTAATCGAAACTTGTCGGTGGGAGAGCTACCGAATGGAAATTTGCCGATTGGAGATCTGCCAGTACAAGGGGCGAATTATACTCGAAATCGCACAGATCGTTGAGGATAAATACTGCGAAGAATCACTGCGTAGAATCACTGGCTTGAATCGCTGCTAAGAATTGTTGCAGAGTCGCGCAGGAAGGTGGGTAGTTGACGTAGAAGTAATGAGCTCAGTTGGTTGTAAGTTGTCCTGCAAGGTCAGCATCTTGCGAGGTCGGCAGCAAGTTCTTCGATTCGAGCGTCTCGATTCTCGCGAGGAGAGTATCCGAGAAACTTGTTAGCGGCGGAGATGTCGAAGTAGTGATCGATTCCGAGTTGTAAGGCGACGAATCGAGTCATGGGTGGTTCGGTTTGAACCCTTGCGAATCGATAGAGAGACTCGAGGACGGCGCCGATTCGGTATGCCGAAGCTAAAGAAATCGATTTTTTCGGAGGTTCGAGTTTGGCGCAACGCAGGATCATGCAGATCCAATCCCAGCATCCCACGGGTTGGGCGTCGGTGATGAAATATGCTTTGCCGGAAGCACTGCGGTCGTGTTCAAGCATTTTTTGCAGAGCGAGTATGTGGGCATAGGCGGCGTTTTCAACGTGAACGGTATCGATTAGGTTTTCCCCTGAACCGACGCGTCGCAGTCGCCCTTGTTTGCACCGAGCGATGACTCGGGGGATCAGGTGAGGGTCACCTTTTCCCCAAATCAAATGGGGGCGAAGAGCGCAAGTGTGAAAGTAGTCTTGGGTGTTTGAAGCGAGTACGCGTTGTTCGGCGATGGCTTTGGTTCTTGGATAATCGCACAGCCAGCGGGTTGGTAATGGCACATCTTCGTTGATCCCGGATTGCGGGGTCCCATCGAACGTGACCGAGGGAGAGCTTGTGTAAACGAAGGCTTGAACATTTCGCTGTTTGGCTTCGTTCAGTAAGTTTTCAGTAGCTGAGATGTTTATTGACTCGAAGGTAGCTCGCGGTCCCCATACCCCTGCGATCGCAGCGGTATGGATAACAGCATCTACGCGATCCATCGCTGCTGAGACATCTTTCGGATCGGTGATCGAGCCACGGATGGTTTCAACACCGAGTTGTTCAAGGTGTCGATAGGTTCCTCTGGCGAGTCCGCGTACGCAGTAGCCTTGGGAAATCAGTTGCCGGCAAATTGCGGCGCCTAGAAAGCCACCGTAGCCGGTGACGAGAACGCGGGTGTTCAAGGGACTCTCAGGGGTGGGGAGCGGGTTTAGGTTATCGACCAAAGACCGAAAGTAACCATGATAGCGTCGATTTGTCTCGACGCTTGTCGCTCGCCATATTGTCTTCGGATGATTTCAGAGTCCGAACGATTTCACGCCGTTCTTCGAGCCAATTTCTTGCATCTTGATTTGAGTCAACCAAGGTCGCTTGGGAAGCGTTTTGTTCGAATGCGCGATCGAAGACTTGCCGGTTTATCCACCCTGAGCGTTCTTGGGAGGCAGGCTTAGATAGAATGATTTGTTCGGATTCGATTTGAGGATTCTGGTCAGACTCCGAATCGCACGCCGAGGCGTTGGGCTCGGTTTGCGACCAGAGTGAATTCGGAGAGGAAAACCGTGACTGGCGGTCCTCGCGATTCAGCGGTCGGATGAGTTGGATGCGTTGCCACATGGACGCACGGCGTCGCGGATCGAGCAATCGGTAGGTAGCCAAGGCGATTTCGCTACGGCTGCGAGCGATGACCTCGGGGGAGTTGAAAGGTTTACGCTCGTTGACCAGTTGAGCCATGCGGCTCGACGCATTGAGAATGACTGTTTCGTCGGTCTCGTTTGGGTCCAACCCAAGAAATTTACAGTAAACGCGTTGTGTTCGAAGGAGTTCTCCGCTGTCGGACGGTTTCGTGTCGATTAAGAACCGATTAGCGGATTGTTCGGGAGAACTTTCAGGCTGAAGATTCTCGGTTCGGTGAGCGGTTTGGGCGTTACTCGAAGCGGTTGGGGGATAGGGTCTGCGGTTGAAATGCGCATGATTGGGATTCGCACCATCAGCACTTTTCGAGGCAGTGCTGGTCAGCGAGTTTCTGTTTTTCTTCGAGTTTTTGCTAGCACGAATCTTTGTGCTATTTTGGTTTTTCGAAGTTGTGGGGCGGGACATAATCTGGTTTATGGTTAATCAATGCATCTGTGGGCGTGGAATGAAAGCACAGGGGATCCTAATCCCCCGCTATCGGCTTTGACAACCGTATTTCCACAGCGAGGGGTCACACGATTTTTTCTCGGTCGGCTCCTTGGCCAAGCCCCTCGCTCAGAGGGTTTATAGGTAGAGTAAGGATGCTTACCGATCCGATGGCATTAAGGACGGGATAGTTCCCCAAGAAGTTCGCTGGCAAATGGGGAAATGTCGAATTGTGAGCGAGTAGAAAAGTCGAAAAATTTTTTTCTTGGTGGGCGAAATTTTTAAGATATGGGCGGTTGCCAGCTAGACATTTAGTCGCCTGCGATTCGGTTCAGAACTCGAGGAATGCAATGAAACGATATGACTTTTTGGTGATTGGTTCGGGAAAAGGGGGCAAGATCCTTGCGACGATCCAAGTTGCGATGCTCAGTGGAATGAAAGCAGGTGTGTGAAGGGATGTCATCTTTTCGCATCCGACGATGGCCGAAGCGATAAACGATTGGTTGTATCGTTAGAAGAGTAATTCCGTCGAAGTACAATTCGTCAGCCGCCGCTGGTCTGTTCCCAGCGATCGACACAAGCAGCCACGGCGATATCGCCGACAACATTGACGGTGGTCCTTGACATGTCCAAAAGTCGGTCGACTCCCATGATCAGCGCGATCCCTTCGGGTGGGACATTGATTGTTTGCAAGACCAGAACAACCAAGGGGAGCGATCCGCCCGGAACTCCTGCCGTTCCCACTCCGGCGAGAATACTTAGGATCACGACGGTGAATTGTTGATACCAGTCGAGATTGACACCGAAGACTTGGGCTAGAAACAGAACTGTCATACCTTCGTATAGGGCAGTCCCATTTTGGTTGGCGGTCGAGCCGATGGTAAGGACGAAGTGAGAGACTTTGCGATCCAGGTGGAGTTTATCTTCGACGACTCGCAAGGAGGTTGGTAGAGTGGCGTTAGACGACGAGGTGCCGAAAGCGGTCAGCATGACTTCGAGGATATCGCGAAAGAAAGCGACTGGGGAGCGACCGGCGATAAAGAAGATAGCTAGTGAGTATACGATGAACATGTGGATGCTCAGTCCGGCAAGGACCGCTATCACGTAACCGGAGAGAGCGACAAAGAATTGCAAACCAAGGACTGCGGTGATGGAAAAGATCAGCGCCGCGACGCCGATAGGAGCGAACCGCATCGCCGCACCGATGATGATCATTACCGCATCGTAGATACCTTGAAGTACATCGATTACGGGTCGCGAGCGTTCGGGAGGGATGAGTGTAAGTGCGATGCCGAAGCACAGGGAGAAGAACATGACCCCTAGCATTCCGCTTCCGGGCGACGAGCCATCGAGTGCGCCGACGGCTTCTTGTAGCGGGTTTCGTGGGATGATCTCGACGATGGTCTGGATGGGAGTTTTGGCTTCTTGGGCTTTGGATATTTTTTCGTTTGCTTGAGAAGCGAATCGTTCTCGAAGCATCGCGGTAGCTTCGGCGGAGATAGCTTTGCCTGGTTGTAGTGTGTTTGCCAGAGCGAGTCCGATTAAAACGGAAGCAGCGGAGAACAGGAGGGTCATGATCAAGGTGCGTCCGCCGAGGCGTCCCAAGCGTCGCACATCACCTATTTCGGCAACACCGAGCGTGAGTGCGCAGAAGACAAGCGGTACGACGACCATGAAGATCAGTCGAAGAAAGATCTCGCCGAGCGGATAAGCGACATTGTCAGCAAAGTACTTCAGTTGCGCGATGGGTTTTCCATCGGGGCCTTGAAGAAACAGGTTGCAAAGGATGCCTGCGAGGGCTCCGACCGCCAAACCAATTAGGATTTTCCAGTGCAATCCTAAGCCGCGATGAGGCTGATCGTTATGGTTTTCGCTGTTCATTCGCTTACCGAGCTCCAGGTGGACAGTACTTGGTCAACCAACCGAAGACTTCTTGATGCCAATGGCGGCTGTTGTGCGATTTCGAAACCCAGTGTCCTTCATCTGGGAAGTTCACAAAGCGACTAGGCACCCCTTGGCGTTGAAGGGCTTGGAAGAGTTCGTGGCCTTGACCGATCGGGCAACGAAAGTCCAGGTCGTTGTGGATAACGAGCATTGGCGTTTTGTATTCCCCAAGTTTTCCGGCGCGCGTATGGGGGCTGAACTCGCGGTATTTTCCAGGGATTTCCCAAGGGAGACCACCATGTTCATATTCATCGAACCAAAGTTCTTCCGTCGTGCCCCACATGCTTTCGAAGTTGTAGACGCTGCAGTGAGAGATCAAGCAGCGAAACTCTTTGGCGATTTCATTCACAGCAAACCAATCTTGCATGTACCCGCCGAAGCTTGCACCTGCGGAAGCGATTCGCGATGAATCAACATAAGGGAGTGCTTTAACAGCCTTCAGACCTGCGAGCAAATCTCGGTAGCATTTGCCACCCCAGTCGCCGCTGATCTCGTCGCAGAATTTCTGTCCGAAGCCAGTTGACCCGCGAGGGTTCGGCAATACCACTACGTAGCCTTGAGCGGCCCAGAGTTGTGGTGTCCAGCGATAGCTCCAACCGTCTTCCCAAGCTCCTTGAGGACCTCCATGGATGAGATACGCTACGGGCCATTTTTTCGAAGGGTCGAAACCTGGTGGTTTAAGGATCCACATCTGCATGTTTACCGAGCCCTCGACCGGTACTTGCACACTCTCTGGAGCAGCGGATTGGATTTGTGACTTTAACGTTTCATTCCCTGTTGAGAGTTGGGTTGCTTTCAAGTTTCCATCGCGTAGTTTGCCGCTCGTTGTTCGAAGAGCATACAAGTCTGCTGGTGCGTTGATCGTGGCTCGTGCGACAACTAACGTATTGTTTGCATAGCTTAAACCGGTAAGCTGCCCTGCGCGTTGATCCGGGAATTCGATGTTAAAGCGTTTTGGTGTTTTGTTGGCATCTACTGAGAAGAGTCCCGTAGCGCCGTTTTCTTCGGCGATGTAGACCAAAGCATCGTTGCCGACCCAAGCGAAATCACCTACAGAACGATCGAGGGAGGAAGTCCATGGTTGGGGTTTTCCAAGCCATCGACCATCGGGCGAAGTATCGACGAGCATCAGTTCCCATTTGTCCGCTTCGTAACCGGGTTTGGCTTGCGCTCGGTAAGCGAGTTTCTTTCCGTCGGGACTGAATCGAGGAGTGCAGTCGGCTGCTGTGTTCGTTGAAGTTAGGGATTCCCAATTCACTGAGGGGTTTTCTAAGTCGATCCGACATAGATCGTAGTTCGTCGTCCACGACTCACCCGTAGCCGGTGCGCAGGTGGCGATGAGAAACCGCCCGTCGGGAGAGAAACAGAAATCATCTCCGATGCTGAAAGTCATGCTTGTGGGGTTCGCATCGCGATCCCCTGGTGTTACGTCCCGGCAGTTAGATCCGTCGGCATTGATGATAAACAAATGCTGACGCTTATCTTCGACATAGCTATCCCAGTGCCGAAAAAAGAGCTTTGTAAATGTTTTGGCTTTTACGGGGTTCGAAGCGGTTGCTTCGTCGAATTCTCGGTTTTTGACATCGGACTGATCGAATGCAAGTTCGCTCCATTCCGGGCGAACCGTGGAGAGGAACGCGATGCGTTTACCATCCGGCGACCATATCCCATTCGAAGCCCCGGTGGAGATTTTGGTTAGTTGCTTGGCTTCCGCAAAACCTGATTGATCCAGGATGTAGAGTTGCGGCGAGCCGTCCCTGGAAGATTCGAACAGGAGCCTAGATGCATCTGGAGAAAGACGCGGGTGGGTATCTGCCTTCGCAGCGCGTGTGACTTGAACGGGCCCGTTTTGGGTACCTTTTTCATCCGATTGTCCGGAGCCTACTTTCAATCGGTAAAGGTTCGTTACCTTCTGATTCTTGAGTGGATCAAGAAATTTCGTAGATTGGAAATAGACATAGGAACCGTCGGGAGAGAGTTGCGGATCGGCGTATCGTTCGAACTGAAACAAGTCGTCGATCTGCATCGGCCGCGGTTGGGTAATGGGGGATTGAGCCGAAACAGTATTCTGTGAGAGCATGGAAGTCGGGGCGAGAGAGCCTGAGGTGATCAAAGCGAATAGAAGTGAGGATGTTGCGATACTTTTCGCTGCGATGTCTTTTGCTGTGATGATTTTCGTCGTGTGACGTCCGCTGGGGGGGGTGTTTGTAGAAGGAGTCGAAGTCATCGGATAGGTCCTTGAAGCCCTGGGGGATAGGTGATCCGTAGGGGGTTGATTTTGCGGGTTGATATGCAGCAACATCATAACCAAAACCGCGATGTTTGCATGCTAGCATTTCGCTTAGGCCCTACATTTTATCTAGGTGGTACAGAGGGGTATATGGCGAGCGGAAAGGGGGGGAAATCGTGGGAGAGGAGTTTCACGATTGGGCTTGGGCAGGTCGACAACGATAAGGAGTAGAAGTCTGGCAAAGGACGCTAAGGGGAATCAGGGATGACGCAACGTTCGTCTGGGGGAGTCAGCGGTTGGATCTATGCGCTTTTAGTAGCGTTGGTCGCCGTAGGCTTGACACTTTATTGGCAGCATACGTACGGCGAGCGGGTTGCGGGCGTACGCTTCCCGGTTCGTACTTCCTTGGTTCCCGTGGTGCAGAATCCTGTGCCGAAGTCTTCGATACAGTCGGAGCCTTTGCGAGTGGAGTCTCGTCCTATAGATGAGCTGTTTGATCACGAGACTTGGACGGCCTATCGCTCTGAGGCTCCGATGTCGATCGCGATGCTTGAGCCGACGGCAACCGCACGCTTGCAAGCGCCGATAGCAAGGGAGTTGTCTGATCCGTTTATGAATCGAACGGCGTCGATCGCTGCTTCGGCTCAGAGTAATGCGCAGAATGGCGTTGGTCAGGATGGCGCATCCCAGGGGCCAATTACGGCTAGGCCTGTCGTTGCATCAAAGTTGATCGTGCAAGATTCTTTGGAATCCCAAGGGTACGTCCGTCCGAGCGTGGCGTTGCCAAGTGGCCGTTCCAAGCTGTGGCCAATGGCTAATCAGCTTGTGACGGAAGTTCATGCATTTCAAGAGTACATCACCAACACCGACGTAGCGGGATCGAAGCAGGAGCTTGAGCCATGGCTGTCGGACGTAATGCAGTTGTGTGAGACATTTTCTGCTACGGAGATCACTTCTGCCGAATCGCAGCAACTACTGGAACGAGCCAAGCAGATGTCTGCGATCGGGTTCGCTTGGGCGGAGTCGAATTTGGAATCGCACTACGAGACTGCGATACGAGCATCATGGGTTGCCCAAGGACTTCAGAGGCGATCGATTGTTTGGGAGAAGGTATACCGTTGCATGAGTTTGGCGGGTACTCAAGGTCTCAACAGCCAAGATGCTGGCGCGGACGCAACGATTGCGGTCTCGACCAAGCGTAGTTCGCTTGATTTTGAGACGTTAGGCAAGCATCTTGCGGTGGTTCGCCTAGCATTGGATCGATCTACGGACAGTGACAGTTGGGGTGATTTCCTGATGCTTGACCGTTTGGAGTCACTTGCGGCGGGGGATGTGGAGAGTCACGAGGAACAAGTTGCGATTGCGAGAGAATTTCTCAATCGAGTGACCTTCAATCGTGTGTCTGCTGAGCAGAAGGCCGTCTTGGCGAGCGAGGAGATACGTGCGATTGCTGAGGATATTCATCCGTTGACGGTAGTCCCAATCGACTATCGAAAGCTGCTGTCAGATCTTGAAACGATCGAGCAAACGCCGATTCACAGAGTATCAGTGGATATCGCCGAATCGATTCAGTCGTTGCGTTTTTCCGAATCGGAATCGCAGTATGCGATCGCAGATGCACTCAATCAGCATTATCGCAGTGCCAACATACGGCTTAGTGTATCTGAAGAGTTCATCAATCGCTTGATGCCTAAGGATCAAGTAAGTTCCAAGCCTGTTCAGCAGAGGATTCTCGGAGCGGACACGCGTGGTGCGAGCAAGGTGATGACGAACTTGAAGGTTGACTTGTTACCGGATCCCAAGGCTTGGAAGGTTGCTTTGCATCTCGATGGAGACATTCGATCGAGCACTAGTTCGAGTCGAAGTGGGGCGACGTTTTACAACTCGAGCAAAGCAAAAGTTCAATCGAGTCGAGAATTGCGACTTGATCCAAGTGGGTTGACCATCAACGGAACTCCGGCGAATGTGGAATCGCAGGAATCGCTTCGCAAATTCTCAACGAAGTGGGATCAGCTACCCATTATGGGAGACATGGTTCGCTACGTTGCGCAGCAGGAGTTCAATCAGTCCAAGCCTGTCGCAAGGCGGATCACGCAACGACTCATTGCGAATCAGACGGACAGTGAGTTTGACAAGCAGCTCGAGTCCAACGTTGGTAACGCTAGAGAGCAACTTTCGCAAAGACTTCTCGGGCCGCTACAGAACCTTCAACTGCACCCAATGGTTATGGATATGCAGAGTACCGACACGCGTTTGGTAGCTCGATATCGCATCGCTGGCAACGATCAGATAGCAGCGAACACGCCTCGCCCTTTAGCACCAGCCGAATCGTTGATTTCGTTCCAACTGCACCAATCTGCGTTGAACAATTTGGTGTCCCAAGCGATTCCTTCGGATCGCGATTGGACGATTCAGTCCTTGTCGGAACAGATTGCAAAACTTCTACAAGTCCCTGCGCCTGTCCTGCCAGAGGATACCCCTGAGGATGTCATCATTCGGTTCATGGATGTGCATCCGATGAGTATTGAATTTCTTGACGGCAAGATGTGGATGACGATGCGAATCGCTTCTCTCGAGCAGCCAGGTAAAATCAACTTGAAGAACTTCACTGTCAAAACTTCGTTCACCCCAAAGACCGATGGTTTGCGAGCTGAGTTGGTCCGCGATAGCGTAATCAGTGTCGATGGACATCGCATGGGATCAAAAGATCGATTCCCGTTGCGAGCCATTTTCGCAAAGGTACTATCCGACAAGACATCTCTGCCATTGGTATCGGAATCTCTGATCAACGATCCGAGGAGTAAGGGATTGGTAATCTCGCAGCTTGATATGGAGCAAGGCTGGATTGCGATTGCTTTGAGCAACGATCAGTCTGCCCCGTCGGAAGATGTTCAATTACCCAGTTCCGATCCGTTGGTCGCAAATCAAAATACCGGTGCCGCTCGGCGCTAGATAGCTCCTTTGTTGACCGAACTTAATACCATTGCGGGCTGATTTCGATTACGAGCACGAGCGCCGTTTCACTAAGAGCGAGCAAGACACTGCGAAGCCGATACAATTCAATACCAGCAACTAAAATTCCCGAAGAACTGTGTTTTAGAGTCAGTGTTATTCAAAGTAAACAGAAGAACGGCAAACGATGAGTGATCAGCAGAAGGGTTCAGATTCGCAAGCCGACTCGCCATGCGTTGTCTTTCTCGGGAATGACCTGATGTTTCAATCCCGCATCGGGTCGGTGGTTCGAAGTTCAGGTTTTCGATTCCTTGCGATACGCGACGTGAGCAAGCTCCCCGAGGGCTTGGGGAACGAAATGCAAGTGAAGTGGGTGCTTGTTGATCTTGGGATGACGGGCTTAAAGCTCCCTGAGCTTCCTGGCTTGGTGCGTACAAGTGCTCCTGGAGCACGGTTGCTAGGGTACGGTGCACACGTTCAGAAAGATGCGCTCGACGTCGCAGTGGAGTCTGGGTTCGATCTAGTTTTGACCCGGGGGCAATTCGACCGAGACATGGCCGAGATTCTCAGTGGTTCGACGACCTGAGATTGCGTTGAGCACGCTGCTTGTTGAGGAACGACGAGCAGCATCTAGACAACGAGCAGCATCTCGATCCGGAATTGCGACATGGTCAAACCGGACACAACGGACAAAGACATTCGGGCCGGAATGATCCTGCCCGTACGCAAGCGTTCGAATTGCAATCAACTCAATTTGCAAACGGTTGATGCTGATTAGGCTTTTAGGAAGCCTTTTTTCTCGAGCAGATCGATCACCGCATCAACGCATTGTTCTATTGTCAAAGCGCCGGAATCAATCGTCAGATCGGGTGAAGCAGGTTCTTCATAAAGGGCACTGACGCCGGGGAAGTTCGGCAGAATACCGGCATCTGCCTTTTGCAAGAGTCCCTTCGTATCGCGGCTCTTGCGAACCGATTCTTCTGCGGTCACGTGCACGACAAAGAATTTATCTTTACCAACGGTCTCTCGAACACGATTTCGAACCGACTCGCTCGGAGCAAGGAATGCTGCGAGGCAGATCAAACCTGAGTCATTAAGAAGTTTCGCAACGTGTGCGGAGCGACGCAAGTTTTCGCTGCGGTCTTCGACCGAGTACCCGAGATCCTTATTCAACCCACTGCGCATCAGTTCCCCATCGATGACCATCACAGCCCGTCCGCGATCGAACAGGCGGCGCTGTACGGCTTGTGCAATTGCAGACTTACCGGTACCTGTGAGTCCAGTGAACAGAATGGTTGCAGGTTGTTGTCCAAAGCGAGCGGTGCGTTCTGCCGACGTCACATCGCTGGCACCTTGGGAGGATTCGTTGGTCGCGTCTGTATTTTCCCAAGCGGCTCGAGGTCGAGCGCTGTCGCGTTCTGTGATCATCCCAGCACCGACGGTGGCGTTCGTCAGTCGGTCGATGATGATAAACGCACCCGTAGAA
>Ga0255127_1000534_pt1 | contig 18977 bp, 15 predicted proteins | sample Law_Miss_RepB_8d_FD_188555 | JGI IMG/M metagenome (GOLD analysis project Ga0255127, IMG submission 188555) | Freshwater microbial communities from St. Lawrence River, New York, United States - Law_Miss_RepB_8d | ecosystem: Environmental > Aquatic > Freshwater > River | place: USA: New York...
CCGGTATTGTCGCCGAATCGAGACTGTACGAAGGTCTTGTCGATGAATTCGCTGTTGTTTCTCACGCCCCAATATTCGCCGTTGATGTAGAGTCTAACGAGGTTGCCGCGAATGCTTGGATTGTAGGCTTGGTTCATGGCGTGGGCGGCGAGGTATTCGCGCGACATGGAAGGGTCGTTATGGTTGCCGTTGATGTTGAATTTCTTCAGGCCTTGGAAGGTTTGCTGCGAGAATTGGTCGAAATCGATGCGAAAGCCTTTCTTTTTGGCGGCTCTGGAGGTGTTGCCTTTGAGGCGAAGTCCTACTTTGTGTAGTGTGTCTTCGTTGTCGTATACAAACAAGGCAGGATAGCTGTGGTCGGAATACCAGTTCTCTTTCAACAGCATTTGGTTCAGCGAATCGGGGTGTATCCAGAGTTGTATGCTGTGTAGTTTTCGATCGAATATGGTGCCGGGCTTGGGGTGTACGGCCGACTGCGATCGGGCCAATTGGGGTAGGCAAAGTCCAATGATATAGAGCGATATAATGAGGAGAGAAGAGCGCATGGAAAGGGGCGAATTGGTTTTTGCCAAGGGTTGTAAAGATACAAACAGAAATTCGATTGAAATCTACCGCCAATGCAAATGTGGTTTTTGGTTTTTGATGTGTGTTTTTATGTTGTTTTCGTGATGCTTTGGGGTGTGTTTAATTATTGTTATATTGCGATATATAATTATAAAAAAACACGAAAATTTCACAAAAAGTTGATTTGGGATCTTTTGTACAAATAAAAATAATAATGTAATATTGCAATATGGGATTAAGTAAGACCGAATTGTTTGAGGATAGAGAAAATGCCGTGGCCGACATCGCCCGGGTGCTTTCGCACCCCGCACGTGTGGCAATACTTCAACACATCATTGAAACCGGCAAGTGCGTAAACAGTGAACTGGTGAAGGATTGGGGATTGGCACAGCCAACTGTAACACAGCACCTGAAAGAACTCAAGAATTTGGGCTTGATCAAAGGACGTGTCCTAGGCAAACAAGTCAATTACTGCATCGATCCCATCAAATGGAAAGAATTTCGTACCCTGATGGTAGATTTTCTCTATCAAACACCCCCAGAAGATATTTCTTGCGACTGTTAAATCATGAAAAAACTGATACCCACCCTCCTAGCCGTGTTTATGATGAACCAATCTGTTCAAGCCCAATCGTTCGAGGTACTCGATAACTATTGGACGAAAGTTGAAGCCAATTTGTCTGCCGTTCCGGCCGACCGTCAAGACGAGCTGAAATCGCTCGCCAACTACATCGCCAAGTCGATCAAGGCCGATGGTACCGCCGATGTTATGTTCATTTGTACCCACAACAGCCGCCGGAGTCATTTCGGACAAATTTGGGCCGCTGCCGCTGCGCATCATTTGGGCATACAAGGGGTTCGGACCTATTCTGCGGGTACGGAAGCCACTGCCTTTAATTCCCGAGCCATTGCGGCGGTGGAGAGAGCCGGCATGATTGCTGAGCACATTCCCGATCCCATTTTGTTGCAGCAATTGGATACTTCGAACAAGCAATTGCGCATGGTGAACGCCATCGATCTGAATAATAAAGTGATTATGATTACCGCTGGCAAAGGCGCAAAACCCGTCTTTTGTTTTTCCAAAACCATTGATCATCCGTTGAATCCAACTGCTGATTTTGGAGCGGTGATGACTTGCTCTTCGGCCGACGCTGCCTGTCCGGTAGTGAAAGGCGCCAACTTTCGCGTAGCCATTCCTTACGTAGACCCAAAAGTTTCGGACGGAAAGCCTGAGGAGGCCGCCACTTACGATGAGCGTTGCTTGCAAATTGCCACGGAAATGTTGTGGGTGATGCAAGCGGTAAAGAAGCAATTGTAAATCAGCTGCGATCCCATGAAAAGTTTGTCCTTTTTAGACCGTTACCTCACCCTTTGGATTTTTATGGCCATGGCGGTGGGCGTTGCTGTGGGTTATTTTCAGCCTGGCGTGGCCGGTGCGATTGAATCGATGAGCGTGGGTACTACGAACGTGCCTTTGGCCATCGGATTGATATTGATGATGTATCCGCCTTTGGCGAAGGTGAATTATCGCTTGTTGCCAGCTGTGTTTCGCGATACCAAAACGTTGGGTGTGAGTTTGGTGCTCAACTGGATCATTGGTCCGGTGTTGATGTTTGTGTTGGCCTTGATTTTTCTGCCCAATCAACCCGATTACATGGTGGGGTTGATTTTGATTGGGTTGGCGCGTTGCATTGCGATGGTGTTGGTTTGGAACGATTTGGCCGAGGGTAGCAAAGAGTACGGTGCGGGTTTGGTGGCCATGAATTCATTGTTTCAGGTTTTTGCTTACAGTTTTTATGCATGGCTTTTTATTACGGTTTTGCCACCCTATTTCGGGTATACCGGCGCCATTGTAGACATCACCATGGGGGAGATTGCCCAAAGTGTTTTCATTTATTTGGGGATTCCTTTTTTGGCCGGCGCGATTTCTAGGCCCATCGGCGTGAAATTGAAAGGGGAGGCTTGGTATAACGAGCAATTCATTCCGAGAATTTCCAAAATGACCCTCATTGCATTGTTGGCGACCATTGTGTTGATGTTTGCGCTCAAGGGCGATCAGGTGGTGCAGTTGCCGGGCGATGTGCTTCAGGTGGCCTTGCCCATGATGATTTATTTTGCGGTGATGTTCTTGTTAGGTTATGTATTGAGCAAACGGATGGGCGGTAGCTATGATAAATCCACCGCGATTGCGTTTACGGCTGCAGGAAACAATTTTGAATTGGCGATTGCTGTGGCGATAGGGGTGTTTGGACTCAATAGTCCGCAAGCTTTCGTGGGTGTCATTGGCCCGTTGATTGAAGTCCCAGCGCTGATTTTATTGGTGCGGGTGGCATTTTGGATTCGGGATCGATATTTTGTGAGTTAATCATAGATTTCAAATAACGAGAGAGGGCCCGCTGCGCGGGCCCTCTCTCGTTTGATTGGTTGGTGAAATTTACACCAAGTATTAGTTGTTTAACAGAGAAAGCAATACTTAGCTCAAGCCGGTAATGATGCCGTCTTTTACATCCATCCCCATGGCAGCGGGTTCTTTTGGCAAACCAGGCATGCGCATGATATCGCCCGCTACAGCCACCACAAAACGGGCACCCGCATTGACGATCAATTTTTGAATGGTGATGCTGAAGTTGGTTGCACTGCCCACTTGCTTGGCATTATCGGTAAATGAAAACTGGGTTTTAGCAATACATACGGGCCATTCGTTGGCACCCAATGCATCAATTTCTTTCAAACTCTTTTTCGCGATATCAGACAAAATCACACCGTTACCACCGTATACTTTTTGAACGATTTTGTTTAGTTTGTCGGCCACAGAATCTGTGAGTTCATACGTGTGATTGATGGGCTTACTGGGGTATTTTTCTACAATTTCCACCACTTTTCGCGCCAAATCTGCTGCACCTGCTCCGCCTTTGGCGAAACCTTGGTTTTCAGCATAGTGCGCATTGCGCTCAGCACACCAGCCACTGATCATTTGCAATTCATCTTCGGTATCGAAGTGAAAGCGGTTGAGGGCCACCACAACGGTCTGACCAAATTGCTGTAGGTTATTGACATGTCGCTCCAAGTTCAAAAGTCCTTTTTGCAACGCTTCTTTGTTGGGCAATTTGATTTCCTTTTCGGGACAGCCACCATGGAGTTTTAAACTTTGGGTGGTGGTAACCAAAACGGTGGCGGCGGGGGTAATGCCCGCAGCTCTACATTTGATGTTTAAGAATTTTTCGGCACCCAAATCAGATCCAAAACCAGCTTCAGTTACAGCATATTCTCCATGCTGCAACGCGGCCCAAGTAGCCATGATGCTGTTACAACCGTGGGCGATGTTGGCGAACGGACCTCCATGCACAAACGATGCTCCACCTTCCAAGGTTTGCACTAGGTTGGGTTTGATGGCGTCTTTCAACAAAATCAAAATCGCGCCAGTGGCACCCAAATCTTTCATGGTGAAGGGTGTACCATCGTACTTGTAGCCCAAGAGTATTGAATCGATGCGATTGCGCAAATCTTCCAAGCTCGTGCTCAAGCAAAGAATCGCCATGATTTCTGAGGCGGGGGTGATATCAAATCCGGTTTCTGTAGGGATGCCATTGGCTGATCCACCCATGCCCGAATTGATCATGCGCAAACTGCGATCGTTCACATCCATCACACGGCGCCACAAGATTCTCTTCAGACCATTGGGTGTGCCTTGGTTGTTGTAATGGTAGTTGTCGAGAAGTGCTGCAATGGTATTGTTTGCCGAGGTAATGGCGTGGAAATCACCGGTGAAGTGCAGGTTGATGTCCTCCATGGGCAATACTTGCGAGTAACCACCGCCTGCTGCACCACCTTTCATACCAAAACATGGACCCAGTGAAGGTTCACGCAGGGCCACGATGGCTTTTTTGCCGATGTGGTTTAATCCTTGTGCCAGGGCCACCGACGTGGTGGTTTTTCCGCTCCCACTTTTGTTGGGTGTGGTGGCTGTAACCAGGATGAGCTTGCCTTGGGCGATGCGTTCCTGGTTGGGTATGAAATCTACTTTGGCTTTGTACTTGCCATATTGTTCGATGTTCTCTGTGTTGATGTTGTTCTCGGTGGCAATCGCCTCGATGCGCTTCAACTGCGCCTGCTGTGCAATTTCAATGTCTGTTAGCATAAAAAAATTCGCGGTAAATATAGGAAACATCTTTAGCGCGGGGTATAAAGCGAACGTCAATTTTCAACACATGACCAATCTGTGATACATATGTGGCTTGGAGTTGAATCCTGCTGCCCGAATTCATCAAAACTGTATTGTCTTTTAACAAGACATTAATTTATCAATATAAAATAGGCAATTATTTACCTCCGTTGTGACCTTGAGGTAATCAATAAATAACCTTGGGGATACTTAATGTAAAAGTAGTTGGGGTTTGTTTGCCCCGAATAAATCTATGAAAAAAATATTGTTTATCGTCTGTGCTGCAGCAACTCAGTTTTTGTCTGCCCAGACACTGGAGAAAGTGAACTTCGTGGGTGCGTTGCATCGCGATGCTTCAAAGGATTGGACCAAAGGTTGGACTGAATGGAATCCCAAGAACGCCACCTACGGTGATGTAACAGATTCTACAACGTTGAATGATGCAAGTAGCGTAAAGAAAATTAGTTCAACTGTAACTTTGGACGCAAAAATCGTCTATTTGTTGAGAAGTATGTTGGTTGTAGAAAGTGGTGGTAAGTTGATTATCCCTGCCGGTACGGTGATTCGCGGACAGGCCGATTTGACCAAATCGCCCAAGAACTATGCTACCATCGTAGTTGAGCGTGGTGGTATGATTGATATTCAAGGAACCAACACCAAGCCTGTTGTTATGACATCTAGCAAGGCTGCCGGTTCAAGAGACCGAGGCGATTGGGGTGGTTTGGTGATTTGTGGTAAAGCGGTAAACAACCAAGGTACGGATGTTCAATTGGAAGGTTTTAACAACGTATCTGTAAACAACACCTTGGGTAAGTTTGGTGGATCTGACGACAAAGACAATTCTGGTAGCATTAAATACGTTCGTATTGAATTTGCTGGTTTGGCATTTGAACCCAATAAAGAAGTAAACTCATTGACCATGGGTTCTGTAGGATCAGGTACAACCATTGAAGGTGTGCAAACTTCTTTCGGTAACGATGATGCATTTGAATGGTTTGGTGGTACTGTGAATTGCAAGAAGATTGTTTCTTACAAAACGACCGATGATGATTTCGATACGGATTTCGGTTACCGTGGAACGGTTCAGTTTGGTATTGCTGTGCGTGACACCAACTACTATGATTTGTCTTGGAATGCGACTTCGGGCGCATCTACATCTGAAACTTTCGAAAGTGATAACGATGCTGCCGGTTCTGGTAAAACGCCATACACTGCTGCGATCTTCTCTAACATCACCTGTGTGGGGCCCGTTCAATTAGACAAAACGTATAATGATTTGACATCTACCCAAAAAGGTGCTTTCCGTCGCGGAGCTCGTATCCGTCGTAACAGCCGTTTGAGCATTGTTAACTCAATCTTCATGGGCTACAGAAACTTCATTATGTTCGATGGTGATAGTACAATCATTGCTGCCGGTGTAAAAGCCAATACAATTAGCGAAAAAGGAAACTTGTTCCGCAACAACTATATCGCCAACACGGGTGCTGCTGCCGCTGCAGGTACCACCAATACAGGTTTGGCTGAAGTAGATTCAAAAAACACCCCTTCAGGTTTGGATGCTTGGATTAAGTTGAGCGGAAACGCAAATATGGTTGATAAGGCCAAATACAGCAAAGGATTAATTCTAGTTGATCCACAAAACAGTACTTCTCCCGATTTCCGTCCCGTTTCCAGTAATAAAGATTTGATTGGTAGCAGCGATTACAGTGCTACGTTGTTGGCCAATGCAGGAACCTTTGTCGTGTGTGAGGATTTCAAGACCAATCCATCAGCCATCACGGTAAAGTCTGGTAGTGATGCTACTTTCACTGTGTCTTATCCTGATTTGGATGCTACATATGCTTGGCAAATGAGCAAAGGTGCTTCTTTCTCCAATACCACAGATGGTGCCAATTTAATAGGTTCAACCAATGATACCTTGACTGTAAAATCGGTAACCATGAGCAACAATGGTGAATTGTATCGTTGTTTGGTGAACACCCGCTGGTGCAAGGACACAAGTGCTTCTGCGAAATTGACAACTTTGTTCAAGGCTTGTACTTTGATTACTACACAGCCCTTGAATGCTGCGGTAAACGTAGGTGGAGATGCCAAGTTTGGTGTTATAGTGAACGATACTGCGACCAAATTTGCTTGGGCTTCTGATTTGGATTTAGGTATGCAGAATTTGCCTGTAGGTGCCGCCAAATATGTGGGTGCCAATGGCAAAGAATTGACCGTTAAATCAGCTTCTTTGAGAAACCACAATCAGCCTTTCCGTGTGGTTGCCTTCACAAACGTTTGTATCGACACGTCGAATACAGTGAAAATGACCATCAAAGATTCTTGTATTGCTTTCAAGAGCGTAAAAGTTACCGATACATTGTTGGTGCGTTTCTCTGTGAAGGTTAGCAGTTTGGACAAAGGACAGTTGATCAAAGTGTATCCTAACCCTGCTCAAAACCAATTGACCATTGACAATGGTAACTACACGGACTTCGCAGGATACACTGTGAACGTATACAACAGCGTAGGTGCTGTGGTTTATACCCAAGCCATCAATCAAAAGGTTTACACCGTTGATTTGAAATCATGGTCTTCGGTGGGTGTTTATCGCATGGAATTGACCGATAAAACCGGCGCCAAGATAGCCGTGAAAACGATCGTCTTAAACTAAGACAGTTTAATTATTCGCATGGAGGGCGCCGCAAGGCGCCCTTTTTGTTTTTATGCATTGTGTTATTGAATGGATTGGTCGACAAGTCGACTAAGTGTCAATACGACACCAACAAAATGACTTTAACTTTGTTTATTCAACTGTAAAACATGAAAAACATCGGAATCGACGCGATCGCTTACAGTGTGCCCGTGCACCAGTTGCCCATTTCGGCATTGGCAGAGGCCAGGGGTATCGCATATGGTAAGCTCAATGTGGGCTTGGGATTGGAAGCCATGGCGGTGTGCGCCCCCGAAGAGACGGTGGATCGATTAGCGGCGGATGCCGTAGTGAAGTTAATTCAACAAAACAACCTCGATCCAACCGCTGTAGGCAAGATTTATTTGGGTACAGAATCGGCAATAGACGGTGCTAAGCCCACCATCACTTATGCGTTGGACCACATAGAGAGGTCTTTGGGTGTTGAGGGCGACAATGTGTTTCAACATACTGATGTGGTGGACATGACGTTTGCATGTATCGCGGCATTTGATGCAATGTTGTTGAGTGCTGACTGGATTCGCAGTGCCCCGGGAACGGGTAGAATGGCGATTGTTGTTGGGGCGGATATCGCGAAATATGATTTGTGTTCGAGTGGTGAATATACCCAAGGAGCGGGTGCTGTGGCAGTGTTGTTGAGAGAGGATCCGCGCATCATGGTGCTGGGAGAAACGGTGGGTATTGGGATGAAGAGCGAATTGGATTTTTATAAGCCGTTGCGGGTTTTTGATAAGCTTCAGGCGTTGAAAGACGCTGCATCCTTGCTGGGAGTTGCTGTGAGTGAGGATGAATTGCAAGCCAAAATTGCCGAGGCCGAGGCACATCGCGCATCAAACATCGCCCAGAATCCAACACAACTGAATGTGGATGCGGATCAAACACTGTGGTCGATACCCGGAAAATCGTTGAAAGTGAATCGCACCGAGCCAGTTTTTGATGGTTATTTTTCGAATGAATGCTACAGAGCGCGTTTAGAAGAGGCCATAGCGCATTACGCGCAGCAAGTGGATGGTTGGCGGGTGAGCGACTGGCAAACATGGATTTTTCATCAACCCTATGCGTTTCAAGGTCGTAGGATGTCGGTCCGATTTTGGATGGATGCCGTTCTACGTCCGCTCATGGAATCAGGCCAAGAAATTGATTTTGCTTCGATGGGTCTTCAGGCCATAGAGGGCAAAGAGTGGTCAGTGATTTGGGGCGATGCCGATTTGGAGAAAATCGTTGCCAAATGTGGTGCTTACAGGGATTTTGTGGCTATGACGATTGCACCTGGCGAGCGCGCTTCTGCGTTGTTGGGCAACTTGTATACGGGGTCTGTATTGATGAGTTTGTGTTCGGTGTTGGCTGATGCCCATGAACGGGGTTTGAATTTGGCCGGACAGCGGGCGGGATTTTTTGCCTATGGATCGGGCAGTAAAGGCAAGGTGTTAGAGGGCAGGTTCGTCAGTGGCTGCGAAAAGAGTGTTGCCGCGGTAGCCCTTTTTGGTGACCTGGCATCGCGAAAGGTGATTGACTTCGAGACCTATGTGCGTTGGCACGCTTAGGGGTGTGTAATTTTTGAGATTGCCGCGATGGGTTTATCGGAATGACACGGTAGCCTCGCCCAGGGTTTCAACGGCGGCTGCGGCCGTTTGGTTGGCTTGTATAAATTCGGCGTTGGTGGCAGCACCGGCCATGATGTACATGCCTTTTTTGATGGGTTCTCCGTATTTGGCTGCCAAACGGGTGGCGGCTGCGAGACTCTTCCAAGGGTTGTTCATGATGTCATTGGAGGAACCTTCAGCAACGGTATTTTGGTCGATGTTTAACGCCATGTGTAAGTTATTGAGGTCCTTGGTCACGGGCATCCAATCACCCACCACAAATCCGATCGATGAACAGTTGTCGGCCACTACATCTTCGAGGGAGAATTTGAAATTTTGGTAGCGAGAATCAATGATTTCGATGGCGGTTGCCACAGCGTCTACGTATTCGATGACTTCAGTTTCGTTGAGTTCTCCGGGGATGTCTTGGGCGATGCGGAAACATATTTCTGGTTCCACTCGGGGGTGGATATACTGGCTTCGGGAAGTGGTGTTGTTGTTGGGGATGAGCATGGCTGAGGTAAGTCGGCCCCAGATAAGATCATGCACACCCATTTGTTGCATTTTCGCTTCGGAGGTGAAACCCATTTTTAATCCGATCAAGGTTTCGCCTTCTTTGAGTCGCAGGTTGATGAGTTCTTTTTGTACTTCATAGGCTTGATCCAAGGTGATGCTGTGTTCCAAACTAATTTGTGTGATGGGCTTGGCTTGGTGGGCTGCTTGATGAAGCGATTGGGCGATTGCTGCGATGTTAACCATGGTTGCAAAGTTAAGATGAAATTGTTGTGTTACCTTTGGGGCATGATTTCACAAGACGTGATTGAAGCAGCCGCGCAGCGGCTGCGGGAGGCGCAAGCGCAAGGAGAGCCCTGCGCACCCGTTCGGGAATTGATTGGGGAGGCAAACATTGAAGCCGCTTATGCTGTGCAAAAAGTGAACAACGATTTGCGCGTGGCGCAAGGGGCTGTGGTGGTTGGACAGAAGATCGGACTTACATCCCTTGCAGTGCAGAAGCAGTTGGGCGTAGATCAACCTGATTTCGGGTTGCTTTTTGCTGATACCGCCGTTGCCAATGGTGGCAGCTTGCCTGCGTCAGCGGTTCTACAACCCAAAGCCGAAGCCGAAATCGCCTTTGTGATGAAATCGGATCTCAATGTGAACATCACGGAAGAAGCCGTCATTGCGGCCATTGATTATGCTGTGGGCGCGATAGAAATTGTGGGTTCCCGAGTACTAAATTGGGATATCCGTATCACGGATACAATAGCAGATAATGCCAGTGGCAGTCATTTCGTGTTGGGCGATGTGAGAAAATTGGTTTCGGAAGTGGATTTTACCGCGGTGAAAATGCAATTACACAAAAACGGCGCGTTGGTCTCTGAAGGTGTGGGTGCCGCTTGCTTGGGGAGTCCCATCAAAGCCCTTACATGGTTGGCACAGACGTTTGCTGAATTGGGTACGCCACTGAAAGCAGGCGATATCGTGTTGAGTGGCGCTTTGGGTCCGATGTGCGCCGGCGAAGCCGGCGACACTTTTGTGGCCCAAATTGAATCCTTCGGTGAAATTTCCTTTTCGTTTTGTTAAATCGCTCAAAAATCTATGACTCAAGAAACTGCCAAAATCAAAGTGGCGATTATCGGATCGGGAAACATTGGTACCGACCTAATGATCAAAGTGATGCGTACCGCCAAGCACCTGGAAATGGGTGTTTTTGTGGGTATTGATCCCAACAGTGATGGACTGGCTCGCGCAGAACGCATGGGCATAGCAACCACCCACGAGGGCATCGACGGGTTGTTGAATCACCCTCTCTGGCCTGAAATTGGATATGTGTTTGATGCCACGTCAGCCAAAGCCCATGTATACAATTACGATAAAATTAAGGCCTTTGCCGGCAAGCGTGTGATTGACTTAACGCCAGCCGCTATCGGTCCGTTTTTGGTGCCTCCCGTGAATTTTGATACATTACAAGATGTGCCCAATGTGAATATGGTAACTTGTGGCGGACAGGCAACGATTCCTATGGTTGCGGCGGTGAATCGCGTGGCCAAAGTGCATTACGGAGAAATTGTGGCGAGCATCGCATCGAAAAGTGCCGGTCCGGGTACCCGCGCCAACATCGATGAGTTTACAGAAACTACGGCGCACGCGATTGAGCAAGTGGGAGGCGCAACCAAAGGCAAGGCCATCATCATCCTCAATCCTGCCGAACCACCGTTGGTCATGCGCGATACAGTCTTTACCCTGAGCGATTTGGCCGATACCGAAGCCATCAAAGAAAGTATCCATCAAATGGTGGCTGAGGTGCAACAATATGTGCCAGGCTATCGCCTTCACCAAGAAGTTCAGTTCGAGGTTATTGCACCAGAAAATGCCGTATTTATTGAAGGTTTGGGCAAAGTGAGTGGCTTAAAAACCACGGTGATGCTACAAGTGCGTGGGGCGGGACATTATCTACCCGAATACGCTGGAAATTTAGACATTATGACCAGTGCTGCCCTGGCAACCGCCGAGCGCATGGCAAGTAAACAAGGAGGCAACGCATGAAAAAAGTATACATTCAAGACGTGACATTGCGCGATGGTCAGCATGCCATCAAGCACCAGTATAGCAAAGAAAAGATGACGGAAATCGCCCTGGCCTTGGATGCGGCCAAGGTAGATGCCATCGAAATTGCCCATGGAGACGGATTGGCCGGCGCGAGTTTTAACTACGGGTTTGGTGCACACACCGATTGGGAATGGCTAGAGGGCATCGCTGGGAAATTGCAGCATGCTAGGTTGACCACGTTGTTGCTGCCAGGCATTGGAACCATCGATGACCTCAAGCGGGCGCGGGCTTTGGGTGTGGAAAGTGTGAGGATTGCCACGCATTGTACCGAGGCAGATATCGCGGCACAGCATATTGAAGCGGCGAAAAAGTTGGGCATGGATGTGGGTGGATTTTTGATGATGGCACACATGAATGAGCCCAAAAAATTGGCCGAGCAAGCCCAATTGATGGAGAGTTACGGTGCGGATTGTGTGTATGTAACCGACAGTGCCGGTGCATTGTTGATGAATGACGTGGCCGATCGCATGAAAGCGTTTAAAGATGTGTTGAAGCCGGAAACGGAAATAGGGATTCACTGTCACCACAACCTCAGTTTGGGTGTGGCCAATACCATTGTGGCTTTGGAACATGGCGCGACCCGTTTGGATGCCTCTTTGGCGGGCATGGGTGCGGGCGCGGGAAATGCACCTTTGGAAGTGCTTATCGCTGTATTGAACAGGATGGGCGTTCCACACAATAGCGATTTGTATGCGCTGATGGATGCCGCCGATGATTTGATCCGTCCGTTGCAAGTGCGACCGGTGCGGGTAGACCGCGAAACCTTGAGTTTGGGCTATGCGGGTGTGTACTCTAGTTTTTTATTACATGCCGAAAGGGCTTCAGAGCGATACGGAATCGATACTCGGAGTATTTTGGAGGAATTGGGTCGCAGAAAAATGGTGGGCGGACAGGAGGATATGATTGTGGACGTGGCCTTGGATATGAAGAAAACCGGGCAATAACGACGAACAGTTCCTTATACCCGATGGATTTCAGTCATAGGTCTTATACTGTGGAATAGTTTTTGATATCTCGGGGTCGAAAGCACATTAAATTTGCAAAAAAAATATGAAGAAAATTCTTTTTATCGGCGCGGTTTTGGTTTCAGCGATGATTGGAACCACCGGCTGTGGCATTAAGTCTAAAGACGCCTATCAGAAATCAAAGTTGAGCGGTTTTGTAGCCGACCAAACCCAATTGATGATTGAGGAAAACAACGTGAAAATGAACAAGGGCGATGGCGGGATTGGTAAAGTGGTTGAGGAAACCAAGGTGAAGGTTGCTGCTATCGATGCGGATTTAACCCAATCAAAAGCAGAAATCGATGCGTTGGAAGCCAAATTGGCTGCTGTTGAAGCTTTGGAAAAGGAGAGCAAAGCGGAATTTGAGCGCAGCAATGTAACCACCGTGTTCTTTGCGTTGAATTCATCGCAGTTGACCACCGATGGTATGCAGGAATTGTACCGTTGGAAAGTGGGTGCTGACCGCAGTGCTAGCGCTTACGATTACACCATTGTTGTGTATGCTTCTGCCGACAAAACCGGTTCTGATGTTACCAACGCCAAATTGCGTGAGCGCAGAGCCAGCACCGTGAGAAATTTCATGGTGAACTCTTTGAATGTGCCTGCCGCCAAAATTCAAATCGTAACTACCCAACCTGCTTACACTGGTACCAATAACTTGGACCGTAGAGTGGTTGTGGGTGTAGTTGTGAAGTAATCCCCAGATTGTATCTTCGTGAGTGATGCTTGGTCATACTCACAAGAAGAAATCTATATTGTCAAACGCCAGGGTCGTATCCACGACCCTGGCGTTTGCATTTTTGGCCTTCGGCCAATCAAATCTATACGCCCAAACTGAAGCCACCCCCGCCGATTATGTAAATCCCATGGTGGGCACGGGCGGACATGGTCACACGTTCCCGGGAGCCGTTTGGCCGTTTGGGATGGTGCAGTTGTCGCCAGATACCCGCATCGATGACAGTTGGGATGGTTGTGGAGGCTATTACTATGAAGACAGTTTTATTTATGGGTTTTCACATACCCACCTCAGCGGTACGGGTGTGAGCGATTATGGCGATGTGTTGATGATGCCTACCGGCGGACCATCCTCGCGATTACCGAGCTTCAATCCATATGCCTATCGCTCCAGGTACAGTCACAGTACCGAAGTGGCAGAAGCAGGTTATTATTCGGTGTATTTGCCGGTGTATGAAATCAAAGTAGAACTCACCGCCACAGAGCGTATGGGTGTGCATCGCTATACTTACTACCACTCGATGAATCAAAATAAGTATACCGCCAGGGTGCTGATTGATTTGAATCATCGCGACAAGTTGATATCACATGGCATCGAGCAATTGGATGAGCGCAGGATCGGTGGATGGCGACAGAGCAAGGCGTGGGCCAATAATCAGTGGGTGTATTTTACCATGGAATTCGACCATGAAATCGCGCGAATTGTTACCAGTCAAGACGGCAAACAAGCCATCGTAGAATTTGATTTTCAGCGCAGCGATGGGGAGCGATCAAACCCAGTAAAACTGGAAACGTTGGTGGGGATTTCGTTCACCGATGCCAAAGGCGCACGCGGGAACCTGATCTACGAAAAGGACATGGCGGTGATTCGTGCTGAGGCGAAAGGGGCGGTCAATTTCGATGCGTGTCGTGCGCAGGCCAAGGACGCTTGGAATCAGGAGTTATCAAAAATTAAAGTCACGAGCGATTACGAAGCCCAAGCATTTCGGGTGGGTGCAGAATCGGCCAAGCGTGATATCGAGAAGCGCAAATTTTACACTGCGCTATACCATTGTATGATCCATCCGAGTTTGGCCAGTGATGCCGACGGTCGTTATCGGGGAAGAGATCAGCAGATACATCGCGCCGGGTTGTACAAAGAGAACGCGCCGCCGTATCACAAGGTCTATTCGGTCTTTTCACTGTGGGATACTTACAGGGCGTTGCATCCACTGCTGAGCATTGTGGATCCTGACCGTACCATCGATTTTGTGCGTACCTTTTTATTGCAATACAAACAGGGCGGAAAGTTGCCGGTTTGGGAACTGGGTAGCTGCGAAACGGAATGTATGATTGGATATCACAGTGTGAGCGTGATTGCCGATGTGATGATGAAGGAAATTGGGGTAACGCGCGATGCAATGGGACAACCGAAGTATCCGTTCGATTATAAGTTGGCCTTGGAGGCAATGATACACAGTGCACGGTTGAAGGATTCTGCTTTTTTGGACTTGAGCGGACAGAAGTTGGGTTACATGGGTATTGAAAATACCGCAGAAAGTGTGTCGAAGTTGTTGGAATACGCCTACGACGATTGGTGTATCGCCAGGGTGGCACAGGCGTTGCCATCTACCCCGCAGTCGGTAGTTCAAGAATTTTATGCGCGCAGCGAACGGTGGAAGAATCTGTACGATGAAAAAATCGGGTTCATGCGTCCGCGCGTGAACGGAGGGTGGCTATCGCCCTTTGATCCGAAGGAGGTGAACAACCACTTTACAGAGGCCAATGCTTGGCAGTATTCGATGTATGTGCCTCACGATATTTTGGGGTTAATGGATAAGTTGGGGGGAGTGAATGCCACAGAGAAACATTTGGACTCGTTGTTTGGCACAGATTCCCGCACTACGGGCAGGGATCAAGCCGATATTTCCGGGTTGATAGGCCAGTATGCCCACGGGAACGAACCCAGTCACCACATGGCGTATTTGTATAACTATTGCGGGAAGCCGGAAAAGGCGCAGGGGATCATTGACTATGTGTGCAAGCAGTTTTATAAAGACAGTCCGGATGGGTTGATTGGCAATGAGGATTGCGGACAGATGAGTGCTTGGTATGTGATGAGTGCGATGGGGTTGTATCCCGTTTGTCCGGGTAGTAACGTCTATGCCACGGGGATTCCCCAGTTTTACGAGGTGGAAATTGCGCGGGAGGGGAAATCGGGGTTTTTGATTACGCGGGGCGAGATCAACAGGAAAGAGGACCGTGCTGGGCCGAGGATGTATCCAGACGCGATGACAACGGCGGGGGCTACAGATGGTTCGTTGGAGCGAAGTATTTCTGGCGTTGGGGCTATTGTGAAGCCTGTAGCATTGAAGAAGCCTTGGGCGGCGCATCAAATGGAGAAGGCGAAGGCCTCGGAACTGCCGGCATTGCCAACGTTGAAGGATTTGAAAGGCACGCCCGCTGCGCGGGCGGCCGCTTTGAAGGAGCTGCAAGAGCAGCGCGATATGGAATTGCGCAGCATGCGCAAGGTATACGCCGCGGCGGAACTTACGGTTACACATCAACAATTGATGCAATCAGACGGGTTGGTGTTTAGCGAGGTAGATTCGGCTGATCGCGATAAGTTAATTTTGAAAACAGCCAAGCAAACAGTGCCAACGTCGTTTGTGGCGGTACCGGTGATAGAGGGAGGGCGCACGTTCAGAGACAGTTTGCGGGTTAGCGTTTTGGTGCCCAAAGGGACCCGCGGGGTTTTGGAAATCCGGGTGTCGAATCGTGAGCGCGTGGCCTTGGATAAAAAGGGCAAACCCATGAAGCAGGCTAAGGGCAAGGGTGCGGGGACATCGGCCATCGTATCGGCTTTGGTGGTGAAGCCAGGTACAATGGAAACCATCACTGCGGAGGCAGATGGGGCCAAGCCATATGAATTTGTGGTGGCCTATGACGCTGTTGTGAGTGCGCGATTGACCAAAACGGAAGTATATGGCGGTTTGCCGGGGTCGAATCCGGCCGTTGGCAAGGGCGATGGGCTTGGTTCGGTTACTTTGGGACAGAGCGATTGGGCCACCGGGGTGTTTAACAAGAAGGAAAATAATTATTCGATTGCTTTGGGAGATGGCGTTATTCCTCACCCGCAATACAGCGCCGGCGGAGCGGGTGCGTTGGTCGACGAGATACAGGGCTCCAAGGAATGGCGTGCAGGGGGATGGATGGGATTCTATGATCAGGATTTCTCTGCGGTGATCGACATGGGTTCGGTGCGATCTGTGAGTGAGGTAAACGCGCGGTTTTTGCAAGATTCCAGGGCTTGGATATTAATGCCACGGTCTGTGGAGGTTTGGTCTTCCGCGGATGGAGTAAAATATACAAAATGGCCTCAAGCGGTGGTGTTCAAAGACGATTGGCAGAACAACGAAACCCTGATCGATCAGTTATCATTTCAACACACCGATGGCAATGCGGGCGTTAAGCCGATCAAGGCGCGTTATGTGAAAGTGGTGGCTGACAAATACGGAAAGTTGCCGGAAGGACATTTGGGCTATCCATACAACGGCAGTGGTTATATTTTCATCGATGAAATTGAAGTGCGATGAAAGGGGTTGAGGTTTGCGTATTCTCTGTGGATGATGCCTACGCGGCAGAGGCGGCGGGCTGCGCCCGCCTTGAACTTTGCCTGGATTATACCCTCGGGGGCATAACCCCATCATTGGATGATTTGCAAAAGATGAGTCCGAGTAACATCGTGGATGATGTTCGTCGAGGCCTCAGGGTGCCTGCCGTGGTCATGGTAAGGCCCCGGGGTGGAGATTTTGCCTATAACAAACGCGAGAAAAAATGGATGCTCACCACCATCAAACAGGTGGCCAAACTGGGGTTTCAGGGGGTGGTTTTGGGCGCCCTATTGAAAAAGCAGGGGCGGTGGCTGCTCGACAAAGAATTTTGTATGCAGGCCTGTGAATTGGCGCATTCTTTGGGTTTGGAATCGGTGTTGCACCGGGCTTTCGATGAAATTGCCACCCCGTTGAATGCTGTTTCTGAGGCCGAAGAATGTGGATTTGACCGCATCCTAACAGGGTGGGGGAATACAAATTTAGAAACGTTGAAAATGCTAAAATGGCATGCAAACGCCATTGATATTTTGCCCGGGGGTGGGATTCGACCAATGAACGTGCAACACTACCGAGATTTGGGATTTTTGGAGGTGCACACGTCCGCCCGCGGAGCGGGCGGACAGCTCGACATCGACCAACTCAAACAGATGGTTGAGGTTATGAAAGGGGTGCCGCTTTGATGCGGCAGTTGATTACTGCCCCGCTGAAGTTGTTCAGGGGTGTTTGTTTCGTCGTGATAATGCTCGGCAGCGCAAATCTCATCGCCCAGCCTGCATTCCAATTTCCTCCACCCGATGTTTACCAGGCCACGGTAAATCAACCACCGAAAAGCCATCGCATCGAAAAATGGGAACTGTTGGAAGAGGATTTTACGATGGGGATTACGAAAAACGATGCCCATGCCGATCACCGTCGAGAGTATGATTCTGTTGTGGTGGGTCGCGGTTGGATCCCCGTGAAATATACCCCTGCCATCAACGATTTATATTGTCCGCACCCATCGCCCTCGTCTTGCAGCGAAAATTGCGGTAAAAATCCGCTGGCCTGTGATCACAAACGGCTTACGTCCTGCAACAGTCACTGCAACAGTGTGGAGTGGCGGGAGTGGAAATATCGTGCGGCCTTGTTTGAAAGTGCGGAGATGGCGCAAAAAGAGGAGCACCATTTTCTAGAGATCAAGCAGTGGGAAGGTGCCTACATGGAAGTTTGGATCAATAAGAAATTGGTCAAAGAAGTGAATCCGCTGGTAAGCAGTTTCGCCGAAGTGACCATTGATTTGGATGGTCTTATTGAAAAGGATGGGAAGGATTCTGTCTACATTTATTTTGCCTCGCCGAGTCAACTGGGGGCCTTGTACAGCGAGCGATCGGGTATGGTGTTTCCGGCCGATAATGAAGCCTCCATTACCACTTTTGGCAGTTATGGATTGGGTAAAGAGGGAAAGCCAGCGGCCAAGGCGAGTCCGTTCTTGCGCAAGCCCATCGTACAGTATGGTTGGGATATTGCGCCCCGCAGGGTTTTGGTGGGTCTGGGCGAAGGGGTGTTTGTCCATGGATGGAGCGACAATCACTTGCAAACGCTGAACATTGCCGAAGACTCCTCGTGGATGGGGGTTGAATCAGGCAAGCCGGTAGAATATGTTTACGGTCGCGCCGAGTTGTATTATTTGTGCGATACGATGCGAGGTCGGCCCGATTTTGTGCGCGTGACTTCGGGCAATTTGCCGGCTATGCACGACGATATTGAATGGGATGTGGTGCGATTGGGCGATAAGGATGAAGACCGGGCCATCGTTGCGGCGAACGAATTTGGTGTGGAGGCCAGGTATCGCAAGTTTGCCTTTCGAGTGAAAAATCCCAAGCATTGGTATCCCAATGGGTTGTACCAACAATTGAATCAGGATTCGCATCCGGCTTTGTATCACATTGAAATTTCGGCGCATCAAAAGGATAAAAATGGCCGCAATCAGATTCATCGAATTGGAAGAAATTGGGGGATACGGTCGGTTCGGTTGGATACTACGGGCGGACG
>Ga0255127_1000543_pt1 | contig 18722 bp, 11 predicted proteins | sample Law_Miss_RepB_8d_FD_188555 | JGI IMG/M metagenome (GOLD analysis project Ga0255127, IMG submission 188555) | Freshwater microbial communities from St. Lawrence River, New York, United States - Law_Miss_RepB_8d | ecosystem: Environmental > Aquatic > Freshwater > River | place: USA: New York...
TGTCTGACCTGTCTGACCTGTCTGACCTGTCTGACCTGTCTGACCTGTCTGACCTGTCTGACCTGTCTGACCTGTCTGACTTGTCTGACTTGTCTGACCTGTCGGACCTGTCGGACCTGTCGGACTTGTCTGACTTGTCTGACTTGTCTGACCTGTCTGACCTGTCTGACTTGTCTGACTTGTCGGACTTGTCTGACTTGTCGGACCTGTCTTCCCAACTGAGACGCTCGCCGCGGCTCGGACGATGTGAGAAGGAATCGATCCGAAAATGCAAAACACGCCTGGAAAAACAGGGTTGCCTTCGCGTCAACAGGAGTTACGCTTTAGGAAACAGGCACGGAGCATCGAATGCCATATTTCGATTTCATTTGGGAACTGACCGAGAATGGAAACGTTGCCCACATCGCGGAGAACGGATTGACCCCAGATGATGTCGAACCCATCGTATTAAATCCCGATCGCGTTGGCGTTAGCCGTTCGTCCGGACGCCCGATTGCATTCGGAGAAACCAAGGATGGGCGGGTTATTGCCGTCGTGTACGATCAGATTGACAAATTCACTGTGTATCCGATTACCGCCTTCGAGGTAGAGGACTGAGTTCAATGGAAAAACGAAGCATGGGAAAGCGGATTTACCGTGAGCCAACCGCCGAGCAGGCGGCCAAGTACCGACTAATCCGCGAAATGATTGCGGCCGAGATACCTGAAATCAAACAGGAAGCAAAGACACTTCGCCAAGAACGTCGTGTCAGAATCCAGGAAGCCGTCGGGATGCTTAAGGCCGAGCGTCAATTACGAGGTCTGTCGTTAGCTGATATTAGCGAACGAACAGGGATCAGCAAGTCTGGCATCTCGAAGCTGGAAAACAATCAGGACGCTAACCCGACGATCAATACGTTGGCAAAGTATGCTGACGCTCTACACATGCAACTCTCCGTCACGTTAACCGATAGAGTTTGAACGCAAGCGCACAGCAGAGTTACTTGCTGATTAATGAGATTGATTCCGCCAAGGCGGCCAGGGCGATGAAAGTGATCGTATGAGTAGCTAGCGGTGTGGGGTGGGTGCCCGGAAACGGGCAGCCCTACCCGATTTCTTTGGCGTTTCGGATCTTACCAATGGATTGCAGCACGCTGATCGTAATATCCGAAACCGAGCTTACACCGTGGTACTTCAGAACAGGGCACTGTTGTTTCGTCAAATACGCTTCATGCCTCGCCAGAGTCTTACCTTCGATATCTCCGGTGTCGTATCGCGATGCCCACTGAAGAAACTTCTCATGCGTATCGAGCATGTCACCACCTTCGTCTATCCTGTCCCCAAAACGCATTCGCTCCCGATGCCTCAATCGCTCGACTCTTACTGTGGTCGGGACGTAGAGAAAAACGATGCATGTGAAATTCAGTATCGGACTAGGTACCCAATCGACTATGCCACCAGCGAGTACCCAACTCGTATCCGGCCGCAGATCTCGACAGACCAATTGGTATCGATCTTCAGCAGATCGTTGTCTCTGGAACGGTGGATCGCTAGGAGCGTGGAAGTAGTCGTCACTATCGAAGTAGGGAATACCCAAGGCGAAGGCAACGGATTGGCCCAGTGTAGAGGTGCCGCTACCAGATGCCCCGATCACGTTGATTCGAAATTCCATAATGCGATTTCAATGCCACAGAACTTGTTACACGGATCAGCCTAACCCCATACACCGCACCAACGCAGTCTATCACGCAAGCTAGGCACGACTCTAGATTCAATAATATCCGGATGCGCGAGCCGATCAATCACATGGATGACGTGACGACGCGAGCATTCCCGACAAAGTACTAATCGCGAAATAACTGACTTGTCGGACTTGTCTGACCTGTCTGACCAACTGAGACGCTCGCCGCGGCTCGGACGAGGTGAGAAGGAATCGATCCACAATTGCAAAACACCCCTGGAAAAACAGAGTTATCTTCGCGTCAACAGGAGTTACACTTTAGGAAACTGGCACGAAGAATGGGAAAGCGGATTTACCGTGAGCCAACCACCGAGCAGGCGGCCAAGTACCGACTAATCCGCGAGATGATTGCGGCCGAGATACCTGAAATCAAACAGGAAGCAAAGACACTTCGCCAAGAACGTCGTGTCAGAATCCAGGAAGCCGTCGGGATGCTTAAGGCCGAGCGTCAATTACGAGGTCTGTCGTTAGCTGATATTAGCGAACGAACAGGGATCAGCAAGTCTGGCATCTCGAAGCTGGAAAACAATCAGGACGCTAACCCGACGATCAATACGATGGCAAAGTATGCTGACGCTCTACACATGCAACTCTCCGTCACGTTAACCGATAGAGTTTGACCGTAAGCGCACACCAGAGTCACTTGCTGATTAATGAGATTGATTCTGCCAAGGCGGACGGGGCGAAGTTGGTGATATCAGCCCCGGGGGGGCCGACATGTTTATTCCTTACCCCTGAGACTGAGCCAGCAACGTAAGCCGCTCCTTGTAAAAAACCTCAGCTCCATCTACCCCATCGCTAGACATTAAACTTAGTGCTTGATTTGCAAACCGTTGAGATTCCTTCCTGTCGAGATTCGCTGACGCTATCGCCGCTTTAGCGTATAAATCCAGATACCTCTCCGTCGCCGATCCATCGCCAAGTTCCATCCACCGCTGCGCTACTTGAGCATCCTTCATGCGCTGAGCAACGAAGATGGCGATAGGAGTTATCAAGTCTCGACGAAATGCCTTGGGGTAAGCGTCTAGTCCACCCTCCTTAAGATGCTGAGCAAGCCGATCGTATGCATCGCCAGCTTGCTCACTATCACCTGAATCGTCAGCCGCCATCGCAATTAGCGAAAGTCCGCTTGTTCGCAAGTTGGGATCTTGGATCAGCTCTAGGGAATCATGGATCGCATCTACAGACCAATCTCTAGGCCGAATGCCAGAAAGACTCTCGGCAGCAACTATGGAAATCGAATATTTTGCTTTTGCTAACGGTGTACGCCGCAGAATCTGTAATAGCTGAGCACCATCGGAATCAAATCCACCGGCGCGAATAGGTATCATTGTCGCGACTGCAATCATTGTTGATATTATTGCAAAAAGTCCGATCGATATCCTACCGATGTCCGTCAAGTTAGCCGCCGCAATCCATCCCAATAGTGCTGAGAGAAGGCTACTGAACGGACCACCGGCAATCATCAACAACAGCATTCCAGGTGAAGCGTTTCCATTCGGAGGAAGCGATAAAGCCAACCCACCCCATGTCGAAAGCATTCTGTTAAACGACACTCGCGGAAACTTGCCTTCAAAGGTTAAACGAAGTGGGCCGGCCAATAGGAATCCAGGGCGCATTCCACCAAGCTTTCCCCCAAGTAGATGCCCGAATTCATGTACAAGAATCGCAAGCCAAGCAGCCAAAGGAAACGAACCTATCAGTAGTACCTCTTGCCAACCCGACAAGGCCTTGATCTCCTTGAGGATCGATGCAGTCAACAAAGTACTAATAGCTAAGTAACCGACGCCCCCTCCAACAATACCCGCTATGACCATTGCCCAAACAGACTGCCTAGAGCTTTTTAGCTCAGCTCGTAAAGGTGGATTCAAAAGACTTTCGTAAGTTCTCATGTTTCAGCTCGGTTTAGGTGGCGTAAACGGTTGCTAGATTTAGCTCTGTAAATGAAAGATCAATCACATGCTGAGCGAGCTCGAGGGACCGAAAACGAATGGCATCTACGAATTGTACGGGCTTCGCGAAAGGTAGCTATCCGAGCATGATAATGGGCCAAAATCGCGAGCATATTGGCCTCTATTTTTCCTCTGAGGAACCACCGTCTGGCGACGAGTGGCTACGGTCGGACTTGTCGGACTTGTCGGACCTGTCGGACTCGTCGGACCTGTCTGACCTGTCCTCCCCGAGCGCGATTATTAATCTCGCTTGCGATGCCAATCGGAGGTGTCATCGCACCTGTGTCGCTCGCCGCGATTCGGGCGATCGGGGGAAAGAATCTCGCCAGAAATGCAAAAACCCTGGGGAAACCAGGGCTTCGAAGCACTTTTTGAACATTAACGGAGAGGACAGGATTCGAACCTGCGGTAAGGAATTAACCCTACGCCGAATTAGCAATCCGGTGCTTTAGACCACTCAGCCACCTCTCCTGCGCTCGATCTTTTTCTCTAGGTTGCTTACTCCCAGACAATCGAACTGCCCCCAAGTTTCGCAGAATTTTCGCCGATTGCAAGCCGGTTTTTATCGCCCCCACAAGTTCGCGATCCGGTATTCCCCGTTTACACCCCGGCTCCTGAGGGTTGTGCCACCCACAACTCTCGTTTGCTTTACACCGGACTTGCCGAATTTGACGTCTCGGCAGTCCATTACGCCTGAATTATAGGGAAATCGGAATTCAAACCCCCTTCGCTCAAACCCCGGTTATGCTTGGGCTCTGCTCTCATGGTATACTCATGGACCTCGTCAGATCGCCCTCCGACGACCACTTCCTCTATCCCTGCACTCGCTTCCTTCTGCTTGTACCTATCGAACGAACTATGAATTTATTTGCTCGCAAGACCTTGGCGGATCTGACCGAGGAGGCCAATGCCGAAGGCCAAGGCACTCTTCGACGACACCTTGGACCTTGGAATTTGGTGTTACTTGGTATCGGTGCAATCATCGGCGCTGGGCTTTTCGTCCGCACGGCTGCGGCGGCAGCTGAACATGCGGGCCCAAGCGTCACCCTAAGCTTCATCGTCGCTGCTATCGGTTGCGCCCTTGCAGGGATGTGTTACGCGGAATTCTCCGCAATGACTCCTGTTTCGGGAAGCGCCTACACGTACTCCTATGCAACCATGGGTGAACTGTTCGCTTGGATCATCGGCTGGGACTTGGTCCTCGAATACGCTCTGGGGGCCGCCACCGTCGCCATCGCTTGGTCGCAATACCTCAATAAACTGATCGCGAACTTCATCGGGCCCGATTACATGATCCCCTATCAATTCTGCCACTCTCCCTTCGAGAAATCCCCCGATGGCGTGGCTGGAATGATCAACTTGCCGGCTATCGTCATCTTGTGTTTTCTCACCATGATCTTGGTACGCGGGATCAAAGAGTCGGCGGTCTTCAATGCGATCGTCGTAAGTGTGAAAGTCCTAATCGTCGTCCTGTTCATCGCTTTAGGATGGCAATTCATTCAGCCTGCAAACCACCAACCATTCATCCCTGAACCGACAACCTACGGCACTCATGCCTTCGGGGGCTGGTGGGGTGTGCTCGGCGGTGCCGGTGTGGTCTTCTTCGCGTTCATCGGTTTCGATGCGGTCTCAACGGTTGCTCAAGAAACAAAAAATCCTAAGCGTGACATGCCAATCGGCATCTTAGGATCCCTCGTGGTTTGTACTGTTTTGTACATCCTGTTCAGCTATGTTCTTACTGGCATCGCCCCCTACACGGATTTCCGCGACCCAGAAAAAGGTAAGGAAGCTTCCGTTGCCTACGCGATCGAACAATACATGACCGGCTACGGATGGCTTAGCAACTTCATCACCGTCGCAATCCTCTTTGGTTTCTCCTCGGTGATCCTGGTGATGTTGCTTGGACAAAGCCGCGTCTTCTACTCGATGGCACGCGATGGACTGGTCCCGAGCTTCTTCGGCGAACTGCACCCAACGTATCAAACGCCGTCAAAGTCGAACTGGCTGTTCCTAGTATTCGTCGCTCTGTTCGCCGGATTCATCCCCGACCATGTGGTCGGAGACATGACAAGCATCGGTACGTTGTTCGCCTTTGCTCTGGTATCCATAGGAATCATTTTGATGCGCCGAAGCGACCCGGATGCACCCCGTCCATTTCGCACGCCACTCGTTCCCTTGGTCCCGATTCTCGCCGTGTTGGTCTGCGGTGCGATGATCTTGGGTCTTGGGAAGGAAAACTGGTTGCGTCTGCTGATATGGTTGGCGATCGGTTTCGTGATTTACTTTGGCTACAGCGTCAAACACAGCAAGGTTCAACGAGCCTTGCGTTCGTAATCCAAGAGCTCATACCGTGTATAAGCCCGAAGAATAAACCCGGAACGAAGTCCATCAAAGGATGGATTTCGTTCCGTTTTCGAGACACAGCTTTCCAAGGGCTAGTCTCAGGGTTTTGTACTTCGGGGTTTGTACCTCAGGGACGCGGCTGAAAGCTGTGGCTTCAAGCTGAGCTCTGAAGGGACTAGGTAAGTGACGATGCGACTCTCCGAGTGTTGTTCATGGCATAGCGTTAGGTGTCGATTTGGAAGCTGAACAGGCTCGAATTCAAGCTGATCTGCGTGGAATCCTCGATGGAGAGGCGCAGTGTGACGCTTTGAGCACTCAGCTCTACGCGACCGACGCGAGCTTGTATGAGATTCAGCCACTTGCGATCGTTCGCCCTCGTCATTCGAATGATGTTGCTCAAGTCATCCGCTATGCAGCCGACCAGTCCTTGCCCGTCTATCCTCGTGGGGGTGGCACCGGTTTAGCCGGCCAATCGCTTGGACCGGGTATCGTGATCGACTTCTCGCGGTTCATGCGACGTGTCTTAGAAATCGACTCGGATCGATTGGTGGTAAGGGTTCAGCCAGGCATCACCCTTGGTGATCTCAATCGACAACTCGCTCAACAACGCTTTGTGCTTGGGATTGATCCACCGACGCGAGCGGTGACCACCGTAGGGAGTGTGGTTGCGATCGATTCTTTAGGTAGTCACTATCCTCGGTACGGAACGGCTGGCTCACGACTATTACAGGCTAACGCCGTGTTAGCCGATGGCGAACAGGTTTCCCTTCGTAAAACATCTTGGCATTACCCGAACACGGGGAGCGCGCGGCTGGACCAACTGGCGGTCGATCTCGGACAGCTCTTGACGGAGAATCGAGCGGCGATTGCATCGCCACCTTGGAAAGGTGTACCGCGAGGCTGCGGCTATCGACTCGAGTCGCTTCTTGAAGATGACCTTGTGGATCTTGCAAGGCTTCAGTCGGGTGCCGAAGGTACCTTATCGTTGATGACGGAGTTGACGCTTCGTATCGATCGCATGCCTGGAGCGCGTGCGGTGGTGTTATTGTTGTTTGAGAAACTCGAGCTTGCCGCCCGTGCGGCGTTGGAAGCTCGCAAGGACGAAGTGGCAGCATGCGATTTGATGGATCGCCGCCTGATCGAAATTGCTCGCGAGATCGATCCACGCTACGAATCGATGTTGCCGCGAGGTGCGGAAGCATTGTTATTGATCGAGCACCAAGGAGAGGACTTGGGGGAAGTCAAACAGCGTTTGACAGGTTTAGTACAACGCATCGTGCGGAAAGCACCTTCGACGCACCAGACACGCATTATCGTCGATGATAGCGAGCGGGATTTTGTATGGAGATTAAGTCGCCGGATCGTACCGCAATTGGTACGACTCACGGGGCAACAAAAGCCGTTGGCATTTGTTGATGATTTATCGATTCAACCGGAGAAGCTGCCCGAGTTTCTCTTCGACATGCAAAACATACTGAAATCTGAGCGGGTAACCGCGACCCTCTTTGCGCATGCGGCTCAAGGCAATCTGCAATTGCGACCTTTTCTCAATCCGCGTTCTGAGGAGGACGTTCAAAAGTTGCAGCGGCTTGCGGATCGCCTTTTCGAGAAGGTGATCGAGTATCGCGGCGTGATATCCGGTGAACATGCGATTGGATTGAGTCGCAGCAGTTACGTCCGTCAGCAACTCGGCGACCTTTATCCACTTTGTCGCCAAATCAAGACTTGGTTCGACCCACAAGGTATTTTGAACCCTGGCAAACTCATCACCGATGCGCCGCAGCGACCGATAGAAAATTTGCGTCCTGCGCCTTCGACGACCCTTTCGCAAGAGTCGGTATCGGCCGTGCGTCCACTACTTCCGATTCTGAACTGGTCGGAGGAAGCGAGCCTTGATGCGGTCAGTATGCAATGCAATGGGTGTGGTCGGTGCCGCACAAGTGCACCGGGGGAACGGATGTGCCCGATGTTTCGCGCTTCGCGAGCTGAAGAAGCTTCACCGAGAGCGAAAGCGAATTTAATACGAGGCTTGGTCTCAGGTCGGATAGCGGCACCACAAGTCGAGAGTGACGAGATGCGTGCGATTGCCGACTTGTGTTTCCATTGCCACCAGTGCCGATTAGATTGTCCGGCACAAGTCGATATTCCCCGGATGGTTGTCGAATTGAAAGCTCAGCACACGGCAACGCATGGCTTGCGGCTAACGGATCGGATGCTTTCTAGGCTTGATATTCTGGCTGGGATAGCGAGTCGATTTCCGCGTATCGCCAATTGGTCGCTTGAGAATCGCACCATGCGTTGGTTGCTTGAGAAATCCACCGGCATTGCGATGAGCCGTCGATTGCCAAGGATTGCCAAGCAACCATTTATGCGATGGGCATCGAAGCAGAAGATCACGCGGATGAATCGGGGAGCAGGTCCGAAAGTTCTTTACTTGGTCGACCAGTATGCCAATTGGCACAATCCATTGATTGGGATGGCCCTCGTAGAAGTGCTTAAACATCAACGAGTCGAGGTATTTGTACCGACTTGGCAAACCGTGACATGGATGACAAAGATATCGTTGGGCGACATTCCTCGGGTAGAGCGATTACTGCTACCTCAAATTCGGCGGTTAGCCGACGCGGTGCGTCAGGGGTACAAAATCGTAACGACCGAGCCCACCGCAGCTTTATGTTTGAAGCATGAGTATGTCAATTTATTCCGCAGCGACGATACCGAGTTGGTAGCCGCCAATACGCAAGATGCAGGCAGCTACTTGTGGGACATGCATTGCCGCAACGAGCTTGAACTGGATCTTCGTCCGTTGCATTTGAATATTCTTTATCATACACCTTGTCACCTCAGAGCATTGGATCCAGACTACAACGGCATGAAGCTGTTGCAGTTGATCCCCGGCTTGACGGTTGAGAATGCCGATGCGGGATGTTCTGGAATGGCGGGCGTGTATGGCTTGAAACGCGAGACATATAGGACGAGCTTGCGCGTCGGTTGGGGGTTGATCAGCAACATGCAGCAGACCAAAGCTCAAATCGGCAGCACGGAATGTGCTTCTTGTAAGTTGCAGATGGAGCAGGGGGTCGACAAGCCGACGATTCCGCCAATTGCATTGTTAGCGTACGCTTATGGGCGTCTACCCGAGGTCAAGAGTTGGATTCAGAGTCGGCATGATGGATTAAGCGTGCCGTAGAAAGCTCAAGCGGCCCGCGTTTCAGCCGCGCGGGCACTAGCCCCCGGTTGACGAATTAGACCACGTTTACCATGCGATCAGGCCGAGCGGGAGGCTAGTAGCCTATAGGCGGGTCTCAATCGAGCTAACACGCATCTGGATAGGTTTATTCGAGAGCACGTTTCACGGAATACGACAATCGTGTTGCGAACCTGAAACATGTCAACATTATCCACAGAAATTCTAGAACGACCGATTCGTTGAAAGCCGCACAGCGTAGGAGGTCACGCAGCGTGAATCGATGGAACATACCAAAATGGCTTGAGAACGAAATCATTGCGCGAGATCGCCAGTGTATTTATTGCGGATTGTCGTTTGAAACCGCTCCCAAATCTCATGGCGCGAGACCAACCTGGGAGCATATCATTAACGATGCAAGGATTGTTAGTCGCGAAAATATCGCTCGCTGCTGCTCTTCCTGCAATGCAAGCAAGGGTGCCAAAGTATTGAGTATCTGGTTGAGTTCGAGTTATTGCCAACGCAAGGGGATCACTCACGAGTCGATCGCTTCGGTAGCAAGGGAGGCATTGCTCTACGAGTTCAAACGCCAGAGTGACGACTTGTAAACATGGGAGCGGGCCGCTGCGAAATCAGTACTGCGTGGAAATTGGGGTGGGAACTGCGAAAAGGGTCGGTTTTCCGGTACACTGATAGTGATGCAGCTCTCGCGCCGGCTTGCGCCGACCACGCTGACCGCTGCTTTGCTGACCGACTGACCATTCCCAGGAAATTACCGGGGCTATCCATGTCTGTGCGACGAGATGTACCTAGTCTGCGAATCCCATCGAAATCTTCATCGCGAACGCTTTGCCACTTTCCTGTCGCAAGCCTTTGGCGATCCGGGGTTCTGCTCGCTGCGATTTGTGCTCCTTGGACTGCTTTTGCACAAGGTTTCCAAAGCCGCTTTTCGATGCCGGAAGGGTTGTTGATGACGGCACCTCGAGAAATCGAGGTACTGCTAGGTGACGCTCAGGAATCGATAGCCAAGGAGCAGTGGGGCGAAGCCGTAGTGGCCTTGGGGCAACTCCTTGGTCTTGAAGATCAAGCTGGCGAACAGGGGCTTGGCGAAGACTACTTCATGCCTCTCCGTGCGCGAGGTAAGGAAGGATCGGGAACAATACTAGGCGAGGCGAAGCGATTGCTTGAATCGCTTCCGAAAGAAGCTCAGCAATCGGTCGAATTGCGTTACGGAGTTCGTGCCCGTCAGTTGCTTGAGAACGCCATTGAACAAGAGGACGCTGGATTGCTTCGTCAGGTCGCGAGTCGCTATAGCTTTACCGAAGCTGGACTCGATGCAGGGTTGTTGCTCTCGAATCGGGACATCGCGAATGGGTCAGTTGCAACTGCGGCAGCGACATTGGAGCGACTTGTCGATCAACCTAGAGCGCGTGAACGGTTCGGCCCATCACTTGGAGTCTTAGCCCTCGCTACGAAATCGGCGGTTGTTCCCCAACCGGATGCATTGCGATTCTTGGAACGCGTCCGGGAATACTTCCCTAATGTCTCTGTTGACTGGGATGGTGCGAAGGTTGGTTGGAATGACAAGACCACTGCGGAATCCATTTTGGAGTCGGTATCTAAGGAACCGATCAAGCGAGTGGTTCGCAGCGTGCGCTGGCCGATGTTCGAGGGTGGGCAAATGGACAGGAATGCCAACACGCTCGGTGGGCGGCCCGTTCCCATTTTGCGATGGCTGGTGGATTTGCATGAATCAACTCAGCACAAGGAGAATCTTGAACGAACAATGCGCAAGCAGATTTCTGAAAGGAAGTCGCATGTGATTCCGACGAGAGTCCCTATCGCTACGGGAAATGGTTTAGTGCTGATCCCATCGTACGATCAGCGCATCTTGGCCATCGATACACGCAGCGGAAAGATCCGCTGGCCGATCGTCTTTAGCGGTACACCACTTGGGTTCTCGTTCGAGAACTCTCAAGAACGCGATGGCTATTCGTTGGGTCTACCTGCACCTGATTATTTGGTGCGACGAGTGTGGGGGGATTTCACGACAAGCCAGATATCTGTGGACAACGAACGGATATACAGCGTCAGCGAAACTTCTGCATTGGAGGTTGGTGAGAGTTTTGCGGTTGGTCAGAATGGCCAATTGGGCCGCGGCAAGATGATTAGAACGAACAACGTTTTGCAGGCTTGGAGTTTGCCCGAAGAGGGAAAGTTGCTTTGGGAGTGTGGCGGTGTATCGACCTCGAGTGCGCCGGAGTTAACTGGAGCGTTGTTTCTAGGAGCACCGTTGCCAACGCAGACCGAGTTGCTGGTGATTGCTGAGATCAACGGAGAGGTTTATTTGATTTCTCTGGTTCCGGCGACAGGTAAAATGCGATGGAAGCAACCTTTAGCGGCGAATCAAGGGACAACGATTTCACTTGATCCTCAACGCAAATCCTTTGGCTTGACCCCTACTATCGATGGATCGCTGGTTCTATGCCCAACGCTAGCGGGATTCTTGGTCGCCTACGATCTCGATCGCCGTGAACTCGCTTGGAATAAAAGCTATCCACTGAATGCATCTCTGACCCCTGGAGCTGCATTTAATTTTGTCGGCGGGATGGATGTACGAGAGACAGACCCGATGATGTCTCGACCTTTAAACACCTTCGTGATCTCACAAGATGGAGTAAGTGTTTTCGCCCCTTCGAACGGTACAGCAATCTATGGCGTATCGAATGCCGATGGATCGGAGTTGTGGCAGATCGGTCTGGAAGAAAACACCACCTTCCGATTTATCGCAGGCGTGTGGAATCAAGTTGCAGTTTTGGTCTATGCCCAAGAGATCGTCGGGATTGACTTGAAGACAGGCCAACCCGCCTGGACGCCGATTCCGTTTCCGGGGGGAGCTCAAGTGGTCGGCAAGTGCGTGCGGTCAGACTCCAAACTATTTGTTCCGCTTTCCACGCAGCAGTTGATGGAGATTGATTTGGTCCAAGGTGCCATCCTCTCGACGACACGAACAGAGCGTGCGTTGGGAAATCTGACAGTCGTTGGCAATCAGTTATTGAGCACCAGCCCTTATGAATTGACTTGTTATTCGCTGCGAGACCCATTCCAGCAGGAATTGCTCGAAGAATTGAAGCGATCGGGCCAGACACCTTTGACGTTGCTCAAGCAAGGCGAGTTGGATCTTGCGTCCGGAAACATCGACGGTGCACTAACGAATCTTGAGCAAGCGCTCGAGGGTGCTCCGAACGACCGAAGCGTCCAACGCTCGTTAGTCAAAGCGGCATCGATCGCCTTGCGTTCGGATTTCGATCGCTATGTGGATCGTGTTCGCAAATATCAAGCGTTGACCTTCGACATGGATCTTCCTTCGTATCTGCGAATCGTGATTCATGGATTGGAACAAAAAGAGCGATGGAGCGAGGCCTTCGAGAAACTGCTTGAGTTATCCGACGGTCGTATGCATCGCCGTGTCGATCAGATGAACGACAGCCAGGATGTCGATGTCAACAATCGCTGGTCGATCCAGGAAGACAGTTGGATTTCGGCGAGACTTGCGCGGACTGCGGAAAAGGTCAAGCCTGAGGATTGGGAAAAGCTAGGTAAGGCCATCGAGGAGCGATTGTCGCCGGAGGCCACGCGCGACCCGAGTGTAATGCGGTTGCGGCTACAGCATTTCGATGGATTACCTTACACCGACGAAGCTCGGTTGCGATACGTCAAGACGCTTGGAAATCGAAGTTTGATCGATGCTGAGTATTTGATTCCATCGAAGCCGAACAAGTTGCAACCTAACGGTTGGACAGAATCGTTTACCAAGGAAGTGCAGCGCGTACGCGCTTCGATTTACTTGCGAGGCGAGAGGCCGATGAAAGCCTGGCTGGAGCTTGGGCAAGACAACGATGCTTTTATCGAACTAGCAAAGTCGTTCACTGGTCGATACCAGCCCGGAGTATTGCGATTCAATGAGCAATCAAGTCTGCTTGAACGATTCGCAGCCCGCCAAGGAGTTGCGAGCCGAGTCGCATCCTGGCCTGAGGGGAAAGTTGTCGTAACTTCATCATTCGATCAACGCAATTTGCAAGAAGGTCTCGATGGCGTTCACGAATCTTCCCATCTGTGTCCCGTAGTGGAGCGTATTGGAACATCCTTTGAAGGGTGGCAGGTCTACTTCCATTCAGGATTGCTTCAATTGTTTAATCGCACAACCGGCGAGGATGTGCAGTATTTGCTTGACGTGACTCGATCAGACCGGACGGTGGTTCCGAGGGTTTATGCGTTGGAGAGCTTATTGGTCGTCGAGATGAAAGATCAGTTGTTCGCCATCGATTTGTTCCATGCGACAAGGAGCGAGCAAGACGGTCAGTTGTGGACATTGAGCTTTGCCAATGAGAATATCGATTCGGCGGTAGATCGAGGCCGGGGACGCAGCAATACCATTGAGCGTAACACTTGGGGGATGCCAGTACAGCGACGCGCATTCAAAATTGCGGCCATCTCGCATTCTGGAGTGGTCGTACAATCGAACGATGAATTGGTTTCCTACAGTCCCCTCAATGGTCTGCGTCAATGGGCGTTGCAAGGGTTCAAGAACGCATCGTTTGTTCGCAAAGAGAACGTTCTGTATGCATTCGTCCCAGGGACGAACAAGATCCAAGTGATCGACTTGCGGGATGGGTTAGTCACCGAACAAGTAGCAACTGAACAAGAGGGGTGGGCTCCGATTGCAACGGTTGCCAACCGTTGGATTTTTAGTCCGATGCGGACAGGCAATACGGATCCGGGTAACCGCATGCGGTTGCGATTGGTGGAGCCTTCGAGTGGCGAAATTTTACTACAAGCTGACCATACCATAGATACACGACTTGCGATTGCTGACGATATTGGCGCGATCGCTCTGCGAACCGACGGTACGATGACGTACTGGGATGCTCGGAAGGGGACCGAAGTGGTACAGAAGGTCGAGGTTGAAGGAAAGTTCAGCAGTATTTCAGCGCAGGTTTTTGGAGACGTTGCGCTCGTGTTACCGTACGCGGGCTCGATGGAACTTGAGCGAGTGGTCGTCGCACCACAGATGCGTACCGATCCGTCCGTCGCTGCTTGTGCGGGCAGAATGTTTGCGGTGAATCTCAAGGATGGCTCACTGGCATGGACTACGAGTCAACCGGTAAAGCATTTCATGTTTCCATTGAGTCAGAACCGGGAATCTCCAGCCGCTGTCTTCTTGCGAAGGCTAACACTTTCGAACGTACGAGGGATGGCTTTGGATTTTACAAGCATCGCCTTGGTTGACGTTCGTACCGGTCGATTGCTTTATCAGAAACATGACCTACCGGCACAACGCGGAGACGCTTTCCGCCAGCAGCTCTATCCTTCGGTATCGGAGATGCAATTACGCTATCAAGGAAACCTTATCAAGGTGCGTTGGACGGACGAAACATGGGAGAGTCCAGAAGTCAGTAATTCCGAGGTGATTGGAGAACTTGATATTGAGAAATTCCAATCATCGGCGGAGTCGATGCTCGAAAAACTTCAAACGCAGGGAAATGTTCCGGGTAGCGAGAACCAAGTACCCCAACCACTATTCCCACCACCTCGATGAGAATCACTTCGCTACCTCGCTACTATCGCAACATTCGCCGTTGGCGCGAGATCATCTCGATCCTTCGTCGCTACGGCTTAGCGGATTGGTTGAGCCGGCTTCCTTTGGAGGTGGTGCGTGATTGGATCAAGGACGATCAAGGTGTGCCGCTATCGAGTTACACGCGATCGGCCCGCGTCAGGATGGCATTAACGGATTTGGGCCCTACGTTTATCAAGCTTGGTCAAGTCCTCTCGCTTCGCCCTGACCTTGTCGGCAGCGAGTTAGCGGCGGAGTTGCAGTTACTGCAATCGAATGTACCAGCCGATCCGTTTCCTTCAGTCGAACAGACCATTGAGACGGACCTTGGAAAACCTATCGCCTCGTTGTATGCATTCATCGAACCTACAGCGATGGCTTCGGCATCGATTGGACAAGCGCACCGCGCTGAGTTGCTCGATGGAACTCAAGTCGTCGTCAAAGTTCAGCATGCGAATATCCGGCCTAAGATCCACGAAGATCTTGAGGTACTAGCAGGGCTTGCATCGTTGGCAGAAAGGCTACCAGAGTTTGCTGTTTGGCGTCCGAGAGAGATCGTCGCACAGTTAGCCCGATCCCTGAAACGAGAGCTGAGTTTTTCGCAAGAGCAAGCGAACTTGATGATGTTGCGGCAAGCTCTCGAACATTTCCCGGGAGTAGTGATTCCCAAGGCTTATCCGACTCACTCCAACACACGCGTCTTGACGATGGGATTGCTTCAGGGTGAGTCCATTCATGATGTAAAGAACAGCCAAAAGTTTCCCGACTTGGATTGCGAAGCGCTTGCTAAGAAAATCGCTGAGTTGTACGTCGAGATGATTTTCGTCAAGGGACTGTATCATGCAGACCCGCATCCGGGAAACATTTTAGTAGAACCGGATGGAACGGTCGGGTTGCTCGATTTCGGAATGGTCGGTCGCATCGATGAATTGTTGCGAGAGAACATCGAAGAGATGCTATGGGCTTTATCGTTGAAGGATTCGGCTTTGCTGACATCCATCATCAAGCGGGTAGGTAAAGTCCCGGCGGGTGTTGACGAATCGATGCTTTCAAACGACGTAACCGATTTGATTGCAACTTATGGTAATCAACCGATCGATCGAATAGATCTTGCGTCAGCCTTGAACGATGCAACCGATATCTTGCATCGACATCGAATCGTTTTACCGAGTCAGCTTGGGATGTTGATCAAGACCCTCGTAACTTTGCAGGGGACCATCAATCAGACGAGCCCATCCTTCAGCTTATTAGAAGTGATCGAGCCGATGTTCAAGCGGCTCTGGAGGAGTCGCCTGTCCCCGTGGCGACAGGCCAGACGCTTGAGACGACTCTACGTGGAAGTCGAAGGACTGATCGAGAAACTACCGGGCCAGATAAGCAACTTGATGGAGTTGGTGCAGTCCGGCAAACTCGACGTCCACTTATCTCACCGTGGACTGAGTCCATCGATCAATCGATTGGTATTGGGATTGTTGACGAGCTCACTTTTGCTCGGCTCCTCGATCATGCTCTCATCGAAAGTACCACCATTGTTATTCATCAATGGTGGTCCGATGGGGCTCAAGGATCTCTCGCTGATTGGACTCGGTGGTTTGATTGTCAGCTTGATAGTGACATTTCGAATTCTGCTTGCGATCAATCGATCGGGGCACTTAGATCCTCAAGGTGACTCCGACGATGCGGAGTTACCTTGGAATTAACCACCTTCTAGCACAACAGGGCTTCTGGCTTAGAACCCTTCCCACATCCATACGAGGGTGTCGGCGAGAGTATGTTCGAAGACACGGCGATCACAGTGTTTCGAATCTCGGGTGAAAACATAACGATAATCGTAGCCTTTGGCTGCGAGTGCTTTCGCGGTTCGTTCGTTAGCCATAACCCAGTTATGGTACGTTTCTTCGGCATCATTCGCCCGCAGATCTTTATCCGCTACGTGAGTGAAAATCCGAAGTGGTTTCTTTTCGGTTGTTTCGATCAACTTCATGCTTGAGTGATACTCCCAAGCGCCGAGAGGAAACTTGCTCTCTTCTGGCGCGTCATCATCTTGTTGATCGACGAAGGTACCCGAGTAGGTGATTAGTCGGCGAAACAGATCGGGTCGGAACCAACCCATAGAGAGGGCAGCCGCGCCACCGGAGCTGCATCCCATCGCTGCGCGTCCCCAAGGATCATCTGTGATTGCAAACTTAGGAAAGGCTTTCTTGATCTCTGGATGATTCACAACGGCTGGCAAAACTTCTTCGTGTACGAATCGAGCCAAGCGATCGGACATCGTATCGTATTCAAGTCCTCGTTGACTACCTTTTCCATCGTTACCGCCGTTCTCAATACTGACGACGACGAAAGGTGGTAGTTTACGCTTTGGGTCTTTGGAGACCGTCAAATTATCGAGGGCGTTTTTCACCAAGTCGAGATTGCTCGGTCCATCGTGCATGACCAAGAGGGGAGCAGCGCTGCCATCTTTGTAAGCTGCTGGAATGTAAACGAAAATCTTGCGTTCCTTGCGAACTTCCTTGTTGGAATCCAAGGTTGAATCCGCACCTTGAAATATCTTGCTATCCGCAAGTGGCATTTTGAATTCAAAGGATTTCCCCTTCGCGTTCCCTTGATCCTTCAAATCCGGATCGATGCGATATTCAGGACCGACGACGAAGTCCCCGTTACCAGGCCCATAATTTTGTTTAGGGGCAATGCTAAGGGGATTCGACTCCTGTGCGTAAGCGACAGAGGCGGATCCATCGAACCCAAGATTTAGCCCTAGCGGTAATCCTACAAGCATACCGAGGGCTGCTTGGACGAACGCCTGCTTCGAGATGATCGGTTTCTTTTTTCGACGGAGAGATTTCGACATTTTTTCTGGATCCTAATTCAAATCGTCAGAAGGAGGGAGGAACGGCTAAGAACCGGTCTGTACAATTATCGGGGCAGTCACCGGCAGAGTAAATCCGAAGAGTATCGTAACACGAACTGGATGAGGGTGCGAATGTCTGAACATCGAATTGAAAGTAGCTCAGCAGGGCCTAACTCAGCGGGGCCCAGATCAGCGGGGCCTAGCTCACCAAGCGCAACCGAGTTGAGTGCTGCTTCGGCTACCAACAAGCCTTCGCGGCGTGACGCATTGCATCTGGGTCTCCAAGCGACTCTTGCAAGTTGTTTAGCTGGCAGCATGCGTTCGATCGGAATATCTGCGGAACCCAAGGGAATCAATACTGAAGGGGGCGAACAGGAAGGGGACAAAGTTGAAGTCGGCAAGATTAAAGATCTAGAGATCATCGACTGCCACACCCACTTCTATGATCCGACACGATCACACGGAGTGCCTTGGCCACCGAAGGACTCCCCTCTTTACCGAAAAGTTATGCCGGAGGATATGAGGCAACTACCACAGTACCGTCGTGTGTCCGGGACGGTGATAGTCGAAGCGAGCGAGTGGATTGAAGACAATCAATGGCTGTTGGATTTGGCTAAAGATGATCCGTGGATCGTTGGGATCGTCGGTCGCTTAGATCCATCGGTAGCCAAGTTCCCAGAACAGCTTCGACGTTTCGCCGCCAATCCTTTGTATCGTGGTATTCGGATATGGGAGGATCGCCTGCGAGATCTGCTCACCCGCAATGAGCTTGGTTCATTCAAGTTGATGGCGGACTTAGGGATAACTGCTGACGTGAACGGCAGTCCGGATGTCTTGGACTTAGCGGCTGAATTATCCAAGCGAGTATCAGGTTTGACGATTGCCTTGAATCACATCGGCAATGTCGCGATCACCGATGCGGCCCCACCGGAGAGTTGGAAGAAGTCGATTGTGGCTGCATCCAAGTCATCGAACGTTTATTGCAAGATCTCGGCATTAGCCGAAGGGGCAGGACGCGAAGGTCGCAAGGCACCCGATGACTTAGAGTTCTAC
>Ga0255127_1000548_pt1 | contig 18483 bp, 12 predicted proteins | sample Law_Miss_RepB_8d_FD_188555 | JGI IMG/M metagenome (GOLD analysis project Ga0255127, IMG submission 188555) | Freshwater microbial communities from St. Lawrence River, New York, United States - Law_Miss_RepB_8d | ecosystem: Environmental > Aquatic > Freshwater > River | place: USA: New York...
TCAAGAAAGACAAAGGGAAATGATGGCACACATTACACTCGGACTTTCCGGCGCACTCGGCCACGATTGCTCTGCGGCGCTGTTCATCGATGGCGAACTGGTGGCGGCCGTCGAAGAAGAACGTCTGGTCAGACGCAAGCACGCCAAAGGTTTCATGCCACGGGAGTCGGCGCGCTTCTGCATTCGTGCCGCAAGGATCAAACCTCGCGACATTGACACGGTCGCGGTGTCCTATGCGCCCATTTCGCTCTTCAGCCGCGCACGCTGGCACTATGCCCGGCGCCACTGGTACGCGCCCGACCGCGCCCTCGATGCGCTCTTCAATGGCAATCGCCGTTACCGACGCTACGTGCAAGAGATTCGCGGGCTCATGGAAGACCTCAGGATTCCGTGGCACAAGGTGAAGTTCGTGCCGGTGCAGCATCAGCTGGCCCATGCCAGCAGCGCCTACCACATGAGCGGATTCGAAGACAAAACCGCCATCCTCACCATCGATATGAAAGGCGAATATGCCTCGATGTTTCTGGGCTACGGAGAGAAGGGGCGCATCACCCGTGTGAAGGAATTCTACGACCCGGATTCCCTGGCCGGCATGTATGGCGCCATCACCGACTACCTGGGCTTCGACATGCTCGACGGGGATGCAAAGGTGATGGGGATGGCCACCCATGGCGATCCGCAAAAGTACGACCTGAGTCCGCTGGTGCACTGCGACGGCAAGCGTTTCCAGCTCAATACGACACTGATCGGGACCGTGGGGCTGCGTCGCTTCAAATACAAGAACCGCGGGCACTTCTTCAGCAAGAAACTGATCGAGCTGCTGGGGCCGCGCCGCGCGGGCAACCTGATTCAGGACCCGTACGTGCACTATGCCGCGAGCATTCAGAAAATGTACGAAGACTTCACAGTGCAGCTGGTGACGCACTATCTGTCCGATATCATCCAGACCAATGGTCGCCTGGTGTTCGCGGGCACCGGAGCGCTCAACATCAAGCTCAACCAGCGTCTTGCCGAACTGCCATGGCTGAAGGAGCTCTATGTGCCCGTGTCGCCGGGTGATTCGGGTACGGCCATTGGTGCAGCGGCTTACGCATTGTCACAGCAGAAGGTGCCGGTAATCCCGCGACGCAATCCTTACCTTGGGCCGCGCTATACCACCGAGCGTTGCTTGAGTGCCTGCGAGCAGCACCGCGAGAGGCCGATCATCGAGATTCTGGAGAATCCCTCCAGACGCGCCGCCCAGCTGCTCGGAGAAGGCAAACTGGTTGGCTGGTTCCAGAACCGCATGGAGTTCGGGCCGCGGGCGCTGGGTAATCGCAGCATTCTGGCCAATCCTTTCTTCCCGGGTGCGGTGGAAGAGGTGAACAAGAAGATCAAATTCCGCGAGGGCTGGCGTTCGTTTTCGCCCAGTCTGCTGGACTCTCTGGCAAAGGATTTTCTGCAGACAAAACATCCGGCCGACTACATGTCGATGAGTTTCGACGTGAATCAGGAGTGGCGGGAACGCGTGCCCGGACTGGTGTACGAGGATGGCACCTCACGGGCTCAGGTGGTCACCCGCGTCGGCAATCCGCGCTATCACAGGCTGTTGCGGGAATTTGCCAAGATCAGCGGGTATGGCATCGTGCTGAACACCTCGCTCAATCGCCCGGGTGAGGCGCTGGTGTGCTCGCCGGAAGACGCACTGAATCTGTTCTTCGGCTCTGATCTGGAATACCTGATCATGCAGCGCGTGCTGGTGACAAAGCGGCCTCAGCCGGACTGGGAACTCTGATGCCTTAGTTGCCCACGCGGCGGTAGATGGCGAACTCGAGGGCGTTGGACGACTCTTCCGCGGCGAGCGGAAACTGTGCCAGCAGGACAAGCTGGCCCGCGTCCGCGCGCGACTGCAGTTGCACGTCCATGCCGCGATCAAGGGTCATGGCCAGCAATGTTCCGGGTGTCGCATTGTCCAGCACGCTGAAATCGATGTAACGCAGCACCTTGTCATAGTCAGCCACCATGCCACTGTAGTAGGCCACGTAATTGTTGTTGGTCAGCAGCACGGATCCGTCCACGGCATTGTTGCGCAACCACTCGCTTGCCTGCTCAAGGGATTGTTTGGAGCGCCCGAAACTGACGTGTGCATCCACCAGACAGAACAGCAGTGCGAAACCCAGAATGCCCTTTGCCAGAGTGACACGAGGCTGCAGTGACAGACGTTCAATGGCAGCGTCCAGCACCAGCGTCAGCAGTGGCAGCAGGAGCATGCAGAACAGCAGGGTATAGCGCGATGACAGGAAGCGCGTGAGCAGCAGAAAGGCCAGCAGGATTGCGAATGCGATGCCGGCATTGAAGAGCAGTGGCCGCAGCGCAGGCAAGGTGATTGGCAGAGTGCGCGTACGCCAGCCATAAACAAGCACCAGAAGCGCAGGTACTCCGAAACCTGACACGAGCTTGAAGATGAGCAGCGTTGTCATCCCCCCAAGCATGAACAGCCACAAGTGTTCGCCTGAGAAGTCGGCGGCATATTCGCCGAAGATGGCGTCGCTCAGCCCGGTGTTGGATTCCCCCAGCGCTTGCAGAGCGGCTGTCAGAAAGGGCAGATACACCGTGGCGATGCGCAACAGGGTGCCCGGCACGTCCACCCCCGCAATGCCAAGTACCAGCACCCCCATGACCGCAAGCCCCACCACCAGCCCCTGCTGCCTCAACCAGGCCCCGCTCGTGGCCGGAACGGTGGGTCTTGCGGGAGCGGGCTCGCCCGCGCACTGCTCAGAGCCACTCACTCCTGCAAAAGCGGCATCACCCCGCCACAACAAGACCAGAGGCGCCACAAACAGATACGCCAGCGCCTCTGCCCTGAACAGCGCCGCTCCCAGCAGCGCCAGGCAGAACAGGCCGGCCTCCCGCCACGCCGGTGCCCGGGCATAGCGAATCAGCTGCAGTGTTCCCGCCAGCACCAGCGCAATGCAGGCGATATCACGAATCATGTAGTAGCGGTATTCGTTGATCTGGGGATACGCCAGTACCACTACCGCCGCGATGAGCGCATGGCGCCGTGTGTCGCGGACTTCCAACGCGATGCTCATGAACACATTCACCAGCAAGGCATAAAAAAGCGCGTTGAGCACCTGGCCCGCCACGAAGGGGTCGAGCCCGAAGGACTGCAGCACGCCGATCAGCACGGGGTAGGTCGCAGAGGGGTAGAGCGCGAAGGCCGCGGCAAGCCCGTCGTTCAGGAACACCTCGGCGATACGCACGTACTCGAAGCCGTCGGCATTGGGAATCTGGTTCAGCAGGGCGTGCCACACAGACAGCAACAGACTCAGCCCCACCGCCCAGAGGCGGATATCGGTGGTGTCAGAGTGGCTGTGTGATGCGGGGCTCATGATGCGGTCGCGCGTGCTCGTTTGTTGTAAGGGCTGGCGGCTTTGCCCAGCGCCTGGGTCTTGAAGCGCTTGTGCAGCCACAGATACTGCTCGGGATGTTCGCGCACAGCGCCTTCGATCACGGCGTTGATGCGTGCCGCGTCCACGAGCTCGTCGCCGCTGGGATAGTCTGCCAGGGGAGCGCTGAAGTCCAGATGATAGCCCGAGTCATCTGCGCGCCGGTAATGGCTGAAGAAGATCACCGCCGAGTCGTTGAAAGACGCGAAGCGCGTCGTGGCGGTTATGGTGGCCGCTGGCACGCCGAAAAAGTCCACAAACACGGAATGCTTCGGTCCGTAGTCCTGGTCGGGCGCGTACCACATGGTGTGGCCCTGCTGCAGACTGCGCAGCGCCTGGCGCACATCGCCGCGGTCGATTACCGCGCCATAGAGGCGTTGTCGCGCACGGAACATCAGGGTTTCAAACAGGGCGTTCTTGTGGGGACGGTAGGTCACATCCATCGGGTGAAACAGGCTCAGCAGGCTGCCGCAGAATTCCAGCGTGGTGAAATGCGCACACACCAGCAACACGCCCTTGCCCCGCGCGGTGGCAGCCTGCAGATGCTCCAGCCCGCTGACAGTGACGCGGTGGCGGAAGTCTTCGGGATGGCGGCACCAGGCCATCCCGATTTCCATCACCCCAATTCCGTTGGAAAGGAAGGTGTTCTGCACCATCCGCTTTTGCTCCTGCGCGGAAAGCTCCGGAAAGCACAGGCTGATATTGATGCTGCAGACGCGACGACGTTCCTTCGCGATCGCGTAACTGAGCCAGCCCAGGGCGCGGCCAAGCTGAATCTGCAGCGCGAATGGCAGGTGGGACATCAGAAAGATCATGCCGAAACCAAGCCAGGTGGGCCAGTAACGTGGCCCCAGAAAATCGCCAAGGTTGTCTGACTTTTTGGACTTCTTGAATTTCCTGGATTTTTTGCTCACGTGATTCCTGGCGCTGCACGAGTGTCGGTTTCGAAAGAGCAGCGATTGTAGCAAACCTTGCCGGCCGCAGGCGCAGCCCTTGGCAATCCCTTTGGCTGCCTTGGCCAGAGGGCCCTGTGCTATGATCGCCGCCAATTTCGGACTTGTGGAAGCTGACGATGAAACTGGAAATGCCCCCCTTTCAACAGGCGCGCGTGCTCGTGGTGGGCGATGTGATGCTGGATCGCTACTGGCACGGCAAAGCCACGCGGATCTCTCCCGAAGCCCCGGTGCCGGTGGTACGGGTGGGCACCCGCGAGGATCGTCCGGGCGGTGCCGGCAACGTGGCGCTGAACATTGCGGCCCTGGGCGCGGCGGCCTCGCTGGTGGGCATCGTCGGTCACGACGAAGCGGGGGAAGAGTTGCAGGAGCGCCTGCAGGGCGCCGGCGTGTTGTGTGCCTTTGCCCGTTGCGACTCGGCGCCCACCATCACCAAGCTGCGCGTGATCAGCCAGCACCAGCAGTTGCTGCGGGTGGACTTCGAGCAGGACTTCGACGTGGCCGCCGTGGCAGCGCTGGAAGAGCGCGCACTGGCCATGCTGCCCGAGACTCAGGTACTGGTGCTTTCTGACTACAACAAGGGAGCGCTGCGCCACACCCAGGCGCTGATCCAGGCCGCGCGGGCCCGCAGGGTGCCCGTGATCGTCGACCCCAAGGGCAGTGATTTCAGCAAGTACCGTGGCGCGACCCTCATTACCCCCAATCTTGCGGAATTCGAGACCATCGTTGGCAAGTGCCACAGTGAGGAAGAACTGTCGTCACGCGGGCTGCGTCTGTTGCAGGAGCTGGAGCTGGAGGCCCTGCTCATCACCCGCGGCGAGCACGGCATGACCCTGCTGCGTGCCGGGCACCCCGAGCTGCACATGCCCACCCGCGCCCAGGAAGTATTCGATGTCACCGGCGCCGGCGACACCGTGGTGGCCGTGCTGGCGGCCGCACTGGCGGCGGGCAGTACGCTGGACGTGGGTACCGCGCTGGCGAATCTGGCGGCTGGTCTGGCCGTTGGCAAACTGGGCACGGCGGCCATCAGCGGCCCGGAACTGCGCCGCGCCATTCAGCGGGAGGACGGCACGGGCCGCGGCGTGATGAGCGCCGAACAACTACTGCTGGCAGTGGATGACGCCCGCGCCCATGGCGAAAAAGTGGTGTTCACCAACGGCTGCTTCGACATCATTCACGCGGGCCATGTCGGCTATCTGGCCGATGCCCGCAAGCTGGGACAACGCCTGATTGTGGCGATCAACGATGACGCCTCGGTCAAGCGCCTGAAAGGCTCCGGCCGCCCCATCAATCCGGTGGAGCGGCGCATGGCCGTGCTGGCCGGGCTGGAGGCGGTGGACTGGGTGGTGTCGTTCGCGGAGGACACGCCCGAGGCGCTGCTGCACCTGCTGCAGCCGGACATTCTGGTGAAGGGCGGGGATTACAGTATTGACCAGGTGGTGGGGGGCGACTACGTGCAGGGCTACGGCGGCGAGGTACGGGTGCTGGCGTTTCTGGACAATTGCTCGACGTCGGCCATCGTGGAGAAGCTGAAGGGCTGATATGCCCGCACAGACTGTGGGAGCGGGCTTGCCCGCGAACACTCTGTGATTCGGTCGGCGTGTGGGGGGCTGGTGTTCAGGACACGCCACGAGTACGTCCCTGTAGGCTCGGCGCCCGCCATCCCTGGCGGGCGACGGTCCTGAACACCAGCCCCCCACCCGCCAGCCTCAGACAGAGGTTCGCGTGCAGGGCTTGCTCCCACAGTCTGTGCGGGCGTGTCAGTCGCGGGGAGAGGCGGCGTGAGCGCGATGGCGCAGCTTTCTGTTTGATTACCGAAGATCGCCAAATCATGGGCAGTGGTCGCTTCAGCGTGTGTCGCCGAAGTACTCCGCGGCTCTCAATCCGTCACTGAAATAATGGCGGCACTGTCCGCCATCACTGCGGCGGTGGTGGGCGTGATCGCCTTCGGGTTGCTGTTCCTGCTGGTCTGACTCCACCCAGAGAGCGCATTGGCAGGGTTCCGTCCGTGCTTCTATACTCGCGACACGCTTTTCAGGATTTACATCACTCCTACAGGAACTTCCATGTCTCTACGTTCACTGACCGGCCGCTTCTTCGGGTTTATCGGCCGCGTCCTCGACGCCCTGCGGGTGTTCATCGGCCGCCTGTTCTTTCTGCTGTTCCTGATCGTGCTGCTGTTGCTGGTGTTCAGCGGTCCGGCGGGAATGCAGGTGCCGGAAGACGGACTGGTGATTCTGGACCCTAAAGGCGCCATCGTCGAACAGCCTGGCCTGCTTGACCCGCAGAGCCTGTTGCTGGGCAGTGCCGAGGTTACGGCCACGCCCCTGCGGGATGTGCTGGATGCACTGGAGCGCGCCGCCACGGACTCCCGGATTCGCGGCGTCGTGCTGGACCTGACCGAGCTGACCGCCGTCAGCCCCTCTGTTCTGGAGACGATCGGCGCAGCACTGGAGCGCTACCGGGAGAGTGGCAAATCCCTCATCGCCCATGGCGACTACTACAGCCAGGCGCAATATTTCCTGGCGTCCTGGGCGGACACTGTCTACCTGCATCCCATGGGGCAGCTGATGCTGCCGGGCTATGGCGGCAGCCAGCTGTATTTCGCCAGCCTGCTGGAGAAGCTGGGTATCAATGTGCACATCTTCCGTGTCGGCACCCACAAGGCGGCGGTTGAGCCGTTCTCGCTGGACGGCATGTCCGACCTCTCCCGCGCCAACATGCAGCAGCTGGTGGACGAGCTGTGGGCGCGCTATCTGAACCAGGTGGCCGCCAACCGGGGCATTACGCCGGAGGCGCTGCGCTCCTACGCGAACGACTACCCGGCGCATCTGCTGGCGGTGGGCGGCGACACGGCGCGTGTGGCAATGGAACACGGGCTGGTGGACGAGCTGGTCAGCCAGCCGCAGTTTCGTGCTCGGCTCAGCGCGCTGGCCGGCGCCTCGGGCGGCAACCCCCGCACCATCGCCTTTCAGGATTTTCTGAGCGCCACCCACACCCCGCTGTTGCCAGCCGAAAGCGAGATCGGCGTGATCGTGGCCGAGGGCACCATCGACATGGGGGAACAGCCCCGTGGCGCGATAGGGGCGGACAGTCTGGTGGCACTGATCCGCGACGCCCGTCGCGACGAGCGCATCAAGGCCGTGGTGCTGCGGGTGGATTCCCCCGGGGGCTCGGCGCTGGCCTCGGAGCTGATCCGCCAGGAACTGGAGCAATTGCAGGAAGCCGGCAAGCCGCTGGTGGTCTCTATGGGGGGCACGGCGGCGTCAGGCGGCTACTGGATTTCCGCCATGGCCGACGAAATCTGGGCGTCGCCCGCGACAGTCACCGGCTCCATCGGCATCTTCGGCCTGGTGCCGACGGTGGAGGAGGGGCTCGGCAAACTGGGGGTGCGTGCCGATGGCGTGAGCACCACGCCGCTGACCCGCGCCGATCCTCTGACGGGCATGAGCGAGGCCATGGCCACGGTGCTGCAGGCGAGTGTCGAAGATGGTTACCAGCGCTTCCTGCAGCTGGTATCAGACGGTCGCAACCTCAGCATCGAGCAGGTGGACGCGGTGGCCCAGGGGCAGATCTGGAGTGGCTCGCAGGCGCTGGCCTTCGGGCTGGTGGACAATCTCGGGGAGCTGGACGATGCCATCACGGCCGCCGCGCGCCTGGCCGTGCTGGACGATTACGCGTGGCGCTACATCGAGAAACCACTGTCGCCCGGGGAGCAATTCACCCAGGAACTGATCCGCAATTTCGGCATGTCGACGTTGGGGGAAGCGCACTGGCTGCAGGGCCTGATGCGCTCCGGCGTGCAGCAGACACTGGAAAGCGTGAGCACACTGGCGCGCTTCAATGATCCGCGGGACCTTTACAGTGTGTGCGAATTCTGCGGGTTTCTGGGGCAGGACAGCCGCTAGCCGCGAGGGCTGACAGCCCGCTCAGAATGGTGCTGTGGCGCGCAGCGCCGCCTCGATATTGTGCCGCAGATGGGCCGGGGTGATGCTGCCGATGATGACGGCGCTGATGCCCGGCCGGGCGAAGATGAAGTCGAGATTGCGCTGCACGGGGTCGGCCTCCCTGGCACCGTCGTGCGGCGTGGCGGCGTGTCCGCTGTTCAAGGCCTTCTTGATCAGCACGCCCTTGTGCAGCGCGTGGGCATGACCAATCACCGCTGCGTCTTCCTGCGCGTCAGGGTTGAAGGTCACCATCACCACATCGGTCTTTTCCACAGCCAGCAGCCCGCCAGCCACGGTTTTGGTGGACATGCCTATGGTGCGCAACAGACCCGCGTCGCGGCAGCGCTGCAGCGCCTCCAGACACTCGCCATCGCGCAGCAGCGCCTCGTCCCGCCCGTCGGAGTGAATCAGCACGATGTCCAGATAGTCTGTCTTCAGGCGTCGCAGGCTGCGCTCGATGCTGCGGCGCACTTGGGCGGCGCTGAAGTCGTAGTGGGAGTGTCCTGCGTTGAATTCTTCCCCCACCTTGGAGCAGATCACCCAGTCCTGCCGCTGCGTCAGCAGCGCGCCCAGGCGTTCTTCGCTGCTGCCGTAGGCCGGCGCGGTATCGATCAGGTTCATGCCGGCGTCCCGGCACAGGGCCAGGATGTCCCGCACCAGGGCGTCGTCTGGAAGCTGGAAGCCGGCCGGGTATTTGACTCCCTCATTGCGGCCGATCTTCACCGTGCCCAGCCCGAGGCAGGACACGTCAAGGCCGGTGCTGCCAAGGGCGCGACGGGGCAGGGGCGCCGGGAACTGGTGGCTCATGGCGCTGCCTCCCAGCGAGGTTTGGCAATGCCGGGAAACGCAAAGTGCCGGCTCAACAAGGCAGCGGCGCTGGCAGTGTGCGCAGCGGGCGCAAGACCCTGACGGGCCAGTTCCGCGCACACGCTGTCCCCCAGGTCCGGCGTCAGCGTCAACTTGGTGGGCCAGGTCACCAGCAATGGGCCGCTGGCATGCAGGTAGGCGGTGTCCGGACGCTGAAGATTGGACAGGCGTGGCTCGGCACGGTTGATGAAGAAGCTGCCCCAGCGGGCGCCGCTGAAGTCCACCCAGGGGAAGGTGTCGCGCAGCTGCCGGGCAGCTTCTGCCTGCTGTTCCTGCGGGCTGCGCTGCATGCCGCTCTCGGCGATCTCGCCTCCCAGGTACCACACCCAGCCACCCGCGCCGTCGGGGTGCGAGGTGATGGTCAGCCGGGGCGTCATGCCAAAGCTGTCGCCGATGCAATGCACAAAGGCCGGGTCGGGGGCCGTCATCTGCAGGTGCACCATGTGCAGCGGACGGGTCTGCATGGCGGGAAGCGTGTCCCTCGCGGCGCCCCCCAGCAGCGCCATCAGGTCGGCGTTGCCTTCCCCTGCTGCCAGAATGTAGCGCTGTGCCTGCAGTGTCACAACTTCTCCAGCCGCAGACGTCATCAGCAGATGCTGCAGCGCGCCGTCCTCGCCGTGTGCCGCTGTCACCGCCTGGGCCGGCACCTGAAAGATCCTTGCGCGGTGCGGGGCCGCCAGGTGGGCAATCAGGGAAGGGGTGTCCATCACGAAGTCGGTCAGCTGGTACAACGCGCCTTCCAGCGGCCGGTTACGGAAAAAGGCGGGGTACTGCGCGGGCGTGAGGGCATCGATCCTGCCCCGCAGTGCCTTGCTGCCGAGGAAGGACTTGAGACGGGAGCGATAGCCGCCGCCCGACCACATGAAATAGTGCGGGGCCAGCACCTGACAGCCGCGCAGGTCCACGTCGCCTTCGCCCTGCAGGCAGCGGCGCCAGCGCTCAGGCATCCCGGCAATGGCGCTGCTGGCCGGACTGAGCACGCCGTTGAGCGCATACTTCAGGCCGCCGTGAATGATGCCCTGGGACGCCAGCGACTGACCGCCCCCCAGGCCGGCACTTTCGAGCAGGATGACATCCAGGCCTTGCTGCTGCAGCCGATTCAGCAGCCACAGCCCGGCAATGCCGCCGCCGAAGATGACGATGTCTGTTGTCACTGAACTGCGCGCTTGCTGCATGCCCGGCCCGGCTAACCTTGTCTGGTGAAAGTTTGCTACAGTGCGTCAGGCCTCTGCCCGCCGCCGAAAGTGCGCGCAATGGTAGCATGGCAGCCCGCCGGAAACCCCCCGGCCGCCGCCCTCCGCCCCGCCCGGCGGCCCCAACCGGACAAAGACCAGACCTGTGAATCGATTCACCTACAACCTGCTGTTCACCCTCATTCTGCCCTTGATTGTTCTGCGGCTGCTGTGGCGCTCGCTCAAGGCCCCGGCCTATGCCCGGCGCTGGGCGGAACGCTTCGGGCTTGTCACGCTGAGCCCCGCGCAGCAGGCCCTGCGCGGGCAGTGGCTGTGGGTACACGCTGTATCGGTGGGCGAATCCATCGCCGCTGCGCCACTGATCCGCAAGCTGCGCAGCGAACATCCCGGCATTCCTGTCGTCGTCACCACCATGACGCCTACGGGATCGGAGCGTGTGCGCGACATGTTCGGTGACGACGTGTGTCATGTGTACGCGCCCTATGACCATCCCTGGGCGGTGCAGAATTTCCTGTCCCGCTTCCAGCCCCGACTGCTGGTGATCATGGAAACGGAACTGTGGCCCAATATCATTCACTACACGAAGCAGCGCGGCGGCCGGGTGATCGTGGCCAACGCGCGGCTGTCCGAGAAGTCAGCCCGGGGCTATGAGAAGTTTCCGGCACTGGGCAAACCCATGCTGCAGAAGATCGACTGCATCGCCGTCCAGTCCCGCAACGATGCCGAGCGCTTCGTGCGCCTGGGCGTTGCCGCGCAGCAATTGCAGATCACCGGCAGCATCAAGTTCGAGATCGAACTGCCCGACACCCTGGCGGAAAAGCAGCGCGCATTGCAGAGGCTGATCGAAGGTGACCGGCCGGTTCTGATTGCCGCCAGCACCCGCGAGGGCGAGGAAGAGAAAGTGCTCGACGCCTACAAACTGTGCGTGGCGCAGGTGCCCGGGCTGCTTCTGCTGCTGGTGCCACGTCACCCCGAACGCTTCAAGTCGGTGGCAAAGCTGTGTGCCGACAAGGGGCTGACCGTGGTACGGCGCAGCGAGGGCATGCCGGCGACGCCGCTCACCAATGTTTTTCTGGGCGACTCCATGGGCGAGATGCTCACCTATTTCAGTGTGGCCGACATCGCCTTCGTGGGCGGCAGTCTGGTGAACACTGGCTGCCACAATGTGCTGGAGCCGGCGGCAATGGGGCTGCCCGTGTTCGTCGGCCCCTCGCAGTTCAACTTCCAGACCATCTGTGAGCAACTGGAGGAAGCGGGCGCCCTTCAGACAGTGGCCGATGAAAAAGCCCTCGCCACGGCCGTCACCGCTGCCTGCCTCGACCCGGCGCTGCGCGAGCGCATGGGCCACGCGGGCCGGGCCCTCATCGCCGAGAACCGCGGCGCCCTCGGTCGCACCTATGCCCTTGTCCTGCAATTCTACGAGAATGTGCCATGAAGCCCCTTTTTCAGCTTCTTGCCAGTCTGCTGGTCAGCGCGCTGCTGGGCGCCCCTGGTGTCAGTGCCCAGCCGGCCATTACCACGCTGGATGCCATCAGCCGCCACATCGAGGCCACGGGATTCGCCGGCACCGTGCTTGTCCACGACATGGACACTGAGCAGTACCTGGCGGGTGACGCCGCCCTGGCGCAGCAGCGTTTCATTCCTGCCTCCACGTTCAAGATCTTCAGCGCACTTGTAGCGCTGGAGACCGGGGTTATCGCCGACATCAATGCCATCATGCCCTGGGATGGCGTGGTACGCGGACGCACGGAGCTGAACCGGGATCTGACCTTGCTCGAAGGCTTCCGCCTGTCTGCCGTGCCGCATTTCCAGGCCCTGGTGCGCGAGATCGGCGCGCAGCGCATGCAGCAGCACATCGACGCCGTGGGCTATGGCAATCGCGACATCTCCGGTGGCATCGACCAGTTCTGGCTCACGGGCGCGCTGCGCATTTCGCCTCTGGAACAGGTGCAGTTTCTGCAGCGCCTGCACCGCAGCGAGCTGCCGTTCTCGCAGCGCAGCATGGATCTGGTGAAGGAACTGATGCTGTCGGAAGACACGCTGCAGCAGCGCACTCGCAGCAAGACCGGATTGGCCGTTCTCGATGGCGACGAGAACACCGGCTGGTGGGTGGGCTGGGTGGAGAGCGACAGTGGTGTGCGCTTCTTCGCCTCCGTGCTGCAGGCGAAGGCGCCGGATGACACGTTCATTCCTGCACGCCAGAGCGTCGCCCGCGCCGCCCTCGACGAAGTGCGCTATGTGCTGGACATCCGACCGCTGGCAAAGTATGTGCGCGACGAGCAGGGCCAGGCTGCGCTGGTCATGCTGCGCGAACTCGTGGCCATTCCCACCTTCAACGTGGAAGGCCTGCCGCAACACGAGAACCCGGAGTTCCTGCGTTTCGCCGCCACGCTGGAACGGCTGGTCACGCTTTTCGGACTGGACTTTCGCAACGTGGACAACCGCGTCTACGAAATTTCCCTGGGCGAGCCGGTGGGCGAACTGATTGGCGTGCATGCCCATGCCGATGTGGTGCCGGTGAATCCCGACGAGTGGGTGCTGGCCGATGGCACGCGGCTGGACCCGTTTGCCGTGACGCAGATCGGTGAGCGGCTGTACGGGCGCGGCACCGAGGATGACAAGAACGGCATTGTTGCCGCCCTGTTCGCCATGCGCGCGTTGAAGGATTCCGGGCTGCCGCTGCGTCGCCATTTCAAGTTGCTGATCGACACCCGCGAAGAAACCGGCGGCGACGCGATGCCATACTATCTGGAGCGCAACCCCACGCCCGCCTACAACATCGCGCTGGACGGCAGCTACCCCGTCATCATCGCCGAGAAGGGCTATGGCACTGTGATGGCGAGCTTCCCCGCACGCGCCGCGACGGGCGAGGGCGCCGAAGTGGTGGCGCTGAACGGCGGCCTGGCCACCAACCAGATTCCAGCTTCTTCCACTGCCCGTCTGCTGAGTGAGCGACCCGACGCCCTGGTCACGCTGCTCAATGAGCGCGGCTCGGTGTTCGCCGCCACCAATGGCAGCGACTTCCAGGTCAATGCGCGCCGTGACGGCGATGTCGTGCTGCTGGAGGTGTTCGGTGTGTCGGCCCATTCCTCGGAACCCGAGAGCGGCATCAACCCGGTGGCGCGCCTGCTGGCCTTCATGGAGTCGCTGCGGGCCGAGAATGTGTTCAAGAGCAATCAGTTTACCGATGCCGCGCGCTACGCCACCGAGAACTGGGGACTGGGTCACTACGGCGAGAGCATGGGCATTGCCTACCGTCACGACTTCATGGGCCCGCTGACGGTGGCGCAGACTTTCGTGTCCACCGACACCGAGGGCCTGCGCACTGCCGTGAATCTGCGCCTGCCCGTGGGGAGGGAACCCGAAGACCTGCTGCAGGAGATTGATGAGCGACTGAGCGCCTGGAAGGCGGCGACGGGCGTGGACGTGACGCTGGAACTGAGCGCAGGTGCGCCGATGTACCGCAACCCGGAGGGCGCGTGGGTGAATGCCCTGCTGGACATTGCTGTGGCAAATCTCGACATTCCCCGGGAATTCGGTTCGTCTGCCGGTGGCACGTCCATCCACGACCTGCCCAACGGCGTGCAGTTCGGCCTGGCCATGCCCACGGAGAAATACACCGGGCACAATGCCAACGAGTTCAAGCGGCTGGAACAGTTCCTGACCGACCTGCAGATAGTGACTGAGATGTTCGCGCGACTCGGCACGATGGAAAAACTGTAGCAGCGGGCCTCGGGTGAGAGCGGACCCCTAGTGGGAGCGGGCCCTGCCCGCGAACCCGGTTCGCTTGCAGGCAAGCTCCCACATGGGCTTGCAGTGGAATCAGTCCCTGTGTGGGAGCGGGCTTGGTGGGAGCGGGCTTGCCCGCGAAACTTATTCGACACTACCCCGCCGCCACCCCGAACAGCGCCCCCACTCCAGCCGTCAGCGCCATGGCCAGCGCCCCCCAGAAAGTGACCCGCGCTATCGCCGCCAGCAGGGGAGCGCCGCCGGCCTTCGCCGACACCGCCCCCAGCAGGGCCAGAAACAGCAGCGCGCTGCCCGACACCGCCACCATCAGCGTCGCCGGGGCAAACACCAGAACCACCAGCAGCGGCAGCAGGGCGCCGACCGAGAAGGTGATGGCCGAGGCCAGCGCGGCCTGGATGGGCTGCGCTGACTGGGAGTCCGAGATGCCGAGTTCGTCCCGTGCATGGGCCCCCTGGGCATCGTGCTGCATCAGCTGGCTTGCCACCGTCGAGGCCAGAGCCGGCTCCAGACCGCGCTTGATGTAGATTGCGGTCAGCTCCGCCTGCTCCTGCACCGGCTGCGTGACCAGCTCCATTTTCTCGCGGGCCAGATCGGCGCGTTCGGTGTCCGCCTGCGAGCTGACCGAGACATACTCGCCGGCCGCCATGGACATCGCGCCTGCCACCAGCCCGGCCACGCCTGCCACCAGAATGCCCTTGGCATCGGCACCGGCGGCGGCCACACCCAGCACCAGGCTGGAAGTGGACACGATGCCGTCATTGGCGCCCAGCACGGCTGCCCGCAGCCAGCCGATCCGTTGTGTCTTGTGTCCTTCGGTGTGGCGCATGAGGCGATCCTGTTGGGGGTGGAGTTGGTGACTTTAGGCGCAAATGCGTGAAATGGGCATCGGGTGTTGCCGCACTGGGGTGCTGTACCCTCAGATCGACACCCTCGTCAGATTTTCCACCCCGCCCGCCGTCACCAGCACATTGTCTTCAATGCGGATGCCGCCCAGTGGCGTGAGAGCGTCCACCAGGTCCCAGTCGATGAACTTCGCGCGTGGCCCTTCGCGCTCGGGGTCCAGCAGCACGGGAATGAAGTAAAGGCCGGGCTCTATGGTGAACACCTGGCCGATGGCGGTGGAGCGCGTGGTTCGCAACGACGGGTACTCCGGCGGTGGGGCCTGGGTCTCGCCCCGCGCGTTCTTCATGCGGCCGCCCACATCGTGCACCTGGATGCCCAGCAGATGTCCGACGCCATGAGGCATGAACAGGGTGCTGACCTTGTGTTCCAGGAGTGCGTCCACCGAGCCACGGCAGATGCCCGACTGCAGCAGGATATTGGTGATGCCCACGTGGCACGCCACATGGATGTCGGGATAGGGAATACCGGGGCGCACCTTGTGGATCAGGCTGTACTGCAGCGCCTCCATGGCGTCCACCAGGTCGCCGAACAGCGGGGCGGTGTGGGGGCGCGTGAAGGTGCGGGTAATGTCCGAACAGTAGCCGTTGACCTTGCAGCCGGCGTCGATCAGCAGCACCTGGCTGTCTGCGCCACTTTGTCTGCGCTTGTTCTGGTAATGCAGGATCGCGGCCTTCTCGTCCAGCGCCACGATGTTGGTATAGGGCGTCTCTTCGTCAAGGATCTGGCAGGCCTGCAGGTAGGCCATGTGAATGTCGTACTCGCTGCCGCCCGCTTCGAACGCACGGCGCGCGGCGGTGTGGCCTTCCAGCCCCAGGCGGTTGGCGGCACGGATGCAGGCCACTTCGTAGTCGGATTTCACGGCCCGCTGGAAGTCGAGCCATTGCAGCAGCGCCGAGGGGTTGTGGCACTCGGGTGGCAGCCCCATGGCTGTGGCGAAGTGGGTGTTCTCGCCGAGGAACGCGATGCGCGCCAGCGGGGGAATCTCGACGCCGGGAATGCCCTGCAACGCCTCGGCAATGGCGGCGCTGCGCTCCAGCGGCTGTACCTGCCACTGTGCGCTGACCCAGTCGTCAAGGTGAGCCGTCTGTTCATACCAGAAGTCTTTGGGCACCACCTGAAAATATACGGGCGTCTGCCCGGGCAGAATCAGCAGCACCTGCTCTGGGCGGCCTGCGGGCAGCCAGTGGCTGAAGTGTCCGTAGGCGCGGAAGGGGGGCGTCTGGTCGTCGGCATAGTGGTAGCGGGCCGAACCGCTGTGAATGAGCACGGCTTCGAAATTGCCAGTGGCGAGAAGGGCGTCAGTGTACAGCGCGATGAGTCGTTCGATGTGCCGGGCATAGTGTGGTGCGAAGGACATGGGCGTTCTCTGTGGGTGTGTGCTATGGCGGGACGATAGCACAGAGAGGGCAGGCTTGTGGGAGCTTGCTTGCAGGAGCTTGCCTGTAGGAGCTTGCTTGCAAGCGAACAGTCCTTGTTCGCGGGCAGGGCCCGCTCCCACAAGGCTCGCTCCCACCCGGTCGTTGCCGCCGCGCGGGGGATGCGGCTATGATTCGGGGACAGAACGCAGAGACCCGCCGACCATGAGCGCGCACCCCGGCCCCTACACCATGAACGACCACTATGTCCGGCTGCGGGCCGACGGCTCGGCGGAATCCATCGCCCTGGATGCCAGCTTCTGGCAGGACCTTGCTGTCGGCAAGTTCGGCGACTTCCGCAATGAGTATCTGGTCACCACACAGAGTTTTTCCCAGAACTGGCCGGTGTGGGAAATGCATCCGCTGGGCGACGAGATCGTAGTGCTCATTTCCGGGTCACTGGACTTCATCCTTGAGAAGAAGAGCGGCAACAAGATACTTCCGCTGCGTGAGGCTGGTGCCTGGGCTCTGGTGCCGCGCGGAGTGTGGCACACGGCACGTGTGAATGCTCCGAGCATCATGCTCTTCATCACGGCGGGAGAGGGCACCCAGCACCGCCAGGTCGATTCATAGACGGACAATTCACATGCTGACACTCTACATCGCCAACAAGAACTACTCGTCCTGGTCCTTGCGACCGTGGATTCTCCTGAAGGCACTCGATATTCCCTTCGAGGAACGGCTGGTGCCCTTCACGGCGCATTCCAACTGGGAGGAGTTCCGACGCTTCTCGCCCAGTGGCAAGGTGCCGGCCCTGGTCACCGAGAACGGCACTATCTGGGACTCGCTGGCAATTGCGGAATTTCTGGCCGAACAGTCCACATCAGTGTGGCCCGAGGAGCGGATGACGCGGGCCTGGGCGCGTTCTGCCGCGGCCGAGATGCATTCGGGATTCTTTGCGCTGCGCGAGCACTGCTCCATGAGCTGCGGCGTGCGCATCCGGCTGCACGACATGGTGCCGCCACTGCTGCGGAACATCGCCCGTCTGAATGAATTGTGGAGTGAGGGGCTGCAACAATTCGGCGGCCCGTTTCTGGCCGGCGAACGTTTCACTGCCGTGGACGCCTTCTTCGCCCCGGTGGCCTTCCGTGTGCAGACCTATGGGTTGACGCTGGCGCCACCGGCCAAGGCCTACGCTGCCCGGCTGCTTGAATTGCCCGCGATGCAGCAATGGTACCAGGACGCCCTCGCAGAACCCTGGCGCGATGAGGAACACGAACACGATTGTCTGCGGCGCGGCGTTCTGCTGGCCGATCACCGCACTACGCGCTGAGGCGTATCGTGCACCCGGATCAGGCCTTCCTGCGCCACCGACACCACCAGCTCGCCGTTCTGCCGGAAGATGTTGCCGCGACTGAAGCCGCGCCCCGCTGAGGCGGACGGGCTGTCCTGAACATACAGAAGCCACTCGTCCATGCGGAACGGGCGGTGGAACCACATCGAATGATCGAGACTGGCAATCTGCAACTGCGGTGAGAACAGGCTCATGCCGTGGGGGCGCAGGCTCGTGTCCAGCAGCGTCATGTCCGAGGCGTAGGCCAGCATGTGGGCATGCAGCGGATAATCTTCGGGCAGGTCGGTGTTCACGCGCATCCACACCGTGCGTCGGGCCGGGCGCGGCTCGGGCCGCATCATGTTCTCCACGTCCACGTGGCGCAGGTCGATGGCAAAGGGCCGGGAGAAATTTGCCAGCAGTTCGGGAGGCAGGCTGTCGCGGAACCGGTGAACCAGTTCGCTGCGGGTCAGGCAGGCCTCGGGCGGTGGCACCTCGGGCATGGTTTCCTGATGGGACAGGCCACCCTCCGGTCTCTGGAACGAGGCGGCCAGATTCAGAATCGCCACGCCGTGCTGGATGGCGGTCACGCGGCGGGTGCAGAAGCTCTTGCCGTCGCGCAGATTCTCCACCTTGAACAGAATGGGGTGCTCCTTGTCGCCGGGGCGCAGGAAGTAGGCGTGCAGCGAATGCACCTGGCGTCCTTCCTCCACGGTGTGGCTGGCACTGAGCAGCGCCTGGGCCAGCACCTGGC
>Ga0255127_1000566_pt1 | contig 18205 bp, 17 predicted proteins | sample Law_Miss_RepB_8d_FD_188555 | JGI IMG/M metagenome (GOLD analysis project Ga0255127, IMG submission 188555) | Freshwater microbial communities from St. Lawrence River, New York, United States - Law_Miss_RepB_8d | ecosystem: Environmental > Aquatic > Freshwater > River | place: USA: New York...
ACCGCCCGACTGGGTGGCCCACGAGCGCCAGCGCCTGCTGCAGCCGGGCGAGGCGGTGGTGTCGGTGTACGCCAGGGGGCGCGATTACCACAAGGTGTTCCGCTCCCGCCTGCAGAAGCTGGCCGAGCGCATCGCGGTCGAGATCGGCCCGTTCGGCCACCGCGCCTTCACCGACTCGGCCCCGGTGCTGGAGGCCGAGCTGGCCACGCGCAGCGGCCAGGGCTGGCGTGGCAAGCACACGCTGGTGCTCAGCCGTGAGGCTGGCTCGATGTTTTTCTTGGGCGAGATTTACGTGGACCTGGCCCTGCCGCCCAGCGAGCCGGTGTCGGCCCATTGCGGCGCTTGCGAGGCCTGCCTGGTGGCCTGCCCCACGCAGGCCATCGTGGCGCCGTATCGGCTGGACGCGCGGCGCTGCATCAGCTACCTCACCATCGAACACGCCGGCCCGATTCCCCTTGAGCTGCGTCCCCTGCTGGGCAACCGCATTTACGGCTGCGACGATTGCCAGCTCGCTTGCCCCTGGAACAAGTTTGCCCAGCGCAGCCCTTTGCCCGATTTCGCCGAGCGCGAGGGCCTGGGTGCGTCGCAACTGGTGGAGCTGTTCGCCTGGACCGAGGCCGAGTTTCTGCGCCGCACCGAGGGCAGTGCGATTCGCCGAATCGGGCACGAGCGCTGGCTGCGCAACCTGGCCGTGGCACTGGGCAACGCCCGCCGGCAGGGCGCGGGTGCGCAGGTTGAGCAGGCGCTGGTTCAACGGCTCGAACACCCCAGCGAACTGGTGCGCGAACACGTGCGCTGGGCCTTGGACGTTACCCCTCGGCGCAAGCCCTGAGGTGCGCCTGCACCACCCGAACCAGATCGGGGCGCTTCACTGGTTTGGTGACGTAGCCGTTCATGCCCGCAGCCATACATTTTTCTCGCGAGTAGCCAGCCCCCCCCGCCGGTGAGTGCCACGATGGTCACTTGCTGCTTTGTCGCCTGGGTTCCCTCCTGTGCCTCCTGGGCACGGATTTGTCGTGTGGCCTCCAGTCCATCGACCCCCGGCATCTGCAGGTCCATGAGGATCAGGTCGGGGCGCCCCTGCCGCCAGAGTGCCACCGCTTGTTCGCCGCCAGTGGCCTGCAGCACCTCAAACCCTTCGATTTCCAGCAGCTTGCTCAGCACGATGAGATTGACCTCCACGTCGTCCACCACCAGCAGCTTGGGCTTCGTCGGGCCCATTGTCGGCACGACCTTCACTGGCTGTGGTTCGACTGCGCGGGTGGACAAGGCCAACTGGGCCGTGAAGTGAAAGTGGCTGCCGCGACCGGGCTCGCTTTCGGCCCAGACATCACCGCCCATCAAGCGGGCCAGACGCCGCGAGATCGCCAGGCCAACGCCCGTGCCACTGTGGCGTCGGGTGATGGAGCCATCCACCTGGCTGAAAGGCTCAAACAGCTTGGCCATGTGCTCTGCGGAAATGCCAATGCCGGTGTCGCTCACCGTGCCCTGCACCTCGATGCTGCCACCGGATCGGCTTCGCACCTGCAAGGCCAGGCCGATGCTCCCTTTGGAAGTGAACTTCACGGCGTTATGGCCCAGGTGCAACAGCACCTGGCGAAATCGCCGCTCGTCGCCAAGGGCCTGAGTCGGGACGTCGTGGGCGATGTCGACACGCAGGCTGAGCAGCGCCCGTTCGGCATCGGGGCGCAGGACTTCTGCCACCCAGCGAAGCGTAGCGCACGGATCGAAGGAAACGGGCTCCAGCTTGACCTCTCCCTTTTCCAGCCGCGAGATGTCGAGCACGTCGTCAATGATGGCCAGCAACATGTCGCTCGATTGGTGCAGCAACTGGAGGTACTCGCGCTGCTCGTCATTCAGCGGTGTGTTCTGCATGAGGTGTGCCATGCCCAGGATGCCGTTGAGCGGCGTTCGCACCTCGTGGCTGATGGTGGACAGAAAGTCCGCCTTGGCTCGGTTGCCAGACTCGGCTGCCTCCAGGGCTTGCTGCAGTTCCTGTTCTTGGCGCTTGCGCTCAGTGATGTCCGAGCTGCTGCCCCGGTAGCCAGTGAATTCACCTTTCTGGTTGAACACCGGCACGCCAGACACCGAGATCCAGCACAGTCCTTTGCCCGATACTTCGGTTTCGTACTCCATGTTTCTGAATGGCCGATGGGTATCCAGTACCGCCCGGTGTCGAGCCCAAAAAATCTGGCCAGCCTCGTCCTTTGGGGGGGTCAGTTCCCAGCGCCGGTGACCAATAAAGGTATCGGCTTGCCAGTCGCCTTTGTCTTTGTTGGCCAGGCTGTGGCGAACGAAACGGTGCTCGGCGTCGGTTTCCCAGAACCAGTCGGAGGCGCACGTAGCGAAGTCTTCCAGACGCTGCAGACTCATCGCCAGTTCTGCTTGGGCCCGGCGGCGTTCGGCCAGCTCACGTCGGATCGCGGTCTGTGCCAGGCGCAGGTCACGCTGCAATAGCCCCCAGGGCAGCAGAGCGGCAACCAAGGCGGCAAGCGCGACCATGAGCTGCGCCACCGGTGCGCCTGGAAACCAGATGGGCAACGGCCAGCCAAGTAACCGTGCGCTGGCAGTGCCTAGCGCCAGCAATACCAGCGGCCCCCACAGCAAGGCGCTGCGGCGAAGCCCCCTGATGAGGGCATACATCGGCAAATGGCTCATCAGGGTGACGAGAGCAATCACCGGGGATGGGGACCCAATGGCCAGGGCCGCCACTGCCACAGCCGTGGCAATGGCATGAAGGTCCATCGCACGGGCAAGGTGATCACGGCGCACCTCCCACCGGGCCAGGCAACTGCTCACAAACAGCGTGCCAGGCAGCCACATGGGGCCGTCGAAATCGCTGGCTTTCGTCTCCATGAGCGCCAGCAGCAGGAGGGTGAGCAGCGTCGTCGCCGCGATGACCCCAAAGTGGAGTTCAGCCAGGTGCTTGGCCGAGCTTGGGCGAAGCCGATCCAGGCCGGGTTCACCAAATGAGTGCGCTGCGATATGGGGTGGCATGGCGGACAGGGTGACTGGTGGAGTAGAGGGCCCAGCTGCAATTCCGGCACACCGCGTGCAAACCGGTTGCAAGCCTCTCCATCATGCGGCCCGCCAAGGCCCAACGCGCATCAAGGCGCGCTTCTACCCCAAAAACTGTGCCGAAGTTTGCAAAAAATGTCGCTTTTTTGCGTTACGTCTTGCCGCTTCTCAGCGCCACATTTTTCCCAGCCAACTGGCCGGGCCAGGGGCGGCACAAAGTCCGACCCCTGCCGTTCATGAACCTCAGCAGCCCCTGCCCGGCGAAACGCCGGGCGCGACACTGCCATTAGGGGGCGTGCCGGTTCTCAGTTCACCTTGCCGATGCGGCGCACCACGCCGGCCATGGCCTTGGCGTCTTCCTTCACGAAGGCGTCAAAGGCCGGGGCGTCTTGAAACTGGAAGGCGGTGCCAGCGGTGGTCATGGCCTGCACGGTCTTCTCGTCGCGGGCGGCGAACTGTGCCGCTTCGCGCAGCTTGTTCACCACGGCTTGGGGCGTGCCGGCCGGCACGAAGATGCCCGCCCATTGCGAGTAGCCGATGTTCACGCCCAGTTCTTTGAAGCTGGGCACATCGGGCAGCAGGGGCAGGCGGCCTTCGCCCCAGTGCGCCAGGGCGCGCAGCTTGCCCGCCTTGATCTGGCCCACCGCGCTGGCCGGGCCGGTGGCCACCGCGTCCACCTGCCCACTGAGCAGGCCCAGGATCGCGGGCCCCGCGCCGGTGTAGGGCACGTGCAGCATGAAGGTGTTGGTGGAGGCTTTCAGTTGCTCCATGGGCACGTGCATGGTGCCGTAGTTGCCCGACGAGCCGAAGCTGATCTTGCTGGGGTTGCTGCGCGCGTAGGCGATGAACTCCTGATACGTCTTCCACGGGCTGTCGGCGCGCACCACCAGCACGGTGGGGTCGGCCGTCATGCGGGCCACCGGGATGAGCTGCGACAGCTCAAACATGGGCGGGCGGTTCAGGATGCGGTCGGCCTCGGGCAGCACCACCAGCGATGACAGGGCCATCAGCACGGTGTAGCCGTCGGGCGCGGCCTTGGCCACTTGCGCCATGCCAATGCCGCCACCCGCGCCTGCGCGGTTCACTACCACCACCGATTGGTTCAGGTGGCGCGACATGGCGTCGGCCACCGGGCGGCCCACCACGTCGGCCACACCGCCGGGCGGGAAGGGCACCACCATGGTGATGGGCTTGCTGGGGTAGTTGTCCTGCGCGCCGGCCAGGCCGGCGCAGACGGACAGCAGCAGGGCGCCGAGCGCCTTGAGCGTCTTTCGCGGTGTCATGTGTTGTCTCCTCTGTCGGGTGAAAAGAATCGATCAGGCGCAGCGGTTTTCCAGCACGCCAATGCCGTCAATCTCGACGCGCACCACGTCGCCCGTGGCCAGGAAACGCGGCGGGTCCATGCCCAGGCCCACGCCGGCGGGCGTGCCGGTGGCGATCACGTCGCCCGGGTAGAGCGTGATGCCGCGCGAGATGGTCTCGATCAGCGTGGGGATGTCGAAGATGAGGTTTTCGGTGCGGGCGTCCTGGCGCAGCTCGCCGTTCACCCAGCAGCGCACGCGGGTGTGCTGACCGTCCAGTTCATCGGCCGTCACCGCCCAGGGGCCCATGGGGCAGAAGGTGTCGAACGACTTGCCCATGTCCCACTGCTGATGGCGCATCTGCACGTCGCGGGCCGTCACGTCGTTGACGATGGTGTAGCCCCACACGTGTTGCATGGCGTCTTCGCGGCGAATGTTCTTGCCGCCGGTGCCGATGATCACGGCCAGCTCGGCCTCGTAGTCGATCTGGGGCGAAATCGCCTCGCCTGGCAGCTCAATGGCGTCGCCATGGGCCACCACGCACTCGGGCACCTTGGTGAACACGATGGGCCACACCGCCGGGTTGGCGTTGTTGTTCTTGAACACCGAGCCCTGCAGTTCCTTGGCGTGCTCGTGGTAGTTGCGGCCCACGCACCAGATGTTGCGGCGCGGGCGCGGCACCGGCGCGAGCAGGCGCACGGCCGACACCGGCACGGCGGCGCCTGCGTTGGCGGGCAAGGCCTCGCCACGGGTGGCGCGCTCCACCAGTGGCAGCACGCCCAGGGCGGCGTCTTCGGGGCTCAAGGCCAGGGGGGTGACGGTCTGGCCGTCGGGCGAGACTTGCCCGACCCAGGTGCGACCTTCGTGAACATAAGCGGCAAAACGCACGGCGAAACTCCTGTGTCTGAATGTGATACCAAAAAATACCAAAAGAACCTAATGGTTGGCGCAGTGTAGGAGGACGCGGCCGATGCAGCATGAGGGTAAATACCAAAACCCAGGTTACTGGTTCAATTGGTATGTTTTGGTATAGTTCGTCGCCATGAGCCTGTCCGATCACCTTTGCGAAACCTGGCGGCAGCGCCTGCAAACGGGCCAATGGCGCCAGGGCGAGCGCCTGCCCACCGAACGGGAGCTGGCCGACACGCACGGCGTGAGCCGCACCACGGTGCGCAAGGCCTTGGCGCAGCTCAAGGAACAGGGCCTGATCGAGCAGACCGTGGGCAGCGGCACCTACGTGGCGCAGGCCCCCGAAGGTGGGGTTGCCTCGCCAGGCACAGTGCGCCACACCAGCCCGGCCGATCTCATGGAAGCGCGCCTGGCCCTGGAGCCCGCGCTGGTGGACCTGGTGATTCGCAACGCCAGCCGCGACGACCTGCAGCGCATGGCCCACTGCTGTGAACAGGCCGAGCAGGCGCAGACGCTTGAGGCCTTTGAGCACTGGGACGCCGAGTTGCACCAGGCCATTGCCGAGGCCGCCCACAACCCCTTCGTGGCCAGCGTGTTCCAGCTCATGACCGAGGTGCGCTCACAGGGCGAATGGGGCCAGCTCAAGAAACGAAGCGTCACGCCCGAGCGGCGCCTGGCCTACCAGCGCGAGCACCGCGCGCTGGTGGAGGCCCTGAGCGACCGCGACGCCGAGCGCGCCCGCGCGCTCACGCTGGAGCACCTGGTGCACGTGCGCCGCAACTTGCTGGGTGTCTGACGCTCAGGGGCGCAGAACGCCCAGCGCGAACGGCAGGCTGGCCATGCCCAGCACGGTGGACAGCGTCACCAGCCCCGCCACATAGGGGCCGTTGTAGCCCATGCGAGCGGCCAGCACGTAGCAGCTTGAGGCCGTGGGCACGGCCGAAAACATCAGCAGCACGGTGGTTTGCGCGGGGTCCAGGCGGAACAGCAGCGCCATGCCCAGGGCCATCACCGGCATGGCCAGGTGCTTCACGCACAGGATCAGCGTGCTCAGGGTCTTGGCCTGTGCCATGGTGCCGAACTGCATGCCGGCACCGGCGGCCATCAGGCCCAGGGCCAGCGAGGCCTGGCCGATGCGGTTCACCGTGGGCTCCAGCCAATTTGGCATGGAAAAGCCCAGCAGGTTGGCGATCAGGCCTGAGGCGGTGGCGATGATCAGCGGGTTGCGCACCAGCTCGCGCACAAAGCCCTTGTTGGCGTGGCGCGCCATGGGCCAGACTGCGCCCACGTTGAACAGCGGCACACACACGCCAATGATCATGGCGATCATGGTCAGCCCCGCTGGCCCCGCCACCTTGTCGGCCAGGGCCAGGGCAATGAAGGAGTTGAAGCGAAAGCCCACCTGGGCGCTGGCGGCGTGCAGGCGCACGTCCAGCCGCCGCCCGAGCACCGGCCAGTGCGGCAGCGAGTACGCCAGACCGATCGCGCACACCCCCAGTGCCAGCGCCGCGCCCACCAGTCCCGAGGCCTCGGCCAGGTTCAGCGGTGTCTTGACGATGCTGTTGAACAGCAGCACCGGAAACAGGAAGTAATACACCAGGGCCTCCACCGGTTCCCACACCTTGCGGTTGAGCGCGGTAAAGCGGCACACCAGGTAGCCGCAGAGGATGAGCGAGAAATCGGGAAGGAGCAGTTGGGCGAAGTTCACCCGGCGAGCATAGCCGGGCACGACATGTGCTTCGGGTTTGTACGTATGTAGTCACCCGGGGCAAGGCCGCGAGTGAAGTGGGTACAGTCGCCCTGTCGAACCGACACCCGGCTCCGCGCCTCCCACCTGGTTTCCCACCCATTGAACAGGAGAGAAAAGATGATGTTGCGACGCACCGTTGTGATGGCCACGCTAGGCTTGGCCGCGGCTGGCTCAGTCTGGGCCCAGGCCTTCCCATCCAAGCCCATTCGCCTGCAAGTTCCGTTTGCCCCGGGGGGCACCACCGACATCATCGCGCGCGTCATGTCTGAGCCCCTGGCCAAGACCCTGGGCCAGTCGGTGGTGGTGGAAAACCGGGCAGGTGGCGGCGGTGTTGTCGGCGCCACCGAGCTGGCCCGTGCCGCGCCCGACGGTCACACCATTGGCATGGCCACGGTGTCCACCACGGCGGCCAACCCGGCCATCAACCCCAAGATCTCTTACAACACGCTCACCGATTTCACGCCCATCGTGAACATCGCCGCCACGCCCAACGTGATCGTGGTGCACCCCAGCTTTCCGGCCCGTGACTACAAGGGCTTTCTCGCCGAAATCAAGAAGAGCCCAGGCAAGTACAGCTACGCCAGCTCCGGCACCGGCGGCATTGGCCACCTGCAGACCGAGCTGTGGAAGAGCCTGACGGGCGCCTTCATCACCCACATTCCCTACCGAGGCGCAGGCCCGGCCCTGAACGACACGGTGGGCGGCCAGGTGCCGGTGATGTTCGACAACCTGCCATCTGCCCTGCCGCACATCAAGGCTGGCCGCCTGATTGCCATTGTGGTGGCCGCGCCGCAGCGCTTGGCCGTGCTGCCCGATGTGCCCACCTTCAAGGAAGTGGGGCTTGAGCCGGTGAACCGCATGGCCTACTACGGCCTCATCGGCCCCAAGGGCATGCCCAAGGACGTGGTGGACAAAATCCACGCTGCCACCTTGCAGGCCATCGCCGACCCGGCCGTGCGCAAGCGAATTGAGGACACTGGCTCGCTCATTGTGGGCAACACGCCTGAGCAATTCGCGGCCCAGATCAAGGCCGAGTACGAGGTCTACAAGGGCGTGGTGGCGAAGCAGAAGCTCTCGCTCGATTGATGCCCGCGCAGCCGGTCATTGACGTCGAAGCCGCCGTCAGTCCCTTCATCGACAGCCTCTGGCTCGAAGAGGGGCTGGCGCGCAACACGCTGGACGCGTACCGGCGCGACCTCAGCGCCCTGGCCACCTGGCTGGCCGAGCGCGGGCAAGGCCTGAACCAGGCCACCGAAGCCGATCTGCAAGCCTATTTCGCCGAGCGCCACGCGCAGACCCGCGCCACCACCGCCAACCGGCGCCTGACGGTGTTCAAGCGCTACTTCCGCTGGGCCCTGCGCGAGCGCCTGCTGGCCAAAGACCCCACTCTGCGGCTTCTGACCGCGCGACAGCCGCTGCGCGTGCCCAAGACCCTGAGCGAGGCGCAAGTGGAGGCCTTGCTGCAGGCCCCGGATGTGGGCACACCCCTGGGCCTGCGGGACCGGGCCATGCTGGAACTGATGTACGCCAGTGGATTGCGCGTGAGCGAACTGGTGAACCTCAAAACCTGGCACGTGGGCCTGACCGAGGGGGTGCTGCGGGTCACGGGCAAGGGCAACAAGGAACGCCTGGTGCCCTTTGGCCAGGTGGCGGCGCAATGGATCGGCCGCTACCTGACGCAGGGCCGGCCCGACATCCTGGGGGGGCTGGGCAGTGACGACTTGTTCGTCACTTCGCGAGGGGCCCGCGCCGGTCAGGCCATGACCCGCATCATGTTCTGGCAGTTGGTGAAGAAGTACGCGGTGATGGCCGGCATCACCGCGCCCTTGTCACCGCACACCCTTCGGCACGCCTTTGCCACGCACCTGCTCAACCATGGCGCAGACTTGCGCGCTGTGCAAATGCTGCTGGGCCATGCAGACATTTCCACCACCACCATCTACACCCATGTGGCGCGTGAGCGCCTCAAGAGCGTGGTGGCGCAGCACCACCCGCGTGGTTAGGGCTTGTAGAACACCTCGACCCGGCCCTTGAGCTGGATCAGCAGCGGCTGGCCCTTGCGGTCCAGTGTCTTGCCGGAAGGCACCTTGATCCAGCCCTCGCTGATGCAGTACTCGCTCACGTCGAAGCGCTCTTTGTCGTTGAAGCGGATGCCAATGTCACGCTCGAACACGGCGGGCACGTGGAAGGGGCTGCGCGGGTCGATGGACAGGCGGTCGGGCAGGGCAGGGGCATTGGTCGTGTCGGTCATGGTCTGAAGGAAGGAGAAGTTGGCTGGCTTGGATGGAATGGGCGGCTGTCACGCCAGGTCGGTGAGCACGCGCACCTTCACGCTCTTGCCCTTGACCTTGGTGTGGTTCAGGCGACTGGCCGCCTGCTCGGCGATGGCGCGATCCACCGCCACGTAGGTGGACCATTCGTTGACGTTGATCTTGCCCACCTGCTCTCGCGTGTAGCCCAGGTCGGCGGTGAGCGCGCCCAGCACGTCGCCGGGGCGGATTTTCTCTTTTCGCCCGCCCTGCAGGTGCAGCGTGACCATGGGCGCCAGCAGCGGTCCGCTGCCGGTGGGCGTGAGTTCGTCCAGCGGGTACCAGCGCACCTCTTTGCCCTGCAGTTGTTCAATGCGACCCACACGGCCCATTTCGTCCAGGCTGGCGAGGTTGAGCGCCAGGCCGTCTTCGCCGGCCCGACCGGTGCGGCCAATGCGGTGGATGTGCACCTCGGCGTCGGCGGTGGTGTCCACGTTGATGACGGCGGCCAGGTTGGCCACGTCCAGCCCGCGGGCGGCCACGTCGGTGGCCACCAGCACCGGGCAACTGCGGTTGGCGAAGCGCACCAGCACCTGGTCGCGCTCGCGCTGGTCGAGGTCGCCGTGCAAGGCCAGGGCGTCGATGCCCTGCGCCCGCAGCACCGCCACCAGGTCGGCGCACTGTGCCTTGGTGTTGCAAAACGCGATGCTGCTGGCCGGTCGGAAGTGCGCCAGCAGGCGGCCCACGGTGTGCAGGCGCTGCGCCTCGGTCACCTCGTACCAGCGCTCCTCAATTCGGCCGCCTTGCTGCACGGGCGCGGCCGTGACCGTGAGCGGATCGCGCAGGATGCGCGCAGCCAGTTGCGCGATGCCTTCGGGGTATGTGGCCGAGAACAGCAGGGTCTGTCGCTGCGGCGGGCACTGGCGCACGACCGTGGCGATGTCGTCGAAGAAGCCCATGTCCAGCATGCGGTCGGCCTCGTCCAGCACCAGGGTGCGCAGCGCGTCCAGGCGCAGGCTGCCACGCTCCAGGTGGTCCATCACGCGACCCGGTGTGCCCACCACCACATGCGCGCCATGCTCCAGCGTGGCCAGTTGCCCACGCAGAGGCACACCACCGCAGAGGGTGACGACTTTCAGGTTGTCTTCGGCACTCGCCAGGCGACGGATTTCGGTGGTCACCTGGTCGGCCAGTTCGCGCGTGGGGCACAGCACCAGCGACTGCACGCCAAAGTGCCGCGGGTTGAGCTGGGTGAGCAGTGCCAGGGCGAAGGCGGCCGTCTTGCCGCTGCCGGTCTGCGCTTGTGCAATCAGATCGCGCCCGAGCAAAGCGGGTGGCAGGCTGGCGGCCTGGATGGGCGTCATCGATTGGTAGCCCAGCCGCGCCAGCGTGGCGAGTGTGGCAGGCGACAGCGGCAGGCTGGCGAAATCGGTCGGTTGGGCGGGCACGGGAGGTCGGGGAGATTCGGTCATCCCCGATTGTCGCCGCCAGACAAGACAAGGTCAGCGCCGCTCAGGCGCCGAGCGTGAAGTAGAAGGTGGCGCCCTGGTCGGGCACCGCGTCGGCCCACACCTGGCCGCCGTGGCGGTTGACGATGCGCTCCACGATGCTCAAGCCCAGGCCAGTGCCGCTGTACTCACGATCGCTGTGCAGCCGGAAGAAGGGGTTGAACAGGCGCTGGGCGTGCTCCTGGCCGAAGCCGCAGCCGTTGTCGCTCACGTAGAACGCCTGCTTGCCGTTGTGCTCGCAGCGACCCACCGTGATGCGGGTGAGCGGGCGGCGCGCGCTGAACTTCCAGGCGTTGCGCAGCAGGTTGTCGAGCACGCTGCGGATCAGCACCGGGTCTGCCTGTGCCGTGAGGCCTGGCTCAATGTGGAACTCGGCCTGGCGCAGCGGGTCGCTCTCGCGCAGCAGGGGCACCAACTCACTGGCGATCTGGCTCAGGTCCACGGGCACGAGCTGCAGCGCCTGGCGCGACAGCTTGGTCATGTTCAGCAGGGCGTCTATCAACATGCCCATGCGAGATGCCGAAGCCCCCATGCGCTGCAGCGTGAGCCTGGCGTCGTCGGGCAGGGCCGGGCCGTGGTCCTCAATCAAAATCTGGCTCAGGCCCGAGATGGCTCGAATGGGCGAGCGAAGGTCGTGCGCCACCGTGTGGTTGAAGGTCTCCAGTTCTTTCAGGCTTTGGCGCAGTTCCATCGTACGCTCCTGCACCCGCGTTTCAAGCTCTTCGTTCAGGCGCAACTGGTGCAGCTCCATCTGCTTGCGCTCGGTCACGTCTTGCAGCACGCCGGAGATCAGACCATCTTCCAGATAAGAGGCGTCCATCTTGAGCCAGCGTTCGCCGCTTTCACCCACCTGCACGCGGAACTCGTGACTGAACGCCCCCGATTGGTCGGCACGTACCCTCATGAGCAGGCCCGGCAGATCGTTTTCGTTCACCATGGCCAGCCCATGGGCCAGCGCCACCGGTTCGCCGCTGGGCAGGTTCAGCAAAACCGCCGGTGGGCCTGAGACCCGCAGTTGATCGGCCTGGATGCTCAGCTGCACCGTGCCCATGCTGGCGGCTTTGAGCGCTTGGTGCAGCAGCCGCTGGCTGGCGCTCAGGGCCTCTTGCACCTGATGGCGCTCCAGCGCCATCTGAATGGTGGCGTGCAGTTCGCGCTCGGAGAAGGGCTTGATCAGGTAGCCGTAGGGCCGTGTGCGCCTGGCCCGCTCCAAGGTCGTGTCTTCCGAGTAAGCGGTGAGGTACACCACCGGAACGGAGGCGTTTTGGCCCAGCTGTGACGCCACCTCGATGCCGTCCATGTCGCCCTTGATGTGGATGTCCATCAGCACCAGGTCGGGCTTGTGCTCGGCCACCAGGGCCAAGCTTTCCGCGCCGGTGTCGGCCACGCCGGCCACCTCGTAGCCCATGAGCTCCAGGCGCTGCTGCAGGTTGAAGGCGACGATGCTCTCGTCTTCCACGATCAAGATCTTGGCTGGATCGTTCATGCCGTCTCCTCCAGGTCAAACCGGATGGTGAAGCTCACCGGGTTGGCGCGATGCACCTCCAGTGTGCCCCTGAGTTGCCGGGTGAACAGGTTCACCAACTGCAGGCCCAGCGAACCGCTGCGGCGCAGATCGTGCTCTTCGGGAATGGCCGCGCCATCGTTGGTCACTTGCACCATGACCTGTTGGCCTTCTTTTTCCAGCGTGATCCAGATCGAGCCACTGCGGCCATCGCCAAAGCCGTGTTTGAGGGCGTTGCTGACCAACTCATTGATGATGAGACCGCAAGGTATGGCCTCGTTGATGGGCAAACGCACATCTTCGGCCTGCATGTGAATGTCCACGCGCCCGGTGGCCGATCGGTAGGCCTCGGTCAAGCCGACCATCAATTCGCTGAGGAACTGGTTGAAATCCACTTGCGCGACATTGGTCGACTGGTAAAGCGTCTGGTGGATCAGTGACATCGAGCGCACGCGGTTCTGGCTGTCGCGCAGCGCGCTGACCACTTCTGGGTCTTTCACCTTCATGGCCTGAAGGTCCAGCAGGCTGTGCACCACTTGCAGATTGTTCTTCACGCGATGGTGCACCTCGCGCAGCAGCAGGTCTTTCTGCAGCAGCGCCTCCTTAATGCGTTGCTCAGCCAGCTTGCGCTCGGTCAGGTCCACGATCACCGACAGCACCACCGGTCCTTCGCCGGTCACCACCGGGTTGATGCCGATCTCCACCGGAAACTCCGAGCCGTCCTTGCGGCGCCCGCTCAGGTCTCGGCCCGCGCCCATGGGGCGCGCGTGCTCCTCCGACGTGAAGCCTTGGCGGTATTGGGGATGGCGCGCACGAAACCGGTCAGGCACCAGCGCCTCCACCGACAGACCCAGCAACTCGCCACTGGCGTAGCCGAAGGTGGATTCCGCCAGGCCATTGGCCCGCGAGATGGTGCCCTGCTGATTGACCACGATCATGGCCACGGGCATTCGGTGAAAGGCCTGTCCCAGGTATTCGTCCAGTTGAACGAGGGCAGGACTCATGTAACGAACTCTTAAATTGAGCGCGAGGATATTGCACAAACGACATTGCCCATCACTTGGCCCGACGCAAGGCTAGGGTAAACCCGCTAATAGTGTGAAATTTTGGGCGTCAGTGAGGCGATTCGTATTCGCCCAGCCGCTTGAGTTCCGGCTCGGTGAAGCCTGCGGCCGTGCGCGCTGACAGATTAAACGGCGGCCTCAGCCTGGGGGCCTGGTGGGTGCGGGCCAGGTGCCGGTAGTGCGCGATGGGCTCCAGTCCCTGCTGCTGGCACAGCCAGCCATACCAGCGGTTGCCCACGGCAACGTGGCCGATTTCGTCGCGCAGGATGATGTCCAGCACCGCCACGGCGCTCAGGGCCGCCGGTGTGTTCACCTGCCGTAGCTTGTGCTGAATCAGCGGCGTGGCGTCCAGCCCGCGGGCCTCCAGCGTGCGCGGCACCAGGGCCATGCGGGCGGTCACGTCATCTTGTGTTTTCACGCACATCTCCCACAGGCCGTTGTGGGCCGGGAAGTCGCCATAGCCGTGCCCCAGGTCTTGCAGCAGATCGCTCACCAGCCCGAAGTGGTAAGCCTCTTCGTGGGCCACGCGCAGCCATTCGCGGTAATAGTCGGCGGGCATGCCCGCGAAGCGCCACACCGCGTCCAGGGCCAGGTTGATCGCGTTGAACTCGATGTGCGCAATGGCGTGCAGCATGGCCGCCAGGCCTTGTGGGGTGTAGGGCGAGCGGTGCGGCACTTCCATGGGCGGCACCAGCACCGGGCGCTCGGGGCGGCCGGGCAGGGGCGCTGCCGGCGCCGGTATGGCGCATGACGCGTCCAGCGCGGCCTCATCCTGGCCGGCCAGGGCCTGAAACCGCGCCCACAGCGCCTGGGTGGCCAGCACCTTCTGCGTAGGATCGGCCTGCAGCAGGGCAAGCAAGGCGGCTTCGCGCAGCGAGGGCTCGGCGGGGGAACTCTGGGGGGGCATCCCTACAATTCTAGGTTTCGACAACTCGACGGAGACAGTGGCATGGCGATTTACGCGCTCGATGGTTTGACCCCGCAAGTGGCCGACACCGCCTGGGTGGCCGACAACGCCCAGGTGATGGGCGAGGTGACGCTGGCGGCCGACAGCAGTGTGTGGTTCGGCGTGACCGTGCGCGGCGACACCGACGCCATTCACATTGGCGAGGGCAGCAACATCCAGGACGGCAGCGTGCTGCACGCCGACCACGGCATGCCGCTGACCATTGGCCGCCACGTCACCGTGGGCCACCAGGTGATGCTGCACGGCTGCACCATCGGCGACGAGTCGCTCATCGGCATTGGCGCCGTGGTGCTCAACGGCGCCAAGATCGGCAAGCATTGCCTGGTGGGCGCCGGCGCGCTGGTGACCGAGGGCAAGGAGTTCCCCGATGGCTCCATGATCCTGGGCAGCCCGGCGCGCGTGGTGAAAACGCTGTCGCCTGAGCAGATCGAAGGCTTGCGCCAGAGCGCGCAGCACTACATCGACAACGCCCGGCGTTTCCGCCAGGGCTTGAAAAAGATCGCGTAAGCCCGATCTGGGCCGTTTGTTTTCACGAGAGACCGCTTTGTCCGAACTTCACAAATTCGTTTTCGAGGGCCTGCCTGTGCGCGGCATGCTGGTGCGGCTGACCGACGTGTGGCAGGAAATCCTGCACCGCCGCGACCAGGCCGGGGGCTACCCCGCGGCGGTGACGGAGTTGCTGGGCGAAATGGCGGCCGCGGCCACGCTGATGCAGGCCAACATCAAGTTCAACGGCTCGCTCATCATGCAAATCATGGGCGACGGCCCGGTCAAGCTGGCCGTGGCCGAGGTGCAACCCGACCTCACGCTGCGCGCCACGGCCAAGGTCACGGGTGAGGTGGCCGAGGGCGTGCCGCTGTCGCACCTGGTGAACGTGAACAACCAGGGCCGCTGCGCCATCACGCTGGACCCCAAAGACCGACTGCCGGGCCAGCAGCCTTACCAGGGCGTGGTGCCGCTGCACGGCGACCGGCGCGAGAAGCTGGAGAAGCTCAGCGAGATCATTGAGCACTACATGCTGCAGAGCGAGCAGCTCGACACCCGGCTGGTGCTGGCCGCCAACGACAAAGTGGCCGCCGGTCTGTTGATCCAGCGCCTGCCTCTGCAGGGCGAGGCCAACCTGGCCGGTAGCGGCGTGGCCCGCTCGGACGAAGACCACATCGGCCGCAACGAAGACTACAACCGCATCGCTATTTTGGCGGGCAGCCTCAAGCGCGAAGAGCTGCTGGAGCTGGACGCCGACACCATCCTGCACCGCCTCTTCTGGGAAGAAGACGTGCGGCGTTTCGAGCCCCTGCAGGGCGAGAGCGGCCCGCGATTCGCCTGCACCTGCTCGCGCGAGCGCGTGGGCAACATGCTGAAGTCGCTGGGTCGCGAAGAGATCGAGTCCATCCTGCAAGAGCAGGGCGGCGTGTCGGTGGACTGCGACTTCTGCGGCGCGCGCTACGAGTTCGATCCGGTGGATGCCGCCCAGGTCTTCCTGCAGGCGGTGGAGCAGCCGCCGGGCAGCCAGCAGCAGCACTGAGCCAGGCCGCTCAGGCCGGCTCGCTGCCCAGCCCGCGTTGGCGCAGCAGGCCGGTGAAGAGTTTGTGCTCGCAGTCGGGGTCGCTGCAGTTCTCGCAACTCCAGCGGCCCGTGCCTTGTTCCCAGGCAGGGTCTGCGCTGACCAGTGGCATGCCCAGGCGGGCACCCACCACGCGCAAGGCGGCTTGTAATCGGGCCTCGTTCTGGCCGTACACCGGCGTGAAGCCAATGCCCGCGCCCTGCAGTTCGCGGCGCAAGATGGCGTCGCACACCTCACGCACCTGGGCGCTGTCGCGGAACAGGCCGTCGGGCACCCAGGGCAGGTCCAGGCCCATGAGCAGGGTCAGGTCCAGGCGGCGTTGGGCCGCCAGTGCCTCTGGCCAGAGGCTCGTGTCCTGGAAATACCACTCGCTGTAAACCGCCACCATCACCGCCGTGGTGTCGGCGACCACCACCTGTGCCCCACTTTGCGTGGCGGCTTCAATGCGCCGCGTTTGCTCGCGGGCCAGGTCGGCCTGTTCGTGGGCGTGGGGGGCGCGGCCGGCGGCTTCGCACCAGCTTCGCAAATGTTCGTCCACCAGCACCGTTTGAATGCCGGCGCCCTGCAGCTGCGTGGTGAGCTGGTGGGCCAGTGTGCTTTTGCCGCTCGATTCGCCCCCGAGCAGGCAGACCGTGAGCGCGGCCATGCGTCAGCGCTTGTTCTGCGCGATCTGGACGAAGACCTCATTGGGCTTGACCATGCCCAGCTCGTGGCGGGCCAACTCTTCGACCATCTCCAGGCCGTCCTGCAGGTCGTGCACCTCGTTGGCGATGCGCTCGTTGCGCAGGCGTGCCTGCTGGTTGGCCTGTTCCTGCGCGGCCAGTTCGCGCTTCATCTCGGCCACCCGTGGCACGCTGCCACGGCCCAGCCAGAGCTGGGCATGCAGGATGGCCAGCAGGGCCACCAGCAAGGCCGGGATGAAGCGGTTGGCCATGGTGCGCGTTACTTCAGGTTGTAGAAGGCATCACGGCCGGGGTACACGGCCACGTCGCCCAGGTCTTCTTCGATGCGCAGCAACTGGTTGTACTTGGCCATGCGGTCCGAACGCGAGAGCGAGCCGGTCTTGATCTGGCCGGCGTTGGTGCCCACGGCAATGTCGCTGATGGTGCTGTCTTCCGTCTCGCCCGAGCGGTGGCTGATCACGGCGGTGTAGCCGGCGCGCTTGGCCATCTCAATCGCGGCGAAGGTCTCGGTGAGGGTGCCGATCTGGTTGATCTTGATCAGGATCGAGTTGCCGATGCCCTTGTCGATGCCTTCTTTCAGGATCTTGGTGTTGGTGACGAACAGGTCGTCGCCCACCAGCTGCACTTGCTTGCCCAGGCGATCGGTCAGCAGCTTCCAGCCGTCCCAGTCGCCTTCGGCCATGCCGTCTTCGATGGAGACGATGGGGTACTTGTCGCACCAGGTGGCCAGGATGTTGGTCCACTCTTCGGCGCTGAGCACCAGGCCTTCGCCTTCCAGGTGGTACTTGCCGTCCTTGTAGAACTCGCTGGCGGCGCAGTCCAGGCCCAGGGCGATCTGCTCACCCGGGGTGTAGCCAGCGTTGGCGATGGCTTCCAGAATCATCTGCAGCGCGGCTTCGTGGCTGGGCACGTTGGGGGCAAAGCCGCCTTCGTCGCCCACGGCAATGCTCATGCCCTTGTCGTGGATGATCTTCTTCAGGGCGTGGAACACCTCGGCACCCCAGCGCAGGGCCTCGCGGAAGCTCGGGGCGCCCACAGGGATGATCATCAGCTCTTGCAGGTCAAGGTTGTTGTTGGCGTGCGCGCCACCGTTGACCACGTTCATCATGGGCACGGGCATCTGCACCGCGCTCATGCCGCCAAAGTAGCGGTACAGCGGCAGGCCAGCTTCTTCAGCAGCGGCGCGGGCCACGGCCATGGACACGGCCAGCATGGCGTTGGCGCCCAGGCGGCTCTTGTTCTCGGTGCCGTCCAGGTCGATCAGGGTGCGGTCCAGAAAGGCTTGTTCGGAGGCGTCCAGGCCCAGCACGGCTTCGGAGATTTCGGTGTTGATGTGTTCGACGGCTTTGAGCACGCCTTTGCCCAGATACCGGCTCTTGTCGCCGTCGCGCAGCTCAATGGCTTCGGCACGGCCCATGACGCCCGATTCCAGCAGCACGTCGCATTCGACGGTGGGGTTGCCACGACTGTCGAGGATTTCACGGCCGACGATATCAACGATTGCACTCATTTTTGAACTCTCTCAATTTAAAAACAAAACGGGTTGCACAGGCCAGCGGCTCAAACGCCTTCGACGGCCACCATGCGCATGATGGCCGCACCTTCTCGGGCTTCGCGGGCTTTGAGGTATTCAGGCAGTTCGTAAAAGGCCTTGGCGGCCTCGAACGAGGGGAACTTCAGGACAACGA
>Ga0255127_1000568_pt1 | contig 18164 bp, 16 predicted proteins | sample Law_Miss_RepB_8d_FD_188555 | JGI IMG/M metagenome (GOLD analysis project Ga0255127, IMG submission 188555) | Freshwater microbial communities from St. Lawrence River, New York, United States - Law_Miss_RepB_8d | ecosystem: Environmental > Aquatic > Freshwater > River | place: USA: New York...
AGCGAGAACCGAGACAAAACACACCGTCGTAGCCTGGGACTGTGTCCCGGGCGAGCGGTCAGTGCAACCGTTGCGCGGTCACCACCCTCATCCCCCGACCCCTTGCTCCCGCCAGCGGGAGAAGTGGAGGCGCGCTTGTTGGGAGGTCAGACAAGTCAGACAAGTCAGTAGCGAGAACCGAGACAAAACACACCGTCGTAGCCTGGGACTGTGTCCCGGGCGAGCGGTCAGTGCAACCGTTGCGCGGTCACCACCCTCATCCCCCGGCCCCTTGCTCCCGCCAGCGGGAGAAGGGGAGGCGCGCTTGTGGGGTGGTCAGACAGGTCAGACAGGTCAGACAAGTCAGACAGGTCAGTAGCGAGAACCGAGACAAACCACACCGTCGTAGCCTGGGACTGTGTCCCGGGCGAGCGGTCAGTGCATCCATTGCGCGGACACCACCCTCATCCCCCGGCCCCTTGCTCCCGCCAGCGGGAGTAGGGGAGACGCGCTTGGGATAAGTCAGACAAGTCGGACAAGTCGGACAGGTCAGACAGGTCAGACAGGTCAGACAGGTCAGACAGGTCGGTAGTGGCAACCAGTCCAACCCCTAGGAAACGGGTAGCGAGGAACTAGTGCCGTGAAGAATACCTACCGGTCTAGAATACCTAGCAGTGAAGAAACCAAGTCGTGAGGATTCCTTCGAGTGAACATGGTGGGCAAGCGATTGCATCTGCGCCTGAGTTGTGAAATGTTGGCCAATCGTTCCATCTTAGAAAAGGGTGGATCAAGACGATGAAACTCGTCGGGTGCTCGTCGCGAAGCGATTGCAGGTCGCTTACTATTCGTGGGTTTGGTTCAGCCGGTGTTGAGTTAGCAGGGGTTGGGGCTTGGGCGGGCCGAGACTCGGGCGCGTAGAAGATGCAGTCTGCTTGGAATGCAGGCCAAGCATCCTCGGTGAGTGATCCGATGGTGCGAATGCCGTATTGTCCAAGTAGGCTTTGCCAGAGTGCAACGTTTGTGGGTTCATCGGAGAGAACCCAGCATGTACCGAGGTCCTGCAATGCAGCGAGTTGCATACCTGGGTGTTGGTTGTCAGTCCTTAGTATCGCTTTGGCTTGATCGCTCCGATCGATTATTCGTCCAACGCGAGGTGAAAGTGTTTGGCTGTGCGTTGGCTGCAAGTCGCTTGTGTGGATCCATGGCAAGACTCCGTCGAACCATTGATACCAGTAGAATGTTTCTAGGGAGTCGGGCAGTGGAAAAGTTCTTCGGTGTCCTTGCCAGTCTTCCCCGAGGACCGCCGCGATAGCAAGATTCCGACTTGGTGTGGGTTTGGTGGGTGAAGTCGCACCGGATTTTTTGCGAGTGGTCGTTGATGTTGTTTCAGTGGGTTGCTTTGTTGGGGGCTGATTACCAAGTTGTTTTAGGAGTGTTAGGGCTTGATGATCATTGCGGTGTTCGAGGCCGAGGATGAGTCGTTTGTTCGATGCGGGTTCGCAATCAGTGAGCCAGTCGAAGACATCATCGTGGCGGAGCAATTCGATGTTTGGAGCGAGTGATTCGGGGATAGCTTCGAGGAGAGTGCGCCAGGCGGGGTCGGTCGAGCCGTACCAACCGAGCAACGGCTTCGCTTGCTCGCTCAGCGGTGTTGTAACTTCTCTCGTGCCTCTCCCCCGTTTCATGGTCGTGATGATCCTTGTTGGAATCGGAGAGGTTTTTAGCGGGCGTCTGAGGCGACCAATTCGGATTCGGCGGTACGGATCAGTTCGATGACTTCGGCTGGGCTTTGGGCGGAGCGAAGCATGGTTAAGAGTACTTCGTCGCTGACGAGTCGCGCGAGTCGCGCGAGTATTTTCAAGTGGATTTGGTCGTCGGTTGAGCAGATTAGGAAGAAGACATCGGTCATCAATCCGGAGGTGTTCCCGAAGGGGATTGGGCGAGGGGAGATTCCCAGGGCGACGAGGGAATCGGAGAGGATGGAGGACTGAGGGCGGCGTGGGTGCAGCAGAGCGACGCCGTTTTCAAGTGCCGTTGGGTGGAGGGCTTCGCGGGCAAGTACGGCTTCGGCCATCTGGGAAGCGTCCCAGAGGAGTCCTGTTCGAGCAGCGAGGTTTGCCATTTCGCGGGCGACGGAACTGCGGGTTCTGGCATCGAGTGGGATCGAGATGGCTTCGGTGGACATGAATTCCCAAAGCATTGAGCGATCATCGATGGACGTATCGTAATTCTTTTCGAGGATACGTTCGACCTTTTGAAGTTCGTCGGGTTCTACGATTCCGATTTGTTCTTCGAGCCAGTGGTGGATTTCGGACTCCGAGAATTTCCACGCACCGTTGACTTTGCGCCCCGGCAGTTTTCCGCGCGATGCCATCTTCGTGACTTGGTCGGGAGTTAAGTGCAGGTAGGCAGCGAGTTGATCGATATCAAAATCTTTGCTTGCCATTGAAAATCCTGCGAGTTTGCCGAGCGGAAATCGATTATTATGGGTAGGAATCGGCAATTGAGCGGATTCCAGGTTGCCAGCAGTGTACTTTGCACTCGTGCTGTGACAACCCATTATATCGTCCCTCCTCACGCTTCCTCTCCCCTGAAGGATTTCAACAAGGTTTTGAAAATGCAGAATTCCATTTCCCTCCACAATCGATCGTCCAGAAGAGCTTGGATGCAGACCACCGGATTATTTTTGGGAGGTTCGGCCGTTTGTAGCGTGATGAGTCCAGTTCAGCGATTGATAGCTCAAGAGGCCAAGCAAGCCGGTTTGAAGCTTGGGTTGCAGATTTATTCGCTTCGTGGTTTTCCTGTCGACGCGGCGCTCGAGCACACCAAGAACTTGGGTTTTGATCAAGTCGAATTCTTTAGTGGCATGTTTCCGTTGACGGCTTCGGACGAAGAGATTCGGGCGATGGTCGACAAAGTCCGAGGGCTTGGGCTGACGATTTCCGCGCACGGTGTGAACGGGTTTACCAAGGATGCGGCTGCGAACCGCAAAGTGTTTGAGTTTGCTAAAAAAGCTGGGATCAAGAACATATCGGCTGCTCCGACTCCGGATTCGATGGACTCTTTGAATGATTTAGTTAAGGAATTTGACATCCGGATTGCCATCCATAACCACGGACCATCAGACCGGTTCAACAAAGTGGTTGACGTGTTGAGGGCGATCGAAGGCCGCGATCCGCGAATCGGGGCTTGCGCTGACCTTGGGCATTTCATCCGTTCGGGAGAGAAGCCTGTGGATGTGATTCGTGGGTTGGCTGGCCGACTTTACGGTATCCACCTCAAGGATTTTGCGGAGATGAAAGAAAACACACGTGGTGTGTTGCTTGGTGAAGGTCATTTGGACTGTGGGTCGGTTTTCGATGCGTTGATCCAAGCGAAATTTCCGAGTGACGGGGCTCTGTCGTTGGAATATGAAGAGAATCCCAAGGATCCGATCGAGGACATTCGGCGATGTGTGGCGACGGCTAGAGCCGCGTTGGCCAAGGTTAATGCGTGACATTTTGTCGTACATGGTTAAGTCAATTTCAAAAACCGGCGACTTCGGTCCCCGGAAGTATTTGAAGTTGGTGATTTTTACGCCATGTTATCGATACGCTCGCAGGCTTGTGCTTTCTCGCCCCTGATTTCCGGGGGCGGATGTTGTTTGGCGAAAGCATAGGCGTCCACGAAATTCGGTGCTTCCCCGTTCATCATGCAAAGAAATATGATTTGTACTTGCGGTGCGCAAGTACGTGCCGAAATTCGAGAGCTTACTACCCGGGGGATCGTTTGCCCTAACTGCGGAGACATAGTACGTCTTGAAGTCGTAGCCAAGCCTAGCGGTGGTTCTGGTGGTGCGGCAGCGGTTTCTCTGGATCCAGCGCATTACGAAGCTGGGGAGCAGAAGCCCGGGGCCAAAGGGGGCGGCAGTATTCTTGATTCCATCATTCCCTTCGAGTCATTGCAAGGGAATTGGGTTCTTGTGGCAGGTGCGATGTTTCTCACGGTTGGACTGATGTTGCTGATGGTCTATTCGTTAGACAAGTCCAAGATACTCAAGAAATTCGTTTTCGCCTCAAAGGATTCAGGGAAGAATGCGAATCAGAAGCGACCGGCGTCCAAACAACCGAAGGTTGCTTGGGAGGATTTCAACGCTTGGGAGTCCTTGCCCGCAACAGCAAAGAATACGAATGCAGCGGTGGGAATCGCTGATGAATTCTGCGGATTTGCCATGCGTTCCGAGTACGACAAGTGCATAACCGTGTTCCGTTCCAAGGTAATTGCGGACATGGTTCAATATGGGCAGGATGTCGGTACTGCTGAGAAGGTAGAGGATCGCAAGCAAGCCGGTACCCGCAAGCTTGTTGCAATCTTGATCCGCGATTTCTTTGATAATTCCCAAGCCATTACGATGGGGTACCATGACTGGCGTGTGATCGGATATGGATCCGCGAGCGACGAGATTGCGGTCTTGTTGCGTTACTACCGAGAAGATCAAACGCCGGCCAGTTTTATTTCCACCGAGGAGATGATTCCCCAGCTTGCCAGTTTGCTCAGTTTCGATGATTTCAGTGCCAATTATCGGTCGCTGTTTACCACGAAGTCGCTAAAGATTGAAGCGACGATGAAGCGTGGCATCAAGCTTAAGGACTTCTATGCGAACAAGAATTATGGATACCTCGTCTTGGTCTTCTCTGAGAGTCGGGGCTCTCCTGCATTGATCAATTTAATCGATTGGCAAACGAACCAATCGCTTCAACAGTTTTGTCGCTCGCAGATGGCGATTGAGGTTGAAGATCCAAAATGGATCACCAAGAAGGCTGAGTCGTCAGAGGATGAGCAGTCACGGATAGCTTTGGATACTAATGCGATCACCTCGATTCAAACTTGGTTATCTTCGGATCAAAGCGAAACGCCGCTCCTTACCCGGGGGAAGGTTGCGGATTCCATCGATTCGATTTACAAGCAGACCAAGGACCCATTAATGCTCGATTTTCGGGCTCGGGTAGCTGTTGAGCAAGACAATCGTATTATCGCTCAGCAATCGTTTTTAGAAGCTCAAGAGAAGGGTTTTCAGTCGCTTGCTTCATTCAAGTACTTTATGCTTCAGGCGATCGATCGTGGGGATGGAGAAACGCTTAGTGAGCAGATGAAGAAGTTGACGGACTACTGGCAAGTCAAATCAACTGGACTGGAAGCTAGCGAGGACCGCAACAAGTACTTGCAGTTTGAAAAATCGCTTCGACAGCGACAGTAACGGTAGTCCGAGCTACGATCAAGCGGGATTGCCGGGACTTGGAAGCGACGGCGGGGGCTCTTGTGCTTTTCTGAGCTCTTCTTGGACGTGTTCTAGCGTGACGTTAGAGACTTGAACTGTTCTCTCCAAGCGAACCAGTGGGTGGGTGCTTCGTTCTTGGTCAAGCACCCGATCGACTTCATCTTCGAGCATCACGAGCCAGGAAGGGATCTCGAGGCCAACACCTGTCGGTTCTCGCATCATGATGTGGGCTTCTTGTACCAACAGATCGAAAGCACGGCTGTGCTCCGAGTCGTTAGTTCGAAGTTGCCGCATGGCTGGGCGGATCAGGGCACGCATCCGATCGATGGTCATCGGTTTAATGAATCGCTCATTGAGTCGATCTGCGACCGATGGCATCTTCATTGCATAAGCCTGTTGCAATTGCTTGAGCTTGTCCAGATACGATTCGGCTTCTTTCGATACCCGGTCGGAGAGAGCTCGCCGCCATTGGTTTGCGGACTGTTGGCAACCTGCGTGCACCAGTACTTCGTGAGTCCAGAAGACGGGTTTAAAGTTCCAGCAGACGCGATCGTAACGAACCCTCAGGCGAAGAAAGTCGAGAAACATGTAGAGCATCTCACCCCGGTCTGACTGGGTTGTGGTGCTGTTGTAGTCTTTGTACTCCGCGAAGTGATCGATGATGGCTTCGAAGACGATTGCAAGCCACTGTTCGGCTTGTGCGATAGGCAGTTCGCCGGACTCGATGGCATCGAGAAGCGGTTGGATTTCTGGGCTGTCTTGATTTTCCATCGCCAACCGCAACCAGTTTCCGACCCCTTGGTGCAGGATGGCTCGAACATGTGCGAGCCTAAGGAAGCCTTGGGTGAAGATACCTTTGCCGTAGCGTTGGATGAAGTTCGAGAGTTGCTCCCAGCGAGTCTTATGGTCGACCGATTCAAGTACGCTAAGTCGTAACGTCCTTGAATGACTGAGCCAATGACTGAGTAGATTTTCTGTGAGCTGTTCGAGGAGCGGTACAAGGATTTCCGGGTCTGGTTCGGGAAGATTCAAATCGACGAGTTCGTCTAACTCGAGTGTAGCCAGATAGTCGCGCGATGGGGGCTCTTCGTTGGACTGGCAATCTCTTAATCGCTTGCTCTTTCGTTTGGTGTTGGATTTTGGTTCGAGCGCGGTGGTACCGGACCATTGGTATGCGTTGCGAATCAACGATCTTACCATGGCTTTGAAGGCATTTTGGAACAGATCGTCAAATTCGGTAACAGCACCGTGGCCGACATGGTTATGCATCTCCATGTTGCGGGCTGTACCGATCAAGTCACAAGCGTTTTGATAGAAGCCTTGGCGAGGCAACCACATCAGAAGGTGCGATAGGGTTCGGCGACGGGCTCGAGCGCTGAGGATATCGATTGGATTGCCACCGCGCGCTAGCGATACATATAGAAGCGGCTTGGGCAAGATCGCTTCTACATAAAGCGGATAGGCTTGTTGGACCCGTTCGTGATCTCCAGCCATCAGTCCTGAGTAAAGCTCAATGGCGTGCTTTTCTTCGCTCGGCGGCGACTTCAATCCTGCATCGATCGTGGGCTGAGTGGCTAATAGAAAGCGGCTTGCGTCGGAGGTCTCGACGGCGGTAAGCAAGATACGTTCGAGCAACGATTCCTTGGCGACGCGTTGACGGTCGTACCGGGTCATCGAGTCCGTATCTGTACCGCCACTTGGAATAGAAAATCGGTGGACTTGATCAAGTAGCTTTACCAAGCCTGCTCGTTGCGAAAGGCAGCTTTTGATCCAGCCGGCAAACGCTTCGTTGATCTTTGCATCCTGTGATGTGTTCGTCTGTGTAGCAAAATCGGTTTTTAAAGCTACGGACATCTGTGCGACTTGTTTCCACATATGTGCCAAGCCGCTGAGGAAAATCAAATGTTCACCGATCCTTTTGGATTCTTCGATGAACTCTTCGTCGTTACCTGTATCCCCTTCATAGACAGAGCCGTCGTGTCCATCATCGGTCGAGTCGACGTAGCTTACACCTTGATAAGCCGAATCTTGTATCGATGCGTTTTCGTCGAATTCGTCACCTTCGCGATCGCTGGGATCGAGATCGTTGGGATCAATTCCGATGGCTTCGAGTTCACTCTGACCCAAAGCGGTATCGCGATTGTTTTTGCGACGGTTCCGGCTTCCCAATTGAAAAACGGGGGGCAGCCAGAATCGTTCTGCGTTGGCTTCTAGCAAATCAAAGAAGTTCTCGATCAAAGCCCAAGTTTCTTGGGGGTCACGCTGAGCGATTTGATCCGTGGTAAGCAGTTTTTCGATCCAGCGGCGTGCCAAGTCTGAATAGGTGATCGATCCGCTAGTTAATCCCACGCGGTCGCATTGGTATAGCCAGTGGATAAGCAAGGCTTTTGCGCCGACGAAGTCATCGCGATCGAGCAAGGCTTCGATGACCAATGCGTAGGCTTTAGGGGAGTCGAATAGCGATGCGTGCGGCGTCCAGAATTTTAGATCTCCGGCGGCGGCACCTCCGAGGTGCCAAAGCCGAAGGGCTCGGGCGACCAATTCCGAGGACTCGAGGGTTATTTTGGGATCGGTCGCATGGATGTCGCTGATTTCGTGCGCTGCATACTGACGCCACCATTGTGCCATCTGGCGGAATTTCTTTTCGGTGGCATTGCATAGCTCATCCTCAGCACGAGCAGCCGCTTCACGCCAAATTCGGGAAAGCAGCGCGAAAGTCTGCTCCATGATTTGCACCAATTCGTGCACGCGATCATCGATAACGGTTGCGTCCGATCCGACGAATCGGTTGAAGTTACCGGCGAATCCAAGGATATTCCAAGGGTCGACCAGAGCTCCGCAAGCGATCCCTCGCTGGATCCACTCGTCGATCTGCTCGGGGATCTCAGCGGCTTTTTCGATCGCGCCATGTCGCAGCAACTGATTGCCGGTGGTGAGTAAGCAATCGATCCGACACAATATTCTTGCCGATGGGACTTGGACGTCATCGGATTCCTCCTTCGCCGCCTTGGCACTTCCCATCCGTGCGAAAATTCGTGCGACTTGAATTCGCTCTACTTGCGCGGCTCGCAGCCTTCCGAGCGTCGTGTTGAGCTCTTGTCTTGCACCACCGAGCGGTTGCCGACGAATCTGGGCTTCGGACTCAAGTCGGTTGCGGTGCTCGCCTTTTGGCAAGCGTTGCAAGAACTCTTCGTAAAACGCATCGCGGTACTTTGCGATATGCCCCATTAAATCGCCGAGGCTTGTCGTCGAAGCAATCGCATTGGGGCTTGCACCTGATATTCCAGAAGCCATCAGCATGGTTCCAGCAAGTACCGCTGCCGCTTCGGTTACCAGTTCTTCACTGGCGATCTCACCTTCTGTGCCGTTTACTTGCCCGTTCGTTGGGTTGATTGTCGGACTCATCGTTTGGCTGTGTGCCTGAGCGTGGGCTTCGCTCACACGTGCCATGAGCGCATCGACGGTGACTTGTTGAAGAATAAACCGTCGGTAATAGCCTTTGGTGTCGATCCGGTTTGGATCCCATTGACCGAAGTAGTAATTAGGGCGTTTGTTTACCGGGTGATCAAAGTCGTAGGCTCTTGGATCCAGAGCGATTTCGTCGAGCAAGTCCGGGTCGAACTGGGCTTCGCGAAGTAGCGCCGGGGAGGTTTCGAGCAAAATGGTTTTTGCGCGTTCGATCAGATCGTGATAAGGTCCATAAGCGACGCCGACGTCTCGAATGTACAGTGGGATCGTTCCCAACCATTCGTGCGGGTAGGGTTCAAGCTCGTGGCCTTCCAAGGTTGCCACGGGTCGAAAACCGACATAGTCATTTAAGTGTTCGATAGCTCGAGGAATGATACGATGCGTTTCATCCCAGTTTCCACCTTGTTGCAGGACTGCTTCAATCGCTCGCCCCAAAAACAACCCATTGAAAATCCCTTCGGGTTCTTGATGGAACAAGAGGTCTCGGTGGAAGTCTAAATAATCGGGAAGCAAAGACTTCCATACCAAACGAATTCCACCTCTGGCTTGCTCGCACTGCGCATAGATCGGATTGCTTCGTTGCAGAGAATCAAGCCGATCCACCAGCCAATGCTCAATAGTTACCCAAGCGGGTAGGCCTACATACGGGGAGCCGCGTTGAAATTGACCTGTTTTCGATCGCCCGCGAGGCCGCTTTGCCGATGGGGTTTGGGGGGGCGGAGAGCTTTGAGCGAAATCCCCACCCTCGATAGCTTTCGCATACAGCCGATTCATGGCTGTTAGAAATTTCGCATCCGGTTTGCCCGATGAAAAATTCAAATAGCCCAGAACTCGGTCGAGTTCAGAGTCCAATTCGATTTGTTTCTTTTCGGTTTCCACTCTGGGGCCCTCGGACGTTCGACGCAGTCGGACGTAAAACGCAGTGCGCTTGTCAAATCCAAGGGAAACATCGTAAATTCGAAGGGAAATTCGCGGAAGTGGTTTTTCTGCCCCCAGCGACCATTATAGATGAAGAATTTCCGCCAATACCGCTTTCAATTCAAGCGGAGCTGCGCAAGCGGCCCGGTGTCGGGATGTACACGGCTCACCGGATGGCTCGCGCCAATACCGCTACTAATTCAAGCGGAGCTGCGCAAGCGGCCCGGTGTTGGGATTCACGCGGCTCACCGGATGGCTCGCGCCAATACCGCTACGAATTCAAGCGGAGCTGCGCAAGCGGCCCGGTGTTGGGATGTACACGGCTCACCGGATGGCTCGCGCCAATACCGCTACGAATTCAAGCGGAGCTGCGCAAGCAGCCCGGTGTCGGGAATTACGCGGCTTACCGGATGGCTCGCGCCAATACCGCTACGAATTCAAGCGGAGCTGCGCAAGCGGCCTGGTGTTGGGATGTACACGGCTCACCGGATGGCACGCGCCAATACCGCTACGAATGCCTGACCCCTAAACCAAAAAAAATCTCCGCAGACAAAAGCCCGCGGAGATCGATATTGTGGAATTTCAGTTGTGTTAAGAAAAGTTAATTTCCGAACGGGTCATCGCTCGCTGGAGCTGGCTTTGGGTCTGCTCCGAACGGATCGTTCCCTGCTGCTGGAGCGTTCGATGGTGCAGGATTCGCAGGTGCGTCACCAAATGGATCGTCGCCCGCTACAGGTGCCTTCGGAATCGGTTCCGCCATCGGCTTTGGCTCGCCCTTGTTCAAATCAGCGTTGCCGCCGAATGGATCGTTAACGTTGGGGACAGGACGAGGAGGAGCATCGGAAGGCGAAGCAGGGATTTTGGCTCCATTGCCGATTCCTTGTTCGTAACGCATACGTTGCATTTCAAGGTACTTGCTGCGAGAAGCCAGCCGTGCTTTGCGACGGATGGATTCGATTTGGCATCGAACTGGGCCTTGGATTCGCTCGAGCGCTTTGCCGACGTTGACTACCTTCTTGCCATCGATTTCCAGCTGTGCGGCTTCTTCAAAGTCGCTCGCACCCGCTTCTGGGTCACCCGACAAAGCGGCTTCGCAAAGTCCACGGAAGTAGAATGCTCGTGGATCTTGGCTTCCGGCGCCGATGGCTTCGTTGAGCCATTGCTGAGCGGTGGCTGCATCTCCGCGGAAGTAAGCGTGGACCGCATGACCGTAAACGTCATCGAGCGGGTCTTGCGCGAAGGCAGGCAACGAAGCGAAGGTGGCTAAAGCCAAAGTACTGAGGAAAGAGAATCGCAGACGCATGTCAATTTTACCTATTAGAAACACCCAAAAATGAAACATTCGAAAGGAAACATCCATAGCGATTTTTCGTTATGGTTGCTTGCCTCGAAGCACCCTCGCCATCCTAATTCCGAAAGGCGAGTGTGCAAATAAAATGAGTAATTCCAAGTAAATTGGCGGATAGCTTTCCACGCTTGGGCAACTTGGATCGAATATACGGATTATGCGTGCTGGCTTTGCCCCAAGCCCGGCTGCGTCACCGACCTAAACGATCACCGAACTAATCGACCACTGTACTAAACGATCACTGTACTGATTAACCACCGAACTAATTGGACTTGCTCATGATCTTGCGCTGCTTGCGATTCTCTACCCGTGCGATCTGGCTCGCGGCCTGCGCAGCTGGGGGAGTCTTGAGCATGGTGCTAGTGTTAAGTCTCGTTGCGACCATACCTGTTTTGCAATTCGCAAGCTTGGGTTACATGCTTGAGAGTTCGGGGCGTGTGGCGCGTGGCCTTCCGCTTCGAGCTTGCTTTCCTGGCTTTCGAAGGTTTGGTCAATGCGTGCGATGTGGCTTGTGGGTCTTCCTGACGTGGCTGCCGATTTGGTTTTTAACCGACCTTGGTTATTCCTCGGAGTTGATTCAACCGGGGAGCATTCAAGCGGCGCGGTTGCGAGGGATCGCCCGGTTCCTCTCGATCCTATGGGTTCTGTGGGTGGCTTGGGCGATCGCGCGTGGGGGCAAGTGGCATCAATTTCTCTGGCCGCAGCCGATTCGATTTGTTCGGACGATTTTGAGCTTGGGATTCTGGCGTGATCTTGAGGATCGATGGTGGAATTTTTTGACGGGGTTGCACCTTTGGCGATTGATCAAGCTTGGTTTCAAAGCCAGCTTCGGCGCGCTGATTTGGCTAGGACTTCCCGCACTTGCAATTCTAGTAGCTTTGAACGGTTCGTCGGATGCTGCGCCGGCGCAACAAGGTGCCCTTGGGGTGCTTGGTCTGCTGGGGGCGTTGAGCATGGGCTGGGTGTTGCAGTACCTACCCTGTTTACAGATTCTGCTCGCCAGTGAACCTTCGCCGAGCGAGCAGAAGTTCGCGCTGATGTGGCGGCGCGGTGCGGTTAGACAAGTCTTCCGGCGTGTGCCATGGACCTTTACCTTGACGCATATCTTGTTCTTCGCCTTGGCATTGCCCCTTTATCCTTTGCGGATAGAAGAAATCCCGCAGCAGCTTTGGTTCGCTCTATCGATAGTTTTCGTTTTAGCGATGTTTCCTGCGAAGTTGCTGATCGCTTGGGGTGTCAGGAGAAGCAACCGAGTGTCGAGAGATACGCACTGGTTCTTGCGATGGCTGGCTTGGATCCCGATGATGGCAGCGATCGCGATTTATGTCGGGTTTCTTTACTTGGGCAAATTCACACTTTGGCAGGGAGGCATAAGCGTGCTTTTGCAACACGCTTTTTTACCCCCCGTACCGTTCTATCTTGAGTAGCTTGTTTTATCTCAAAAAACCAGTCTGCTGTTGTTCGCTATGGAATGACCCGAGCGAACAACGCAACTAAGACCGGCGAGACTAGCGTCCCTTCGAGTCCCGTTTGGCTTGAACGCGCTTTCCTTTGCCGGAAACGTGACCGGCGATGTTGCTGGACTTATTAGAAAGTGCAACTCGGTTTGCTTTGGCTTTGCCAGCAAGGGTAGCGGCGGCCGAAGCGGTTGGGCGAGCGACACCCTTTTTCGCTGTGGTCTTAACGGCCTTTGGTGCAGCGGCGGTGCTTGCGGCCGTCGGTCGCTTGGCAGCTCGCTTCGCGGCAGCTTTGACTAGCTTGTCCTTGGCTGCGACGCTCTTGGTAACGGTTCCCTTGGTCGCTGCCTTCTTGGCTGCTGGCTTGGCCTTGGTTCGCTTGACCGCAGGAGCGGCTGCCGCGGTGGGCTTTGAAGTTGCGGTGGGCTTCGAAGCTGCGGGGGCAGCGGCCTTGGCACTAGCTGCCTTGTTGATGGTCTTCTTTTCTAAATGCAATTCTTTTCGGGTCGTCTGGCGAGCGACTCGCGCTCCGGCAGTTCGCTTGGCCGCCGAAACTTTGGTCGAAGCTGGCTGGACGCTCGCTACTGAGGACATCTTAGCTAGCTGGGTTTCGAATGCCCCTAGAGCTTCGTGAAACGCTTGCTGCTTTGTGTAGGATTTCGAATCGAGGTCTGGCGAGCCGGTCGCCTTGCTCTGAGTTCGGCTCTGGCCACGAGAGAGCTTTTGCCATTTGTCGGACAACTTGCGTGCATTGGCAGCATGCTTCTTGAGCTCCGCCAAGCTCAACTTTTCGATCGAAGGGGATCGACTGGCCAACACGATTGCATATTCAGCAGCGGTACAAGCGGAACGGATTTCTTCAAGCGGCAAGGACATATCAAAACCTACCCATCAGGTAAAACAAAGAAGCGAATATCAACTAATGAACTTGAACTTCTAGTGTAAATCACAAATCGGTGCAATGTTAGTAGCCATCGAGTGTTGAAGGATGGCTCCCGGAGATATTTCCTTTCAATTTTGAGGGTGCCAATTGGAGGAAAGCGGTTAAACTACAAACCACACCATCAAGCGGAAACGGTGGGCTCCCTCCGAATCGCTCCGGTCCTTTTTTATTCACGTCGCCATGGCCGAAGACTATTACAAAACACTCGGGATTGAACGGACTGCGAATTCAGATGAAATCGCCAAGTCCTACCGTCAACTCGCCCGCAAATATCACCCCGATCTAAACCCTGACGATGCAAAAGCGAAGAATCGCTTTCAGAGGATCCAAGCTGCGTATGACACGCTCAGCGATCCGGAAAAGCGCAAGCTCTACGATCAGTATGGAGATGACTACGAGAAATATCGCGGTCAGCCCTTTGGTCAAGATCCATTCGGTCGATCTTCGCCCGGTAGCGGTTTCGATTTCAGAGATGCTTTTAACTCCGAAAGCGGTTTCGAATTTCAGGATTTCTTTCGCCCAGGTGGGAAAGGGGCCGGCGGACGCTCCTCCCGTTCGCGTTCGCGTCGAAATCACGACCAAGTCGAGTCTGCATTCAGTGCAGATGTCGCCGCAGAAATCCCCGTTCCCCTGCGGATTATGCTCGATGGTGGAGAAGTCCAATTCAAACTCAATCGCGGTAACGGTCGCATCGAAGATCTCCGCGTAAAAATACCGGCCGATATTTCCCCGGGCAAAAAAGTCCGACTTCGCGGCATGGGAGACCTCCTACCCGATGGCAGCAAAGGGGACTTGATTCTTACGGTCCAACTCCAACCTCATCCATCGATCAAAATCCAAGGCGATAACATTGAACTGAAGCTTCCTATCACACTCGGGGAAGCCATCCACGGGACGAGAGTTGACATCCCTACCCGTAGTGGTACGGTCACTTTGAAGATCCCTTCGATGTCCGACAGCGGCAAACGTTTGCGAGTCAAAGGTCAAGGGCTTCGAGGTGAGAATGATTCTCGCGGTGACCTGATCGTTGAACTCCAAATCCACCTTCCAGAGGAAATCCCTGAGAAGCTTGGCGATGACCTTAAGGAATTCGATACTCACTATTCGAGATCCTTCCGCGATTCGATCCAATGGTAAATCCAATGGTAAACCCAATGGTGATTCGCGATACTTGGCGCTTGATCAGTCGGCATTGAGTTCATCGTCAATACAAGAACACTCGCTCCCTATCCACGAAGCCCCCCGGAGACTCGCTTGAATATCCTGCTAGCTAACGATGATGGAATCCATGCTCCTGGAATCCGAGCCCTTCGTGTTGCATTGGAGTCGATTGGACGCGTCACCGTCGTTGCACCCGCTACCGAGCAAAGCGGCGTCGGCCACTCGATCACTTATCTGACCCCCCTGACCTGCAAACAAATCTACGATGGAGAGATCTTCCGTGGCTGGGCCGTCGACGGTTCACCCGCTGATTGTGTGAAGCTAGGGATCTCGGAACTGACCCCAAAACCCACGGACTTGATCGTCTCTGGAATCAACGGCGGCCTGAACGCGGGCATTAATGTCCTCTACTCTGGCACGGTTGCGGCTGCTATCGAAGGTGCTTTCTTTCGTATTCCAAGCATTGCAGTTTCGCTCGAAGAAGACCCCCACGCGGATTTCGAAGCCGCCGCTTCCATCGCTGTCCAACTCATCCAACGGATCCTGCATCATCAAGGCTCCGCAGCAAGGCTTTATAACATCAATATTCCCACCAAAGCCACACGCGACTACCGAGCTGGACTCGCACCAGAAATTCACGTGCTTCCCATGGGTGTAGCTCGCTACGGTGATCACTACATCAAACGACAAGATCCCAAAGGCCGCAACTACTACTGGTCGACAAACGATCCACCACCACAACCTACTGAACACCCCACCGACGTCATGGCTTTGGCAAACGGACATGTCACCATCACCCCGCTCCATTTCGACATGACCCATCAACAACAACTCAGCGAGATGCAATCGTGGAGTCTTGCTCTCGACTCTCAAGCCCTCTAGAACGCTAACTGGCTAGACAACTATCACTCTAGAAAAATATCGGGATGACTACCCCCTCGATCCAACTCGAAAATCAACGCATCGGCTTCCTCGGCAAGCTCGGTGCGATGTCTCGCAAAGAAGCTTGCCAGTGGCTCAAACAATACTCCGCGAGCCTTGCGGAAAAACTCCAAGGTGAACTTGATCTGGTCATCATCGGTGCGGACGAGCTGCCCGATGAGGACATCCAAGCCATGTTGTCGGCTTCTCTAAAAGAACGTATCCGTTCGGGTGCAACCCGCTTGATCCACGAACATGAACTGTGGATGGAGCTTGGACTGATCGATTCCCCCACCCACAAACAACTCTACACCCCAGCTATGGTCGCGGGCCTAGTTAAAACTCGAGTCAACGCGATTCGACGCTGGCACCGCTGCGGTCTGCTTCCCTGCGTTAAAGTCACTCACAAACTCCCCTACTTCGACTTTGAACAAGTCCAGTCTGCCAAGCAGATCGCGGCTTGGGTCGCTCAAGGTGCGAAGGTAGGTGAACTGAAACGACAGCTCGATGCCTTCGGACCACGGATCGCCGATCGCAGCCTTACCGAACTCGATCTTCAGTTCGACGGTCGAAGAATACTTTTAAAGGACGAAGGTGTGCTGGTCGGTGCTCACGGACAACTCTTTCTAGATTTCGATTCCGATGAGCAAACATCCAGCGAACAAAACGGGTCAAACGCTCCTGATGTAGCACCGAAGATACTCAAGCTAGAGGCTCCCCTTTCTACTGGTCAGCAATCAACTTCTGAACAGCCGCAGCCTCTGAGCCGTGAAGCGATGATCTTAGCGGCCGAGGAACTTGAAGATGCCGGGCAGTTTGACGAAGCCATCGAATGGTATCGCGTAATTCTCGCTCAATTCGGCCAGCATCCGGAAATCGTCTTTACCCTCGCAGAGCTGCTTCTACGGGTCGGCGAAGTCCACGCGGCCCGCGAAAGATTCTATAACGCCATCGAGCTCGACGAGGATTTTGTCGAAGCCCGTGCAAGTCTCGGCTGTGTGCTGGTGGAGACTGGCCAAGTCGACCTTGCTGTCGCAGCTTTCGAAGGTGCTCTGGCTCGCGATGACCATTACCCAGATGTCCACTACCACCTCGCATCCGCTCTCGATGAACTCAACCGGGGGGAAGAAGCCACGAAGCACTGGCTGCGTTTCCTGCAACTCTCCCCGCAAAGCCCTTGGGCGGACGAAGCTCTCGAACGACTTGGCCGGATTTAGGGCACCGGATCGCGTATAATCGATTCGGATTTTTATTCTTATCGCCGCCGCAGTCGATTCGACGGAAAAAGTCGTTGGGCCAACAACATGGTTCTACCTACAGCACGCCATCCACTCAACGCTTCGCTAACCAGCTCAGCTTTCGCGCTCTACTTTTGCTTGCAGTGCTTGTTCGGTATCGCCCAAGCGGACTTTGTGCTCTATCGGCTTCCAGGTTCTCAGAGCACGGTACTGCTCGAGGGGAAAACCAAAAGTGTTGGTCCGAACACTTTTGAATATACGCACCCGACGATGGGTACCATTATCCTCAGTCGCGAGAGCGCGTTGGTGATCAAAGCCCCTACGCGTCAGGAGGAATATCGCCGACTCGTCGCTCGGGCGAAGCAGACTCAAGCTTTCGATGATTACATTCAAGCGGCTCGGTTTGCCTTGCGCAGTGGGATGCTCGAAGCTTTTCGCGACTGCTGCAACGCAGCTTATAAAATAGACCCCAAGCACCCAACAATGCTGCGTTTGCTCGAAGCTCGAAAGAGAATCGAGCAGCCGATCGAAGCTACGGAATCTTCGCAGTCCGAGTTGCAAGCGGCGGTTCCTACGCAAGGGATGCAAGTTGTACGCAGTCCACATTACATCATGCTGCATGATACCGGTGAGACCAAGTCGGGACGCAAACGCTTGCCTCGCTGGCAAAGCCGTCTTGATCTGCTTGAGAATGTCTACGAAGCGTACTTTATGAAATTCGCTCTTGAAGGCCGCGTGCTCGATCCACCCACCGAACCTCTTAAAGTGGTGCTGTTCGGTCAAGAAGCTGATTACATGCGATACACAAGGCAACGTGATGAAAGCCTCGCGAACGCTTTAGGATACTGGTCAGCAGAAGACAACATCGCGGTATTCTTCGATCAAGGTACCACAGAGAAAATGCGGATGCTCGATGCTCATGCTAAGGAGCTTGCAAAAAACAAACTTCGAGCTCGAGGCACTGCGCAATCGCGCGACGCAGCTTACTTAGCCAATACCGTTGAGCTTCTTGTGAAAATGACTCGCGAAGCCGATGACGTCGAAGTCGTATCGCACGAAGCGACCCACCAGCTTGCTGGAAACACCGGCTTGATGCCCCGCAATCAAATCGCACTTCGCTGGGCGCACGAAGGGCTCGCAACCTACTTTGAAACTTCAAGCGATAGCGGTTGGGGTGGGATCGGTGCAGTCAACGAAGGGCGATTGAAAAGCTACCAGCGACTTAGCGCCGATCCTAACCGCGCAAGAATCGAACCTCTTGTTACCGACGCTCTGTTCGATCTTGCACGCAACTCTCGCGAAGCCGCGGATGCCTACGGATACGCTTGGGCTCTGACTCACTACCTCATGGAAAATCATTTCGATGAGTTGATGGAGTATTATCATCAAGTCTCGTTGCTTGTGCCCAAGCAGCATCGTACGCTTCTCGGTTCTATACCGATCGGGCAACCAGGAAGTAATTCAGCACCCGCCC
>Ga0255127_1000570_pt1 | contig 18150 bp, 10 predicted proteins | sample Law_Miss_RepB_8d_FD_188555 | JGI IMG/M metagenome (GOLD analysis project Ga0255127, IMG submission 188555) | Freshwater microbial communities from St. Lawrence River, New York, United States - Law_Miss_RepB_8d | ecosystem: Environmental > Aquatic > Freshwater > River | place: USA: New York...
GGTCCCGGCCCGCCGGCGCGCTTCCGACGGCCGTGAGACGCTCCGCCGCCGCGGGTTCCGCCGCGTACCGGTCGCGCAGTCGGCCAAGCAGCGTGCCCAGCAGGCCGGTCTCGACCGGGTCGGGCGGTCGCTGGGTCACGCGCAGGAACAGCGCGCGTAACAATGCCGCGTCGCCGCCACCCCGCTCCGCCCGCAGCACGGCCGCGGCGAGGGAGCGGGCGGCCTCCACTTGCGTCTCATCGTTCAGGAGCAACAACGCCTGCAGGGGAGTGTTGGTGCGCGGACGGCGCAGGGTGCACGTCTCGCGGGTCGGGCCGTCGAGCATCTGGATGCCCGGCGGTGGAGCGGTCCTTTTCCAATAAGAGTAGACGGAGCGGCGCCAGCGGCCCTCCCCGTTGTCGGGTTCGTAGGAGAGTTCGCCGTTGTAGGAGACCGCCTCCCAAAGTCCTGGCGGCTGGAACGGCTTCACGGGCGGACCGCCGAGCCGGTCGACGAGCAGGCCGGAGACGGCGAGCGCCTGGTCGCGGAGCATCTCGCCCGGCAGGCGGAAGCGCGGCCCTCGCGCGAGGATTTGGTTTTCCGGGTCGCGGGCCAGCAGCGCGGGAGTGGCGGCGGAGTTTTGCCGATAGGTGGCGCTGGTGACGATCAGCCGCAGGAGGGCCTTCACATCCCAGCCGGACTCGACGAAGCGGTGGGCGAGCCAATCGAGGAGCTCCGGATGGTGCGGCGGTTGTCCCTGCGTGCCGAAGTCGGCGGGCGTGGTCACAAGGCCTTCGCCGAAACACTGTTGCCAGAGGCGGTTCACGGCGACCCGGGCGGTGAGCGGGTGGTCCGGCGCGACCAGCCAGCGCGCAAGGGCAAGACGGTCCGGCGGGACCCCGACGGGCAGTGGAGGCAACCACGCCGGCACGCCCGCGGTGACCGTCTCCCCGGGTTGGTCGTACTGCCCGCGCTTCAGGACACGGGTCACCCGCGGTGCGGCGGAGTCCTGCATCACCAAGGTCTTCGGGATCGCCGCCCGATAGGCGGCCTCCTCCTCGGCCGCGTGCCGCGCGAGGTCCTGCGCCGCGCGCACCGCGGGGTCGCCCTCGCTTTCGATGTAAGCCTCGAGAACTCGTTGTCTGGCGCGCGCGTCTCGTTTCGCCGGTTCCTGCGTCAGCGCGTCGTGGAGACGCTCGGCCCAGAACCAGGTCCGCGCCTCCGCGGGTTCCACGGCGCGCGAGAGCACGCGGAACTCGTCCAGCAGGCCGTGGTAGCCAAGTCCGGCGTCGCGCCGGCCCAGCAACAAGGGGCGGTCGTTGCCGATCGGGCCGCGCAGGGTGTCCCGCGTGACCTGGGTGGCCTGACGCAGACCGTCCACGTACACCGCGACGCCGGCCGCCCGCGAGGAGCCGTCGTAACTCACGACCACGTGTCGCCAGTCGGAGCCGCGCAGCGCGGGACGCGTCGTGATCTCGATCGCGTTCGCCACCCAGCGGTGGACGAGGTTCACCTGCAGTTGTCCTTTGGCCCAGATGACCTCCACGCCCCGGCGGTCCTCGTCCGCGGTCGCTTTCGCGAGCACGCCGACCAGGTTGGCGGTCGGTTTCATCCACACACCCAGCGTCCAAGGGCGGTCGGCCTCGAGGGGAATGGACGCCGGAAACTCAAGGTGCTGCACGCCGCCGAAGACGGCTGCCTTGCCGACCACGCCGTGGTCGTTGGAAAACGCGCCCGAGACGACGGGGCGGTGCGCCGGACCGGAAGTTTCCGTCACGTCGTAATCGAGCGCCGCCTGCGTCAGGAGTCCCGCCGCGGGCGGCTGGAGCGCACGGGCGGCCCCGGCGGTCCAGGCCGCGGCCGGCTCCTGCAGCGCGTCGGTAAGGGCCTTTAGTTTCCGGTCTGCGCTCGCGTGCGCGGATCCCAGCGCCGCAAGGCGCGCTTTTTGCTCGGGCGACGCGACGATCATGACCGGGGGCGGATCGTCGGGATTGACGAGCCCCTTCTCGACGGAGCGGTCGAAGAACGCGAAGAGCCGGTAGTAATCCGCGTGGGTGACGGGGTCGTACTTGTGGTCGTGGCAACGGGCGCAGCCCAGCGTGAGCCCCATCCAGACCGAGGCGGTGGTTTCGATCTGATCGGCGACGTACTCCACGCGGTACTCCTCGTCGATGACGCCGGTTTCTCCGGTGACCATATGGTTGCGATTGAAGCCGGTCGCGATGCGCTGCTCATCGGTGGGGGCGGGGAGCAGGTCGCCGGCCAGCTGCTCGACGGTGAACTGGTCGAAGGGCTGGTTGCCGTTGAAGGCGCGGATCACCCAGTCGCGCCAGGGCCAGATCTGCCGAGTGTTGTCGCGAAAATACCCGTTGGAGTCCGCGTACCGGGCCGCGTCGAGCCAGTCGACGGCCATGCGTTCGCCGTAGGCGGGGGAGGCGAGCAGCCGGTCAACCGCGCGCTCGTAGGCGCCGGGCGCGGCATCGGCGAGAAACGCGCGCAAATCCTCCGGGCGCGGCGGCAGCCCGGTGAGATCAAGGCTGACGCGGCGGAGCAGCCGGGCGGGGTCGGCCTCGGGTGACGGCCGCAGGCCCTCCCGTTCCATCCGCGCCAACGTGAAGTGGTCAAGCGGCTGGCGAACCCAGCGGGCGTCCCGCACCGCGGGCTCGGCCGGCCGCGCGGGTGCCGTGAATGCCCAGTGCGGCCGGTACTCGGCACCGGTCGCGATCCAACGGCGGAGGATGTCGACCTCGCCGGCAGTGAGACGCTTGCCGGTCTCGGCCGGAGGCATCGGGTCGGCGGAGTCGGTGACGCGGAGCAGCAGTTCGCTGGATTCCGGGTGGCCGGGCACGATGGCGCGCGCGCCCGACTTGGCGGGAAGGAGCGCGGCGGCGCGGTCATCGAGGCGGAGGCCGGCCTTGCGCGCGCCGGCGTCGAACCCGTGGCAGTTGAAGCAATGCGCGGCGAGGATCGGGCGGACCTCCCGGACGAAGTCGGGCGCATCGGCGGCGCGGCCGGCGAGGGCCGACGCCACGAGCAGGACGGGCGGGAGGGCCGCGCGCAGCCTCACAGGCGACCGTTGAGGCCGAACATGAATTGCGGCCGCATCTGGTGGGTGGTCTGGGGCCGGCCGTAGCCGAACTGCGTCTCGCGGTCGGGCTGCATGAGGACGTTGTTCACGTCGAGGTAGAGGCTGTACGCGCGGCTGAGGTTGTAGAGCAGCTTTAGGTCTAGGACCGGGCGGCGGGCGAAGTAGACGGCGCGGGACTCGTTGGCGTTGAAGGAGGACAGGTAGCGGTGGCGGTAGCTGAAGCTTGCGCGCAGGTTCACCTTGGAGCGGATGTAGGAGATGCCGGTGTTGGCGATGAACGGATTGAAGCCGGCGATCCGCGGGTTCGGCGCGAGGGAGATGGCGCTGCCGGCGCCGTAGTTGCCTCGTGCGTTCATCCAGGTGGCGTTGGCGAAGGCGCCCAGCCCCTTCCAGATCCCGGGCAGGAAGGTGAACTGCTGGTTGTAGCCGAGCTCGAGTCCCCGCACCCGCGCGAAGCCGCCGTTGTACTGGGTCGTGAGCGAATAGCCCGCGTACTCGCCGTTGAAACCGTTGTCGGTGCCGGTCGGTATGGTGGCGCCACCCGACGTGTAGATGAACTTGCGGATCTGCTTCTCGAAGACTCCGAACGTGAACATGCCGGCCGGCTCGAAGTAGAGCTCGCCGGTGACGTCGAAGTTCTTCGCCCATTGCGGCAGCAACGAGGGGTTGCTGGTGGAGACGGTCTGGTTGTCGTAGTTGACCGTGGTGCGGGGGATCAGCTGGCCGATGCCGGGACGGCCGATGTTCTCGGTGTAGCCGGCGCGCGCGATCAGGTTGGGCGTGAAGCGGTACTTCAGGTGGACACCGGGGAAGACGCTGCGGTAGTCGCCGGAGCGGGTCTGGCGCCGGCCGAACTCCTCGCGGGTGCGGCGCAGGATCTCCGCGTCGGTGAGCGGCGCGGCGCCCCACGCGGCACGACGGGCCTTCTCCTCCGGCGTCACGATCTGGAGGGAGCCGGTGCCGTCGGTCGCGGTGTTCTCGATCCGCACGCCGGTGAGGAAGTTCAGGCGCCCGAATTGCGCGCTGCCCATCACGTAGGCCGCGTGGATCTCCTCCTGGAACTGCTGGTTGTTGATCAACGCCGCTTGGAGATTCGCGGCCAGCTGCGGCCGCCACCAGTCGGGCCGCGCGGCGATGTCGCCGTCGACGTCGTCGATGCGGCCGACCGCCTGGAACGCGGGGAACGGCGGCGTGGCGTACTTGCCGAGCTTCGTGTTGGGGAAGGGGCGGTTCATCAGGCCGAACTGCGCGAGATTGTCGTCGTTCCGCCCGGCCGCCGCGGCGTTGGGTCCCATCACGCCGTCCGGCCCGACGTAGACGGTGTTGTACGGGGTGTTGTCGAGGTAGCGGCTCTGGCGGCGAAAACGCAGGCCGGCCTTCAGGTAGGAGGAAAATGGCGAGGTGAACGACTGCTTCACGTTCAGGGACGCGCCGAGGTAGTTGTCCCAGCCGACCGACCGCGCGCTGGCGTAGAGGTTGTCGGTGTAGTTCGAGAGATTGAGCCAGTCGGGTCCGGCGGTCTGCGTGATGCGGGGAAACAGCGGATCGTCCCGCGTGATCGTCCAGCCGGCCCCGCGCAGCGTGTAGGTGAAGGTGTTGTTGCCGGGGTAGTGGGCCTTGGACTGCGAGGTGTACGCGTCGTAGTCGAGGGCGAGGGTGCGGTAGCGGTGCACGCCGCCGAGATTGAAGGTCTTGGTGTCCCCAAGCTTGTATAAAGCCTGTGAGTTGATCGCCACGATACTGGCCGCCACCGGTCGCACCCGCGTCTCGGTGTCGGTGTAGCCCGGCAGAATGCCGTTGGTACCGGTCGGGTTGCCCGCGGCGTCGAGGGTCGCGACGGCCTGGTTGGTCTGCCAGGTCACCTGGTTGTGGTCGGAGTGCTCGGTGTGCTTGTTGAGCTGGTAGTTGGCGAAGAACCGGACCTGATCGCTCCACTTGAAGTCGAGACGCAGGCCGGCGCCCGAGCGCGTGCGCACGTTGCGGAAATCCTGGAGCGAAAGGGAATGCTGGTAAGCCGGGCCGGTGCGGTCGGCGGGCAGTTGCTCGTGCGCCTGCGTCGACATGTCGATGATCGAGCCGTGCGGGCGGTAGGCGAGGTTCAGGTTCACGCCGAGCCGGCCGAAGAAAACCTCCGAGTACGAGAGCGAGGCGTTCGGCCGCGCCGGATCGCGCGGGTCGGTGGCGCGCCAGATGCCGCCGATCGAGCCGCGGATGCGGCGCTCGGGCGAGGAGTCGAACGCGCTCTTCGAGATGAGGTTCACCGCGCCGCCGATCGAGTCGCCATCCATGTCGGGGGTCGGCGATTTCGTGACCTCGATGCGTTCGATGGAGTCGGATCCCACGGTTTGGAACTGGAACTCGCGCGTCGAGCCGGCCGAACCCGCGTCCGCCAGCCGGTTGCCGTCCTGCGTGATGGAGCTGAGATTCTGGTGCAGGCCGCGGACGCGGAGATAGCGCATGTCGCCGCCCACGGATTCGCCCTCGACGCCGGGCAGGCGCGCGGCGAGGTCCGCGGGGTTGCCGGCGAGCCCGCCGAAGGCGTCGGCCGACACGATGCTTTTCACGCCGTCGGAGAGGCGCTGCAGCGTGATGGCCTTGGCGTTACCCTCTCGCTCGCTGCCGACCACGAAGGCGCTCAGGCGGTAGATGTCGGCGGTGAGGCTGATGTCCTTCCGCGCGCGGCCGCTCGCCGGGACCTCGGCCGCGGCCTCGGCCGGAGCGAGGCCGGTGTACGTCGCGACCAGCACCACGGGGCCCGGCGCGAGGTCCTCGAAGGTGAAGTAGCCGAGGTTGTCGGTGACGGTCTCAAGGTTGCGGTCCTTGATGATGAGGCGCGCGCCCTCGAGGGTGGCACCCGTCGCGGCGTTGGTCACGAGGCCGGTCAGGGAGCCGGCAACCGCGTACGGGGAGGTGAGGGCGAGCAGCGCGCCGGCAAGGAGCCAGGTGGCGAAGGGCGCACGAGTGCGGAAAGATGGTTTCATCAGGCGATTTTTTTCGGGGTGGAGGCGTGAAGCCGGCCCGAAATGGGCCCGGCGTCCGGGGATCATCGAGGGCGTCGCGCGTTCGGCCAAGCTGGAAGTTCCGCCAGGACGCGTTCGCGTGCTGTCCGTCCCGGTCTTTTGCCGTCGGTGGAGTAGCGTACGGTTGTCTACCGAACGAAAGGTCGTGGTGGATACGCGAACGGCCGCGCTCGGTTCCCGGAGGTCGCCGTCGTGGACGGCTCAATGAAAGTCATGCGACGCCCCGGCGGGAACCGCGGGCTCGCCGAGCGCCTCGATCACCTCCGCCTTCACGTGGATCACGCCGTGGCGGTTCTGCAGGCGGCCGGTGACGCGCAGCGCCGGCTCCTGCGTGATGACCAGCCGGCGCTCCTCGAACAATTGCGGCGTCACCACCACGTTTGCGATGCCCGTCTCGTCCTCGAGGCTCACGAAGAGGAATCCTTTCGCCGTGCCCGGACGCTGCCGGCAGATCACGGCGCCCGCCACCGTGAGCCGCGCGCCTTCCTCCGCCAGTGTGAGGTCCGTGGCGCGCCATGCCTCGGGTAACCGCGCGCGCACCAGTGCCATCGGGTGCGCGCCGGTCGTCACGCCCGTGCCATCGAAGTCGGCCCGCACGCGTTCCGCGAGGGACATCGCGGCGAGCGGCGATTCCGCCGGAGGTGCGGTCTCGTCCGCGGCGGGGGCCGCACGGAAGAGTTCGTCCCCGTCCTTCCACGCCGCCTCGACCTGCCAGAGCGCGGCGCGGCGGTGCGGGGCGAGGGCGTTGAGCGCGCCGGCCGCGGCGAGCGCGCGGCGCTCCGCGGCTTGGAGCGGGGTGCGCCGGAGGAAGTCGTCCAGCGAGGTGAACGGCCGCTCCGTGCGCGCGGCCGCGATGCCGCGACCGGCCGTCTCACGCAGGCCGTTTACCTGACGCAGGCCGAGGCGCACGGCGTCGTCCGCCTCCACCGTGCTGTCCCAGGCCGAGGCCGCGACGCACACCGGGCGCACGCGCAGGCCGTGGCGCCGGGCGTCCTGCACCAGCGTGGCCGGGCCGTAGAACCCCATCGGCTGGTGGTTGAGCAGGCTGGCGAGAAACTCCGCCGGCCGGTGGACTTTCAGCCAGGTGCTCGCGTAGGCGAGCAGGGCGAAGCTGAGCGCGTGCGACTCCGGGAATCCGTAGGCCGCGAACGACAGCGCCGACTCGCTGATGCGTTTCACCACCGCTTCGTTGCGGCCTTTCGCCCGCAGGGCCGCGCAGAGCCGCGCGAGCGCGCGCTGCAGCCGAACGGTGTCCTTGGTGAAGCCCATCGCGCGGCGCAGTTCCTCGGCCTCGGCCCCGGTGAAGTCGGCCAGCGTCATCGCCAGCTCGAGCATCTGCTCCTGGAACAGGATCACACCGAGCGTGCGGCGCAGGATCGGCTCCGCGAGGTGGTCGACGCTCGGGTCGATGTACGTCACCGGCTCGAGTCCGTTGCGGCGGCGGATGAGCGGGTGCGCGAGGTGGCCCACGATCGGGCCCGGCCGCACGATCGCCACCTGCATCGCCACGTCGTAGAGGCACGCGGGGCGCAGGCGCGGGAGCGATGCCATCTGCGCGCGGCTCTCGATCTGGAAGACACCGATGGTGTCGGCACGCTGCATCGCGGCGTAGGTCGCGGGGTCGTCGGGCGGGATCGCGGCGAGCTCGAGCGGGCGCCCGCGTTCGCCGCCGATCCGGAAGGTTTCCTGCAGCGCGGCCATCATGCCGAGCCCGAGCAGATCGACCTTCACGATGCCGAGGTCCTCGCAATCATCCTTGTCCCATTGCGCCACGACGCGTCCGGGCATCGTGGCGTGCTCGAGCGGCATGATGTCGTCGAGCCGGCCGTGGCCGATGATCATGCCGCCGCTGTGCTGGCCGAGGTGGCGCGGCAGTCCCTGCATCTGGCGGTGGAGCCGGGCAAGGGCCTCCGCCCGCGGGTGGTCCGGCGGGATGCCGGCGAGTGTCAGTCGCCGCCGCAGTTCCAGGGTCTCGGGAAAGTCGCCGCCGGCCTGCAGGGCGGAGAAGCGGTCGAGCGTGTCCTCGCCGAATCCGAGGGCTTTGCCGATCTCGCGCACGGCCCCGCGGCCGCGGTAGGTGATCACGTTCGCGGTCATGGCGGCCCCGCGCGGCGCGTGGTCGGCGTAGACCTTCTGGATGATCCGCTCGCGCGGCTCGCCGCTCGGCAGGTCGAGGTCGATGTCGGGCCAGGATGGGCGGCCGTCGCGCCCGACGCGCCCTTCGCTGAGGAAGCGTTCGAACAGCAGGCGGTGCCGCAGCGGGTCGACCGCCGTGATGCCGAGCGCATGGCACGCGGCGCTGTTGGCGGCGCTGCCGCGGCCCTGCACGAGGATGCCCTGCTCGCGGGCGTGCCGGCAGATGTCCCAGACGATCAGGAAATACCCGCAGAACCCCAACCGCGCGATCAGCGCGAGCTCGCGCTCGAGCTGCGCGGTGAGGGCCGGTGGCACGGTGCCGTGGCGCGCGCGGGCGCCGGCGTGCGTCACCTCGCGCAGCAATTCCTCCACGGTTTTCCCCGGCGGCGTGGGGAAATCGGGGAACCGGTAGCCGAGGTCGCGCAGGGTGAACTCCAGCCTCGCCTCGAGTCGGGTGGTCTCCTCCACGGCCGCGGGCAGGTCGGCGAAACGCTCCGCCATCGCGGTAGGGGAATGGATGTGCCGCTGGGCGTTGGCGGAGAGGCGGCGCCCGGCGGCGTCGAGCGTGGTGTGCAGCCTCAGGCAGGTGAAGACATCCGCCACCGGGCGGTCCGCCGGCGTCGCGTACGCCACGCCGCCGGTCGCAAGCAGTGGCAGTCCGCGCGCCGCCGCGAGGTCGCGGAGGAAGGCGATCTCCCGTTCCTCGCCGCGCCGGCGGTGGCGCTGCACCTCGACGTAGAGGTTGGCGCGGCCGAACACGCGCTCGAGTCGCGCCAGCGCCTCGCCCGCCACCGCGGCGCCCGCGCGCCGCCAGGCGTGCCGCACCGGGCCCTCCTCGTCGCCGGTCAGCGCCACCAGTCCCTCCGCGTGCGCCGCGACTTCCTCCCACGTGGCGAGGCAGGGGCGCTTGCGGTCGCCGGGCCCGGGCGCGTGCGGATTCTCCTCCGGCGGCGGAGGCGCGGAGAGGGCATCGCGTGGCGTGAGTTTGGCGCCGGTGATGAGGCGGCAGAGGTTGCGGTAACCGGTGCGGTTCGCGGCGAGGAGCGGCAGCACGGTGCCGTCGGCGAGCGTCACTTCCGCGCCGACCCGCGCGCGGACTCCCGCGTCGCCGGCCGCGCCGTGGAACCGCGGCACACCCGCGAGGCCGTCGCGGTCGAGCAGCGCCATCGCCGCCAGTCCCTGCGCGGCCGCCGCCTCCGCCAGCGCCTCGGGGCTGGAGGCGCCGCGCAGGAAACTGAACGCGCTGCGCGCGTGAAGCTCGACGTACGGCACGGCGCGGTCCTCCGGCTCAGTCGTACTCGCCTTCGATGAACCAGGCGTCGTCGGCGCGGAGGAGCCGGTAAAGCCCGCCGCCCGCGAGCGCGATGTCCCACTCGGTGCGCGACCAGGCGAGATCGGCCTGCCACCAGCCGCCGCTCGCGCACCACGGGCCGCGCACCGCCGCGACCTCGCCGGCGAAACGCTCCGTCCACACATAGCTCGGCCGCCGGTCCCCCGCCGCGAACTCCAGCCGGGCGGGCAGCGGCGGCCGGAAGCGGCGCAGCGGCGGACCCCAGGGGGCGTGCGGCGGTTCCGGTTCCGGCGGCGGCACCACCGGCGCGGGCGGCGCGAGCACCGTCGAGTCAGGTCGATGGGTGTCCGCCGGCTGCGGCGTGCCCACGTGTCCCGCGCCGACGAGCGCGGAGACGCGCGCGAGCGTGTCGGTGAAGCCGTGCGGGTCGCGCAGGCCGGTCTCGAAGAGTCCCGGCTGGCGTTCGAGGGGCCGCGCGGGCTCGACGTCCAGGCGCAGGCCGGTGATCGCGGCGTCCGTCCGCAGCGATTCGAGGTGCGTGTGCAGCGCGCGGAGCAGGATATCGGGATCGGCCGTCGGCCCGGGCAGCCGGAAGGTGCGCGCGTGGCCCGGGCCTTCCTCGAGGCGGAGCGTGAGTGTGAGGCCGGCGGCGGCGAGCCGGACGGCGCGCAGCTCGAGCGCGAGGCGCTCGGTGAAACGCCGCAGGAGAAACAGCAGCGGCTCGAGCGTCGCGACCGGTTCCTCAAGGTCGTGGGTGGCGGTGAAATCCCGCGGCGGCGGATGCGCGCGGAGCGGACGCGGCTCGTCGCCGCGCGCGCGCCCGGCCAGCGCGAGGCCTTCGGCCCCGAGTCGCGCGGTGAGATCGGCGCGGGGCAGGGTGTGGAGCGCGCCCAGGGTGCGTACGCCCCACGCCGCGAGCACGGGCACGAGCGCCGGCGGGGGCGCGGCGGCCTCGATTGGCAGCGGGGCGAGGAACGCCGTCTCGTCGTCGACGCGGGTGACGGCACCCGGCGCGGAGCTTTCGGCCGCGAGCAGCGCGAGGAACGGCGTGCGCGCGACCCCGGCGGCGGCGGGCAGGCCGGCGGCGCCGAGGTACGCCGCGGCCGCCCGCGCCGCGGCGTCCACACGAGCGGGATCGGCGCCGCGCAGGTCGGCGGTGGCGACGCCGGGCGCGGTGTCCTCGACGACCGGAGCGAGGTTGAGCGCGGTGGCGAGCACCAGCGCCCGCGCCTCGGACTCGGCGGCGGGGCGCGGCGCGTGGATCGCGAGGGCGGCGCAGCGAGCGACCGCCTGCGGGGCGGTGAGACCGGGAACGACCCCCGCCGCGCGTCCCGCGGCGTTGGCAGCCGTCACGCGGGACTTTTTCCCGTTGCCGTCGAAAAGGGCCGCGGGCCGCGCGGGATCGAATGGGCCCGATCGCAGCACGGCGTGCAGCGGGAAGTCGGCGATGTGCAGGACGGCGAACACGGGACGAAAACCGGCGACGCGCCGTTCACACGGCCGCGCGCAGGCGGTGACGCTGGAGCACGGGCGAGAGGCGGGCCGCGAGTTCGGCGCGCGCACGGCCGAGGGCGGTGGCGTCGTGGGAGACGGTGAGCTCGAGGCGCACGCGCGCGCACGGCACGACGGCAAACGGGGTCTCGATGACGAGCGCGAGGTCGGCGGGCTCGACGGCGCGCTGCAGCCGGTACCACAGCGGGCCGGGGGTGCGGTGCAGCTCGGCGGTCGAGGCGAGCCGCAGGTCGAGCACGACGACGGCGAGGTTGGCGTCGCGTGCCAGGAGATCGGCGGCCTGCAGCGCGCGGGAGACCGGGCCGGGGCAGCGCACCCACACGAGATGCGCGAGGAGGTCGGCGGGGAACGATTCCGGGTCGAAGCAGTCGCCGGCGTCGATCAGTGCGATCCGTTCGCGCCGCGCGCGCGTCGCGGCGAGCAGACGGCCGAGCAGCAGGTGACCTCCGCAGCTTGGGGCGGCGCAGACGACCTCGGTGACGGCGCCGAGCGGCAGGCCGCCGGTGGCATCGTCGATGCCGGGCAGTCCAGTGCGGAGAACGCGGCCGGCGACGGGCGAGGGAGCGGCGCCGCCGGCGAGCAGCCGGCGGAGCGCCGCGATTTTCTCAGGCGCGGACATGCGGGGCGATGACGGCGGTGATTCCGGCGCGGGCGTTCGCGCGGCCGCGGGGGCGGCCGGCGATGGCGTCCGGGCGACGGGACCGGCGCCGGGTCTTCAGGCGTGGGCGCGCAGCAGGCCGACCATCACGCCTTGGATCACGAGCTCGCGGGCGGGGAGCAGGTCGGGGTAGCGCGCGTTTTCGGCGCGCAGGAAGGGCAGGCCGCGCTGGAGCAGGTAGCGCTTGAGGGTGGATTCGCCGTCGATGAGCGCGGCCACGATGTCGCGCGGGCGCGGCTCGCGCGGCGTGAGGAAGACGGTGTCGCGGTCGAGGATGCCGGCGTCGACCATCGAGTCGCCGCGCACCCGCAGCGCGAAGAGCGTGGCGCCGGATCGCACGCCGAGCGAGGCGGGGTCGATGGCGACGTGGCCTTCGGGCTCCTGCGCGGCGTCGACGGGCAGACCGGCGGGGATGACGCCGAAGAGGGGCACGGCGGCGAGGGTTTGCTGACGCGGAAGGTCGGAGGGCACCAGGCCGCGGGCCTTGCCCTCGAGCCGGTGGAGGGCGCCCTTGCCGATCAGGGCGTCGACGTGGCGCTTGATGCCGAACGGGCTGGCGAGGCCGAAATGGGCCTGAATCTCGCGGAGTGAGGGCGCCACGCTGTGCTCCCGGTGATGCCGCTGGATGAAGTCGAGAACCTGGCGCTGGCGGTCGGTGAGGGGAGAATCGCTCATAGTGTTCAAGTGAACACTTTTTCCGGGTGAAGCAATCCCGATGATGGAACGGTGTAAGGTGCGAGGATCACGAACCGGGGGTGGTCCACGGAACACGCCGAAAGACACGGAAAACCAGTGGTGCAGGGAGACGCTGTGGCCTGACCGCGGATGCACACCGATGGACGCGGATGATGTGAGCGGGCGACATGCGCCGCCGAACCGCTTCGCGTTGGTGAACCACCAATGGACACGAAGGGGCACGAATGATTCCGGCGGGCAGGATGTAGCCGCGGCTGCAGCCGCGGACCTTACTGGGAATCAAACCGCCGCAGGCTTTCCCGTATGCCTCAGGTTTTTTAACCGCGGATGCACACCGATGGACGCGGATGATGCCGTCCTGGGTCCTTTAGACCTTTAGTCCCTTCCTCCCTTGGTCCCTGCGAGGGCCGTTCTCCGTCACCTCCTGTCGTCGTTGCGCGGGCCGAGTGGCGTCGCGCGCACGTAATCCGTGAAGGTGATCGTCATGTCGGCGTCGAGCGACTTGAACCAGAACGCCGCGCCGCGCAGCCGGGTTTCCACACCGCGGGGCAGGGCGGGGCGGCCGTCGGAAGGCACGTCGTAATCGAGGGTGGTGCGCAGCGAGGTGATTTCCACGCCGATCGCCGGCCGGAACGCCCCGTTGCTGGCGAGCTCCACGCGCTCGATGGCTCCGGTCGGCCGGCGGATGGTGATCGTCGCGACGAGGTGCCCCGCGGTGCGGTCGCCGGAGTCGGCGGACCGGAGGCGGCACTCGTAAACCGCGCGCAACGCATCCTGGGAGACGAGGCGGGCGGTGGCGGGGTCGAGTTGCTCGGCCAGGCGCGGGGCGGTGCCGGCGCGTGACCGTTGCGTGCGCGTCTCGCGATAGGTGCGGTTCTCGTCGTCGTTCGGCGCTCGCCCGTCCTTCCGCAAGAGCGTCCAGCGCGCGAACTCGGGGCGCGCGGCGTCGCAGCGTTCCACCGTCGATTTGCCGCCCGCCATGATGGTCTGGGTGTACGACCATCCGGGCGGCGGATCCTGACGGAAGGAGGCGAGGGCGGCGGCGAGCTCCGCGGGCGCGGCCGCGTGCAGGGCGGTCGCGAGCCCCATGATCGCTAAGATGAGGACTGGGCGAGTAATGGGCATGGTCAGGCGACGGTGGTGATGCGGTGCCGGCCGGAGCGGACGGCTCCGGGCGCGGCGAATTCCTCACCCGCGCGCCGGCCGAGCAGCTGGCGGCCGAGCGGTGACTGGGGCGTGACGACCAGCACGCGGCGTCCGTCGAGCGTCACCTCCACGCCACCGGCGCGTGGCGCGAGGAAGTAGGCGGCCGCGCCGCGGCCGGTGTCGACGAGCACCAGCGCGCCGAGCGCGATGCGATCGCCGGGGCGGAAGTCGGGCAGCGGCAGATTGGCGAGCAGCGCGAGAGCCTCGCCGACCTCGCGGGTGATCCGGGCCTGGCCCTCGGCGAGATAGGCGGCCTCCTGGCTGTGGGTGTCCCACTTGTTCTCGGGCCGGCTCTCCTCGCTGATGGCCTCGTCGCGGGCGAGCTCGGCGGCCGCGCGCTGGCGGTCGAGTTCGGCGCGGAGTTCCCCGAGGATGGCGTCGCGGAGGGCGGTCTTGTTCACGGTGTCGTTTCGCGGCAAACCCCGATGGATGCGGCAAAAGGGCCGCGTCCGCCAGCCCGGACCGCGGTCGGCGCGCGGGCTTGCATGGGGCGCGGGCGTGTGGCTTGGTCCCTCATCCGTGCCGCCGGCCGCGTTCGCTCGCCGGCGCAATCACGCTCTCCACCCCTATTCCCAGAACCATGGAATCCAAGCCCGCTTCCTCCCGGAATGTCTATCCCGCCCTGATCGCCGCCCTGCTCGGGTGGATGTTCGACGGCTTCGAGATGGGCCTGTTCCCCTTGATCGGTCAGCCCGCGCTGCGCGAGCTGCTCGGCGCGGGCGCGCCGGAGGCCGACACCGCGAAGTGGTTCGGGGCGATCATCGCGGTCTTCCTCGTCGGCGCGGCGACGGGGGGCGTGCTCTTCGGCTGGCTGGGCGACAAGATCGGCCGCGTGCGGGCGATGTCGCTGAGCATCTTCACCTACGCGATCTTCACCGGCCTGTGCGGGTTCGCGACGGAGGCTTGGCACATCGCGGCTTTGCGCTTCATCGCCTCGCTCGGCATGGGCGGCGAGTGGTCGCTCGGCGTGGCGCTGGTCAACGAGGTCTGGCCGGGCAAATCGCGCGCGCTCATCGCGGGCCTGATCGGCGCGGCGGCCAACGTCGGCTATCTGCTCGTCGCGCTCCTGAGCCTCGGCCTCAGCGGCTTCATCGGCAACATCGAGATCTTCCTGAAGGGCATCGGCCTTTCCGAAGCCTCCACCAACAGCCTGCTGGCCAACTCGGCCTGGCGTTTCCTGATGATCAGCGGGGCGTTTCCGGCGATGTTGATCTTCTTCATCCGGATGTCCGTGCGGGAGTCCGAGAAGTGGGAGGAGGAGAAAGCGCGCGGGGCGACTTCGCATTGGAGCAACTCCGATTTGAACGGCGTGATGATCGGCTGCGTGGCGGCGCTGGTGATCATCTGGGCCTGGTCCCCGGCGGCCGGCGGGCTCGGGGCCGGGGCGGCGACCGTCATCACCGTGGTCGGCCTGGTGGTGGCGCTCTTCGGCTATCTCCACCCCGTGCGGCAGTACCTCGGCCGCGCGATCGCGGCCGGCGCGTTGACGGAGGATTCCCGCCGCAAGGTGGTCCGCAGCATGCTGCTCGGCGCGGCGCTGGCCGCGGTGGCGCTCCTGGGCACCTGGGGCTCGATCCAGTGGGCCCCGCGATGGGCGGGCCAGCTGATGCCCGACACCGCGACGGTGAAGCATTTCGCGAAGGAGAAGACCCAGATGGCGACCTCCATCGGCGCGATCGTGGGGACGATCCTCGCCGCGCTTGCCGCCGGCCGCTTCGGTCGCCGGCCCACGTACGTGGCGTTGTGCGTCGGCTCGTTCGCCTCCGCCCTGTATTTTTATCTCGGGCACGCGTCGTTCGACAGCTCGTTCCTCTTCGCGGCGTTCCTTGCCGGAGCGATCACCGCCGCGTTCTACGGCTTCTTCCCGCTCTACTTCCCGGAACTGTTCCCGACCTCGGTGCGCGCGACCGGGCAGGGCTTCGCCTTCAACTTCGGCCGCATCGTGGCGGCGGTGGGCGGACTCCAGACGGCGACGCTCATGAAGGCTTTCGACGGCAGCTTCGCGCGCGCGGGCGCGGTGCTGGCCTCAATCTACCTGGTCGGCGCGTTCCTCGTGATCTGGGCGCCCGAGACCAAGGGTCGCGAACTGCCGGAGTAAAGCTCCGGGCGCCGCTCGAGGCGAAGAACCCGGACTTGCGTCGCGTCGACCTCGGAGGATTTCCTCACCCGTTCCCATGCCGAAGTCCCCGCTCCTCGCCGTCATGCTGTCCCTGGCGGCTTTGGCAAATCTGCCGGCCGCCGAGCCGGCCGCCCTCAACCTCGAGCAGGCCCTCGCCTCGGTGGAGCGGGTGAGTCTCAACGTCCTGCTCGGCCGCGAAGCCGCCGCCCAGGCCCTCGAAACCGCCAACCAGGCGCGTTCCGCCAACCTGCCGGTCATCAATGCTTCCGCGCAGCAACGCCGCTCGCAGGGGGTGAGCATCGCGACGGTCGTGGTCACCTCGGGCCGGCCGGCGAACCGATTCGACGCCCTCATATCCGGCAACTACGCCCTGTACGACCCCCGGCTGCGGGCGGCGGCCGACGCCGCTCGCGCGGGATCCGAGGCGGCTCAGGCGACGTACAACGCCACGGTCCAGGCGGTCCTCGCCGATGTGGCCACCGCCTACTTCGCCAATCTCCGCAACCGGAGGCGTCTGGAGGTGCTCGACGCCAACATCAAGCGCGCGAACGGCATCCTCGAGCTCGCGCGTAACCAACTGTCGGCTGGAGTCGCCACGCAGATCGACGTCACCCGCGCGGAGGCCCAGCTCGCGATCGCCGAACAGGCGCGGCTCCAGCAGGTCACCACCCTCGTGGCGGGCGATCTGGTGCTGAAACGCCTGCTCGACTTTGAGCCGGGCCGCGATTTGCAGCTAGAGGACTTCGAGATGCGGCGCGGCGGAGCCGGGCTCCAAGCCTTCTCCGAAGAGAAATCTTTGTTCGAGCGTCGCGCCGAATATCTCGCCGCGCAGCGCTCCTTGGAGCAGAACCGTCTTTCGGTTAAGTCCGCCGAGTACCAGCGCCTGCCCTCCCTTTCCCTGAACGGCAACCTGGGTCTGGCCGCCCCGCGCTTCGACGACGGTTCCAAGCAGGAGCAATGGGCGTTCGGCGTGGCGGTCAGCGTGCCGATCTTCGACGGTCTGCGCACCGGCGCCGACCGCCGGATCGCGCTGTCGCGGCAGCGGGCGCAGGAGGCGCGGCTTCACGCGCTGGAACTCCAGATCTCCTCCGAGCTGCGCCTCGCGTTGCAGGATGCCTCCTCGCGCAACGCCCAGGTCGGCGTCGCCGAGAAGACCCTCGGACTCGCGCAGGAGGAACTGCGGCTCGCCCGCCAGCGTTACCAGCAGGGCGTGGCCGACAATCGCGAGGTCCTGGAGGCCCAAACGCGTCTCGCCGAGGCCGGGGACAATCTGGTCGACGCCGTTTTCCGCTACAACCTGAGCCGCGTCGAGTTGGCCCGCGCGCGTGGCGACGTCCGTTCCGTGCTGGCGGAAAGGGCGCGGTGACGCGCCTGATCCTGGCTTCCGCCTCTCCCCGACGGCGCGAGCTTCTCGGCCGGCTCGGGGTGCCCTTCGAGGTGGTGACGGCCGAAGTGACCGAGCATGAGGACGTCGCGACCGATCCGCGCGAGATGGTCGCGCGCAACGCCGCGCTCAAGGCCGACTGGGTGGCCGCGCGGCATCCGTCGGCGCTGGTTCTAGGAGCGGACACGACGGTCTTCATCGACGGGCATTCCCTTAATAAGCCGCGCGATGGCGTCGAGGCGCGGGCGATGCTCCGGCGTCTCAGCGGGCGCACCCATACGGTCCACACCGGCCTCGCCCTGCGCCGCCTAAGCGACGGGCTGGTGATCGACGCCGGCGAGTCGAGCGAGGTGCGCTTCAAGCCGCTGGATGAGGGGGTGATCGAGGACTACCTCGCGCGCGTCCATACCCTCGACAAGGCCGGCGGCTACGGGATCCAGGAGCACGGCGAGCTCATCGTCGCGGGCCATGCCGGATCGCTCAGCAACATCATCGGCCTGCCGCTGGAAATGACGAAACAACTTTTGACCCGTTGCGGTCTGATCCCATGACTTTTTCCTCCCCGCGGCGTCCAAATCACGAGCCATGAGCCAGACCATCGTCACTCCGCCCCTCGGCGTCGTCCTCCGGCGCCGCCTCGCGCGGATGTGGCGGGAGCCGGAGACGCGCTCCACGTTGATCGGGCTGGCGGCGGTGATCCTTTTCCATGTGATCCTGTGGGCCTCGGCGCCGCACCTGATGAAGTTCGAGGCGATCCCGGCCGTGCCGCGCCCCGCGGACCGCGCCCGCGATTTCAGCATCGAGCTTACGCCCGAGATGCTCGCCCGCGCCCAGCAGCCGAAACCCGCGGATCCTTTCAAGTTCGTGGAGACCAACCCGGAGGCGCCCGAGAATACTCCCGATCAGACCAGTAATTTCGCGGCGCAGAACCAGCAGGTTGCCCAGCCCGTGGCCACGCCCGACGGCAAGAGCGACCGCCCGGCGCTGGAGGGAAAGAAGGATTTCGAATCCAACCAGATTGTGAGCGGCCGGCTGTCGCAGCCCGCCGAGATCTCCCCGCC
>Ga0255127_1000571_pt1 | contig 18115 bp, 12 predicted proteins | sample Law_Miss_RepB_8d_FD_188555 | JGI IMG/M metagenome (GOLD analysis project Ga0255127, IMG submission 188555) | Freshwater microbial communities from St. Lawrence River, New York, United States - Law_Miss_RepB_8d | ecosystem: Environmental > Aquatic > Freshwater > River | place: USA: New York...
CAACGTCCCCTCACCGTTCCCTGCCCATGAGCGAGTTCGACAGTGGTCTGATGTGGTTCCGGCGCGACCTGCGCGCCCACGACAACGCGGCGCTCTACCACGCGCTCAAAAGCTGCCGGCGGGTGTGGTGCGTGTTCGTGTTCGACCGCGACATCCTCGACCCGCTGCCCCGCGCCGACCGCCGGGTGGAATTCATCCGCGAATCGCTGGTCGAGCTGGACGCAGCGCTGCGCGCGCACGGCCAGGCCCATGGCCACGAACACGTGGGGCTGATCGTGCTGCACGGCCACGCCACCCAGGCCGTTCCCCGGCTGGCGCAATCGCTGGGGGTGCAGGCGGTGTTCACCAACCACGACGACGAGCCCGACGCGCTGGCCCGCGATGCCCAGGTGCTGGGCCACCTGGCGCACGCCGGTGTTGCCCTGCGAAGCTACAAGGACCACGTGGTCTTCGAGCGGCGCGAGGTGCTCACGCAAGCGGGCCACGCCTATGGCGTCTTCACGCCCTACAAGAACGCCTGGCTCAAGGCGCTCACCCCGTTTCACCTGAAGGCCTACCCGGTGGCGCGCTACGCGGGCGCGCTGGCGCCCCGCCCCGAGGCTTGGCGCCAGCCGGTGCCCACCCTGGCCGACATCGGTTTCGAGCCTTCCAACCTCTCGCAACTGCCGCTGCCCACCGGCGCCAGCGGCGCGCACCAGTTGCTGGACGACTTTGTGCAGCGCATCGAGCGTTACCACGAGGCGCGCGATTTCCCGGCCGTCAAAGGCCCCAGCTACCTGAGCGTGCACCTGCGCTTTGGCACGCTGTCCATTCGGCAGGCGGCTGGCCTGGCCTACCCCATGCACCTGCAGGGCATGGCCGGTGCCAGCACCTGGCTGTCGGAGCTGATCTGGCGCGACTTCTACCACCAGATCCTGGCCAACTTCCCGCACGTGGCGAAGAGCGCGTTCAAGCCCGAGTACGACGCCATCCGCTTCGAGCACGGCAAACACGCCGAGGCCTTGTTCCAGGCCTGGTGCGAGGGGCGAACCGGCTACCCGCTGGTGGACGCGGCCATGGCCCAGATCAACCAGACCGGCTACATGCACAACCGCCTGCGCATGGTGGTGGCCAGCTTCCTGGTGAAAGACCTGGGCATTGACTGGCGCTGGGGCGAACGCTATTTCGCCCAGCACCTGATCGACTTCGACCTGGCCGCCAACAACGGCGGCTGGCAATGGGCCAGCTCCAGCGGCTGCGACGCGCAGCCCTATTTCCGCATCTTCAACCCGGTGAACCAGAGCGAAAAGTTCGACCCACAGGGCAAGTTCATCCGGCGTTACCTGCCGGCGCTGGCGGGCCTGTCGGATCGGTCCATCCACGCGCCATGGGCCGCCCCGGCGCTGGAACTGCAAGCCGCGGGCGTGGAACTGGGGCGCAGCTACCCACGCCCGGTGGTCGACCACGCCGAGGCGCGCGAGCGCACCCTGCTGCGTTATGCGGTGGTGAAAAAGCCGGTGTGATCGAAGCGCCGTGGCCACCACCCGGGGCAGCGCCATCGCTGGCGCCGCCCCAGGGTGATCAGGACGGGCGATCAGGCCACCGGCTGCTCGGCGTGGGCGTAGCGGGCCACCAGGCCCAGCAACTCGTCTTCCGAGTAGGGCTTGCCCAGGTAGTGGTCCACGCCCAGTTCGCGGGCGTGTTCGCGGTGCTTCTCGGCAATGCGAGAGGTGATCATGATCACCGGCAGGCCCTGCAGGCGCGCGTCGTTGCGGATGTTGCGCACCAGGTCAAAGCCGTCCATGCGCGGCATCTCGATGTCGGACAGCACCACGGCAGGCCGCTCGGCCTGCAAGCGCTCCAGGGCCTGCAGGCCATCGGCCGCCAGCGCCACGCGGTAGCACTCGCGCTGCAGCAGGCGCTGCGTGACGCGGCGCACGGTGATGGAGTCGTCCACCACCAGCACCAGGGGCACACTGGCCACCGGCACCGCGGGCAGCGCGCCCCCGATGTCGGCCAAGGCCGCCTGGCCTTCGGTCTGCTGGCGAGCCACCCAGCCCGCCACCTGCGGTCCGTACACCGAGGCCAGCGCCACCGGGTTGTAAATCAGGGCCACCGCACCCGAAGCCAGCACGGACATACCCGCCAGGCCCGGCAAGCGCTGGAGCTGAGGCCCCAGGTTCTTGACCACCACTTCCTGGTTGCCCAGCACCTCGTCCACGTGCAGGGCCACGCGCTGCGAGGCGCTGCGGAAAATCACCACCGGCAAGGTGCGGCCTTGTGGCTCGGTCGAGCGCGCCGACGACTGCAGGAGTGCACCCGCCCAGAAGAAAGGCAGGTCTTCGTCACCAAAGCGCAGGTGCCCACTGGCGTAAGCGGTGGCCAATTCGTCGGCCGACACGCGGCGCACCAGTTCCACCAGGTTGGAGGGCACGCCCACCGTGAGCGAACCGGCGCGCAGCATCACCACCTGGGTGACGGCGGTGGTCAGCGGCAGCACCAGGGTGAACTCGGTGCCCTGGCCCGGCGTGGAGGCCGTCTCGACCAGGCCACCCAGGGCCACCACCTCGCTGCGCACCACGTCCATGCCGATGCCGCGACCGGCCAGCTCGGACACTTCCTTGGCCGTGCTGATGCCCGCCTCAAACACGAGTTGGGCCACGCGAGGGTCGTCCAATGGCACGCTGTCGTCAATCAAGCCGGCGGTCAGGCCCTTTTCGCGCAGGCGCTGTAGGTCAAGGCCGGCGCCATCGTCGGCGAAGGCCACCGAGACGTCGTTGAGCGCCTGGCTCAGGCGAACCTCAATGCGGCCTTCCGCCGGCTTGCCTTGGGCCAGCCGCGCCTCGGGCGACTCGATGCCGTGCACCACGCCATTGCGCAGCAAGTGCTCGAAGGCAGCGGTCATGCGGTCCAGGATGCCGCGGTCCATTTCAATGTGGCCGCCCACGATGTCCAGGCGCACCTGCTTGCCGGTTTCCTTGGAGGCCTGTCGCACCACGCGGTACAGGCGCTCGGCGATGCCCTCAAATTCCACCATGCGGGTGCGCAGCAGGTCGCGCTGCAATTCGCGGGTCTGGCGGGCCTGGGCCACCAAGCTGTCTTCGGCCGCTTCCACCGTGCGCTGCAGGTTGCGCTGCACAGTGGCCACGTCGTTCACCGACTCGGCCATCATGCGGGTGAGTTCCTGCACGCGGGTGAAGCGGTCGAACTCCAGCGGGTCGAAGCTCTGGTCGGCATCGCGGGCCTGGGCCAGACGCGACTGCATCTGGGTCTCGGCCTGCAACTCGATGTCGCGCAGTTGCTGACGCAGGCGGTCGAGGTTGCCGGTAAGGTCGCGCAGCGAACTGCGCATGGTGGTTACCTCGGCCTCCAGGCGCGAGCGGTTGATGATGACCTCGCCGGCCTGGTTGACCAGGCGGTCCAGCAGCTCGGGGCGCACGCGCACCGCCGCGCCGGCACGGGGCGCCAGCACCGTGGGCGCGGCCGGCACGACCAAACCGGTAAGGCCGGCAGGAGAAGCGACGTCGGTGTCGGCCGGCGGCACCGCAGCGGCTTCCGGCACCTGCTCGGGCGCACTGGGCACGGCGCCCGCCGCCTGCCAATCGCCCCGACGCAGGCGCTCGAAGCGCGCGCTGATGGCGTCAAACGCCTGTTGCAGCGGCTCAATGTCGCTGCTCAGGCGCACATCGGAGCCCAGACGCTCGGCGTCGGTTTCCATGCGGTGCGCCATTTCGCCCAGGCGCAGGGCGCCCGCCAGGCGGGCGCTGCCCTTGAGGGTGTGCAAGCTGCGCAGCACCTCGGCGCGCGCGCTGCTGTTCTCAGGCCGCGCGGTCCATTGGCGCAGCGCGCCCGCGAGCTGGGGCAGCAGTTCCTGGGCCTCTTCCGCGAAGATGGGGAAGAGGTCAACGTCGATGGTGTCAACGGCGTCGATGTCGTCGTCGATGTCTTGCTGGTGCACCACCTGCAGCGCCACATCGGTCTGGGCGGCGGCAGCATCCGGCACTTCAATGGCGGCAGCCGGCTCGGGCAACGCCTCAGGTTCCTCGGGTGTCCACGCTGGCTCGGCCGGGGCTGGCGCGTGCACCACGTCGTACAGGGCCTGCAGCAACTCGGGCTGGGCCTCTTTGAGGAAACCGGCGGCGAACTGGTGCAGCAGGCGGCGAATGTCTTCCGACACATCGACGAAGAGCTTGGCTTGCGCCTTGGTGGCGGCCTGTCCCGTCTGCTGATGAACGCCCACCGTGCCCAGGGCGTGCTCCAGCGCGCGCGCCAGCGTCGAGAGCGACTGGAAGCCCACCGTGGCCGATGCGCCCGCCAGGGAATGGGCCAAGGCCTCGGCATCGCTTGGGATGGGTTCGTGCACCTCCAATGCCCACTCGGTGAGCATCGTGTTCAAGCGACGCGACCACTCATCGGCCTCGTTCAGGTACACGTTGTACAGACGCAGACCGATGCGCAGGGAACCGATCACGCGGGTCTGCTCGTCGGGCAGCTCAAAAGGAGCGAGCGGCGCGACCGGCGCGACCGACTCGGCGACGTCTGAGGGCGGCACCACCGGCTCGGTGGCTGGCGTCAATGTTGCCTCGGGCTCCGGCTCGACCTCTGCCGCCTGCTCGGGTTCTGGCACGGCCTGGGCGTCAAGCGCTGGCAGCGCCTCGACGTCGAGGGTCTCGATCGCGCTCTCTGGCCAGGCACTGGCGTCCAGCTCCACCACCTCGTCTGCCGCGGGCGCAGGGGGTTCGTCGACAGTGGTCGCCGACTCGGGGGGAGGCGGCTCATCAGACAGCGACGCCAGGGTACCGAAATCGATGTCTTCGATCTGCGGCAGCTCGGCGAACGCGGGGGAAGGAGACGGGGCGGGCGCCTCGCCGGGCACGGCCACCGGGGCGCTGGCATCGCCGAAATCGAGATCGAAGTCCAGGCCGAGTGGCGCTTCGTCCACCACCAGATCGGTGGCGGGCACATCGGCGGGCTCGGACGCCGGTGCATCGCCAGCGTCCAGCTCAAGACCGAAGTCGAAATCCAGCTCGGGCGCCAGTGCCGACGTGTCCGAAGGCACTGGCTCGGGGGCAGCAGCCGGTTCGCTGACCGGGGCAAGCGTGGGCACCGTAGGCTCTGGCGCAGCAGAGGTGTCGCCGATCGCCAGGGGCAGCCGCTCATTGCGCAGGCGCCAGGCGTCGGCGCTGGCGCGGAAGGGCTGAGAGGTCCAGCCATGGGCACTGTCGCCGGCCACGTCCTCCACCCACCGACCAAAGGACGAGAGGGCCTCAGCGGAGAGGTCGAGCAAGCCCGCTTCTGCTGGGCGTTGCTCGGCCAGTGCGGCGTTCAGCGCCTGCTCCATGGCCCAGGCCGCCTCGCCGAACTCGGTGAGGTCCACCATGCGCGAACTGCCCTTTAGGGTGTGGAAGGCACGGCGCAGCGAGGTGAGGTTGCCCAGATCGGAGGGCGCGTGGCGCAACTGGCCAACGGCCTCCAGGCCGTTGGTGACGACCTCTCGTGCCTCTTCAAGGAAGATGTCGAGCAGACTCGAATCGTCGTCGTCTTCATCGACCGGGGCGGCAATGGGCTCGGGCGCCGGGGGCGTGGTTTGCGCCAACTGCACCAGGGCCTGCGCACCGGCCTGCGGGTCCACGGCCACGGCCTGGGCTGCCTCGCGCGCGGCGCGGGCCACCTCGGGTTGGTCGGCGAGCGAGGCCTGGTCGGCCAGGTGGCCCAGTTGCTGGCTGAGTTGCGCCAGGTCCGCCTGGCCCTGCACCCCATCCATCACCTGGCTCACGCCCTGGGTGATGGCCTGCGCCTCGACCTGCGCCGGCGACGGATCGGCGGCACGGGCGTTGCGGCCCATGAGCGGCTTGAGCTCGCCCTCGTCCTCGTCGAACACGAACAGGCGCTTGGCCAGGGAGGGCTGGTAGTGGAGCATGTCCACCAGAAAACTGAGTGCACTGAGGTTGTTGCCCAGGTGCTGGAAGGTGCCCGCCTCGCGGGCCTTGACCTCGTCCACCTCGGTTTCCATGATCTGCTCGACCACGGAACGCATGCGCACCACGGTCTGCACGGCGGGCTCGATGCCCAGCACCGACAACACGCCTCGCATCTGGGCCAACTGGGACACCGCCGCATTGAGGCCCAGCTTTTCCTGCGGGTCGCGGAAGAACTGGTCCAGCGACTTCTCCACATCGGCCAGCGAGACCTTGAGTTCCCCCACCACGCTGCCCATGGTCTGGCGGTCGCTCACCCGGCGGTAGAGCTCCTCCATCCAAGGCTCCAGCGGCTGTGCGGCGGCTCCGCCACGCACTGCATCCAGGCGTTCGGCCAGGGCCTGCGTGCGCTCGGTGAGCACGGTGTCGGTGGGGTCGAAGTCCTCGAACGCGGCTTCCAGAAACAGGGTGGTGGTGGCCACTTCCATGGCCAGTTCAGGCCCCACGCCCGAGGTGTCGTGCACCGCCTGATCGGCCGCACGCACCAAGGCCTGGGCCAGCGAGGTGCTGGCGGGATGCAGCTTGAGCAGAGACTCGGTGATGAGGGCGAAGTGGTCCACCACCTGCCGGGCACGGGCCACGTCGCCCGACGTGAAGAGCGACCAAGCCTCTTTGGCCGCGCCGATGCGCTTGCGGGCCTGCACCAGCAGGGCCGGGTCAAAGCGGCCCAGGGTGGCCTGGTGGTAATCGACCGACGCCTGTCCTTCAAGGCCGAAGGCCGCGCGCACCGCATCCAGCTGGGGAGCGGCCGCCGCACCCTTGGCCACGGCCTGGGCACAGAAGAACAGCAGGTCGTGCAGCAGCGCCTCAGACACCTGCTGCTGGGGCTGCGACAGGGCGTTGTATTGCAGCAGCACCCGCGACACCGCTCGTTTGGTGTACACGTCCGCCACCAGGCGGCGGGTGGCCAGGGCCTCGAAGAAGGCCGAGGCCACGCACCAGAAGGTGACGGCGCGCGGGGGCAGTTCTCCCGCGGCCACGCCGGCGCTCAGCCGCACAAGCTGCTGGGCGGCGGCCTGGCTGTCGGTCTTGACCAGCAACAGCACCAGCTTGTCGAACATGGCCCGCAGGTTGCCGCTGGGGGCCAGGGCGTTGGCGCCGGCCGGTGGGGGCAGGTCGCGCCCGCGATCGTCAAAGTGCCAGAGGTCGGCGGGGTGAATGCGTTCGGCTGCGGCCACCTCCTGCACATCGCGGTACTGCGCGAACAGCGCCACCGGGTGCACCGGCTTGTGGTTGAGCACAGCCTCCAGGTAATCAATGAGCGCAAAGCTGGCGCGCTCAACCCGCGAGGCGGCGTCGTCGGTGCAGGTGGCAGGGCGTTGCACGAAACGCTGCACCGCCGCTTCCATGGCCCTCAGCACCTGGGCAGGGGCCACCAGGCCCACCATTTCCAGGGCGCCCACCGCCTGGTGGAGCTGCTGGCGCGCCAGGCGCAGGGCGTTGGGGTCTACTGCCTCCAGGTCGTGGTCGCGCGACTGTTCGGTCTCGCGGAGAAACCGCCGGATGGCCTTGTTGGCCGAATCGAGCGACTTGCGCAGCTCGTCGAACACCCAGGCCAGCGGCCCGATGTCGGCAACGGGCTTGTCCTGCGGGTGGGAGTCGTTCACGTGGTCGAGCATGTTGATCCGGCGGTTGGGCTCTCAGGCGGCGCGAGCGGGTCAGGCAATCTTGAATCGGGCCACCGACTGGCGAAGCTCCTCGGCCATGGCCGACAGCTCTCGCACCTGCTGGGCGGTGGAGCGCGTGCCCTCACCGGTCTGTTCGGTCACGGCGAAGATGTGCTGGATGTTGCCGGCCACCTCGTTGGCCGAATCGGCCTCGCGCGAGGCAGACGCCGAGATCTGCTCAATCAGGTCGGCCAGGCGACGCGACACGCGGTCAATCTCGGTGAGGGCCGCACCGGCGTTGTCCGACAGCTTGGCCCCTTCCACCACGCCTTGGGTGGAGCGCTCCATGGCGGCCACCGCGTCTTGCGTGTCGGTCTGAATGGCCTTCACCAGCGCCGCGATCTGACGCGTGGCATCGGCCGAGCGTTCGGCCAGCCGCTGCACTTCTTCGGCCACCACCGAGAACCCTCGGCCGGCTTCACCGGCAGAGGCGGCCTGGATGGCGGCGTTCAGGGCCAGCACGTTGGTCTGTTCGGTAATGTCGGAAATCAGCTCGGTGATTTCGCCAATCTCTTGCGACGACTCGCCCAGGCGCTTGATGCGCTTGGAGGTTTCCTGAATCTGGTCGCGAATGGCGTTCATGCCACCGATGGCGTCTTGCACGGCCTGCAGGCCCGACTCGGCGGCTTGCAGCGAGGCGCGGGCCACCAGGGCAGACTCTTGTGCCTGACCCGACACCTGGTTGATGCGCTGCGCCATGTCCAGCACCGACTGGCCGGTTTCGCGAATCTCGCGCAGCTGTTCGGTGGAGGCGGCCAGCAGCTCGGTGGAGGTGCTCTCCACCGCCGACGTGGTTTGCGCCACCCGGGTGGCCGTGGCCTGCACGTTGCCCACCAGTGAGCGCAATTCCTCCACGGTGTAGTTCACCGAGTCGGCGATGGCGCCAGTGATGTCTTCGGTCACGGTGGCTTCCTGCGTGAGGTCGCCTTCGGCCACCGTCTGCAGTTCGTTCATCAGGCGAAGAATGGCGGCCTGGTTGGCGTCGTTGATGCGCTTAGCGTCTTGCTCTTGCGCCTCAGCGGCGAGCCGCTGAGATTCGGCGATCAGCTGGCGCTGGCGGCTGTCTTGCAGCTGCACATAGGCCAGACCGCCCGCACAGACCAGCGCAAACAGCGCCGCCAGGGCCAGTGCGGCAAACTCGCCACCCCCCAGTCCCGAGCGGGCCGACAGGTCTTGCTGCACCTTCTGCAGGGCCAGGCGCACCGGCTCACTGTCGCTCACGATGCCGGCTTGTGCCTCGCGAGCAGAGACCAGGCCCTGCAGGTTGCCCAGGATGGCGCCGGCTTCGGTGCGGGTTTCTTCGTAGAGTTTGAGCAGAGCGCCCAGGCGTTCCCGGGTCTGCGCGTCGCTGGCGGGCGACAGCCGCAGTTCAGGGTTGCCCTTCAGCAGGCCCTCGGCGATTTCCTTGAAGGTGTTCAGGTCTTTGCCCAGCAAGAACACCGCCTCGGGGCTCACGCCTTCGAGCGTGAGGAACTCGTTGGCCGACTTGCCGATGCGCTGCGTCAGCATCACCAGTTGACCGGCCGCGGAAATTTCGGTGGGCGACGCGTTTTGCTGCAGCTTGAGCGAAGACACGGTCTCGGCGATTTCCAGCAGGTCGGACGATTGCCGGTTGATCGTGCGCAGGGCCTGCCCCACCTGGGTCAGGATGGCCTGCTGCGACATCACCACGCCCGCGGCGGCCTCGGCGGCGTCGATCTTGGGCAGCAGGGTGTCGAGATCGGCCCCGTATTCCGGGCCCAAGGCCGCCACCGACAGGTCGGCATCGCCACGCTTGAGCGCGCGCACGCTGCGCGCCAGCACATCGGCGCTGTCGCGCACCTCGGGGAAGGCCGAGGCGTTGCCCACCAGGGCCTGCGACACGCTCTTGGCCAAGCGTTGCGACTGCATCAGGGCCTGGCCTGTGGTGGCCACTTGCTGGCCGATCTTCTCGGTCTGGCTCAGCATGAAGAAGGTGACCGCACCCAGCACCACCAGGCCAAAGGCCAGCAAAACGGCCAGCGTGCGCTGGTGCTGTTCGGCCGGGCGCCGGCCCAGCAGCGGAATGGTGATCTGGGCGTCTTGGCCCAAAGGCTCGCCATCCTCTCCCACGACTGAGTTGTCTGCCAATTCGCCCGGCAGGGGCGCCAGCCGCTCAGCAGCCAAGGCAGCGACCTCCTGGTCGAACACCGACGGCAGGTCGGCGTCGTCAGCGGTCTTCTTTTTGAACAGCCCTTGGAATCGATCAAGCATGGCCATGTGGGCAACCTTCCAACGGAAAACAAAATCGAAACAACACCTTCGCCCGCCCGGTCAGGCGGCGATGGCGAGAAAAGCGGGATCGTTCACGAGCGCCTGCACATCCAACTCTTGCCAGGCATCGCCCTGTGCATCGACCAGCACACGGGTGACCCACCGGGGTGCCTGGGCCGGCGCGTCGTCCACGCGCGCGAAGGCGGCGCCACTGCGAAGGCCCAGCAGCCGGTCCACCCATAGCACAGCGTTGACGCCGAGCGCTGTGTGCAAGCTCACCAGGCGGGATTCGGACGTGACGCGATCGGCCACAGAAGTGGCTGGGCCGGCGCTGGCGTTCAGCAATGCGGCCAGATCAATCACGCCAAACAGGCCGCCGCGCAGGTTGGCCACGCCCACATACCACGGACGGGTGTAGGGCACGGGTTGGACAGGTGTCCAGGGAAAGATCTCGCCGGACTGCACCAGGGGAAGCAGGCAACGCTGGCCGCCCACCTCCACCGCCAGCCAGCTGGCCGTCACCCCTTCGCTGCGCGCGGCGGTGAGGCGTTGCGCCAGGCGTTCCTGCAGTTCCTTGAGCGACTGACGTTTGGCCATGGGTTCGCTGAACCGAACCGGCCGCTCAGGGCTTGGCCACGTCGCCCGCGGCGATGGCCTGAATCTTGGAAATCAACTCGTCAGCGTTCACGGGCTTGGTCACGTAGTCGCGTGCGCCCTGGCGCATGCCCCAGACCCGGTCGGTCTCCTGGCTTTTGCTGGTGCACATGATCACCGGGATGTCGCTGTACTGCTCGCTGCGGGCGATGGCTCGGGTGGCCTGAAAGCCGTTCTGGCCAGGCATGACCACGTCCATCAGCACGAGGTCGGGACGCGCGCGCTCCATCTGGGCAAAAGCGTCTTGCGCGTCCTTGGCGGTGACCACTTCGTAGCCTCGGCTGCTGAGCATGCCGCGCAGGCTTTCGCGCTCGGTTTCGGAATCGTCGACGACAAGAACCTTCTTGATGGTCTTGGCCAGGGAGGTCATGACAGGGCTCCGGAGAGGTTGCTGGCGATCTGCTGCACGGCCGTGAGCAGTTGGTCTTTGGTGAAGGGTTTGGTGAGGTAGTCCTGGGAGCCCACCATGCGGCCGCGTGCCTTGTCGAACACGCCGTCTTTGGAGGACAACATCACCACGGGAATGGGGGCGAAGCGAGGGTTGCGCTTGATGATGGCGCAGGTCTGGTAGCCATCCAGCCGCGGCATCAGGATGTCGCAGAAGATCAGGTCAGGCGGTGTGTCGTTGATCTTGGCCAGGGCTTCAAACCCATCCTCGGCCAGCAGCACCTCGTGCCCCCCCTGCTTGAGGAAGATCTCCGCACTACGCCGGATGGTGTTGCTGTCGTCAACGACCAGAACTTTCAATCCGGTTGCATTGCTCACGATTCTCGGGCTCCTCGCTTCGGGGAATGGAACACGGACATGAGCCAAGGCGGGGCGCCTGCGCCGCCTGGGGGGCCAAGCGCCCCCACCAGATCAGATCTGGACCATCTCGAAGTCTTCTTTTCGAGCCCCGCACTCCGGGCAGGTCCAGTTCATCGGCACATCTTCCCACTTGGTTCCCGGTGCAATTCCGTGATCGGGGGCGCCGGCGGCTTCGTCGTAGATCCAGCCGCAGATCAGGCACATCCAAGTCTTGCTTTCACTCATGTCAACAGGTCCTTATCGTAGAATCCAATCATTGTATCGAGCCCCCTCAGACGCTCTCCGGCCCGGATTCCCCGATGCACGGCCGTCTTTTCCGGGTGTACGGACGACCCGGGTGACGCGATCACAACGCCCCGCCCTGGTAAGCCCCCATGTCCGACCCGATTGACCTGAATTCCCCGCCATCGTCACCAGCCTCCCTGCCCTGCGTGATGACCTTCAATGCCAACGACCCCAGCGGGGCGGGCGGCCTGTCGGCAGACCTCACCGCCATGTCCAGTGCATCGGCCCATGTGCTGTCGGTGGTGACGGGCACCTACGTTCGTGACACCTCGGAAGTGCGCGACTTCTTCGCCTTCGACGAAGACGCCGTGGCCGAACAGGCGCGTTGCGCCCTGGAAGACATTCCGGTGCACGCCATCAAGGTGGGCTTCGCGGGCAGCCCCGAGACCCTGAGCGCCATCGCCGAGATCACCTCCGATTACGCCGAGGTGCCGGTCATCGCCTACATGCCCGACCTGTCGTGGTGGAACGAGGTGGACATCGAGACCTACCTCGACGCCTTTGCCGACCTGGTGCTGCCCCAGACCACGGTGCTGGTGGGCAACCACAGCACCCTGTGCCGCTGGTTGCTGCCCGACTGGGAGGCAGACCGCCCGCCGCTGGCGCGCGAGGTGGCCCAAGCCGCGGCTCAACACGGCGTGCCCTACACCCTGGTCACCGGCTTCAACGCGGCCGACCAGTTCATCGAAAGCCACCTGGCATCGCCTGAGACGGTGCTGGCCACCGCCCGCTATGAGCGCTTCGAGGCCACCTTCAGTGGCGCGGGCGACACGCTCTCGGCGGCGCTGTGCGCCCTGCTGGCCTCGGGCATTGATCTGCAGGGTGCTTGCGCCGAGGCGCTCACCTACCTGGACCAGTGCCTGGACGCGGGCTTTCAGCCCGGCATGGGCCACGCCGTGCCCGACCGCCTGTTCTGGGCCCACGACGAAGCCGACGACGCGGCCGCTGAAGACGCGGGCGACAGCCCCGACAGCACGCTCGATTCCGACCATTTCCCGCTGGACACCACCCGGCATTGATTTCTTTCCCATTTCCCATGACCGACCGCAACCAGCTTCTGTTCGACCGCGCCAAGACCGTGATTCCCGGCGGCGTGAACTCGCCCGTGCGCGCGTTCCGCGCGGTGGGCGGCACCCCTCGCTTCGTGCAGCGTGCCCAGGGCGCCTATTTCTGGGACGCCAACGGCCAGCGCTACATCGACTACATCGGCTCCTGGGGCCCCATGATCCTGGGCCACGGCCACCCCGCCGTGGTCGAGGCGGTGCAAAAGGCACTGCTGGATGGCTTCTCGTTCGGTGCCCCCACCGAGCGCGAGGTGGAGCTGGCTCAGGCCATCATCGACCTGGTGCCCAGCCTGGAGATGGTGCGCCTGGTGAGCTCGGGCACCGAGGCGGGCATGAGCGCCATCCGGCTGGCGCGCGGCGCCACCGGCCGCAAGACCATCATCAAGTTCGAGGGCTGCTACCACGGCCACGCCGATTCGCTGCTGGTGAAGGCCGGCTCTGGGCTGGCCACCTTTGGCAACCCCACCAGCGCGGGTGTGCCGCCCGAAGTGGTGCAGCACACCCTGGTGCTTGAGTACAACAACGTCGAGCAAATCGAGGCCGCTTTTGCCGAGCACGGCGCTGACATTGCCTGCGTGATGATCGAACCCATCGCCGGCAACATGAACTTCGTGCGCGCCAGCGTGCCCTTCGTGAAGCGCATTCGCGAGCTGTGCACGCAGCACGGCGCGCTGTTCGTGTTCGACGAGGTGATGACCGGCTTCCGCGTGGGGCTGGGCAGCGCGCAGGGCGTGTACGCCCGGCTGATCCCGGGCTTCGAGCCCGACATGACGGTGATGGGCAAGGTGATCGGCGGCGGCATGCCGCTGGCGGCCTTTGGTGGCAAGCGCGCGGTGATGGAGCAGCTCGCGCCCCTGGGCCCGGTGTACCAGGCCGGCACGCTCAGCGGCAACCCGGTGGCCACGGCCTGCGGCCTGGCCACGCTGAAAGAAATTCAGAAGCCCGGCTTCTTCGAGGCCTTGTCGGCCAAGACCCGCTCACTGGTGGATGGCCTGAAAGCCGCCGCCACGGCCGAAGGCGTGCCCTTTAGCACCGACAGCGAAGGCGGCATGTTCGGCTTCTTCCTGATGCCGGAATTGCCGCAGAACTACGCCACCGTGATGAAGACCGACGGCTCGAAGTTCAACACCCTGTTCCACGGCCTGCTGGACCGGGGCATCTACATCGCGCCCGCGCTGTATGAGGCCGGCTTCGTGAGCGCGGCTCACACCGATGAGGACATCGCCACCACCGTGGCGGCGGCGCGCGAGGTGTTCAAGCAACTGGCCTGATCGGCCTCTCGCTGGGTTCGAACGGCCGGGGTTCTCTCCGGCCGTTTCTATTTGGTGCCTGGGGTTTCGCTCACGGACATCGCGCAAGGTGGGCGATGCGGTGGCGCGAGCTGCCTGCACCCAGTGTCACCGCGGAACCGGCTTTGCCGGGCCGCAGGTGACGCCCCCTTGAGGGGGTGACGCACCGCAGGTGCGGCGCGGGGATGGACCAATCAATGGCGGAAGTGGCGCACGCCGGTGAACACCATCGCCACGCCACGCTCATTGGCAGCGTCGATCACTTCCTGGTCGCGCATCGAGCCGCCGGGCTGGGCCACGCAGGTGGCACCCGCGTCCACCACCACGTCCAGACCGTCGCGGAAGGGGAAGAAGGCGTCGCTGGCCACCACGGTGTTCTGCAGGCTCAGCTTGGCGGCCTCGGCCTTGATGCTGGCGATGCGGGCCGAGTCGAGGCGGCTCATCTGGCCAGCGCCCACGCCCATGGTCATGCCGTTCTTGCAGAAGACGATGGCGTTGCTCTTGACGAACTTGGCCACCTTCCAGGCGAACAGCAGGTCGTTCAGCTCTTCGGGGGTGGGCTGCTTCACCGTGACCACCTTCAGCTCGGCCAGTTGCAGCTCGTGGTTGTCGGCGCTTTGCAGCAGCAGGCCCGAGCCCACGCGCTTGGTTTCCAGCGCGTTGCGCACGCTGCCGTAATTGGCCGGCAGGGCGATCTTCATCAGGCGCACGTTCACCTTGGCCTTGAACACCTCCAGCGCCTCGGCGCTGAAGTCAGGGGCCATCAGCACCTCGACGAACTGCTTGCTCACGGCCTCGGCCGCGGCTTTGTCCACCAGGCGGTTGAAGGCGATGATGCCGCCGAAGGCGCTGGTGGGGTCGGTCTGGAAGGCCTTGCTGTAGGCCTCGAAGGGGTTGGCGCCCACGGCCACGCCGCAGGGGTTGGCGTGCTTGACGATCACGCAGGCCGGGGCCTCGAAGCTCTTGACGCATTCCCAGGCGGCGTCGGCGTCGGCGATGTTGTTGTAGCTCAGCTCTTTGCCCTGCAACTGCACGCCGGTGGCCAGCGAACCCTCGGCGGGCTGCAGGTCACGGTACCAGGCGGCCTGCTGGTGGCTGTTCTCGCCGTAGCGCAGGTCTTGCACCTTCACGTACTGCTCGTTGAACTGGCCGGGGAACTGGGCGCGCTCGGGCACGTAGGCCTCGCTCAGCTTCTCGGCCTCGAAGCTCACGCTGGAGAGGTAGTTGCTGATGGCGCCGTCGTACTGGCTGATGCGGTTGAACGCGGCCACCGACAGGGCAAAACGCAGCTTATCGGACAGCTTGCCATTGGCCTTCAGTTCGGCCAGCACGGCGGCGTACTGGTCGGCCGAGGTGATGACGCCCACGTCCTTCCAGTTCTTGGCGGCGCTGCGCACCATGGCCGGGCCACCGATGTCGATGTTCTCGATGGCGTCGGCCAGGGTGCAGCCGGGCTTGGCCACGGTGGCCTCGAAGGGGTAGAGGTTGACGATGAGCAGGTCAATGGTGTCGATGCCGTGCTCGTTCAGCGCGGCCATGTGCTCGGGCAGGTCGCGGCGGGCCAGCAGGCCGCCGTGCACCTTGGGGTGCAGGGTCTTGACGCGGCCGTCGAGCATTTCGGGGAAGCCAGTGACCTCGGCCACCTCGGTGACCGGCAGGCCCTGGTCGGCCAGCAGCTTGGCGGTACCGCCCGTGGAGATGAGCTTGACGCCAAGGCCGTGCAGGGCCTGGGCGAATTCGACGATGCCGGTCTTGTCGGAGACGGAGATGAGTGCTCGCATAGGGGCGGTGAGGTGAGGTTGAAGAATCAGTCGATGAGCTTGTGCTCGAGCAATTTCTTGCGCAGGGTGTTGCGGTTCAGGCCCAGCCAGATCGCGGCGCGCGACTGGTTGTGCTGGGCCTGCTCCATCACCACTTCCAGCAAGGGCCGCTCCACCGCCTTCACCAGCATGTCGTGCAGGTTGGCGGGTTCGGTGCCGTCGAGGTCGCGGAAGAAACTCTCCATGCTGGCGCGGACACAGTCGTGCAGGTTGTTCTGGTTCATGCGGCCAATTTCCAGGGATGGGGGGCGGGGCAGTCGCGCCAGGCGTCCAGGCTGTCGGACACCACGCGCAGTTGTTCGTCGATGGTGGTGGTGGCGTTGATGCGCTCACGGAAGGCAGCGGCATCGGTGGGGTTCACCGGCAGCGAGCGGGCGTACCAGCCCAGGTGCTTGCGGGCGCTGCGCACGCCGGTGTACTCGCCGTACAGGTCGTAGTGGTCGTGCAGGTGGTCGAGCAGCCACACCTTCACCTCGGCCAGGTCGGGCGGGGGCAGGTGCTCGCCGGTGGCGAGGTAGTGGGCGATCTCGCGGAAGATCCAGGGCCGGCCCTGGGCGGCGCGGCCGATCATGATGGCGTCGGCCCCGGTGTGGCGCAGCACCTCGGCGGCGCGCTCGGGGCTGTCGATGTCGCCATTGGCCACCACCGGAATGCGCAGGCGGCTCTTGATGTGGGCCACGGTGTCGTGCTCGGCCTGGCCTTTGTAGCCTTGCTCGCGGGTGCGGCCGTGCACGGTGAGCATCTGCACGCCAGCCGATTCGGCCGCCAGGGCCAGCGTGGGCGCGTTGCGCACCGACTGGCACCAGCCCGTGCGCATCTTCAGCGTCACCGGCACGCCGTGTGGGGCACAGGCCGCCACCACCGCCTCGACGATGCCGATGGCCAGCGCCTCGTCTTGCATGAGGGCCGAGCCGGCCCACTTGTTGCAGACCTTCTTGGCCGGGCAGCCCATGTTGATGTCGATGATCTGCGCGCCGCGGTCGATGTTGTAGCGCGCGGCGTCGGCCATCATCTCGGCGTCGGTGCCGGCGATCTGCACCGAGATCGGGGCGGCCTCGCCCTCGTGGTTGGCGCGGCGCGAGGTTTTCAGGCTGTCTTGCAGATCGGGCCGGCTGGTCACCATCTCGCTCACCGCGTAGCCCGCGCCCAGGCGCTTGCAGAGCTTGCGGAATGGCCGGTCCGTCACGCCAGCCATGGGCGCGACGAAAAGGGCATTGGGCAGGGTAAAGGCCCCGAGCTGCATGGCGGTGGGAGAATTCGGCTGGGTGGGTTGGCGCCGGCTGGGCAGTGGATGCCCGGCGCGAAGGTTGCGCATTGTATCTGCCTGTTTTTTCAGCAGGCGGGATGCCGACGATCCGACGCCGGACGCCCCCTCTCTTGCCCCACCCCATGCCCGACTGGTTCCTCACCCTGACACATTGGCTGGCCTTGCCCGAGGTCGGCCTGAGCACGGTGTTCGTGGTGGCCTTTGTGTCGGCCACGCTGCTGCCCATGGGGTCTGAGCCGGCCGTGTTCGCGCTCATCAAGCTCAACCCCGAGCTGTTCTGGCCGGCCATTCTGGTGGCCACGGCGGGCAACACCCTGGGCGGGGCGGTGAGCTGGCTCATGGGCCTGGGCGCGCACAAGGCAATCGACCGCGCGCGCGGCAACGCCACCGAACTGCGCGCCCTGCGCTGGCTGGAGCGCTTCGGCCCCAAGGCCTGCCTGCTGAGCTGGCTGCCCGGCGTGGGCGACCCGCTGTGCGCCGTGGCGGGCTGGCTCAAGTTCCCCTTCTGGCCTTGCGTGGCCTACATGGCCATTGGCAAGTTCGCGCGCTATGTCACCATGACAGCAGGTCTTTTGTGGGCGTTTCCCGGACACTTGCCCGCATGACTTCCCCCTCCAGCGCCCGCCTGCCGCCCGCCCTCTGGGCGCTGATGGTGGGCAACTTCGTGATCGGCACCGGCGTGATGGCCGTGGCCGGCACGCTCAATGACATCAGCGCCTCGCTCAACGTCAGCATTCCGCAGGCCGGCCAGTTGCTCACGGCCGGCGCGGTGCTCATGGGCCTGGGCGCGCCGCTGCTGGCGGGCGTGGTGGCCGGCTGGGACCGGCGGCGCCTGCTGGCGATTTCGCTGCTGTGGTACGGGGTGATGCACATCGTGTGCGCCCTGGCCCCCAACTACCCCAGCCTGCTGCCCCTGCGCGTGATCACCATGATTTCGCCGGCCATCTTCACGCCCCAGGCCGCCGCCTGCGTGGGCCTGCTGGTGAAGCCCGACCAGCGCGGGCGGGCCATCACCTTCGTGTTCCTGGGCTGGTCGGTGGCCTCGGTGATGGGCATGCCGCTGTCGGCGTGGC
>Ga0255127_1000584_pt1 | contig 17814 bp, 15 predicted proteins | sample Law_Miss_RepB_8d_FD_188555 | JGI IMG/M metagenome (GOLD analysis project Ga0255127, IMG submission 188555) | Freshwater microbial communities from St. Lawrence River, New York, United States - Law_Miss_RepB_8d | ecosystem: Environmental > Aquatic > Freshwater > River | place: USA: New York...
GACGAGGGGGGTCGATGAAACCGCGCAGTCTGCCCGTGTGCGTTTAAGTTGTGAACGACCGAGTTGTCATGAGCTTATCGGCCGTTGGCATATGCAGCGGCATCGCCAGGCGCTGCGCGCTTGCAGCTCAACCGCCCGAAGCGCACCAGCAGGGCTGCCGCCCAATCGGTGGCCTTCACCGCTTCGCGCATGGCCTGCGGGTCGGCACCCTGGCGGCGCAGTTCTTCGCTCAGGTGGGCGATGTAGCCGCACATGGCCGCCGGGCTGAACTCGGGGTGGAACTGCACGCCCCAGGCCCGTCGGCCCACGCGGAACGCCGCATGGGGCTCGTGCGCGCTGTGGGCCAGGCGCACCGCGCCCGGTGGCAGGCGGCGCACCGATTGCTGGTGCACCATTTGCCCCAGAAACGTCACGGGCAGGCCGCCCAGCAGTGGGTCGTCTTGTGCCTGCTCGTCCAGGCAGATGGGCACGGTGCCCACCTCCAGGCCTTGCGGGTGGTCGTCCACCTCGCCCCCCATGGCGTGGGCCAGCAACTGGTGGCCGTAGCAGATGCCCAGCACCGGCACATCTGCCCGCACCGCCTGGGCCAGCCACTGCGCCAGGGCTTCGCTCCAGGGCGCTCGGTGGCTCACCATGTGGTGCGAGCCGGTGATCAGCACGCCGGCCAGTTCGTCCAGCGAAGGCAGGGCGCTGGCGCTGCGGGCATCGAGCACGCGCACTTCTCGCGGCGGGTCTTGCAGGCCACGGCGAATCCAGTCTTCAAAGTCGCCCAGTTCGCGGGCCATGTCGGCGAAGGTGTCGCCGGTTTTGAGAATCAGCAGGTAGGGGGTCATGGGCGTTTCATGGACGCGTGGCTGGCCGCGCTCTGGGCGCCAATTGGAGACCGCCTTGACGCCGCTTGCACGGCCTGCGCGCAAATGCCCGACCACCAAGGTGGGCATCCGTGATGCGGCTTGTTGCGCACTCAAGTGCTTGCACTGCATGCCGATACACCCCCCAGTTATCGGCTTTTCTGACTGTCCACTTTGTGATCGCTCCCGCCTACGCCCGCCATGAGGCGCAACGCCTGCAGGCGCTGCGCGCTTTGCTCATTCTTGATACCCCGCCCGAGCAGCGCTTCGAGCGCATCGTGGATTTCGCGGTCAGTGAGTTCGACGTGCCCATGGCCGCCATTTCACTGGTCGATGCGGATCGGCAGTGGTTCAAGGCCGTGCGCGGCCTGAGCGTGTGCGAGACCTCGCGCGACGTTTCCTTTTGCGGGCACGCCATCTTGCGCCCGGACGGATTGTTGGTGCCCGACACGCTGCTGGACCCGCGTTTCTTCGACAACCCCCTGGTGCAACACGAACCCCGCGTGCGCTTCTACGCTGGCGCACCGCTGCTGCTGCGCGGTGGTGAAGCGGTGGGCACCTTGTGTGTGCTCGACACACGGCCGCGTGAGTTTGACCGACTCGATCACGCGGTGCTCAATGCCTTGCGCGATCTGGTGGTGGAGCAGCTGGTTGCCCCCAAGGTGACGGCATGTTCCTAAGCTCCCGTCCACCAGAGAGCGAGCTGTTGGTGATGGAGCCGGACTCGCTGGTGCGCGGCACGCTTTGCGCCGTGTGCCGAGACTTGGAGCTGGCCCAGATGGCGCAAGCCAGCAGCGTGGCGATGGCCGAGCAGCGCCTGGCCGAGCAGGTCTTTGATGGCCTGCTGATTTCCATGGATGAGGCCGCCAACGGGTTGGCTCTGTTGCGACGCCTGCGCGCAGGTGCCTGGCCCACGCGTGCCGACGCCCCCGTGGCGGTGATGGCGCAGGGGTGCGACACGGACACCGCGCACGCCCTGCGCGATCTCGGCGTGCGCCGCATCCTGCTGCGCCCCTTCAAGATTCGCGACGCCGTGCACACCGTGCAGCGCCTGCTAGAAGACTGCCAGCGCGACGCCCTGCGCCTGCCCTGAACGCCGCTTGCCTCAGCTCGCCAGGCGCTGGTACACCCCCGGCCGCCCGGGCTTGGCCAGCACCCATTGCCAGAGCTGGATGTCGCGCGCGCGGAAGGCGCCGGCGCACATCAGCAGGTAGTAGCGCCACATGCGGTGAAAGCGCTCGCCCAGGGTGTCGGCAAAGCGTGGCCAGGCCGCCTCCACATTGGCGTGCCAGGCCATGAGGGTGCGGTCGTAGTCGGCACCGAAGTTGTGCAGGTCTTCCACCACGAAGCGGTTCTCGCAGGCGCGGCCAATCTGCGCGATGGTGGGCAGCTCGCCGTTGGGGAAGATGTAGCGGTGAATCCAGGGGTCGGTGCCGTGCCCGGTTTCGTTGCGCCCGATGGTGTGCAGCAGGATCAGGCCATCGTCCACCAGGCAGCGCCGCGCCACGTCAAGGTAGGTCTCGTGGTTTTTCTGCCCCACGTGCTCGAACATGCCTAGGCTCACGATGCGGTCAAAACGCTGGTTGAGCGAGCGGTAATCGGTCAGGCGGAACTCCACCGGCAGCCCCGCGCAACGCTCACGCCCCAGTGCCGCCTGCTCGGCCGAGATCGTCACGCCCACGCACTGCACCTGGTAACGCTCGGCCGCGAACTTCATGAAGCTGCCCCAGCCGCAACCAATGTCCAGCACCCGCATGCCTGGCTCCAGGCCCAGTTTGCGGCACACCAGGTCCAGCTTGTGTTCCTGCGCCTCTTCCAGCGTGCGCGCGCGCTGCCAGAAGCCGCAGGTGTAGGTCATGCGGCTGTCGAGCATGGCGGCGTAAAAGTCGTTGCCCAGGTCGTAGTGCTCGCGGCCCACCTGCCAGGCGCGTCGCTCGGTCTGCAGGTTCAGCCAGCGCGCGCGCAGGTGGTGCCAGGCCAGGGTCCACGGGTGAATGTGCCGGTCAATGCGCGCACGCAACAGGCGGTCAAAGAGCTGGTCCAGCCGATCGCATTCCCACCAGCCGTCCATGTAGGCCTCACCCAGGCCAAGGCTGCCTTGGGCCAGCACCCGCTCTGGCACACCGGGGTGCAGCAGCCGAATGTCCCAGGGGCGTTGTCCGTTCAGGCGCACATCGGCGGTGTCCAGCAACCCTTGCAGGTAGCGTTGCGCCGAACCCCTGGCCTTGGGGGCGGTGTCCAGCGGGTGGTCGAGCGTGCGTGTTTCCATGCAGAACCTCCTGAACCGTGAACCAACACCGCATTCCAGCGCAGCGATGCCATTCGTTCAAATGAGTTTTTTCTTCTGACTCCATTGATCCGATCAATCGAGTGCAATGAGTCAATGACGCGATCTTTTTGTGTACTGACAGTTAGCGTGCTGGTTAGGGAAGTTTTAAGAACACGCCGAAGAGCCAGTTCCTAGACTCCAGCGCTTTTCTGGAGGAGAACACCATGCACAAGCACTTTCCGGGCGGCGCGCTGCGCAGCGCCGCCGCCGCCCTCTGTCTGGCGCTGGCCTTGCCCGCCATGGCCGCCGATGCCCCGCCCAAGCGCCGTCCCCCCGCCAGCGACCCGGTGGCCCTGGGGCGCTACCTCGTGAAAACCAATGGCTGCAACGACTGCCACACCGCCGGCTATGGCCTGAACGCGGGTGCCATTCCCGAAGCGCAATGGCTCACCGGCGACAGCCTGGGCTGGCGTGGTCCCTGGGGCGTGACCTACCCCACCAACCTGCGGCTATACATGGCCCAGATCACCGAGAAAGAGTGGATGGACCGCGCCCGCCACCTGCAGATGCGCCCGCCCATGCCCTGGTTCGGCCTGCGCGACATGGCCGACGAAGACCTGCGCGCCATCTACCGCTACGTGCGCGCCGCCGGTCCTGCGGGCCAGCCCGCGCCGGCCTGGGTGCCGCCAGGCCAGGCGGTGAGCACGCCCGTGATTGACTTCCCCGCGCCGCCGCCGGCCGAGGCCAAGCGCTGATCCACCGCCGGTTCAGGGCGCAGGAATGCCGCGCCGCTCTCGCATGGCCTGCCCGATGCGGGCCAGCGTGGCGTCGTCCAGCAGGCGCGCGGCCATGGGCAGCAGCTCGGTGTCCTCGCGCGCCATGTGGGCCGCGTAGGCGGCCATGAAGTCGCCCACCACGGCCTCGTCCAGCACCTGCGCGCTACCCTCGGCCAGTGCGTCCAGCGCGGCGCGCAGCGCGCGCCACAGGCCTTCCAGGCGCCGGTGGTCTTGCACCAGGCCGTCGGTCAATTCGCGGATGCACACCGCGTCCGAGCCGGCCATGGCCTCGCGCAGGGCGGGGAAGAGGTCTTGCTCTTCGTCTTCGTGGTGGTGCACGGCGGCGCTGTCGAAATAGCGCATCACCGCGCGCGCGGCCTGCTGGGCCGCCGCATCGGCCCCATGGGCCTGCACATGGGGCAGCAGGCGCTGCAAGGTCTCGCACTGGCGCTCGATGCGGCCGTGGCAGGCGGCCAGCATTTCCAGCGGCGCCTCGGTGCTGGCGCCGGGAGAAGAAAAACCGGGAAGGGAGGTGGGCATGGGTGCCATGCTAGGCCGCCCGCCTGTCACCAGCCTTCAAGCCCCTGCTCGCCATCCGGTTGCACACAACCTACCATGGGCGCTGGCCTACGCTGTGGTCTTCGTTGGAGATGCTTCATGAACCGCGACCTGCCCGTGCCCCCCACCCCCGAGCCCGCGCCCCAGGGCATCAGCCTGGACGTGTTGCGCGAGAAGTACCTCAAGAACGGGGAGCAGGGCATCGACGAGCTTTACGACCGCGTGGCGCGTGCCCTGGCCTCGGTGGAAGCGCCCGAGCAGCGCGAGCACTGGCAGCGCGTGTTCCGCGACAACCTGGCGGCGGGCGCCATTGGCGCGGGCCGCATCATGAGCGCGGCCGGCACCGACCTGCAGGCCACCCTCATCAACTGCTTTGTCCAGCCCGTGGGCGACTGCATCCAGGGCCGCGACGAGGCCGGCTTCCCCGGCATCTACGAGGCCCTGCGCGAGGCCGCCGAGACCATGCGCCGCGGCGGCGGCGTGGGCTACGACTTCTCGCGCATCCGCCCGCGCGGCGCGCGCGTGAAAGGCACCGGCTCCACCGCCTCGGGGCCGTGCAGCTACATCAATGTGTTTGACCAATCGTGCGCCACGGTGGAAAGCGCGGGCGCGCGGCGCGGGGCGCAGATGGGCGTGCTGCGCATCGACCACCCCGATGTGCGCGAGTTCATCACCGCCAAGCGCACGCCCGGGCGGTGGAACAACTTCAACGTGTCGGTGGCCGTGCCCGACGCCTTCTTCACCGCGCTGGAGCAAGACGGTGACTGGCAGTTGGCGCACGTGGCTGCGCCGGGCGAAGAGCGCCTGCGCGCCGGCGCCCACCAGCGCGCCGATGGCCAGTGGGTGTATGAAACGGTGAAGGCCCGCGCCCTGTGGGACACGGTGATGCGCTCGGCCTACGACTTCGCCGAACCCGGCATTCTGTTCATCGACGCCATCCAGCGCGACAACAACCTGCGCGCCATCGAGACCATCACCGCCACCAACCCCTGCGGCGAGCAGCCCCTGCCACCCTACGGCTGCTGCGACCTGGGGCCCATCATCCTGCCGCGCTTTGTGCGCCACCCCTTCGGGTTGGACGGCGAGCCCTGCTTCGATTTCGAGGCCTTCGGCCAGGCCGTGGCCACCCAGGTGCGCGCGCTCGACAACGTGCTGGACCTCACCTTCTGGCCACTGCCCGAGCAGCAGCGCGAGGCGCAGGCCAAGCGCCGCATTGGCGTGGGCTTCACCGGCCTGGGCAACACGCTCACCCTGCTGCGCCTGCGCTACGACCGGCCCGAGGGCTGCGAGATGGCGCGGCGCATCGCCGAGCGCATGCGCGACGCGGCCTATGCCGCCTCGGTGGCCCTGGCGAAAGAGAAGGGCGCCTTCCCCTTGTTCGAGGCCAGCACCTACCTGGAGAGCGGCACCTTCGCCAGCCGCCTGCCCGAGCCGCTGAAAGCCGCCATTCGCGAACACGGCATTCGCAACAGCCACCTGCTGTCGATTGCGCCCACCGGCACCGTGAGCCTGGCCTTTGCCGACAACGCCTCCAACGGCATCGAGCCCGCCTTCGCCTGGACCTACACCCGCAAGAAGCGCGAGGCCGATGGCGGCACCCGCGAGTACGAGGTGGCCGACCACGCCTGGCGCCTGTGGCGCGAGCGCGGCGGCGACGTGGTCCAACTGCCCCAGTGGTTCGTGTCGGCGCTGGAGATGGGGGCCGACGAGCACATCGCCATGATGGCCGCGGTGCAGCCCTACATCGACACCTCCATCTCCAAGACGGTGAACGTGCCGGCCGACTGCCCCTACGAAGACTTCCAGGACCTCTACCGCCGCGCCTGGCGTGCCGGCCTAAAAGGCCTGGCCACCTACCGGCCCAACGCCATCCTGGGCGCGGTGCTGCAGACCACGCCCACGCCAGCGGCCACCCACGCCGGCCCCGCGCCCGACCCGATGCGCGCCGTCATCGAAAGCCGGCCCAAGGGCGCGCTCAACGCCGTGGCCGAGAAGATCGAGTACTGGACGCACGAAGGCCACAAGACCTCGTACCTGGTGGTTTCTTTTCTGCCTGTGCCGCTGGCCGACGGCGGCACCGCCGAGCGCGCCATCGAGTTCTTCATGCCGGTGGGCCAGCACGGCGAATCGCAGCAGTGGATCACCTCCAGCATGCGCCTGCTCTCACTGGCCGCGCGCGGCGGCTTTCTGGAGCGCGCGCTCAGCGACATGCGCAAGGTCGCCTGGGACCGAGGCCCCGTGCGCCTGGGCCACCTGGTGAAGGAAGACGGCACCCAGGTGCCGCGCTGGCACGAATCGGAAGTGGCCGCCATTGCCTACGCCGTGCAGAACATCCTGGCCCGCCGACGCGGCGAGCGCGGCGAACCCGCCGCACAAGCCGAGGCCGCGCCCACCCCGGCGCCCGGCCTCATGGCCGGCCGCCCCTGCCCGGAATGCGGCGCGCACGCCGTGATCCGCAAAGACGGCTGCGAGCAGTGCACGGCCTGTGGGTTTCTGGGGGCGTGTGGGTAGGGTGGCTCTTGCATCCACATTTGGTTTGTTCGTCTTGCCTGAAGCCCTCAAGCGCAACCCAACAGTTCGGTACATATCCTGTACCTAGTACCGGTAGTGGTTGCCTCGGAAGCGGATCGAAACCCCATTCCAAGTGCGACGGCGATTGGCCGCCCCAGTCCGTTAGAGTTCAAGGGGGTCTGAGAGGCTTAGGTCGCTTTCAAAAAGGGCGATCGCACCCCTCATCGATGCAATCGAACGACGGAAAGCGGTACCGATGCTCAACCATTTGCACATCAAAAACTTCAAAGCCTGGAAAGACACCGGGCCGATTCGCCTGGCGCCGCTCACCGTGATCTTCGGCGCCAACAGCGCGGGCAAGAGCAGCCTGGGCCACCTGCTGTTGGCCTTGCAGCAAACGGCGCGCTCGACGGATCGCAAGCGCGCGTTGCATCTGGGGGATACCTCGTCGCTGATTGACTTGGGCACTTTCACCGATTGCCTGCATGGGCACGATCTGAAGCAGGCGCTGTCTTTTGAGCTTGGTTGGACGCTGCCCAAATCCATGGAGGTTCGTGATCCCTTGCAGGTTGAAACCCGTTATCAGGGTGATCGCATGCGCCTGGACGTGACGCTGTCGGCCAACAAGGCGCAGCAGCCTGAGGTTCAGGCCATGCGCTACGCCTTGACCTCAGGCGAGCACGAAGTGCTCGACGTCACGCTCAATCGGGACGACAAGCGCAAGCTCAACCTTACGTCTGCCCAATACGGCTTCAAGATGGCCGATGGGCGCAAATGGCCACTGGAAGAACCGGAGAAGTTCTATCGTTTGTCTGACACCAGCATGGCCCGCTACAAGAACGCGGGCTTCATGGCGGATTTTGCGCTGGCCACCGAAGCAATGCTGGAGCGCATTTCCTACCTGGGGCCTCTGCGCAGTCATCCCAAGCGCATCTACCAGTGGTCAGGCGATACGCCGGCCAGCGTTGGGCAGATGGGTGAATACGCGGTGGCCGCCATCCTGGCTGCTCAGGGTGAAGGCCGACGCCTCAATCGTCAGGTCGGGCATCACACCAAGGGCTTTGGCGAGTTCATTGCGGCCTGGCTCAAAGACCTCGGCGTTATCCACGACTTTGCAGTGCGCCCGGTGGCGGAGGGCCGCAAGGAATATGAGGTGTTGGTGAAAACCCATTCCAAGGCGCCCGAGGTGAAGATCACCGACGTCGGCTTTGGTATTTCTCAGGTGTTACCAGCCTTGGTGCAGGCTTTCTATTGCCCGCCGCACTCCACAGTTTGGATGGAGCAACCCGAAATCCATTTGCACCCGCAAGTCCAGGCCGAACTGGCTGACGTCTTCATTTCTGCCACACAGGCCCGAGAGGGTGGCAAACCTCGCGATGTGCAGTTGATCGTCGAGAGCCATTCAGAACATTTCCTGAACCGCTTGCAGCGTCGGGTGGCCGAGGGCGCTGTTGCGCCAGAAGACGTGGCGGTCTACTTTTGCCGCCGAGCGGGTTCCGCAACCGAATTGGAGCCGCTGCGTTTGAACATGTTCGGCGACATTGAGAACTGGCCGGAGAACTTTTTTGGCGACGAGATGGCCGACATCGCCGGACGCACCTTGGCGGCCATGCGGCGCAAGCAAGAGATGCGCGAGCAAGGTGGTGTCCGGTGAAGGTGGTGATCGACACCAACGTGCTGTTGGTGGCCAATGGCCAGCACGCCGATGTATCTACTGAGTGCGTGACCGAATGCGTCACCCGATTGCTGTTCCTGCAGCAGGATGGGGTTGCGGTGATCGACGATGCTTTTCGCATCTTGGGCGAGTACCAGAACAAGACCCGCCTCAATCCACCCAAGGGTGTTGGCGATGTCTTCTTGAAGTGGCTGCTGCGCCAAGCCGGGGAAAATTCAGCCCGTGTCGAGCAGGTGACGCTGACCGATACCGCAAACGACTGTTTTCTCGAGTTCCCTGATCCGGCACTTGAACTCCAGTTTGACGTCCCCGACCGAAAGTTCGTTGCGGTGGCAAACGCCCATCCGGACAAGCCCGTCATCTGGCAGGCGGCAGACTGCAAGTGGCTCGATTGGTGGCCTGCGTTGAAGGCGAAGGGTGTCGAGGTTGAGTTTTTGTGTCCGGATGATGCTTGCGCGTTCTACGTCAAGAAGTTCCCCAAAAAGCCGGCCCCCCAACTGCCGGGCTGAAGGTCATGAATTCCGACTTCTTTCGTTTTCCCCACACCCCACACCTGGCCTGGCTGGGCCAGGATTCGCCGCGCGACGACAAGGTGCTGTCACCTTCCGAAGCGAAGGCCCTGCTGGCTGACGACGTGGTCGTGGAAGAGAAGCTCGATGGCGCCAATCTCGGCTTCTCCCTTGCCTCGGATGGCAGCTTGCGAGCGCAGAACCGTGGGCAATATTTGGTTGAGCCCCATGCGGGGCAGTTTGCCCGCTTGCCTGCTTGGCTGGCCCAGCACGGCGAGTCGCTGCGCAGCGTGCTCACGCCTGACCTCATGCTGTTTGGCGAGTGGTGCGCCGCGCGCCACTCACTCGACTACGCCGCCTTGCCCGACTGGTTTCTGCTGTTTGACGTGTACGACCGCCGCGCCGAGCGTTTCTGGTGCACCTCGCGCCGCAACGCCCTGGCCGAGAGCGGGGGCTTGGTCACCGTGCCCCAGGTGGCCAGGGGGCGACAGTCGGTCGATGATCTGAAGCGCCTGGTGGCCACCACCCCCAGCCGCTATCGGCAAGGTTCGCTCGAAGGCGTGGTCATCCGCCGCGAGTCTGCCCAATGGTGTGAGGCTCGGGCCAAGCTAGTGCGGGCTGACTTCACCCAGGCCATCGAGACGCACTGGCGCAAACGCGCCATCGAATGGAACCGGATGGGGTTTTCCGAGCCCGCATCGCCTTAGATCGGTATCCCCCTCACCGCCCCGCTGCCCGCGCGTCGGCCAGTTTCGCCAGCCCCGGGAATTCCACCCGGCAGCGCAGGCCGGCGGGAATGTTGCCTTGGGGGTTGGGCAGGTCCAGCCGCACGCCGTAGGTGCCGCTGGCGGCGTCGAACACCCGGTCCACCACCTGCACGCGGGCGTCCAGGTCTTGGCCGTGTTCGGTGCGCACGCGGGCCTTGGTGCCGCTCTTGATGTGGCCGAAGGTGGCCAGGGGCAGCACCACTTCCACGCGCAGCGGGTCCATCTTGGCCAGCTTCAAGATGGGCTTGCGACCGTTGCCGGCCTCGGCCAGGTCGCCGGGGTTGAGCATGCGGTCCACCACCACGCCGTTGAAGGGGCTGCGCAGGGTTTTCTGGGCCAGTTGGTCGAGCGCGCGCTGGTGTTCCAGGCGGGCGAGTTCCTGGTTTTCCTGGGCCTCTTTCAGCTCGGCCTCGGCCAGGCGGCGCTCGGTGTCGGTTTCTTCGCGGGCCTGGGCCGAGATGAAGCTGTTGCTGGCCAGGTCGTCGGCGCGCTTGACCTTGCGCTGCGCGTAGTCGGCGCGGTTGCGTGAGGCCTGGAGGCGGCCCTCGGCCTGGGCGCGGTAGCGGGCCACGGCGGCGGCCGAGCGCTCCAGCGAGGCGTCAAGCTCCACCACCACCTGACCGGCTTTCACGTCGTCGCCGCGCTGCACGTGCACGCGCTGGATCAGGCCTTCCACGGCGCTGCGAATTTCCACCACCTGCGAGGGCTCGATCAGGCAGTCGAAGCCGGCGGGCTGGGCCTGTGCCTGGGCGTGGGCGCTGGCGTGGCCCAGGCTCAGGGCGGCCAGCGCGAGAAGGGTGGGGCGGTTCATGGCGTGCTCCCGGAAAACGACAAGAGCTGGTCGAGCTGCTGGTCTTGTTTGAAGGTGTGCAGGCGCACCTGGGCGTGCAGGCGCTGGGCGTGGGCCTGTGCCACGCGGCGCAGGGTGTCGATGGCGCGGGGGCTCAGGGCCTGGCCGCTGGCCAGGCGCCAGCGCGCGGCCTGGGTGGCCCAGGGCGCGTGGGTGGTGAAGAGGTCGTCTTCCAGCGAGACCAGGGCCGCGCAGCTGCCGGGGTCGCCCTGGCGGGCACAGCGGCCAAAGAGCTGGCGGTCCACGCGCTGGGTCTCGTGGTATTCGGTGAGGATCACATGCAGGCCGCCGCGCGCCAGCACCTCGGGCGGCAGCAGGATGTCGGTGCCGCGCCCGGCCATGTTGGTGGCCACGGTGATGCGCCCGGGCTGGCCGGCCTGGGCCACGATCTCGGCCTCGTCGCGGTCTTGCTTGGCGTTGAGCAGGGCGTGCGGCAGGCCCAGGCCGCGCAGCACCGCGCTGATGGCCTCTGACGCCTTCACCGAGCGGGTGCCGATGAGCACCGGGCGGCCTTCCTCGCGCGCCACGCGCCGCACCTCCTCGGCCACGGCCTGCCATTTTTCGTCTAGCGTGGCGAAGGCGCGCGGCGCGGCCACGGTGCGCAGCGAGGGCTTGTGCAGCGGAATGGGCACCACCGAGAGGCCATACACCGCGCGCAATTCGGGTGCTACCTCGCGGGCGGTGCCGGTCATGCCGCTGAGCACCAGGTAGCGGCGGAACAAGCGCTGGTAGGTGATGCGCGAGAGGGTGCGGCGCTCGCCGGTGAGCTCGCAGCCCTCCTTGGTTTCGATCATCTGGTGCAGGCCGCGCTCCCAGCTGCGGTCGGGCAGCACGCGGCCGGTGGACTCGTCCACGATCTGCACCTTGCCCTCCACGATCACGTAGTGCTCGTCCAGCCGGAACAGGTGCAGGGCCGAGAGGGCCTGGCGCACGATTTCCTCGCGGCCCCGGCGTGAGGTCCACACGCCGCCCAGGCCCTCGGCGAACTCGGCCACGCGCTCGATGCCGGCCGGGGTGAGCTGCACGAAGTGCATGGCGGCGTCGAGCCGGTAGTGCTCGTTCGGCTGCAGCGAGCGCGCTAGGGCCAGGGCCTGCTCGCAGCGCTCGGCCATGTCGTCGCCGGGCACGGTGGCCGAGAGGATGAGTGGGGTGCGCGCCTCGTCGATGAACACGCTGTCGGCCTCGTCCACGATGGCGAAGTGCAGACCGCGCTGGATCAGCTCGTCTCCGCCCTGGCCGCCCAGGCGCTGCAGCTGGCGGTGCAGCGGGCCATGGCGTTCGCCCAGGGCCACGCGGTCGCGCAGGTAGTCAAAGGCCAGGTCTTTGTTGGTGCAGTAAGTGATGGGCTGGGCGTAGGCGGCGCGCCGCTGCGCGGGTGAGAGGTCTTGCACCACGGCGCCCACGTCGAGCCCGGCAAAGCGGAACAGCGGGGCCATGGTGTCGGCGTCGCGCTGGGCCAGGTAGTCGTTCACCGTGATCACGTGCACCGGGTGGCCGGCCAGGGCGGCGGTGGTGGCGGCCAGGGCGGCGGTGAGGGTCTTGCCCTCGCCGGTGGCCATTTCCACCAGCCGGCCTTGCAGCAGGCCCCAGGCGCCCATCATCTGGGTGTCGAAATGGCGCCGGCCCAGGGTGCGGCCGCTGACCTCGCGCAGCAGGGCAAAGGCCTGGGCGGTGGGGCCGGGCGCAAAGCCTTCGCGGCGCAGCACGGGGCGCAGGGCGGCCAGGCGCTGGCGCAACTCGGCGTCGCTCAGGGCTTGGGCCGGCGGGGCTTGTTCGTGCACCGCCTGCAGCAGTGGGCGGTGGCGCGGGGCCGAGCGCAGCCACCAGGCCTGGGCCTGGCCCAGGGTGCGGGCGAGCAGGCCGTCGGCGGTGCGGTCCAGCCAGCCGCTGGCGCGCTCGGCCCGCTCGGGAAAGGGCCGCAGCACCAGGTCGGGGTGGGTGAGGGCGCGGGCCATGGCTCACACGTGGAACTGGGTCAGGAAGACGCGGCGCAGCCCTCGGTACCACTGGTGGCCCAGGGGCTCGGCCGGGTGCTCGAAGCGCACGTGCACCCGCTGGCCGAACAGGTCGGCGCGCAGCGGGGCGTCCAGCGCCAGGTCAAACTGAAAGAGGCGCTCCAGCGTGCGGGTGCCTTGCGGGTCGGCCGGGTCGGTGGCGAAGCGCCCGCCGCCCTGCACCGACAGCGCCCGGCTGGGCAGCACCGATTCGCCGGCCGGCACCTCGCGCACCACGCGCGCGGGCAGGGCGTCGGCCAGGCGACCCACCAGGCGCACCTGCACGGCGGCGGTGGCCTGGCGCACCACGTCGATCTCGGCTTGCGACACCACCACGCGGGCCACGGCCTGGCGCCGCTCGGGGGCGGGGTCGAGCACATAGCCCAGCACCTCACCCTGGCGGCGGAAGCTGCCGGGCAGATCGCGCGCCTGCGGCACCTGGAACACGCCGGCCGCCTCGGCCCGCACCAGCAGCCGGGCCACCTGCTCTTGCGCCAGCGCCAGGCCGGTGCGCTCGGCCTGCAGCTTCTCGCGCACCAGCGCGGCCTCGGCGGGCTCGCTCACCAGGCGCGAGGCGAGTTCCACCTCCAGCTCGGCCACGCGGGCGGCCAGGCGGTCGCGCTCGGCCAGCAGGGCGGGGTCGTCCAGGCGCAGCAGCGCCTCGCCGGGGCGCACGGCGCTGCCCGGGGTGGCCAGCACCTGTTGCACAAAGCCGCTCTGGCCAGCGCGCACCAGCGATTCTTCGGGCAACCACACCACGCCCTCCACTTGCGTGCGAAAGGGCATGGGCACCACCAGCACCAGCAAGAGCACCGCCGCCACGGCGCTGCCCACCACGCCCACCGCGCGGCGGCGCTGGCGCATCAGGCGCGGCGAGCCGAACACGTGCTTGAGCGCCTTGAACACGGGCACCGCGGCCATCATGACCACCGCCCAGATGGCCAGCAGCACGCCCACGAAGAAGAATTGCGTGGCCACGAACAGGGCAATGGCCACGGTCACGAAGAGGCGGTAGATGGTGGAGGCCAGGCCGTAGAAAAGGAACCAGGCGCGGTCGCTTCGGGTGTGGGCGGGCGATTCGGCCTCGTGCACGCCCAGCAGGTGGCGCTCGAACAGGTAGGCCCAGTAGCGGGTGGCGCGCTGGGCGAGGTTGGGCATCTCGATCAGGTCCACCAGGATGTAGTAGGCGTCGTAGCGCAGCAGGGGGTTGCCGTTGAACACCAGGGTGGACACGCCGGCCACCAGCATGGCGTTGAACAGCAGGGCGCGCAGCAGACCGGGCTCGGCCAGCATCCACAGGTAGAAGGCCAGGGCGGCCACGAACAGCTCCACCAGCATGCCGGCCGCGCCCACCAGGGCGCGCTGGCGCTTGTCGCGAAACACGGTGGCGGCCGAGGCCTCCACATAGGGCACGGGCATGAGCACCAGGAACATCAGGCCCATGTCGTGCACCTCGCCGCCGCCGGCCTTGGTGGCGTAGGCGTGGCCCAGCTCGTGCAAGGCCTTGAGGGCGGGGAACACCATCCAGAGCAGCAGCAGGTTGTCCACCGCCAGCACGCGGTCGCTCAGGTTGTGGGTGAGTTCGCCCCATTGCGAGGGCAGCAGCGCGGCGGCGGGCAGCACCACGGCGAGCCACAGCAACGCACCCCAGCGGCTCCAGAGCCAGTTGGCGGCCCATTGGGTGCGGTTGAGAAAGGCGTCGGGGTCCCACAGGGGCAGGCGCAGCGCCATGGGGTTGCTCCAGGAGCGGCGGCGCTTGGTGCGGGCCTCGCGCTCACCGCGCTCGAACAGCTCGGCGGTGTCGGGCGTCACGTCGGTCTGCAGCAGGTCGGTGGTGTGCAGCTGGCCCAGCAGCTGTATCACTTCGTCCTGCGTGGGCGCGTCTTCGCCCAGGTGGCGGTTGGCCAGGGCCCACAGCTCGTCTACCGTGCGCTGGCCGTCCATGGCGGCAATGAGCAGCCGCGCGGCGGGCGAGAAGCGGTGCACGCGCCCGGTGGCCGGGTCTTGCAGCAGGTACCACAGCTCGCCGCGGTAGCGGTGGCGAAACAGCCGGGCCTGGGCGCGCAGGCGCGGGCGCAGCGCCGCCACGCGGTGCCACGAACTGCTGGTCACCGAGCCGCTCATGGTGGTGCCTTCCGCCAGCAGGGGTGTGGCTGGTTCATGGCAGCCAGTTCCAAAGCGTGAGGCGCAGCCAGTCGGTGAAGCGGTGCGTCCAGAGCCAGATCAGGCGGCGCTCGCCCACCTGCACCTTGCCCACGCCTTCCATGCCGGGGCGCAGGCGGTCGGTGGCGGCCTGCACCTCGGCTTCCACGCGGAAATGGTTGCGGCCTTCGGCGGCGGTGGTCACGGGGGTGATCTGCTTCACCGCGAAGGGCAGGGTCTGGCCGGGCAGGCCGGAGAGGGCGAGTTCGCCGCCCTGGCCCACGCGCAGGTGGTCGATGTCGCGCTCGTCCACCTCCAGGATCACGCGGTAGGCGTCCAGCGGGGCGATCTCGAACAGCACCTTGCCCACCTCCACCGGGGTGCCGAGCAGCTGGCTCAGGTCGCCCGAGACCACCACGCCGTCGAACGGGGCCTTCAGGCTGGCGCGCTCCAGGCGGTTGTTCACCAGGGCCAGCTGGGCCTGGGCCTGCTCGATCTGGGCGCCGGCCAGCAGCATGCTGGTGCGGTCTTGCGCGGCCATGGCCTGGCGCTGCTTGCCTTGCAGTTGCTGCAGCTCGGCGCTCCAGCGGGCTTGTTCCAGGCGCAGGTCGCGGTCGTCCAGGCGGGCCAGCACCTGGCCTTCGCGCACGGTGTCGCCCGCGCGCACGCGGCTCTCCAGCACGTAGCCGGCGAAGGGGGCCACGGCGGCGCGTTGCACGGCGCCTTCCACCACGGTGCGGGCGGCCACGCGGTGCTCGGCCTGCACCACGCCCAGGGCCAGCACCACGGCCAGCGCGCCGAGCGCGGCCATCTTGGCGCCTGGGTGGCCGGGGCCGAAGAGCACGGTGCCGGCGTGGCGCACGGGCTCGGTGACGCGCTGCCACAGGCCGCGCTCGTTGTCTTGCTTGAGGGCCAGCACCGGGCCCAGGGCCAGGCCCAGGGCCTGGCAGGTTTGCACGGTGGCCTCGTCAAACGGGGCGTGGCGCTCGAAGCAGAGCACGCCGAAGGGCTGGCCCTGGTCGATCAGGGGCACGGTGCAGATGGCGGCCAGGCGGGTCTCGCGGGCGAGTTCGCGGTGGGCAATGGCGCCGAGTTCGTCGCCGTCGGGCGGGGGGTAGACCACAGTGGTGTCCAGGTCGAGCGCTTCGTCCATGGCCTCGGCGATCAGGCGCAGCAGCTGGCTCTTGGGGTCGAAGGTGGCGGTGTGCGAGACGGCCAGCACGCGGGCGTCGCCTTCGTTGTCCAGGCCCAGGCTCACGCGCTCGCAGCCGAGTTCGGTGGCCAGGGCATTGACGGTGGCCACGGCGCTGGGCACCAGACCATCGCCTTGGGTGGCGGTGGCCATCGCGTTGGTGATGGTGGTGAGGCGCTGGAGGTGCTGGCGCTCGTGCTGGTGGCGGCGTTGGCGGAACTGGTCGATGAGCCAGGCGGTGCCCCAGTGCAGCAGGCGCAGGTCGCGTTGCAGCTCGGCCTCTGGGGCGGGGTTGAGGTGCACCACCACGGCACCTTGCAACTCGCCTTCCACCTCAATGGGGTAGCCGATGTGCACCGGCTGCTCGCGCGCAGGGGGCTGGCTGCCGTCGGCGCCCAGCACCACGCCGCGGCGCTCTTGCAGGGCGCGGGTGGCGGTGGGGCCAAGGTATTGCATGGGGCGGCTGGGGTCGGGCCACACGGCAGCGGCCACGAAGCTGCCACCGGGGCTGTCGTCGCGCTCCTCGCGCAGCAGCAGCAGAGCGCCCTTGGCCTGGGCGAGTTGCGCGCACAGGATGCCCAGCCAGCTGGCGTGAAAGTCGCTGGTGCTGCCGGGCGCGGTGAAGCTGGCCCAGGCGGCCGATTCGGCGCGCGCCGGGTCGCTCTGCACCAGGGCGTGAACAGAGGCGGTGCTGCTCATGGCAAGGGGCCTGGCGGTGGGGCTGGGCCTGTGCGTTCAGCACAGGCCCAGGTGGCGGGTCAGGCCGCGGCCTGCTGGGCCTCGCCCGGGGTGGCGCTGTCGTCGGCCCGGCCACCGGGGATCACGGTGAGGCGGTCGCGCACGCCGGCGAAGTTGCGGATGGATTCGAGGTGCAGATACACCAGCTCCAGCTCGTCGGTCTTGGCCAAGTCGCTGAGCTGATCGCCGCTGAGGGCCTTGAGCTTCTGGCGGTCCACGGCCATGAAGCCGGTGAGGGCGAGCTTTTCACCGCTGGGCAGGGTGACGGAGGCCTGCATGGGCTCCAGCAGGCCCATGTCTTTGAGCTTGCGGCAGAACTGCTGGGTGCGCTGGAACTGGGCCTGGTAGCTCTGCAGGAACTTGAGCACGTTGTCCACGTAGGGCGTGGGCTGGCCGGCTTCGTCGAACAGGCGCTGGCCGCGACCGCCCTGGTTGCAGCCTTTGTAGGCCTCGTCGATGCACAGGGTGAGGGTTTTGCCCGCCTCGTCGCTGGAGAAGATGAAGGGGTAGCGGCGGATGAAGGCCGGGATGTACTTGGCCTGCCAGCCGCCTTTGGGGTCGAGGTACACGTTCTGGTTGCCGCGCATGCCCAGGATCACCACCGGCATCACCGCGTCGTCCTTGCCGGCGAACACGATGGCGTACTCGGCCGCCGCCGGGGGGAACTCCACCGCCATCAGGGGCACCGAGTTGACCTTGGCGCTGAAGGCGTAATCGCCCGAGGGCTCCACGCTCCATTGGGCGTGGCGTCGGGCCGAGACGGGGAATGCGGTTTCGTAGATCAGCATTTGCGTGCTCATGGCGTGTCCCTTCCTGGGTGTTTGGTTGAGGGGCAGGGCAGCCATGTGGCCGTGCCCTGTGCGGGCCATGCTAAGAGGGGCCTTCGTAGAAATGACCTAGAAATGGCCAACGCCGGCGCACGCGTGCAGCGGCCCCGGCATGGGCGGTTGGCACCCGCGCCCCGGGTGGGGGCGCGGGTGGG